>Ga0302140_10002758_pt1 | contig 22708 bp, 26 predicted proteins | sample I_Bog_E1_1_FD_202095 | JGI IMG/M metagenome (GOLD analysis project Ga0302140, IMG submission 202095) | Peat permafrost microbial communities from Stordalen Mire near Abisko, Sweden - I_Bog_E1_1 | ecosystem: Environmental > Terrestrial > Soil > Wetlands > Peat | place: Sweden: Abisko, Stordalen... | reverse complement strand
GACGACCCACTTCGACTTTGACCACAAGGTCGGTGCCGTCGTCCCCGGTGACGACGGCAGTCTCCTCGTCGCCGGGCAGGATCGACTCGTCGTCGTCGCTCCCGACGGTGCTCGTCGAGACGGGCCTTCAATTCTTGGCGGGTCGGCCAGCCGGTCGAACGACGGCGCGTGTGATCCCTCGGGTCGGTTCCTCGTCGGCACGTACCACTTCGACGAACGCGAGAACGAGGACACCCTGCAGCGGTTGGAACTTGATGGCACCTTGACCCTGATCGACGCCGACCTCTCGATCTCCAACGGTGTGGCTTGGTCCCCGGACGGCACCCTGATGTACAGCACCGACACTGCGAAGGGCGTCATCTGGGTACGTGAGTACGACACCTCGACCGGCCGGGTCGGGACGAGGCACCCGCACCTGAAGATCGAGGGCGGCCATCCCGACGGCATCGCCACGGACGCCCACGGGGACCTCTGGATAGCGATGTGGGGCGACGGCGAGGTTCGATCGTTCTCGCCCGCGGGCGAACCGCGCGACGTCGTGTCACTGCCCGCGCCGCACGTGTCGAGCGTGGCCTTCGTGGGCGACGACTTGGACCTCCTGCTCGTCACGACGGCGTACCGTGACCTCGACGCAGAAGGTCGGACGCACTTTCCGGACGCCGGTCGACTCTTCGTCACCGACGTCGGTGTCGCTGGACTTCCCACCACGCCGTGGGACTCCTCCGCCCTCAAGTAGAAAAGGGACTCAATGCACCGCATCCGAATCGGACCACCCCGATGAGGGCCTTCGTATTGACCGGACCACGTCAGTGCGAAGTGCGAGACATCGATCCTCCGATCGCCGTCGCGGGCGCCGTCGTCATCGACGTGCACCGCGCCGGTGTCTGCGGCACCGACATGGAGTTCTACACCGGAGCCATGCCGTACCTGCACGAGGGTCACGCGCACTTTCCGATGCGACTCGGTCACGAGTGGATGGGCACCGTGTCCGCTCTCGGAGACGGTGTCGACCCGTCGTGGCTCAATCGCCGGGTCACCGGCGACACCATGTTGGGCTGCGGCACCTGCCGACGGTGCTTGGCGAACAACCAACACGTCTGTGACGAACGATTCGAAGTCGGAATCCGTGGGAGATTCCCCGGTGCGCTCGCGGAGCAGTTGGCCATGCCGGTGACCGCTCTCCACGCGCTGCCCGACTCGGTCGACGACACCATCGGGGCACTCGTCGAACCCGGAGGGAACGCCCTTCGCTCCGTCTGGGGTGCCCATCTTTCACCCGGGGATCGTGCCCTGGTGCTGGGTCCCGGAACCATCGGTCTCCTCGTCGCGATGTTCGCCAAGGCCGCCGGCGCCGAGGTTCACCTCATGGGACGTTCGCCACGTTCACTCGAGTTCGCGCGGACGCTCGGCTTCGACGGCGTCTGGACCGAGGAGGATCTTCCGAATCTGCCTTGGGACGCGGTGATCGACGCCACCAACTCGCCATCGCAACCCGCGAGGGCACTCGAATTGGTGGAGCCGGCGAAACGAGTTGTGTTCATCGGGCTCGCGGGCAGTCCTAGCCTCATCGACACCCGCACGATGGCCCTCAAAGACGTCACGTCCGTCGGAATCCTCAGCGCGTCACCCGGCCTCGCTGGCACGATCGACATCTTCGCATCGGGATCCTTTGATCCACGCCCCTTGGTCGCCGCGACGGTCGGGCTGGAGGGGATCAGCGCGATTCTGGCCGGCGTTCGACCCGAAGGTGCGGGCATGGGTCCCAAGATGCACATCGATCCCAGAATCTGAGTGGAGGAGTCATGACAGAATTCGACGGTCTGGTCGCACTCGTGACCGGTGGTGCGAGCGGCATCGGTGCCGCGACCGCGGCGCGGCTCACGGAGTGCGGAGCGCGAGTCGCGGTGCTCGATCGCTCGATCGAAGGTCTTTCCGACGAAGTGTTCGGTGTCGTCTGTGACATCACGGACTCGAAACAGGTCGACGCCTCGGTGGCGTTGGTCGCTGAGCGCTTCGGCGGCATCGACATCGTGATCAATAACGCCGGCATCGGCGCCCAGGGTGACGTCACAGCCAACAGTGACGAGGAGTGGCATCGCGTCTTTGATGTCAACGTCGTTGGTCTCGCGCGCGTCAGTCGAGCTGCCCTTCCCTTCCTGCGCCAATCGAGTCACGCGGTGATCGTCAACACCTGCTCGGTGGTCGCGATCGTCGGGCTGGCGAATCGCGCGTTGTACTCCGCGAGCAAGGGCGCCGTCGCCTCGCTCACGTTGGCCATGGCTGCCGACCACGTTCGAGACGGTATTCGAGTGAACGCCGTGTTACCCGGAACCGCTGACACGCCGTGGGTCGCGCGACTGCTCGAGACGGCGAGTGATCCAGTCGCCTCCGCGGCCGCGCTCCGTGATCGTCAACCGATTGGCCGTCTGGTGAGTGCCGAAGAGGTCGCGCACGCGATCGTCTATCTGGCGTCACCGAAAAGCGGTTCGACGACGGGGACCTTGCTCGGTGTGGACGGCGGGTTGGTGGGGTTGCGGGTCAACTAGGAGTTCACGCTGCTCGCACGGAACAAGAGGAGTTCAATGGTGGAGTACCTGCGCGACTTGGCGCGGTACGAGCACGAACAGTGCGGCGGACCCGGCGTGGGAACAATGGATTCTGAACGTGTTTCACGTCAAGATCGCAATCCGCCGTGCGAACCAGCGAACACATATCCTCAACCCCCGATTCGCACTAGGTCTTCGGTATACGCTTCAGCCGAAAGGAGGCCTCGATGCCCAAACCGGTCAGTTCCACTTCGTATCACATTCGTATTACAACGCTGATCGCGGTTCTCGCCGCGAATCTAGCTCTCTTCGGTTTCTTCACGCCGTCGGACGCGTCCGCTGCGGGCCTGAAGGAGATCTACGGCTACTCGTGCTGCGCCGGCGGATTCGGCACCGTCAACTACCATCCCGGTGAGATCCTCAAAGTCGATTGGATTAGGACCGCACTGCGCAAAAGCGACGCGTCCCCGGTGACGATCAATCTTTCGATGACTGCGTCCGGTCCATTCCCAACGATCGCGGCCGCCAAGAAGGCGTACACGGGATCCCATGTGGTCTTAGGACGGACTGTCTTCTCGGCGACCACACTTCAGGTCTCCGACGAAAAAATTGTCAACCCGGTTTCGCTTCTGCACGTTCCCTCCAGCGCCGGAACCGGCTTCTACGACCTCGCCACCAAGAGAGTTAAGGGGAAGAACTCCTCAGGTGGCTATTTGATCTTCTCCGTGCTGCCGTAAGTGAGGTAGCGAACTCAGGATTGTCTGCAACAACGAGTGGTCCTCGGCCTCTGTTACTTAGAGGATGGTCACGTCGATAGGTAGGACAATTCATGTCCGTCGTACCCTTTGCCCTCGAGGGCTTCGAAATGGAGCCTTTCACCTCGTCCGGCGGCACGAAGCGCGACGTGTACTGGCGTGGCAGCGGACCGGCGGTCATCATCATTCATGAAGTGCCCGGCATCACGCCAGGCGTGGCAACGTTCGCGCGCCGTGTCGCCGACCACGGCATGACCGTCGTCCTGCCAGACCTGCTCGGCACACCTGGTCGACCGATGACGATTCCCTATGCCCTCACCTCATTCGCACGCGCATGTATCAGCAAGGAGTTCACGCTGTTCGCCTTGAACAAGACGAGCCCGATCGTGGACTACCTGCGCGACCTGGCGAAGCACGAGCACGACGCCTGCGGCGGCCTGGGCGTCGGCGCACTTGATCTTGAGCGTGTCACACGTTAGGGCCGAATATTCCGCTGCGCTCATCATTGATAGTGATGACCTCTTCAAGCGCCAGAGCGAAGTGACACTTCGCTACCTCGGGACTCTCCGTTTCGTGCTCAGCGCTAAGGACTAATGTCAGGTCAAGGACGTCAAGACCCCGCATCCTTCTCGCCTGGCATTTCGCCAGGTTTTCCAGAAGAGAGTGTGTTGTGGGACTTCGGCTCCAAGGTACCCGCTCGTATTCGAATTATCTGAAGACCGTCACCGACTAGTTATGTGGAACTGGCTGCTCCATGAAATCGGCGTGCGTCCGACGTCGGGTGGCGGCGCCTACGCGTTCTGGTCGGGATTCGGTTCGGACATCGGCGAAGCGGCAATCGTTGGTTCGATCGTGACCGTGGTGCGCCGTCAAAACTGCGGGGTCCAGGGCTGCTGGCACTTTGGCCGACACGAGTACGAGATGGACGGCATCAAGCACAAACTCTGTCCCAAGCACCACCCCAGCATCGACGAGAGCCACCATTTCACGGCCGATGAGTTCCAACACCACCACGATGCGAAAGGATCAAAGGCCTAAGCAGACCGCGGGCGACCGACCACCTCTTAGTTGGCAGATGTCAACGGAACCTTCAGCAGTCCCGGTGTCGTGCGATGGAGTCGAGAATGGCCGCAACGCGAATTGAATCTGCACTGGACACAATCCAGCCACCGTCGCCGTCAATTACTCCACTGACATTTTCCACCATTTCTACAAAAGCGTTTGTGACAGGGAATTCTTCGAGCACATCATTCACCAGTAGGGAACTGGTTTCGTTCCAAGTCGTGAACGACTCACCTACTTCAGTGCTGATCTGCCCGTGAGACCCTTGAATAATGAACTGTTGATGGCTCGGCAAGGCAAATGAACTTACCGAGTGTGCAGTGATGTTGTTCTTGATGCGCACTCTGAGATCAGTGGTCAGGTCAATGCCCGTTGGCCCGATTGTTCGTTCAAGTCCAGTAATCGTGAGATCAGGGGCGCCATTGGTGAGTGCGACCCATGCGTGCGCTTGGTAACAGCCCACATCAAGTAATGCTCCACCACCCATCGATGGATTGAGTCGATAGTTGTCGGTCATCTCGGAGGCGAATGTGAAAGCTGTCTCGATGTGCTCGACGTCTCCGATTTCCCCACTGGTAACAAGGTGAACCATGCGAGCAAAACGTGGATGCCATCTGCCCCACAGTGCTTCAACAAGTAGTCGACCGTTGTGCACTGCACAACTAAACATGGCCGCTGTTTCAACGGAACTTAGTCCAAGGGGTTTTTCACAGAGAACATGCTTGCCGGCCTCGAGCGACTTCGTCACCCATTCAAAATGTTGACTGTTCGACAAACTTATGTACACGGCATCAACGCGTTCGTCGGCCAAGAGGTCGTCGTATGTTGCATGAACTCGTTCAGGTTCAAGAGTTGCAGACCGTTGCTCATCGCGGCTTGCGACGGCATATAAGGTTGCTCCGCGCGAGGTGTGAACGGCGGGGGCTAGGCCACGACTGGCAACAAAGCCGGCGCCAAGGAAGCCCCAATTAACGGCCACTTGCTACGACCGACGAAGCACTGGTGTCACTGGCAATGCGTTTTGCAGGGCTGAACTTTCTGCGGCTTGCATAATTGCCACGACATTGCGAGATTGCAGTGCGTTAACTTCCATAGGAAATCCATTGTTAATGTGCTCGACAATTGAGCGATGGAATTCGTGCGGTTCTAGCGGTCGTAATGGCGCAACACGCGAGGTTCCGTCAACGTGATGCACGGTCAAGATCGCGGGTAGGTCGGCGACCGCTGGTTCACCCGCCGGATCCCAATCACCAACGATTGCGCCTTCGGTCCCCAGCACATAGAACTTTGGCTTACGAGCAGCAGCAAGATCGGAATGAACAAAAGTTGCTTGCTTGCCGGACGTAAATGTCACGGTGACATGCGCGTGGTCAGCATTCGTTGCATGCGTCCATACGCGCTTGTGATTTTGCCCACTGACATGTGCGACATCATCAGGGATGATGTTCAGAATCTGATCAATGAAATGGCTTCCCCAGTCGAAAATTGCACCCCCAGATACCTCGGCATTCGAGTGCCAAAATTCGCACGGCCGTGAATACCCGCCGACAAAACTGTCGTAGTGGAAGACGTCGCCAATTTGACCGGATCGAATGATTTGGCGCATCGTGACAAAGTCTTCATCAAATCTGCGGTTCTGATACACCACAAGCATGAGATCGTTCTCTGATGCCAGCAAGATCAGTTCATCGCATTGATCAACGGTGAGCGCCATTGGCTTTTCAAGGACAACGTGAATGCCTCGTAGCAGTGATTCTTTGGCCCATTGATAGTGGCTATTCGGTGGAGTGGAAATAACGACCAGGTCGAGAAGACCGGAATCCAGCATTTCGATTGCATCGCCAAAAGCGGTTGCCTGCGGGGCAAGTTGCAGTGCTGCTTCGACACGTTGTGGATTGGTGTCGCTCACAGCCAAAAGTTCGAGACCGACTGTGTTTTGGACTGCTTGGTTGTGCTCATGTCCGATTGCACCGTATGCGAGGAGACCGACGCGAATAGTGCTGTTTTCCATAAATAACGAGTTTATTTATTCTTCACCTGGTGTCTGAGGCCCGACGTGACAGAAATACAACCTTCCCAGAAGTACTCCTCGTCACTCAGCCTTTCCACGCGAGTTCGTATGCGTTCCCGAGCAAAGTCGAAGACGCCAATCAAAGAGTCGCGCCTCGCTCACCTGGAAGACTTTACAATTCGAACGGTTCCTCTTTGGACTCCTCGGGCGACCCTCAGGGGTCAACCGAAAGCAAATGCTCTGTCTGCTCTCCGACTCAAATGCCCGGAGATGGCTGGTGTCGGAGGCCCGGCTTGACGAAAGTGCCACCCAACACTGGCGCTCGGTTTGATCCGGGCCGTGCGGTCAGTGAATTCGAAATTCGACGTAATCGATCGTGGTCACTATCACAACCGAGCTGACGATCCAAAGCCGAACGGCAACGTCGCTACTCATCGATCGTCCATTGATACTCGAGAGTGACGTGACAAATCAATCTAGAACTGGTGTCGGAGGCCCGACAAAACGATTCTGCAACCAGGCATTGGCGGCATGACGTGATTGTCGCGTGAGCCCAACGCAGTGACAATTTAGTAGAGCTACTTCTCTATATAGATCGTCACCGGAGGGAGAACTCCATGGCGTTCCATTATCGCCTGCAGTTCTGGCGCAGGCGACTCGAGCGCGGCCAACACCGCATCAACGTCATCAATGTTGGCTCCAATCGCCACCGTATGACTCCCATCTTGTGCCGCGTAATCCACGACGTTGGTTCCCCCCATCATGGAGGTAATGGAATCGGCTCGCTCTTCCTTGAAGCCGAGCCACTTATCTACATCGGCAACATTGTGAGTGATAATCATCTTTGGCATCGCCCCATCCCCCTTTCGGCGCTGTCCAAATTCGGCACCGAACCACCGGTTTATCACAAGAGTTGCTCGTGGCGATCGCCCTTAACATCACACCGGGCCGCCTTCTTGAGGTCGCCTACTACCGAGATACCGCTGGTGAAGGTCTCGAAGTCACCGAGTAGGTCTCGGTATCGTCAAAGAATCCGAGATTCACCCGACCTCGATTACTGAAAAGATGGTCACTCCGAAAGGATTGGATCAATCATGAGTGTCGTGCCCTTCGCCCTCGACGGCTTCGAAATGAAACCCTTCAACTCATCGAGCGGCAAGAAGCGCGACGTCTATCGAATAGGCGCGGGTCCGGCGGTAATCATCATCCACGAGGTGCCCGGCATCACGCCATCGGTAGCAGCGTTCGCGCGCCGAATAGCGGGACACGGCATGACCGCGGTACTGCCCAATTTGCTAGGCACGGCAGGAAGACCAATGACCGTACCGTACGCGCTCTCGTCGCTGGCTCGGGCTTGCGTATCCAAGGAATTCAGCTTGCTCGCGTTGAACAAGACGAGTCCCATCGTCGACTACTTGCGTGAATTGGCGGCGCACGAGCACCAGGTCGGCGGCGGGCCGGGCGTCGGTGCCGTCGGCATGCGTCTCACCGGTGGTTTCGCACTCGCGATGTGCGTCGAACCGTCCGTCATCGCTCCGGTGATGAGCCAGCCCTCACTTCCCTTACCGACCAACCCGGAGCATCGCCGCGCACTGGGTTTGTCTGACGCTGACTTGGCGTTCGTGCAACGTCGAACGACCGAAGACCTTTGCGTCATGGGAATGCGCTTCAGTTGCGATTCCAAGTCGCCGGCCGAACGATTCACCCGATTGCGCGAAGTACTGGGCGACAAATTCATCGGCGTCGAGATCGATTCGTCGCCGGGTAACCCATGGGGTTACAAGAAGTCCGCACACTCGGTGCTCACGGAGGACTACACCGACGAGGCCACCTCGCCCACTCGCCGTGCACTCGAGGAACTCTTGACGTTCCTCATCTCTCGTCTCGGTGTCGCGCCCGAGGACGCGAGTCCTACGAACTGAAAGGGCTCTGGTCGTGGCGAGCTACTGGGGAATGACGCCCAAACAGTCAATCGAATTCGAGTGTGATCGCCGGAATCGCGACGCTGTCGTCCACGACTGCATCGCGCTCCTCATCGGCCAACGTGTGGGCGACGAGTTCCTTCGCGTGATTGGCGGTCCCGCCGCCGAGACCGTTCTCGGAGGTCAAGCGGGTGGACTCGATGGTTACTGGCCCCGCGTGTGGGCCGCGCGAGGTCTCTTGCACGTTTGGGACGACGTCGCCACGGATGCCATCATTGATGCGACAACGAGTGAGTCCTGGCGCGTTCGAGAGATGGCCGCCAAGGTGATCGCGCGGCATCATTTAGTCCCGGCCATCGACTCCGTGGTGACACTCTTGGACGACGAGAACACTCGAGTGCGAGCGGCCGGCCATCGGGCCTTTCGCAGTGTCGCCGAGCGGTAACCTCGCCGAAGCCCGATCGATTCGGAGTATCCCTCTTTTGGTGACGAACCCTACGGCGCGTCGAGCTCAGCCAGTTGACTGGCGATCAATGCCTTGTCTTCGGGATCGGCGATGACCTCGATCAGTCGGGCCGCCAACGCCGACCAGTTGTTGAAGGCTTCGACGTCACCAGTCACGGCGAAGGCACGCGCGACACCTTCGGCGGTGGAGGCGACGAGCCAGTCCGGGACCGCGTTCTCTTGAGCGGCCCTATGGGCTCGCTCGGCGAATCGTAGAGACAGCTCTCCATCGCCCGTCGCCGCGGCGGCCCGAGCGACCATCCAGTCACTGGTGATCCACTGCTCGATCGCGCCCACACTCAACCAATGGAACCGCGAGCTGAAGGCTGCCGTCAACAGTTCGACGTCGTCGTCGGCGTTGCGCGTCGATTCCAAGAGGTCCCAACATCGATTGAAGAGTTTCGTCGCCAATTCACGTTCATCTAATTGCGCCACGACGAAAGTCTAAGTGGCCTACGTGCGTGCGCGTCGAGTCGACACAGTCGTCTCTCATCAATCCGTTACAACGTCGAACCAGACTAGGACGACAGGGGTCAGATCATCGACGACGTCGCCCTCGGCGGCCCAGAATTGCTGGTGACCCGCTCGCCACTCGTCGAGGGACTCGTCGCCCTCTCCCTCGGCTTGAGCGAACGACCACGGCACTTCACAGAACGGCACGGTCGCAACGTCATTGACGACCACCGTCGCAACGCGCCTCGTCTCGTCATCAACGAGCGCCAATCGTTCTCCTTCGGTCTCCAACTCCTCGTTCTCACGGACGTAATCGATCAGAAGTCCCGCGGTCGCTCTCTTGGATCCGTCGAGGATCAACTGATTGAGCCGTCGTCGCATCGGCCCCGGCGATCCGATCTCGAGCGCTCGCAGTCCATCCACGATCGGAAACGGCATGCTGCTCCTTGAGCTCTTGACCTTTGATCAATAATCTACGGCGGCGAGGTCTCCTTGGCGAAGTGATAAACATCGTCTGTGTCAAAGCCGTTTCGAGTGTTCTTCTCCGTGTTGGGCGCCGCCCTCGTAATCGGGGCCGTCTTGGCGTTCGTGCTCCCCATTCCTGATACGACGGTGACGGCGGGTGTCACCACGACGACGACTGTGCCGTGTTCGAGTTCAGTACTGGAATCCGATGTCCAGATCGATCAATGTCTCGAGTCGACGATCCGAGTGAAGACGGCCCAAATGGAAACGTCACTACGAGACGAGTCGGTCTTCTTCCACTACGCCAGCAAGGTCCAGGATTGGCGCGTCGCGCAGCGAACCCAATCGACGTTCATGTCCTACGCACGTCAAGAGTGTCTTGCCCAAGCGAACCCCTACCAACCGGGAACGATCGTGCCCATCATTTACGGCGAGTGCGTGATCGGGTTCTACAACCAACGATTGACCTACCTCAGAGACGCGATCGCGTCATTCAAGAGGGGCGCAGAGGCGCAAGCGACGTCGTGAGCGTTCTCGAAGCGCGAGATATCTCGCGATAGGGTCGCTCCATGTCGCCACTCGCCTTGACCGTGACCCTCGCCGCGGTGGCGTGCGCGTGCGCATGGATCCCGTCGCTCATCACGGGCGACACCTCGTGGGTCGATCGCATGTGGTCGATCGTGCCGATCATCTACGTGTGGGTCTTCGCGTCGTACGCACACCTGCGTAACCCACGACTTGACGTGATGGCCGCACTGGTCACGGTGTGGGGCGTACGTCTCACGTACAACTTCGCACGCAAGGGTGGCTACAGCGGCGTCGAGGACTACCGCTGGGCCGTGCTCCGCGCCTCGATGCGGTCGTGGCAGTTCCAACTCTTCAACCTGTTCTTCATCGTGCTCTATCAGAACGCTCTCTTGGTGCTCATCGCGCTACCGGCGTGGACCGCCTACCAACATCGCTCGACGTCTTTTGGAGCGACGGATGTCCTACTGACCGTGCTCTTCCTGCTCTTCACCGTCGGTGAGACGGTCGCCGACCAACAACAGTGGGACTTCCACCAGTGGAAGAGCGCCGAGGTCGCCGCGGGACGCGCACCAAATCCTCGATTCCTCCAGAGCGGACTCTTTCGATTCTCACGACACCCGAACTATTTTTTCGAACTGGCCCAGTGGTGGGTGGTGTTCCTCTTCGGCGCAGTGGCCGCTCGATCAGTTCTCGAATGGACGTTGATTGGTCCGTTCCTCCTGACGCTCCTCTTCGTTGGATCGACGCGATTCACCGAACAGATCTCACGTTCGAAGTATCCGGAGTACGAGCTCTTCCAACGCTCGACGTCGGCCGTCGTCCCGTGGTTCGCGCACAGCGTCGCGATCGTGCAAGTTCCCGAGAACTGACGGCATCGCACTCCGCACACTGCGTGACCATCGGCGAACGATGACCCCAGTGCTGCGTCGTACAATCGCACTGTGAAACCGCAGAAAATAATCCTCTACTACGGGTTCACACCGCTCGATGACCCGGACGCTATCCGACTATGGCAGCGCACGTTGTGTGAGATGCTCTCGCTCAAGGGACGAATCCTCATCTCGCGCCACGGCATCAACGGGACACTCGGCGGAGCGATCGAGGACCTCATTCGTTACATCGCGGCGACCAAGGAGTTCCCCGCCTTCCGTGGCATCGACTTCAAATGGTCCGAAGGTTCGGCGGAGGATTTTCCGCGCCTGCGCGTCCGCGTGCGCGACGAGATCGTCTCCTTCGGAGCTGCGAAGGAGTTAGTGGTCGATGCTCGCGGCGTCGTCGGCGGTGGCGTCCACTTGAGGCCCGCACAGGTCCACGAGCTCGTCGAGCAACGTGGCGACGACGTCGTCTTCTTCGACGCGCGCAACGCGTTCGAAGCGATGATCGGTCGATTCAAAAACGCCGTCGTCCCGGACGTCCAGGCGACGCGCGACTTCGCCTCAGTGCTCGACAGGGGTGACTACGACCACCTCAAACACAAGGCCGTCGTCACGTACTGCACCGGCGGCGTGCGCTGTGAGGTCCTTTCGGCACTGATGATCGGCCGCGGATTCGAAGAGGTCTATCAACTCGACGGCGGCGTCGTGCGTTACGGCGAAGCCTTCGGCGACGACGGACTCTGGGAGGGTTCGTTGTATCTGTTCGACGCGCGGATGCACCATGAATTCAGTGACCACTCGAAGGTGATCGGCGTCTGCGAACGCTGTTCGGCGCCCACGAGTCAGTACCACAACTGCGCGAACCTCGCCTGTCGCAAGTTGATCCTTCTCTGTCAAGAGTGCGAGTCGGACAACGTCAGCACGAACTGCTCGCCGCTGCACGCAGAGAACCGGGTCGCAGAACGCAGTGAACGCAGCGCCTGAGTAAGAGAACCTCCGGCGAGAATCGCCGGAGGTTCCTTGACAACTATCGGGTACTGCGAAATTGACTAGTGGTGACTGTGTCCGTGACCCTTCGAGCCGAAGCCGAAGCCGCCGCCACCCGAACTGTGACCATGGCCGTGGGCAGTGCTGCTGCCAGCCGGCACGATGATGTCGATCGAGTTGGCGTTCAAGGAGCCAGCGGTCGAGCCCGGAAGGCCGACGGCGCTGATCTCGACGCCACTGATCACGGCGGCGGACGTTGAGGCTGCGCCACCCGAGGTGTAGGTCGTGGTGCCGGGGACTTCGTTCACCGTGAGCGCGGTGTTGTGCCAGCCCGTGATCGAGATCGTGGTGCCCGAGACGCCGGTGACCTTGCCGAAGAAGTGGTCCAGGAAGATGGTGACCTTGGTCACCGTCTGGGGCGTGGTCGAGCTGAGCTCGAGGCTGACGAACTCGTTCGCCGCGAGGTCACCGACGACGCCGGCGGTCTTGCCTTCGAAGTAGGTGGTGCCGGGACCGGTGGTGTAGGTCGTCAAGGTGCCCTTGCGGTCCTTGAGCGTGATCGAGGTCGGACCGAAGGTGCTCACGGTGCCTTCGGCGTGGTTACCCCACGAACCTTGGTCGTGAGATGAGATGTTGGAGTGACCGTGTGAGTGCGATCCCTGTCCCGCGAGGGCGACTCCTGCAGTGCCGAACGCGAGCGCGAGACAGACGACCGATGCGGCCGCTCCCCGAATGACGCGACTTGACGTGGATGTCAACATGATGTGCCCTTTCGATACCCCCACCGAACGCGGTGAGTACACCCCCAGTATCGCGGACCACTTTGTGAAAATTCTGTGAGGCCACTGTGGATTCGAACAACTCAGCGTGGCGTTCTCGTCATCAACCCGTAACTGACATCGTTACCAAGCCGTAACAATTTCCGAATGATGCGCGAACATGTGAAAACTAAAAGTGCTTCTGGCATACGACCGATTGCTTCCACGAAGGTCGGTCCGAAAAGCGGTGTTTAAATTGACTCACGACTCACCAGGGTTCGTACCATTCGGAATCGAACTGCACCTCCATCGCTGCAGTGGCATCACGCCGTTCGGCGATCGACGAACGCAAGGCGTGCAACAGCGCCACGAGCACCAGCACGAGCCCCAGGATGAACGCGCCGAGTGCGGCACTCGTACTGCGTAGGTAGATAGTGAAGATCCGGAAATCGAACATGAAGAATCCCATAGCGCCGATGACGATTGTGGAGGGGCGCTCGAGGGCGAATCCGATCCCGACCGCGCACAGTGCCGAGAGCAAGCCCAAGAGCACGCCCCCGAGATGATTGGGGAACGAGAGAGCGAAGGCCCCAACAAAGCTCCCGAGTACCGCGACCGTCAAGGCCGTGACGGCCGGCCGAAGCATCTGCAGGCTCATCAACCCGACGGCAGCGGAAAAGAACCACACGAAGAGAGCCACCTCGCTCGACGTGGGGTGCAGATGCGCGACGACGCCAACGCCTCCGAGCGTCAGCGCGACGCCGAGGAGCGTCGTCAGAAACTGCAGGGACCGATCACGATTTCGCCAGAGTGACGCGCTCAAGCCCAGAACGACCACGCCCACGTAGAGCAACGAGAGACCGCGGTGATCTTCCCCCGCGGGACCGACGGCAATCGAAACCGCCGCCGCGGCACTGGCCGTGGCGAGGAGGCGGAGAAGGCCGCTGAGACGGCGTGCGCCCGCGTCGCCAATCTGTGAAACGACGAACCCTCCCCCGAGAGCCGCGATCGTGATCGTGAGTGCCACACCCAGATGTCCCGCCACCGTGATGTCGCTCCAGTAGTGGCCGAGAATGAGCGCAGCGCTCAGGCCCACGACGACGATGCCGAGATAGGACACCCCTTCGACGATCGGCGAAAGCGACGGCTGATTCATTGCGGCGCGCCACAGCTTCGTGGGCACGCCCGACTCCGCGGCGACGATCTCGACGTCCGGTGGTGGACTGACGATGCCGGCGTCGACCCAGTGCTGGACCTTCGCGCGCCACTGGGCGGTCGGTTGCGACCACCGCTGAACGATGGGCCGCAGTCGGTCCGCCACGTCTCGTCGTCGGTCTCGGGCCACGTTTACCCCCGAGACGAAAGTTACTAGTCGGCCATAGCGGTCAAAACTTCACCCGGTTCGACGGTGCTCTCGACGTAGACGTACTTTCCCCCTCGCAACCAGGAACATCCCGCGGCCAATAGACAGGCCACCACGGCCGAGTCGCAGGCGGCGTGCAATCCGTTGTGGAATGGTTTTGTGATTATTGACGGAAAGAAGCTCCGTTTCGCCAGCGCCAACTGCGTGTGCGCAGGCAGGCTCGCTATCACGTGGGTACTCAGGAGGTGTTCGAGCGGGTTGTAACCGAGGAACGACGCGAACAACGTTGACACCGGTGGCAGGGCGGCGACGCGGCGTGCGTCAACGACCGGCACGCCAACTGACGTCAACCCGTGAAAGACCGACGCGGGGAGTGTCGAGGACAGGCCGATGATCATCAACGTGAAGAAGATGCCGATCGAGAGCACCTGACCGGAGTTCTGGAACGTGGAGTTCATCCCCGAGCCGACGCCTCGATGTTGTCGCGGCAGGCTGTTCATGACGCCGGCGCGGTTTGGCGCCGCGAAGGCGCCCATCGCGAGACCGTTCAACAAGAGCAGCCCGCCGAACTCGTAGTAGTTGAAGTCGACGGGCAAGAGCTCGAGCAAGAAGAACGACAACGCAGCTACCAGCATGCCGACCGTGGCGAAGGGCCGCGAACCGAATCGATCGGACAGCGCGCCCGAGATCGGGCCGGCGATCAAGAAGCCGAGGGTCAAGGGCAGCATCGCGATGCCGGCCCACAGGGGCGTGCGCGCGAAGTCATAACCGTGGAGCGGCAGCCAGATCCCCTGCAGCCAGATCACGAGCATGAACATGAGTCCCCCGCGTCCGACCGACGCGAGGAAGCTCGAGATGCTTCCGGCGCTGAAGGCGCGGATGCGAAAGAGCGACAGCCGGAACATCGGGTCGGGCGAGCGCCGCTCGACCTGGGTGAAGATGAAGAGCATCGCGACGCCACCGACGAGGGCGCCGATGACGAGCGGACTCAGCCACCCCATCGTGCGACCGCCGTAGGGCTGGATACCGTACGTGATGCCGACCATGATGGCGATCAGACCGAGGGCGAAGGTGATGTTGCCCGGCCAGTCAATGTTCGTGTCGGCGTGTCGAGGGATCTCCCTCAGCTTCCGGTAGGCCCACACCGTGCCGAAGAGTCCGATCGGCACCGAGACGATGAAGATCAGTCGCCACTGGATGGGCGCGAGGATTCCGCCGAGCACGAGCCCGATGAACGAACCACTGATCCCGGCGATCTGGTTGATACCGAGTGCCATCCCACGCTGGTGCTCGGGGAAGGCGTCGGTCAGGATCGCCGACGAGTTGGCGATCAGTATCGCGGCGCCGACGCCCTGAAAGATCCGCATGATGACGAGGTAGAGCGCTGCCGCGGTGCCCGACATCCACGTCACGCTCAAGAGCAGGGAGAAGAACGTGTAGACGACGAAACCCATGTTGTAGAGACGCACGCGTCCGTACATGTCGCCGAGGCGACCGAAGGTCACGACGAGCACGCTGGTGACGACCATGAAGCCGAGGATCATCCACAACAGGTAGAAGCTGTTTCCCGGTAGGAGGGGATCCAGATGGATTCCGGTGAAGATGTCTGGGAGGGCGATGAGCATGATCGAGATGTCGATCGTGGCCATCAGCATGCCGAGCGTCGTGTTGGAAAGGACGACCCACTTGTAGCGATCGTCGCGGTTCTTTATCGAATCGTCCCCTGCCGAGAGTTCGTTGTCCGACACCGTTATTTCTCGAGCAGGCCCGCGGGGACACCGTCGAGTGAACGCAGTATCGCCATCGCCAATTCGCGCGCCGACCCGGCATCCAGTTCCAGTCCGACCCGCGAACTCGCACCGAGCGAGGGATTGATGACGTCCACCATCAAAGCGTGACCGGCGCCGAAGTGCACCGGGTGGTCGTAGTACACGGTCGCGTCGGTGGCCCGGAACCAGCCTTCGGCACCCTTGGCACTCCCGGTCACCGCGATTCGTTCAGTCTCATACGTGCACATGACGACTCACTTCTTCCCGGAGAGGTACTGGCCGTAAAACTTCCAGATCTCACCCCACGCTTCGGTGGCGACTTCCGGTCGATAGGACGGGCGATCGACGGCGAAGAACGCGTGACCGGCTCCTTCGTACTCGTGGAAGGTGAACTCCTTCGCGTGCTCGGCGAGGAGTCCGCGAAGCGTCTCGGTCTGTTCCGGGGAAGGGTACTGGTCTTCGAGGCCGAAGAGCCCGAGCAGCGGGCACGAGAGATTCCCTAGCAAGGGAACGATCGACGTCGCCTTCATACCCGAGCTCTCCGGCGGGTCCATTACGACGAAGGCCCCGTAGCAGTCGACGGCCGCGTCGAGTTCGAGGCTGCAGGCCGCGAGCACGGACTGTCGACCGCCGGAGCAGTAACCGATGACGCCGACCTTCTGGTTCGACCCCGACAGCGATCGCAAGTACGCCGCCGCCGCACCCACATCGCCGACGAGCTGGGCGTCCGGCACACCACCGCGCGCTCGGGCCGCTGCGGCCGCGTCATCGGAACTCTCCCTGGGTGACTCGCGACTGTAGAGGTTCACGCAAATGGCGTTGTAACCGTTCGCCGCGAACTTGCGAACGATCTCTTTCGTCGCCTCGTCGTAACCGGGAAAGTGGTGGATGACCACGACACCGCCGACTTTGTCATCGGACTCAGTTGACGCGAGGTAGGCCTCGACGGATTGGCCGTCGTAGGAGTCGAAATAGATCGTCTCGGCACGCAGGTTCGATGTCATAGAGCACCGCTTTCTCTGAGATTTTCATCTCATTGTACCGAGGACCGTTGCGACCAATTCAGGGCAGAACGATCTCGAAACCGAACTCGAACACGTCCAGACGCTCGACGAGACCGCGCAGTGCCGCGACGTCGCCGGTGACCTCAAAGTCGTCACGGGCGATCAACTCGTCGAAACTCTTGGACCCCGTGGCGAAGACCGCGAAGGCGGCGATGGAACTGATGACCCCGACCGATCCGACGTTGCGTGCACCACGACGAACGTGCAGCACTCCGTTTCGTACGCCAAAGCTCCAGCGTTCATCTCCTCGATCGGCGACGACGAGTTCGACCTCGATCTCGAAGTCCGCCGCGCTCGGACCGTTGAGTCGTACTCCGATGAGATCCAGCAAGAGTTCGGGCGTCATCGAAGAAACGATGCCCGATCCGAGCGCGTTGCCGGCGAGTCCCTTGAGGACGGTCCCATTGGAGCGAAGTTCCATTGCGCCACTGAGGTAGAAGTCACGCCAGGGACCCGACTCGCTCTGGTAGCCGAGCTGTTCGAGGGCGTCCGCTTGGAGAAGACGAGCCGGTTCGTTCTCGGGATCGGCGAAGACCACGTGATTGACGACCTCGACCACCCAGCGGTAGTCCCCCTCGGCGAACGACAATCGGGCCCGGTCGAGCACAGCGTCCGCGCCTCCCATGTACGAGACGTATCGCTGGGCCGCTTCCACCGGCGGGTGGGGATTGAGATGGGCCGGGTTGCCGTCGAACCAGCCGAGGTAACGCTGGTACACCGCTTTGGCGTTGTGGGAGAGGGTCCCGTAGTAGCCGTGGTTGAAGAACTCATCCCCGAGTCCCGCTGGTAGTTCGAGCTCTTCGGCGATTTCGTTCATCGTCCGTCCATGGTTCGCCAATCGAAGAGTCTGGTCGTGTACGTAGCGATAGGCGTCGCGCTGACTCGCCAGGTACTGCGACAGATCGGACTGCCCCCACCGGGGCCAGTGATGACTCGCGAAGAGGACGTCGCACCGATCGGCGTAGAGCTCGAGCGACTGATCGATGTACTTGCTCCACATCAAGGCGTCGCGGACCTGGGCGCCGCGAAGCGTGTAGACGTTGTGCTGATTCGCTGTGCAGTTTTCGGCCACGCACAGGGCGCGCTCTTCGGGCACGAAGATATTCATCTCGGCGGGCGCCTCGGTGCCGGGCGTCAGCTGGAAGACGAGTCGAACACCGTCGACGGTCAACTCCTCACCGGTCGTGGTGATTTCGTGCGTGGGCGCAATGAGCGCGACGCTCGGCAGGCCAGGCATCCCCTTTCCGAGACCCGTGTCGACGTGACCTTGCGGGTCTTTTGGGAGGAGCACGCCGTACATGTACATGGCGCGACGGATCATGACCGTGCCCGCGAGGACGTTCTCGCTGACGGCCGCGTCGAGAAATCCGACGGGCGCGATGACGGGCACGCGTCCATTCGCGACATCGCCGTCGACCACCACGCCACGAACGCCTCCGAAGTGGTCGGTGTGGCTGTGGGTGTAGATGACGGCTCGTACGGGCCGTTCGCCCAAGTGCTCGTTCACCATGTTGAGGGCCGCGCGAGCGGTCTCTTCAGAGGTGAGTGGATCGATGATGATCCATCCGGATTCTCCGGAGATGAACGTCACGTTGGAGATGTCCATCCCGCGGACCTGGAATATCCTCGGCGTGACTTCGAAGAGTCCGGCGATGTTATTGAGTCGACCTTGACGCCAGAGGCTGGGGTTCACCGTGCTGGGCGGCTCCACCGTCTCCGCGTCGTCGAGGAACACGTAGGCATCGAGGTCCCACAGCACCTGACCGAATCGCCCCGGTACCTGACGGGGAGCACCGGGAGCAATCATCCCGCGAGTGGCCCGTTCGAAATCACTCGTGGACGCGGTATCAACGGTGGTGAAGACGGCTCGCTGAAGTTCCTCGGTCGACGGACTCGCTGGTTTGCGTTCGGGCGTCGCTTCCACCATGGACTCCCTTCTCGAGCAATGTCTCGACAGTGACCTTATCTATGGCTGGCGTCCACTCCTACCGACGCCGGTCGCCGCCGACCATGGGCATCAAAATCCGACTCGACTCCGCGAGTCTCGCCGACAATCTAGATTCTCGTCATGGCACAACGCGACGTGATTTTTCCAGACCGGTTTTCATGGGGAACCTCGACCTCGGGCTATCAGACCGAGGGAGGTGGAATCAATACCGACTGGTGGCGCTACGAACGCGCCGAGGGCACGCACTGCGCCGAGGTGTGCGGCGACGCCTGCGACTCGTGGAACCGCTACGAGGAGGACCTTGACTTGCTCGTCGATTTGGGCCTGAACTCGTATCGGCTTTCAGTCGAATGGTCGCGGATCGAGCCGCAACGCGGCGTCATCGACTCTGAAGCGCTGGCCCACTATCGACAGATGCTCGAAGCCTGTCACTCGCGCTCAATTCTCCCGGTCGTCACGTTGCATCATTTCACCTTGCCCCTGTGGGTCGCCGACCTCGGCGGATTCGAGTATCCCGAGATCGCCACACTCATGGAGAACTACGCGCGCATCGTGGGCGAGTCGCTCGGTGACTTGATCGGAATCGCGTGCACGGTGAACGAGCCCAACATCGTCGCACTGATGGGCTACTTGATGGGCCTGTTCCCGCCAGCGCAGAGCGATTGGAAGCGTTTCTCCAACGTGAACGCCGCCTTGCGAGCCTGCCACGTCGCGATGCGTGACGCTCTACGCTCGACGCCCGGCAACTATCCCATCGGCCTGACGCTGTCGATGCACGAATACGAAGCGCTGCCGGGCGGCGAGGAGTTAGTGGAGTCAATTCGTAACGAGGAGGAAGACCAGTATCTAAACGCGGTGGGCGATGACGACTACATCGGCGTGCAGTGCTACACGAAACTCGTCTTTGGACCCGACGGCCTGGTGGCCCACCCCGAAGGCGAACTCACCGAGATGGGCTATCTCTTCTGGCCCCAGAGCGTCGAGTACACGATCCGCCGGACCGCCTCGATGGTGAAGATACCGATCATCATGACCGAGAACGGGATCGGCACCGATGACGACGAACAACGAATTCGGTACCTGACGCAAGCTCTCGAGGGACTGTCGAACGTGATCGCCGATGGCATCGACGTTCGTGGCTACTTCCAGTGGTCACTATTGGACAACTTCGAATGGACCTTCGGATACCGACCGAAGTTCGGCATCGTCGCCGTCGACCGGACGACCTTCGCCCGCACGCCCAAGCCGTCAGCGCATTGGTACGCCGAGGCGACGAAAACGTTCACGACGCCTCGCTAATCCCGTCACCGATTCGACACTCGCTTGTCAGACCCGATGCGTAGAGTGACGTCAAGTCCGATCGATCTGAACCACGAAGGAGACCCATGAGCGACGTACGACCCCGATACCAACTCGTTGGACTGGACTGTCCGGATCCCATCGCCCTCGCCACCTTCTATTCACGGCTCACTGGTCTGGAGGTCGAACCCCTCGGCGACTTCAAACCCGAAGAGGTCGAGTGGATTGAACTCGACAACGGTCAACACCCGACGATCGCCTTCCAGAAGGTTCCGAACTACGTCGCGCCGACATGGCCCACCGGCGCAATCCCCCAGCAGCTGCACCTGGACTTTCTCGTCCCCGATCTCGATCGAGGCGAACAACACGCACTGGAGGTGGGCGCTACCAAGCACGAGTACCAGCCGGGAACCACGTTTCGCGTCTATCTCGATCCAGTGGGTCACCCGTTTTGTCTGGTGCTTTCGAACGACTGAGTTGGCGACAACCGGATTCCCGATTCGCGATCAGCTCATTAGCCCGCTCGGAGTCGTCGCCAAGACGTGACTGTCGAGGAATCTCGTCATGAGGGCCGCACTCAAGCGCCCGTACTCGGGCGCGAGGTCATAGGCGTGTTCGAGTCCGTCGAAGACATGGAGCTCACAACGTCCTCCAGCGGCGTTCAATGCATCGCACATGCGCGCGCTCTCGCGCCAGTCGACCCTCGCGTCACGATTCCCCGTCAATAGAAGCGTCGCCGGAAAGTTGGGTCCGACGTAGTTCATAGGACTCATGGCCTCAAGACGTTGCTCAGAGACATCATCGCCGAGCAAATATCTCATGCTCTTGGGCGATCCCTTGGAGCGCGCGTCCTCACTCAAGAAGTCCATCGGCGCGTAAAAGGCAATTGACGCTGCCACGGCGAGCGCACTCGTCCCGGCGAGCAACAGCGAAAGACAGCCCCCCGCCGAGTTCCCGGAGACCGCCAGCCTCGAAGTCGAGAGACCGAACGATCTCGCTTCTGCGTGGAAGAATCCGAACGCCGTGTGCACGTCATCGATCGCGGCGGGCCACAGTGATTCGCCGGCGAGTCGGTACTCACACGCGAGTGACGTGTAGCCTGCTCTGCCGAGTGCGATGGCGTAGCCGGCGAGTTGTCGACGATCGCCTTCAACGAAGGCCCCGCCGTAAATGAGCAACACGCCGCTGCCATTCGGATTCGGTGGCCGATACAGGTCGGCGAGGAGATCGCGACCACCGCCTTGGCCGACCTTCAGTGTTTCGACTTCGACCCGATCAGTCATTGCAACACCCTTCCTCCGAGTGACGTCGAGCCTACCGACGTCGCCGGCGTAACACTAAGTCAACGACAGCAGCGCGATTCCGGCGACGACCACGAGCGCAGGCACCATGATGACGCGAGCCTTACCCTCTTTGAAGAACACGACGCCGATGGCCGCGGCCCACACGACGCCCGTCTCGCGCAGGGCGCTCACGACACCGAGGGGTGCGCGCGTCTGGGCGTACAACACGATCGTGTACGCGATGAGTGACATGGGTCCGACGAGAAGCCCGATACGAATCGTCGAGCGATTGTCGGTCCATCGCCATCCGCGACGGATCACGACGGCGATCAACCACAACGTCGATTGAAGTACGAACAGCGCAACGGCGTAACGAAGCGTGTCGTGACTACGGCGAACACCGAGCCCATCGACCACGGTGTAGACCGCGATCGCCGCGCCGGTCGCCAACGCCCAGTAGATACCGACGCGGTCGAGCTTGGAGGAGTTACGAACGTACGCCAGGCTGACGATGCCGACGACGATCAAGCAGATGCCGAACGTCCCCCGGAGATCGATATGTTCACTGGCGAAGATCAGACCACCGATGGAGACCAACAGCGGCGCCACCCCGCGCGCAATGGGATAGGCGCGCGAGAAGTTCGCACGCCGGTACGAACCCATTAAGAACAGCTCGTAGCCGAGGTGACAGGCGGTCGATGCGAGGACGAAGGGCCAGGCCGCCTCGCGCGGCAGGCCGATGAACGGCAACGCGATCCAACTCACGATCGCCGTTCCCACGTTCATCAACGCAAAACTCGTGGCCTGGCTGGAGATCCCTTTGGCCATTGCGTTCCACACGGCGTGAATCAGACCGGCGAACAGCACGAGGAAGACGATTGCGAGACTCACGAGAACCGAGTCTCGTCATCGAGTCGCACGAAGGAGATATTACGAGAGACGCTAGATTCGCCGGCAGCGTCGCCCTCAAGGCGCAGGGTCGACACCATATAGACTTACGATTCGCGTCTCGGGGTCTCGACCTTGGGAACACCGAGGACCTGTGGTGCAGCTCGGAGTGCACGCCGCCCTGTCAAGGCGGAGGTCGCGGGTTCAAATCCCGTCAGGTCCGCTCGA
>Ga0302140_10002757_pt1 | contig 22713 bp, 15 predicted proteins | sample I_Bog_E1_1_FD_202095 | JGI IMG/M metagenome (GOLD analysis project Ga0302140, IMG submission 202095) | Peat permafrost microbial communities from Stordalen Mire near Abisko, Sweden - I_Bog_E1_1 | ecosystem: Environmental > Terrestrial > Soil > Wetlands > Peat | place: Sweden: Abisko, Stordalen... | reverse complement strand
CCGCCCGACATCGACTACGTGGAAGAGGCGCGCAAGCGTCTCATCGTTGCCTTGGACGTGCCCGACGCCGCCTCCGCCGAAGCTCTGATCGGTCAATTGGAGAACACCTGCCAATGGTTCAAGGTTGGATTGGAGCTTTTCGTCGCCGCCGGTCCGTCCATCGTCGAGCTGCTCACCGCGCGCGGACACTCCGTCTTCCTCGACCTCAAACTGCACGACATTCCCAACACCGTAGCCTCTGCGGTGCGCTCGGCCTCCCGCCTGGGCGTAAAGATGATGACCCTGCACGCCGCCGGAGGCCCTGCCATGCTCTCGGCAGCGCGTGCCGCTCTTGATGGTGTAGCCGATCCACCGGAGTTGCTGGCCGTCACCGTGCTCACCAGCATGGATCAAGCCCAGGTACACGCAGTCGGCCTGGAGCGCTCACCCGCCGCGCAGGTGGAGTTGCTGGCGCGGATGGCCTTGGAGGCGGGCCTGCGAGGCTTTGTCTGCTCGCCAAAAGAGGTTGCCAGCCTGCGCGCTCTCACCGGGCCTGAAGGCGTCTTGGTCATCCCCGGCATCCGCCCCGCAGGAGCCGCCGTCGGCGACCAAAAGCGCATTGCCACCCCGGCTGAAGCCCTGCGTCTGGGCGCAAGCTACCTCGTCGTGGGTCGTCCCATCACCCAAGCCGCCGACCCGGCAGAAGCCGCCGATGCCATTCTGCAAGAGATGGCCGAAGAGCGCATCAGCTAGAGCATTCTTGAAGATAGTGTGCCACTTATAAAATTCCTTGGAAATTGCAAGAGGTGTCAGGGCACGACTTTAGTCGTGCCGCCAGAGGCCCCAATAAGTCATGGGCTTTAGCCCCTGCGTTTCTTTGTTTTCAGGTGCTTGCAATTCAGCAGCGGCTAAAGCCGGATTCAATTTGGGCCATTTTCGGCACGACTGAAGTCGTGCCCTGACGCATATCAACTAACTGAATACAATTTTGCAAGAGGCTCTAGTGTAAGAAAAATGGGTGCCCCACCCTCGCCGCGTACTTGTTTTTGCGGCTAGGGTGGGATACCAAGCTCTTCTCACTTCCCTGGCAGCGTCACCCGATCCCGCGAGTTCATGAACGACCGTCCTCCGCCCTGCGCGCGCAGATTGGGATCGCGGATCGGCGGTCGGCTCTCTTCGGCAGAAAAGCCGCGCGCCAGCAGCGGATTGGGCTTGAACTTGGGCGGACCGCCGTAGAACTGCCGCGCATGGCTGACCACCATCCCCGCCCGCCCATGCATTGGCCGCACAATTCCACGCACCTGCACATTCATATCGCGGTATTTGCGCAGCTCACCCACATCCTCGCGGTCCTCCCACAAGCTCAAAATGGTGAAGCGGCACTGCTCATCAGGCGTCTGCGGCGCGCAAACATCCAGGTAGCGCGTCCCATCCGGCAGCTCGACCACGTCGTAAATGTGCGCCGAGACGCACACATCCTGGTCAACCAATTTGGTGGCTTCATCAGCGCTGATGCACGGCTTGGGCTTGCCGGCAGAGGCCAGCCCGGGCGCAAGAGCAGCCAACAGCACAATCCATCCCCACCGGCGCTGCGTCACAAAAGGCCTCCAAACATCCTGCCGGAATAGTAGCGCGAATCAACAGCAAATGGAAGCAGGCATTAAGTCATCAGCAGGCCAACCGTCCGAAATCAGACAGTGCATACCGCAAGCGGACACTGAGACGCGGCTCCAAGAACAATCCGGAGGAGCTAAGTCGCATAGTATCAACGCCACTCAGCCCTCCTCGATTGGCACGCCAAATGCTTTATCTATGGTCGATATGGACATTGCGCGCCCAGATTTATTGCAAAAGAGGAAGCGTCGGCTTTGGATCTTCGCCGGCGTTGCGGTGGTGGTTTTGGCGATTGCCGTACTGGGAGTATCGCGGCTGAAGCCAGCCGCGCCCACAGTGGACCGCTCCACCATTTGGACGGATACAGTCAAGCGTGGACCGATGATCCGCCAGGTGCGCGGGTCAACTGGTTCGCTGGTGCCGCGCGAGGATAAGCTCCGTCTGATCCCCGCTGAAACCGAGGCCACGGTGACGCGCATTCTGGTGCTGCCCGGAGCGCACGTCGAACCCAACACGGTCATCATGGACCTTGCCTATCCGCAACTGGAGCAGGAGGCGATGAACGCCAGCCTGGCGCTGAAGGCCGCCGAGAGCGACTACCACAACACCCAGATCAAGTTGCAGAGCGACCTAATGACTCAAAAGGCCGGCGCGGCCACCGTTGGCGCGGATTTCAGTCAAGCCAAACTTCAGGCGCAGACCGACAAGGCTCTCTACGACCTGGGCGTCATCTCCGGCCTCGCTTATCAGTCCTCGGCAGGCAAGGCCAATGAGCTGACCACGCGCAACAAGATCGAGAACGACCGGCTAACCATGAACGAGAAGGTGATCGTCTCGCAATTGGCCGTGGAGCAAACCAAGGTGGACCAGGCGCGCGCCCTTTACCAACTCAAGCAGCAACAACTGGCCGCGCTGCACGTCACCGCCGGAATCAGCGGCGTGCTGGTGGACCTGCCGCACCAGGTGGGCGAGCACGTTGCGCCCGGCATCACGCTGGCCAAGGTCGTCCAGCCCGACCAGTTGAAGGCCTCGCTCAAGGTGGCCGAGACGCAGGCGCGCGACATTCAGATCGGCCAGCCAGCCTCCATCGACACGCATAACGGCGTGATTCCCGGCCGCGTGCAGCGCATCGATCCGGCCGTGCAGAACGGAACGGTCACGGTGGACGTAGAACTTACCGGACCTCTGCCGCAGGGTGCGCGGCCTGATTTGAGCGTGGATGGAACCATCGATCTGGAGCGCATGACCGATGTGCTCTACGTTGGCCGCCCGGCGCTGGGCAACGAGAATTCGACGCTCAGCCTCTTCAAGATCGACGCCGACGGCAAGGGTGCGACGCGCGTGCCGGTGAAGGTGGGACGCGCGTCGGTCAACAGCATTCAGGTGATTGAAGGACTGAAGGAAGGCGACGCGGTGATCTTGTCCGACATGTCGCGCTGGGACAATGTGGACCGGATACGGCTGGAGTAGAGCCAGAGTCGGAAGATCGCAGCAGTAAAGCTTCTGTCATCCTGAGTAGCTGTCATCCTGAGCGAACGGGGTCCCAGGCGTTCTTTTCAGCCTGGGGGTGGTGAGTCGAAGGATCTGCGGTTCGTAAAGGAATGCCGAAAAGCAACCGCCGGTCCTTCGACTCCCTTCGCTACGCTACGGTCGCTCAGGATGACAGTTCATCTGTTGAACGAACTTTAGACTCAGGACTAGGAACTAAGGGAACAGAAACGCGCACTCATGAGGGAGAGAACAATGACATCGAACGATAAGCTGATTGAAATCGAAGGTCTGACCAAGGTCTTCTACACCGACGAAGTGGAGACGCACGCGCTCTCCGGCATTCACCTGACGATCTCGCGGGGCGAGTTTGTGGCCATGAGCGGTCCGTCGGGCTGCGGCAAATCCACGCTGCTCTCGATTCTCGGCCTGCTCGACACGCCGACGGGCGGCAAGTATCTGCTGAACGGTAGCCCGGTGGAGAAGCTGAACTTCAGCGAGCGCTCGCGCATCCGCAACCAGGAGATCGGCTTCATCTTCCAGAGCTTTAATCTCATTGGCGATCTCACCGTCGAGGAGAATGTCGAACTGCCTCTGACTTATCGCGCTGGAATGCCTTCGGCCGAGCGCAAGAAACGTGTGAAAGAAGCCTTGGAGCGCGTGAATATGGCGCACCGCATGAGGCATTATCCGGCGCAACTCAGCGGCGGCCAGCAGCAGCGCGTGGCCGTGGCGCGCGCCTTGGCCGGATCGCCGTCTATCCTGCTGGCCGACGAGCCGACCGGCAACCTGGACTCAAAGAATGGCGAGGCAGTGATGCACCTGCTCCATGATCTGCACCGCGAAGGCGCGACCATCTGCATGGTGACGCACGATCCACGCTTTGCCAAGCACGCCCAGCGCGAGGTCCATCTGTTCGACGGCAAAGTCGTCTCCGAAACCGAATTGAAAAAGCTGGAAGAGGAAGTGGAGGCGTAATCATGCTTCAGGATATTCGCTATGCGTTGCGCCAGTTGCAGCGCTCTCCAGGATTTGCCGCCACGGTGATCTTCACGCTGGCCTTAAGCGTCGGCGTGGCCACGTCGGTCTTCAGCGTCTTCGATGCCGTGCTCCTGCGCCCATTGCCATTTCAGCGTCCTGAACGCATCATGCGGGTGCAGGGATACAGCCCTTCTGGCTACCAGCAGCCTGAATCGTGGCCGGCCTATTTGGATGAACGCGCGCAGGTGCGCTCCTTTAACGCTCTGGCGGCGTTTCTGTTCTGGAAGGATCTTGCCGCCGAAACGCCGAATGGCCCGACAGCCATTGCGTCGGTGCGCACCTCCGACAATTTCTTTGATGTCTTTGGCGTGCATCCACTGCTGGGCCGGACATTTCTTCCCGGAGAGCAGGCGGAAGGGAAGAACAATCTAGCCGTCCTGAGCGCGGGAGCCTGGAAGAAGTATTTCAATAGCGCAAGCAGCGTCGTTGGCTCGACGGTTCGTTTGGATGGCCATGCTTGCCAAATCATCGGCGTGATGCCGGACGATTTTCGCTTCCCACTCAGCGCCAGAAATGCCATCTATGTTCCGCTTCGCATAACGGACACTGGAGACCTGTCGGCGCGGGGATCGCATTCTTTTTCGCTTGCAGGGCGTCTGCGCGATGGCGTGACTATGCAGCAGGCGCAGGCCGAAATATCTCAGATTTACAGCAATCTCGGCAATGCATGGCCCGATACCGATGGTGGGCGCAAAGCAAAGATCGATATGCTCTCCGTTGCCGAGACCCGCGAACCGCAGAAGCCCCTGCATTTGCTGCTGGGCGCGGTCTTTGCGCTGCTGGCGGTGGGAGGGATAAATCTTGCCGGTCTCTTTCTGATGCGCGGCTTGCAACGCGAGCACGAAATGGCGTTGCGTGTGGCTATCGGCGCGCAGCGCGGCCGTCTGGTGCGCCAGATGATGACGGAAGGACTGCTCTATGCCGGAGTCGGCGGCGCTGCGGGAATCCTCGTTTCCATGTCGTTGCTGCGCGTCATGCAAAGCTTTATCGAACATGCCTTCAGACGCGGAACGGATATCGATCTGAATTACTCCGTGCTTGCTTTCTGTTTTCTGATTGCGTGCGGCGTCAGTCTTCTGGCCTCGCTTTATCCGGCATTGCGCGCGGCCATGGCCAACCCAAATAGCGCATTGCGCGCGGGCTGCCGTAGCGGAACGCGCCGTGAGGAAAATCGTCTGCGCTCGATGTTCGTCATGGTGCAAGTCGCGCTGACGATGGTGCTGGTGGTTGTCGCAGGCATGTTGATGCGGCAGGTGATCTCCTATCGCAATGCCGATATTGGCTTCGATCCGGCACGCATCGGCGCTGCCGACATACAGGTTCCGCTGGCGCGCTACGATGGGCGCGGCATCGTGACGGCGTTCTATCGTCCGCTGCTGGAGCGTGTCTCCCATATTCCCGGCATTCAGGCCGTCGGCGTCATCAACATGATTCCTATCGAGATGTGGGGCATGAACGAAGATATTCATATTGCGGGCCAGCCCCCAACGCCGAAGAACGTTGAGAAGCTGGCGGAAATGCGGTTTGTTTCTACAGGGTACTTCGATGTCTTTGGACTCAATCTTCATGGCGGACGAAAACTCGATCCGTCCTTGGATAAGGCCAGCAATGTTACTTCCATTGCGGTGGCCAATGACGCTTTTGTGCAGGAGTTTCTGCCCAATGGATACGGCGCGAGCATTCCTCGCATAGATGACAGCGATAAAGACGAGACAAAAACGCAACTCATCGGCGTGATGAGCAATCTGCGGCAAACATTCGATGCTCCGAAGCCGAAGGCGGAGTTCGATTACCTGATCGACGAACTCGATGATCCGCAAAGGAATCCGAACCTATCGAACATGGGCCTGGTGTGGCGCACATCCGGTGACCCGATGCAGGCGCTGGCAGCGATTCGCAACGCGGTCAGGGAAGTGGATGCCACCGTTCCGCTGACGGATGCGCGCACCATGACGGACGTGGTTTCTGAAGCTATTGTGATGCAGCGCATGATGAGTTGGCTCTTCGGAATCTTCGCTGTATTGGCGTTGACCCTGGCACTGGCGGGAATCTATGGCCTCGTCGGCTTTGAAGTGGAGCGCTCCACGCGCGACATCGGCGTTCGCATGGCGCTGGGCGCATCGCGTCTGGCCATTCTAGGCGGTGTGCTGAAGCGCATAGCGTGGATGCTTGGATCGGGCATTGCCGCTGGCCTTCTGCTTACATTCGTCGCACAAAAGATCATTGGCATGGTGATCTACTTCGACGCGCCCAAGGAAGCAGGCAACCTTCTGCTGCTTGCACTGCTGCTGATGACAGCGGGGCTGGCGGCGGCGTTTCTGCCCGCCCGCCGCGCCGCTTCCATTGAACCTATGCAAGCACTGCGCGCAGAATAGCCCGCCAGCAAGGAGAGTACGAACAATGAATTCGCTGCTTCAAGATCTTCGCTATGCGTTGCGCCAGTTGCTCCATGCGCCGGGCTTTGCGCTCACCGCCGTGCTTACGCTGGCGCTGGGCATCGGTGCCAACACCACAATTCTCAGTTGGATCAGCGCCACATTGCTTAACCCCATTCCTGGCGTCGCCCGGACCAGCGGAATGTTTACGCTCATGCGCGGAGAGAAAACCGAGCATCCATCGCCGCCGCTTTCCTATCCAGACTACGCGGATCTGCGCGACGGCGCGAAGAGCATCTCCGGGCTGATCGGCTATCACGACGACAACGCCATTATTACCGGCAGCGCCAAGCCGGAGCGCATCTATGCAACACTGGCCACGGCGAATTATTTTGATGTGCTCGGCTTACGCCCCATTCTTGGCCGGACGTTTCTTGCCCAGCAGCAGAATGAACGCCTGAGCGCGGCCGAAGCAGTTCTCGGCTACGAGTTGTGGCAGCATCGGTTTGCCGGAGACCTGTTGATTGTCGGCAAGACAATTCAGATCAACATGCATTCCTACACCATCGTAGGCGTCGCTCCCCAAGACTTTCAGGGATGCAAGACCGGCTTGCGTTCCGATGTCTGGCTTCCACTGGGAATGTACAAGCAGGTCTGGGGCTGGGATCCGCTCGATGATCGCGGCAAATCCTTCCTCAACATCCTCGGCGTTTCGCGACCGGGAGCCGATCGCCACCAGGCGGAAACCGAGCTGAATCTGCTGATGCAGCGCATCGCCGCCCAATACCCGGATTCGCATCAGGGACAGAATCAAATCTTCATCGATCCGCTCTGGCGTTCGCCCTTCGGAGTCAACGTCTACCTGGCTGGAACGCTGCCGATCCTGCTTACGCTGTCCGCGCTGCTGCTGCTGCTGGCCTGCGCCAATGTGGCGAACCTGCTGCTGGTGCGCTCGATTGCGCGTCGCCGCGAATTCGCCATTCGCATGGCCATGGGAGCAAGCCGCTGGCGTCTGGTGCGGCAGTTGATGGCGGAGAACCTTATCGTCGCCCTAGCTGGAGGTGGACTGGCGTTGCTGGGAACCGTCTGGACCGCCCACTCTCTCTTCGCTGTTCTGCCCTCTGGGACTCTTCCGCTATCACTCAATGTAAGAGTGGACAGTAGGGTTATGCTGGCAGCTATTTTTGTTTCGATTCTTACGGCCGTGGCTTCCGGTATCGTTCCGGCGTTGCGTGCCTCGGCCATCTCTCCGATGACTATTTTGAAAGACGAGGCGCTGAATACTTCCGGAGGGCTGCACAAGTCGCGCCTGACTTCGGGCCTGGTAGTGGCGCAGGTCGCGCTGTCGCTGCTGCTGCTGACCAGTGCCGGATTGTTCTTTCGCAGCCTCGGCAAGGCGCGCAGCGCCGATCCCGGCTTCGATCCAAGCCACGTGCTGCTCGCCTCGTTCGATCTGGGGCCGATAGGGTACGACAACGCCAGGGAGATCGAGTTCAACCGGCAATTGTTGGCGCGGCTGCGTGCTCTGCCGGGTGTGCTGTCGGCCACCACTGCCGATTTCTCGCCGCTCAGCTTCTCCATCCACTCCGATGGAGTGACGCCCGAAGGATACCTGCCGCGCCCGCATGAATCGATGGAAGCTGATCGCGGAATTGTGGGGCCGGATTATCTGCAAACTTTGCGCACCCCGTTGCGGGCCGGACGCGATTTCACGGATCAGGACAATTCCACCACAGAGCCAGTGGCCATCGTCAATCAGGCATTTGCCAACCGTTACTGGGCAGGGCAGGACGCCATCGGCAAGCGGGTTCAATGGCGCGGAAGCTGGTTCACGGTCGTTGGTGTGGCGGCCAACGGAAAATACCGGAGAATCAATGATAATCCGGCCCCGCTGATCCTGCTGCCCATGGCGCAAACCTTTGGCGGTGACGTGATCCTCCACATTCGCACCGAAAGCGATCCGCTGGCTTTTGCTTCCGCCGTCGAGCGGACGGTCGGCGAACTGAATCCCAATGTGCCTCTCTTCAACGTGACAACGCTTAAAGTGAATATGCAAATGGGCAGCATCTTCGAGCGCATCGCGGTGGTCTTCGCGGGAGCGTTCGGCCTGCTCGCGCTGTTTCTCGCCAATGTTGGAATCTATGGCGTGGTGGCTTACACCACCAGGCAGCGCACCCATGAGATCGGCATTCGCATGGCGCTAGGTGCAGCGCGGGCTGATGTCTTCCGTCAGATTCTGCGCCAAGGGCTGCGGCTGACTCTGATCGGCCTCGTTGCCGGAATCGCTGTCTCGCTGGCCTTCACCCGCTTGCTCCGTGGCATGCTCTTTGGCGTGGGAACCGCCGACTGGTTCACCTTTGCAACTGTCGCAATAATCCTTTGCGTCGTCGCGCTGCTGGCCTGCTTTGTTCCCGCCCGCCGCGCCGCTTCCATCGAACCCATGCAGGCCCTGCGCTCCGAATAACACGCATCCATTTCTCCAAGGAGAAGGAACGATGAAAATGCTGTAGCACATTCGATATGCAGTGTTGATCCTGAAGTGGCTTTAGATGAAGTCCACCTTCGGATGGACGCTTTTCAATCTTGCAGATTATGGCAGGTTGTGTAAAGAGTCGTGCGCACTTACCATGGAATTGATCGCAGGGAGCATATTTCCTGCGATGCCCGCTTCAACGATCAAGGAGCAACCATGGTCGCCATTCAATTCGAATATCAGGGAGACTTGCACTGCAAGGCAGTCCACAGCCCATCAGGAACCGAACTCAGCACCGACGCCCCCAAGGACAATCAGGGACGTGGCGAGAGTTTCTCGCCTACCGACCTGATCGCAACCGCGCTCGGCACTTGCATGCTTACGGTAATGGGCATCATGGCCCGTACGCTGAAGATCGACATCACTGGGACCACGGCAACCGTGGAAAAGGAAATGACAACGGCACTGCCCAGAATGATCGCGAGCCTGAAGGTCAAAATCCACGTGCCGCACGCCCTCAGCTCCGAGAACAAGCAGAAACTCGAGCGAGCCGCTCACACCTGTCCGGTGCATAAGAGCCTTCACCCGGAGATCCAGACGCTAATCGAATTCACTTGGGCTTGATGGTTTGCGCGCCTTTCGCCCGGATTCACCCTAGAGTTCGCTTCTGGTGCGCTTGGAATCGATTCACCAGAATCGGAGTCGTCTACGGCAACCGCGCGCGCATCGCCATCACTTCAGCGTGCGTCGCGTCGGAGGCAGTGCGGCGGTCGGGGTAGAGGTGCGGCTCACCGAAGCGCACGCGGGCGCTGAAGCCGGGAGTGTTCAGCGTCGTTAGCAGGTGGGTCAGAAAAAGCGTGTCGCCGACCCAGCAGAGCTTCTCCTCGGGCGTGCCATCCTCAATCACGTAGCGTACGGAGGCGGCGGTAATGGGCACGCCAGCCGTAATAGCCGGATCGATCAGCCGCGAGTGGAAGCGCAGCACGCTGCTGCCGTCGGTGCTGGTACCTTCCGGAAAGAGCAGCACGGGCATCGGCCCCTTGAGCCGCTCGGCCATCTGCGCGGCGACGGATTGCGCGCTGGCCAAGCTGGCGCGATCCAGGAAGATAGTCCCACCCATCTTCGCCGCCTTGCCAAAGTAGGGCCAACTGCCGATCTCCATCTTGGCGACAAAGAAGCACGGCATCTCCGCCGAGATAATCAGGATGTCTAAATAGCTAAGGTGGTTGGCGACAACCAGTCCATGCGTGGGCGGCGTGCCTTCCATCTGAAGGCGAATGCCCACAATGGAAAGGATTCCGCGGCAGGTCTGTTGCACCCACAAAGCGCGCTTCTCCAGCGTCAACGGCCCACGCAGGCGCAGCAGCCAGAAACGAACGATGCTCAGTCCCAGTGCGAAAACCAGCGCCACAGCGCGCCGGATCGCCAGAAAACTCATGAAGTCAAAGGAGCCAGGAAGCGATTGCGCGCCGAGGGCGACATCAATCGCAGATCAAGCAGAGTCAGGAAATCGATGGTCCCGAATTCGCGGTCCCAGGCCGGCGGTCCGCAGATGCGCGCGCCGATGGCCATGTAGGTCTTCAGCAGCTTGGGCACCTTTGCCTCGAAGGCAGGCGGAGATTGCAACGGCATTTCTTCTGATGGGGAGGGCAACTGTGTCTGCTGGCTCCCTTGCTCGATGGGACAGGCGTAAGCGGCGGTAGGCTCAGTAGCAAACTCCGGCGAGACCCGGTATTGGCCGAGCTGGCGATAGACCTGCCAACCCTCCGACGGATCTTTGGAGGTCAAGGATGAGCAACCGATCAGATAACGCAGTCCCATCTCGTTAGCATACTGCGCGATACCCCGCCACAACAAAGTGAGCACTTCAGGTGTCCGATGCTCACGATCAATCGAGGCGCGGCCCAACTCCAGAATGCCTGCTCGCAGCGGCTCATAGGATGCGAAATTAAACTCCTGCTCGGAGTAGTAGCCTAGATTACCCGCTGCCGTTGCGCCGGACTGCATCCTGTAAGTGCCTACCACCCGGCGTGTCGGATTGGATTCTGTCTTGTCCTCCACCAGCAGATGCTCGCAGAAGAGATCAAACTGGTCGGAGTCCATGCCTGTCTGATAAGAGCTTTCCAAGCCTTCCTTTAACTCAATGTTAAAAACTTTGAAGCGCAAGCGGCAGGCGGCGTCGCGGTCCATCACATTCTCGGCAAGCCGGAGCCTGTAGCGGCCAACCTCGGCATGGATGCGAGGCCTGAGAGGGCACAGTACCGGCTGATAAGTCGGCTCAGCAAGCTCCACCAGAGCTGTGGAAGCAGAGGCTAGTTTGAGAGAAACACCTTGACGCCTGGAATCGTTCACCAAGACAGTATCCGGTGAAGAGTGTAAACAGAGGGTCAAAGCAATGCTAAAAATCTGCAAATACATTGTTCAAGATGTACCGGACCGCGTCAAGATTTATCGAGGCTATATACCCTTCCATTTCATGGAGAGCGCGGCCAGCTTATCATTCATCGAGGCCGGTTTTGCTGCAACCGTCACCGGCCTTGAGGACGGACGCGAAGCTGGCGTGGTCAACTGCTTGATAGATAGAGCAATTCGCTTGGCCTTCGCATCCACGCTCAGCACCTTCACTTTAACGATCTGCCCCGTCTTGACGGCCTCTGAAGGCTCTTTGATAAAGCGATTGGAAAGCTCGCTGATATGCACCAAGCCGTCCTGATGAACGCCAATATCGACAAAAGCTCCGAACTTGGTCACATTCGTTACAACGCCTTCCAGCACCATGCCCGGCTGCACATCAGCGATCTCACGCACTTCGTCGCGGAAGCTGGGCGCAACAAACTTGTCACGCGGATCGCGCCCCGGCTTGCGCAATTCTTCCAGAATGTCATTCAGCGTATAGGAGCCTGCTGTAAGTTGGCTGCGATCAACTTGCTCAAGTAACTTCGGCTGTTGAATGATCTCCTTCACCGATGTTTTCAGCGAGAGAGCTATCTGTTCAACAACCGGATAAGACTCCGGATGCACGGCCGTTCTATCTAGCGGATTATCTCCATCGCGAATACGCAGAAAACCCGCTGCTTGCTCATAAGTCTTTGGACCAATTCCGGCAACCTCCAACACCTGCGCGCGAGAGCGAAAGCTACCCTTCTCGTTGCGATAACTCACGATGTTCATTGCCGCGCGCTCAGTGATTCCGGCCACAAAGCGCAGCAATGTCCAGGAAGAGGTGTTCAAATCCACGCCAACCTTGTTGACGCAGCTTTCTATCACCGTTTCCAGCGACTCTTGTAACTGGCGCTGATCGACATCGTGCTGATACTGGCCAACACCAATGGACTTGGGATCGACCTTCACTAACTCAGAGAGCGGGTCCTGCAACCGGCGCGCAATCGAGATCGCTCCTCGCACCGTCAGATCAAGATCGGGAAATTCTTGCCGCGCAACTGCTGAAGCCGAATAAATGCTTGCGCCTGACTCGCTGACGGTCACCGAAAAAATATCGTCGATCTTATGCTCTTGAAGAAATTCGCGTACGAACGCATCGGTCTCGCGCGAGGCGGTTCCATTGCCGATGGCGATAGCACGAACATTGTGCTTGCTCAGGAGCGCTTCCAACTTGGGAACAGCTTCGGCATTTCCATGCTTTGAAGTGTGAAGATAGAGAACGTCGTGCGCCAATAACTTTCCGGTCTCGTCGACAACCGCCACCTTGCAGCCTGTGCGCAGGCCGGGATCAATACCCAACACAGAGATTGGCCCGGCCGGCGGAGCCAGCAGCAAGTTATAAAGATTGTCGCGGAAAACTCTAATAGCTTCTGTGTCAGATCTCTTCTTCAACTCCAGGCGAATCTCACCTTGAATCGATGAATTCAGCAAGCGTTTCCAGGCATCGTCGATGGCTAACTCAAGCTGTTGTGTCCAATCGCCCTTCTGGCGCAAAATATGCTTCTGGATGATAGAAACAGCTCGCTCCGGCGCGATTTCAAGAAGAAAGTACAAAACATTTTCGCCTTCACCGCGGCGAATGGCCAGCATACGATGCGAGGGAATTGTCTTCACCGGCTCACTGTACTCGTAATACATCTTGAATTTTTCCTGCTCGTCCACTGCATCCGTAGCCTTGCGGCTGACTACCATGCCCTCATCGAAGACTAACTGGCGCAGTGCCTTGCGCAGATCTGCGTCTTCGCTGATCCACTCGGCGACAATGTGACGTGCGCCTTCCAGCGCCTCATCCACTGTGGCCACGCCTAACTCGGCATTCACAAAAGTGGCGGCAAATGCATCCAGAGGCTGTTCGGCAATTTGCTGCTGCCAAAGATATTGCGCCAGCGGCTCCAGCCCTTTTTCGCGCGCGATGGTGGCCTTGGTGCGGCGCTTGGGCTTGTAGGGGAGATACAGATCCTCTAACTCGCTTTTGTCGAGCGTAGCTTCAATGCGCGCCTTCAGTTCGTCCGTCAGTTTGCCTTGCTCGGCAATGGAAGCCAGGATGGTTTCGCGCCGGTCTACCAGATCACGAAAGTAAGCCAGCTTCTCTTCGCAATCGAGAATCTGCACCTCATCCAGATTCCCGGTAGCCTCTTTGCGATAACGCGCGATAAACGGCACCGTGCCGCCATCGTCCAGAAGTTCGATCACCGCGATCAGGCTGCGCAGTGGGATATTCAGCGTTTGCGCAACGTGGAGAAGAATTTCGGAGGGAAGGTTTTTCAGTTCTTTTGTAGGCATACTTCATTCATGGTAAATGCTTCCTGGGTAGAAGTGTGGCCGGGAGGTGTGCAAAACGCGAAAAGGCCGAAATGGAACCTATTCATGCGCATTTGCGACAGAACAGGTTTCATTTCGGCCATTGTTTTTACAGCCCTTTAAGGGGGGGCAGCCTTTACGCCAATTTGACCTTCAGCGTGATTGCCACGTCGGAGATTTTCTCTGCTGGCATCTCGACATTCAAACCTGCTTCATTCTGCTTCCACTTGAGATCGCTCTTGTTGCCGAGCAGCTCCACCTTTTGAATCTTTCCCGGATTCTGCGGACTGGCAAGGCCCAGCGCGCTGATATTCACCTGCTTTTCCGGCCATCCCATCACGAATGCATAGAGCGTACTTCCTTTCGTGGTGAAACGAACGTCTTCGGCGGTAAGATCCTTCTGCTTGTCTTCGTTGAAGTTTCCGGTTTTGATCACGGTCTTGGTGGATGGTCCCTCTCCGTAAATCTTCCACGGACGCGATGAATAAATCCCCTCGCTGTTAACCTCCATCCACTTGGTAATCCCGTCCAGCACAACCTGTTCCTCGTAATCCAGCTCGCCGGAGTTAGGTAGAGGAAAATTCAGCAGAAGATTGCCGTTCTTGCTCACAATATCAGCTAGAAGATCAATCACTTTCTTGGCAGGCTTATACTGCTGACCACGCATGTAATGCCATTGGCCAATGCAAGTGTCAGTCTGCCATGGGTTCTTGGCGATGCCGTCAGCGACGCCGCGCTCGTGATCGAGCAGGCAGGTGCCGATCTCGCAATCCAAAGCATCCTTGCTGTTATAAACAGACTCAGTCACGCCGCCATGTAACTGCGCGCTCACATTATAAAGATGAGCCACCATCTTCATGCCGTACTCTTCAAACGGAAGATGCCCATCGGTATATAGCAGGTCGGGCTGATATTTATCGATCAGATCAGTCATGCGATCCAGATAATGCTTCTTCCAGGATTCTGGAATCCCATCGTCATTCCAACCTAATTCAGCTTGGCCGTCGCTATAGCGGGCGCAATCGGCATCATGATACAAGTCTGCGAATTGAGGATCAACGCCATCATACGGAACCCCGGCCAACGGACCCGTCTTATCAGCGCCGTGGCTCACGGCAAACCACTTATAACTGATCCAAAGGTGCTCGCTAACTCCAAAGCGCAATCCCTGACTACGCGCCGCCTTCGCCCATGCCCCAACGATGTCTCGCTTCGGCCCCATATTAACGGCATTCCAGCGCGTGTACTTCGAGTCCCAAAGATCAAAGTTATCGTGGTGAACGCCCATACTGACAAAATACTTGGCGCCTGCCTTCTTGTAGCGGCTCATCAGATCTTCCGGGTCCCATTTTGCGGCCTTCCAGTTATTCACCAGATCCTTGTACCCGACCTTGGTGGGATGGCCGTATGTCTCCACATGATAGCGGTATTGGTCTGTTCCCTGGACATACACATTGCGGGCATACCAGTCCCCGGCTTCAATCGCGGACTGCGGACCCCAATGTGACCAGATGCCGAATTTTGCATCGCGAAACCACTCAGGAATCCGGTAGCCCTGCAAGGAGGATCTGGTCCCGATAAACGGACTGCCCTTCGCCGCCTGAGCCTTGACTAATTTTGAAAGTGCGAGGGCGGAACACACTCCACCCATAGACTTAAGCAAATCTCGCCTGTTCAATGACATTTGAAGATTCTCCTCTTCCACATACAGTTCAATGCCCTGCTTGAGCCGCCTCGCGGAACGCAGAAAATACTTTATCCGCGCACGGACACACCGGAAAAGGATAGCACTGCCAAGCCTGGGATGGGTTGACCGAAGCGCCGGGCCGGCTCGAAGCGGGTCCACAACAGCATATTCTCCACCGCCGCGCGGGTTGTCGCGTCCGTCGGACCGGAGATGATGCGGTAATCGTAAACCTGCCCGGTTCCATTGACGTATACCTCGATCACCACAGGACTGGAGACAGCGTCGATCTGGTTTTCGCCTACAACGCTGGAGAGATAGAGGAATCGAGGCGCGGTAATATTTCCAATCGGCTCGTCGGCAGAAGCCTGAGCTTTCTCGGGTTGGGCCAACATGCTCACCAGAACAATCACCGTTCCCAGCAGCAGCACCGCAGAGGCAAAACCTGCCGCCCCTTGCAGCAGAAACGGCCCCACCGTGTTCCTCCAGGCCAAATTCAAGGCGTGGAATGGGCTCTGTCCGCGGCGGGCGCGCTCATGGCTGATGGCCACGCGAATGCGCAGCAGCATATCCTGTGGCTCCGCGACTGGACCCAGCGCGGCCAGCGAGGACTGCACCTGAGCTAGCGACTTCCATTCTCCAGCGCAGTCACAACAACCCTCCACATGAGCAGACAACTCCTGCATCTCGCGCCCGCTCAGGCGGCCGTCCAAATACTCGGTAAACTTCGATTGCATTGCGTCGCAGCCGTTCATCGCGCCTCCTCTCGCAAAGGTGTATCGAATGCCGGACAAACTGGACAAGCCGGAGAAATGGCCTTTTGCGCCGGGGCCATCAGAACCGCTTTCAAAGCGGCGCGTCCGCGCACCAGCCTTGATTTGACCGTTCCCAAGTTCACGCCCTGCATCTCCGCTACGTCTTCGTAGATGAATCCCTCAATGTCGCGCAGGATCAAGGTGGAGCGAAATGGCTCCGGCACTTGGCTCAACGCCGCCTCCACCCGCGCCCGGTTTTCCTCATGCGCCGCCAGTTCATAGGGCGACTCGGCCGGGTCCACCAGCATCTCTTTCAGCAGAACAGGCTGCCCGCTTCCGCTCTCCACCATCTCCTGCTCGATGGGAATCTCTGCCTGCCGGTGACGGGTCCACCAGCGCCGCTGATTGGAGGCCTCACGCAGGGCAATGCGATAGATCCATGTGCGCAGCGACGACTCGCCGTGAAAGCTGCCCACCCCGCGGAAGACCTTCACGAAGACCTCCTGCGTCAGGTCGGCGGCCTCGGTGCGATCCTGCACGGCGCGCGCCAGAAGTGAAAAAATCGGTTGGTGATAGCGCGCTATCAGCCACGCAAATGCCTCCTCGGAGCCGGCCTGAAGTTCCGCAATCAGTGCCGCTTCTTCGGATTGAAACGCCAGCGTGCTGGCATAATTGCCCATGGTGAGGTCCGCCTGCATATCAGAATCCTCCCACCTTGCCACAATCAGCGCAACTTGGCAATTACCAAATTCCGCCCCGGACAGATCCCCGGCTTTCGACTGCGGCCACTCGTTTCAACGGCTAAAAAGGCGCCGCTGAAAATCCAATGCATCGAACGAGTACGCGGGAGACGGACACTGCCACCCAACCGCAAGTGTCCACACGCACTCTATTCTCTTAGACACCGGAAGCCCCCTCCAGTGTTCCCGGTCACGCAAGATTTTTTCATTTTTCGAATTTCCGGGCATTTTTTGAGGAGTGTTCCGTTTCTGGGCATGGATCCCGGAACCGGTAGACTGGCAGATTCACTTTCTAATTAACAGCAGCGAAATTTTCGATTCCTATTTGGGGTGCAAGAGCCTGGAACGATTGTCTCATTATATGGTACGTCTATATTGACTTTGGGCCTATGCGAATGCAACTACAAAACTTCATTCTGTTCAATCATGACGGGCCTATTTCTTCATTTTCCCGATCAATTTCAGATTGGCGGTTCAATCAATCGGCAAGAATAATGGCTCAGAAAAAATATTTAGGGGGGGGGAGGGGGTAGGTTGGCTGGGATGTGCCCGGCCGCACAGGGAATAGGGACCAGGGAGTGCTTGCGAGGCTGGTGGTTGTTCATGCTTCCATTGTGCGCTTCGGGAAGATTATCTTCTGCAAGGTGCAGGTATGGTCTTTGTGGAATTTTTGCAAGGGCCCCCGTCGCAAAGATCCTTCCTACAGGGGCTAGGTCTCTGACCGTATAAGGAACCTCTGAACAAGACTATCATCTATGGGAAATCTTCCCTCAGGGGCTAAAGCCCTACTGATTATGCGGCACTTACGGCACGACTAAAGTCGTACCCTTTCAAAACATCAACTAAATCAGAGGTTCCATAACTTTTCCTTCCACCCTAGCCGTAAGGATTCAAGAAACAGGTTCATTGACTTCGCTCCTAATGAACAAGCCGGTTCGTGGTTTCCCAGGTCCGAAAATCCGGACCTGGGGCACCCGGCAACATTGGCAATAAAAGCGATTGATAAACAAAATCAGCGAGTTAGCTTCCGCTGCGCGGAAATCACAAGTTGGCAGGTTAGCGGCTGTTCACCCCAAAGCATCCACCAATTCAGAAGCCTTCGACGCTTGGGATTGCTCATCGCTACGTCAAGGGCAGCCGTATGGTGGCGCGGACGCCGGGAGCGTCTTCGCGGTTGAGCAGGCTGATTTCGCCGCCGTGGGCACGGGCGATCTGCTGCGCCAGCGTCAGGCCGACACCGCTGCCGGTTGGCTTGGTGGTATAGAACGGGACAAAGAGATTTTCGGCGTTGGCAATGCCCAAGCCACGATCTTCGATCACGATCAAAACAGCCAAATCAGCGCTCTGCCAACTGACGCGCACGGAGTGGGAGTTGTTGCCGAGCGATGCGTCCACGGCATTGGCCAGCAGGTTGATAAGCATCTGCTCCAACTGATCCGGGTCGGCGTTGAGAACTGTGGGCGGACCGGGATCAAGCTGCGCGGACAAGCGCTGCTCAAGCAGCACGACACGCTCCAGCAAAGTCGCCAGCAAAATCGGCCTAAGCTGCGGCGGAGGCAACTGGGCGAGTTGGCGATAGGACTGCACAAAGCGATGCAGCGCGTCGGCGCGGCTCTCGATGACGCCCAAGCCGCGGCGAAAATCGCGCACCGTGGCCTCGTCGCCGCCAATTTGATTGGCCCGCGCCAGCAGGCTTCCAGCGATGGATTTGATGGGCGCCAGCGAGTTGGACAGCTCATGGCCGAGAACGCGGATCAGCCGCTTCCACGATCTCTGCTCCTCGTCTTGCAGCGGCAGGCTTACGTCAGCCAGCAGCAGCAGCGTGTGTGGCGCGCCATCCTGGCGGAAGACCGCTCGGCGCAGCAGCCAGCGCGTCGATTTGACGCCGAAAGTGTGTATGCTCTGATCGGGCGCGGCCAGCAGCTCTTGCAGACCAAGCTCGCGCGCGCTGCTGCCAAAGCAACGCGCATAGGGCACGGCAAGTAGTTCAACGCCAGCTTGATTCACCAATTGCAGGCAATCATTGCGGTCAAAGGCAAAAAGAGGCGCGCTCATCACTTCGAGGATGCGCGCCAGCAGGGCCGTGGCCTCCAGCGACCGGACGCGCTGTTTTTGCAGCAGATCAGCGAGGGCATTAATCTCGGAAGAAAGCTCGCTGAGCGCGTCTTGCGGGCCAGCCCCGCGCGCGCGGAAGGAGTAGTCGCCCTCACGCAACGAAGCGACCACGTTGGAGAGCGTCTGCAAAGGGCGGGTCATGCTCTCAATCAATGCGGCGGAAATCAACGCAAGATAAAGCAGCAGACAGCCGATGAGCAGAAGCGCCGGTGCGACGGAAACTTGTTGCAGGTATAAATAGAGGCCAGCGAAGACCAGCGCGGGCGCGGCCAGTAACAGGCAAAAGAGAGCTGCCCGGCGAACCACCGAACGGCGAGAGCGGCGCGCGGTGTTTTCATAGGCCATATTTTTCGATGCGGCGATAGAGCGCGGCGCGGCTCAGTCCGAGGCCTTCGGCGGCTTGCGTGATGTTGCCATTGCAGCGGCGCATCATCTTGCGGACGAGCAGCGCCTCGACCTCGTCGATGCTCATGTTTTCGAGCGACTGGGCCGGGGTGCGCGCGGCGGCGATGGCGAGGTTGGCCGGTTCAATCTCTTCGCCTCGGCAGAGCAGCACGGCACGCTCGACGGTATGTTCCAGTTCGCGCACGTTACCGGGCCACGCGTAGCTCATCATCTGCTGCATGGCGGCTGGCGTGAAGCCTTCGATCTGTTTGCGATAGCGGGTGCGATTGCTGCCGAGAAAGTGCTGGGCCAATAGCGGAATGTCTTCACGCCGGTCGCGCAGCGCGGGCAGGTGAATTTCCACCGTGTTGATGCGGAAGAGCAGATCCTCGCGAAAGTTGCCGACCTTGGCCTCGGCGTGCAGATCGGCGTTGGTGGCGGAGAGCAGGCGCACATCGACGCGGCGGGTTTGCGACGAACCGACGCGCTCCAGTTCGCCGGTCTCCAGCACGCGCAGCAGCTTGGCCTGCTGGCGCAGCGGAACGTTGGCAATCTCGTCCAGGAAAAGTGTTCCGCCGTTGGCCAACTCAAAGCGGCCAACGCGATCCATGCGGGCGTCGGTGAATGCTCCTTTGACGTGGCCGAAGATCTCGCTCTCGAAGGTTCCCTCCGGCAGTCCGCCAGCGTTGACCGCGACCAGCGCCATACGCGACCGCTGCGAGGCCGCGTGGAGCAGCTTGGAGACGATCTCTTTGCCGGTGCCGTGCTCGCCAGTGATGAGCACATTGGCGTCCGACGGGCCGACCTGCGCGATCAGTTCAAGCACGGGCTGCATGGAGGGCGCGCTGGCGATGAAATCCGGCATTCCCTCGCCACGGAGCAGGAGATTTTCCAGCTCAAGATGGCGGGTGCGGCGCAGAGCCTGATGCAGCTCGGCGTGGACGCGGACGAGCGAGAGCAGCCGCTCGTTCTCCCACGGCTTCTGAATGAAGTCGCGTGCGCCGCGTTTGATGGATTCGACGGCCAGGTCGATGTTGCCCCAGGCGGTCATCACGATCACCGGCTGGCGCGTGTCGAACTCCTGAATGCGACCGAGCAGGTCCAGACCCTCCTGGCCGCTGGTGGTGTCGCGCGTGTAATTCAGATCGATCAGCAGCACATCGTAATCGCTGATGCCGAGCGCCTCCAGCAGCAATTGCGGCGAACGAACACACTCCACGACCATTCCCTGCGGCCGGAGCAGCAGCTCGACGGCTTCCAGGATGTGCGGTTGATCGTCGGCAACCAACACGCGAATTGGCTCTTGCTTATTGGAGATGGTCCGCCTCCACAACGCCGGCTTTGGCGTCGGCAATCGAGATTCCATACTCTTCCAGCACCGAGCCGGTCGAGCGCCGCACCTCAATGCGCGCCTTTTCGTAAGCGGTCTCGGCGGTCACCAGCGCCGACTCGGCCAGGGCCAGATCGTGCTCCGCCGCCAGCGTCTGCTGATTCGATCCCGCGCCCAACTTCTGTTCCTTCTGCATCACATCGAGCATACGCTGCGCCAGATCGCGCGCCTTGCGCGCCGCCTCCACGCGGCTAGCTCCCTGTTCCAAAGCATAACTCGCGTTGCGCACTTCGATGCGAATGCGTTTCTTCAACTCTTCCAAATATACCTGCGACTGGCGGTACTCCAGCTCAGTGCGATACTGATCGGCCTTGGCGACGCGGTTGCGCAGCGGGATACTCAACTGAAAGCCGGCCTGATATTCGGGCGAAGAGTAGTTCAACGCATTCTGCAGCGCCCCGCCGTAGCTGGTGGGAACACTGGTGGCCGAGCCGTTCTTGGAACTGGGCGTGCCCGCGTATCCTGTGCCCGCATAGAAGCCGTAGACGGAGAGCGTGGGCAGCAGCGCATTGCGCGCGGTCTTGCGGCTCAGTTCGCTGTTTTGCAAAACCAAGCTCGACTCTTGCAGCTCGGTGCGATTCTTGAGCGCGTCGGCGATCATCTCTTGCACCGGCTCGGCAAGAGGCTCGATCCGGCTGGCGATGTGGTCCACGGGAACCACAGGCATCTCCTGCAAGGTTAGATCGTCGAGCGAACGAGTGAGGGCGTTCTTCATGTAAAGCTCTTGCAGTTCGAGATTGGTGCGCGAGACGGTCAAATCCTGCTCACGATTGGCCAACTCACCCTCCGCCTTGAGGACTTCCATCTCCGGAATCGCCTGCAACGCAAGCTGCTTGCGGCTGGTCTCCAACGTCTGCCGCGCAAACTCCACCGAACGCGCGCCTACCTGCTCATTATCGTAAGCGCTGACCAGATCCCAATACAGATCGCAGATCTGCGTTACGGTGGCAATAATCTGCGCTTTGAAGGCGATGTCAGAGACTTTCTGATTGGTTTTGGCGATACGCAGATAGCGCAGATTTGGCCCTAGCCCGAAGCCGGCCAGCAACTGCTGTTGGAGATAAACCTGGACGTAGGACTCCAACTGCGGATTGATCGACTCATTGGGGCTGTTGGTGGTTTGGCGGTTGTTGTTCCAAGCCGCCTGAAGACTGCCTCCGGTGGGGAAGGCCTGCGCGTAAGTGAAATTGCCCTCAATGGTGTTCTGATGGATGACCGGCACGCCATAGAGCGTTTGATTGGGCAGCAGTTGCGTGGTGTGGTCCACATACGCGGTCGCGGAAAGATACGGATCAAAGCTGGAGACCGAAGTGCCCGTGCCCAGCGTGGATGTAACCAGGCCTGAAGCACCCGCGCCCGCCCCGCCTGCCCCACCCGATGTGCCGCCCGCGCCCGCTCCCACGCCGCTTCCGGAGACGCCCGTGCCCGCGCCACCGGGAGTGCCGGAGACTACGCCGGTGTTGACGCCGCGCACTGAACCACCGGCGCGCGTGCGTTGTACATCCATCTGCGCGATGGGAATGTTATAGCGCGCAATGACCAGATCGAGATTGTTTTCGAGCGCCAGATCGATGGCGTTGCGCAGCGACAGATAGAGCTTGCCATCGCGCATCAGCGAATCAAGCCGCGTGGAGTTGGCCAAGCTGGGCGGGGCCACCGATATGCCTCGATAGGCGTTGATCGGATTGCGCGAAGGCCGCAGCAGTTGGTCGAAGGGAATGTTGTGCGGCGCAGGCGTGCCGGTGGTCAGCGTCGTCTGAGCGGACGTCGTCGCAGCCACCGCTGGTTCCACAGCCAGCACCCCGTTCGCCGTCAAAAGAAAAACAGCGGACAGAAGCGTTGGGAGGAACTGAAAAAACATGTAGCGCCGACCTCCTGGTCGGCTGTAGCGTGGTCAAACCCGGCCACACCGCACCCAGGACAACCCAAGCT
>Ga0302140_10002753_pt1 | contig 22751 bp, 18 predicted proteins | sample I_Bog_E1_1_FD_202095 | JGI IMG/M metagenome (GOLD analysis project Ga0302140, IMG submission 202095) | Peat permafrost microbial communities from Stordalen Mire near Abisko, Sweden - I_Bog_E1_1 | ecosystem: Environmental > Terrestrial > Soil > Wetlands > Peat | place: Sweden: Abisko, Stordalen... | reverse complement strand
TCGAATCGCGCTCGATGTTCAGGTCGGCATCTCCGATCATATCGGCCAGGAGAAATGCCTTGGTTTTCTTAAGAGTGCCGTCGCCTTCCCATTTTTCTGCGAGGTGACGGATGCCGTACAGACTGTCGGTATCGCTCCATGATTTCACAGCTTCTTCGGCGTCATCCCATACCAACCAGATGCTGTTGCCGTCGCGTTTTTTTCCGCGCAACTGGTTGGCAAATTCAAGCAGGAGCGCGCTCGACGAAGCTCCGTCGTTTGCGCCAATGTATGTAGTCTGGCGCAAAGGATAGTTCGTGTCGTAATGGCTGGCGATTACGATTACGCCGTCTTTGGCGCCAGGAAACTTCGCGATGATGTTTCGCGCCGGGAACTTGCCTTCGGGCGTATCGGCGGTGAATGCATCCTCTTCGGTTGCGTCTCCCTTGAGATGGGCGAGGATGTAGTCTTCAACCTTCTTGTGATTTGCGCTCCCGATGGGGCGCGGGCCGAAGGCTACGATCTCTTTAACATACTGAATGGTACGAGCGGAATCGATGGTAGGCAGCGGGCCACTGTCAGCCGGAAGTGAAAGCTTGGGCAGAGTGAGGTCGGTCGGAGGATTTTGCGCCGGGGTCGGAGTTGTGGTTGGCGCTCCAGCTGCGCTGGCTTTCTTGTCCTGATCGCAGCTTGCGAATGCGCCTGCGACGAAAAGCAATAGAGCTAAAGAAATTATCTTCATCGATTTCATAAACTCAGAACTGCCGGCTCTGCCATCGGAATAATCGTCTCTGTCATCCCGAGTGCAACGAGGGATTCTGGTTTTCGCCTGCACTCTCTGAGTTGCCGCCGCGGGCAAACACCAAGGCCCCTCGCTGCGCTCGGGATGACATTTCAAATCTCAAGTTGTCTTTTTCTCATTACGCGCGCGCCGTTGACTAGGATGGACCAGCCAGGCGATGCCAATACTCACGACGTACAGCCCAAGCATGGGCGCAGCAAAAATGCACATGCTCATAATGTCGGGAGTCGGCGTGACGATGGCCGCGACAATAAAAATCAGCAGGATGGCATAGCGGAAATTCTTCCACATGAAGCTGGCAGTGACGATTCCCATCAGCGCCAGGAAGAAGATTAGAATCGGCATCTCAAAAATTAAGCCCATGCCCAGGACGATACTGAGAAACAGCGATGTGTATTCGCCAATGGTGATCATGGGCTGAAATTGCCGTCCAAAATGAATAAGAAAATCGAGCGCCCGGGGGTAGACAACTCTGTAGCCGAAGTATCCGCCGGTGCTGAACAGCGCGATGGTCGAGACCATGAAGGGCACGACATAGCGCTTTTCGTTGCGATAAAGCCCGGGCGAGATGAACATCCAGACCTGGTAGAGCACGAATGGCGAAGTAAGAAACAGACCGGCGAGCGCGGCAATCTTCAAGTAAAGGTTGAAGGGTTCGGTGGGGTTCAGGTAGACGAGTTTCTCGGACAAGCCGTTGGCCTTGAGCGCTGTCATGATGGGGCGCTGCATAACATCGTAGATGCGCTCCACCTTCCACCAGCAGACGCCAAATCCTACGGCCACTGCTGCGATCGAATAGACGAGGCGCCGCCGCAGTTCCTCGAGGTGATCGAGAAAGCCCATGGTAGGCATGGAGTCGCGCTTAGGATCGCCGCCGAGAGCCCCGGCTAGGTTTTCAAACATGAGGTTCCTGCGCGGCCGGAGCGCTGGGCTCAACTATGGGTTCAAGCGATGAAGATGGAGTCGACGATGCGGGTCGATTCAATTCTGCGGGATTCGACTCCGTCAGATTCGAGTCCGCTGAATTCGCACCCCCTGAGTTCGCCTGCAACGGGGCGACTTCAGCAATTGGGCCGGCCAGAGTGTCTGGCGGTTCGTGTCTAGGCGGCGTGCTCGCAGGATTCACGCTCAGGCTGGTAAGGGTGCCCTGCGGCGGCGCGGCCGGCGGCAGGATTGTCTGCGACTTTTGAACCTCAAGGTGGGAGATTTCTGTTTCGATCTGCGATCTGAACTCGTTCGAGGCGCGGCGCAATTCAGCGAGAAGCTTCCCGGCCTGACGAGCCATCTCCGGCAACTTCTTTGGCCCAAAGAGAATGAGCGCCAGGAAGAACAGGAAGATGGTGTCGGAAAAACTCATGGCCACATCATAGATGCGCGAGGGCAAATGCGGCAATGCGTTGAACGGCGGCAGCCGGTTTTCAATTCAGCCGGCGTACGGATCCAGCAATCTTAATGCGCTTGTTTCAGCACTATCGTACTGCGTTCATCGGTAGCGATGATGCGATAGAACTTTCTAAGTTCCTCAGCTTTATCGACGGGCACACTCAACTCTTTTATCTCGAAAGTGCGCGTGTAATCCACGGTGTTGCCAGTCACGACAGTTTTAGCGTGATAGCTGGCGAAACCGAAGTCGGCATCCACTGGCGGCGGGAGGTCGTCGACCACGTAACCCGCCGGAATCGTGATTTCAAAGGAATCTGTATCGCGCGTAGGCTCTTCCAGTTCAATGGGAAACTTGCGCACCTCCTTGGTCTCAAGGAAGCCTTCTCCCATACTCCCTAACACGCGGGGCCGCAACAGCAGCAGATCGCCGGCGTTCTTGGCGTAGTTATCCGATACAAACGAATACTTGAAACCAAACGGCAGATCGGTTCGCGTGAAATTCACGAGCGTGGCGTGAGTGATGTGGAAGGTTGACAAAGAACCGGAAAGAATCTCCTCGATGGGCTTGATGCGATCCGTGTCCTTCTCCACATTGTGCAGGCGCCATCTCGCAGACGAGGCGCGCTCGCCCAGCCGCGTTTCTTCCACGTCGCCCTTGAGCCCGCCCGTGGGATCCAGCGTTAGCTTCGCAGTCCGGCGGATACTGTTCATGGACGTCGGTTCTTGAGGCATCTGAATCAATTCGCCGCCGTCAGGCGCGACCAGCAAGGCATAGCTGGCTTGTTCGTAACCGGGAAGCTGGCCAAACGGAATCAGATGATTGGTGGGATCGAAGAAAAGAAGTTCGCCGAGCTTCGGGTGCTGCGCGGTCGCAATGAGAGAGGGGTCAACCATTCCGTTAGGAAGCTTGATTGCAGTGATCACGTGATTAAAACCGCTGTGGGCGGGCATGTCCTTGGTTACCACACCGCGTCTGTCATTGATCACCACATAGTAAGAATCCACGCCAATCTCGCGCAGCATGGACCTAACGAGCGTAGCCTTGTCCTTGCAGTCTCCATACCGATGCGAGAATACCTCAGGCGCAGCATGAGGTTGAACTCCGCCAATACCCAAGGAGATTGCCACGTAGCGAATGTCGTGCTGCACAAACGCGGCGATCGCCTGCATTTTTTGCAGGGTAGTGATTTTCGACCCAGTCAGCGTGGCCACCTCCTGCTTGATCTCCGGCGATGCGTCCGCTCTCTTGCCCACGAGGGTTGAGTACCACTTCCCCATCGCGTTCCAGTTGGCGTTGGCGTTGTTGGCTGGGGCATCCGAACTGTAGAACGAGAGAATCATCTCGCCCTGAATTCCCTCCCGCGGAGGCATGCGGGGCTCCGGCCGGATGGCCTTCACGTCGCTGACGCTCCATTCCCAAGAATTGCCGCCAGCGTGAGTGGGTTTGGCCTCGGCATGATTGATCCACGAACTCTCAAACTCCCATCCCGACGGGAGAAGGAGCGAATAGTGCGCCTCCCTCACTGGGTCCACTCCCTGAAAATCCCAGATATCCTGCAGGAAAATCGGCTTTTCCTCGATCTCGTACTCATAGCCGACGATGTTTCCAATTTCGGAGGCGGGAATGCGCAGTATATTGAGTTTCGTGTCGGAGATGAGCTCGCCACCATCTGTGTCCGGTGACGTTTCGAACGCGTCGTTTTCCTTGACCTCGTAATCTTTTCCATGCGCTGGAATGCACCAACCCTGTAAACTCTTGATTTTCCTTTGAGGATTGAACGCAACAAACGCCACGCCCCGATCGCGTCCCTCTGGCCGAAGAATCTTATAGGCTTCGCGGACCCGAACGTGCATCTTGTCAGCCGACATCACCGAAACGTCGCGCTCGGAATACAGCAACACGGCGCTGGTCTTCTCATCGTAGGGCGGAAGCGAAGCGTTAACGAGGGCATGCATCCACTGGGGAGCATCGCCTGCACATGCCTGCGGAGCGCAAGCCAAAATACAGATCGCTCCGCAAACCAAGAGCAGCAGAGAGCTACTTAGCCGCGGTCGCAGTGCCGGGTTGCAAAACAATCTGTTGCTCATCGCCGGTCCTCACTCCCTGAAAAAAGCTTTGCAATGCAGGATAGTATTTTGGCTCCAACAACAAGACGTCGACCACGACCTTACGAGTCAGATGCAGGGAGTCGGTTGTCACCTCTGCCTTCTGCTCGTAAGCAACAACGTGGGCGTCGTTTTTTTGGGGATGTGGCAAGCTCTGCACCTGCCAGCCTGCGGGCAGTTCGATATTCACGTCATCCACCTTTTCAGATGGGAACTGGAAATAGATAGGATGTACGCGGTCGGCGTGTTCGAAGATGTGCTTTTCGGTGCCCCCGAAAATCCCGATGGGAAGCAGGGCCCGCCGGCCCACTCCAGATACCCAGCCAGGTATTTTCAGGCTGAACTCCGCCACCAGTGCCTGGGAGGAGCTTTTCCAAGCCGGCTGATTCGTGAGTTCCAGTTCGATCCCTCCGGGAATGTAGCCCCTGACCTCGTCCTCCAGGTATTTCTTTCGCTCCGCATCATCGCTGTGCATTTCTTCAACCCGGCGGTACATTCCCTCAAGACCTGTGAAGGTTACGGTAAGTTTTCCTTCCAGATCGCCGGTTTGGGAGAGATTCAACTTTGCACTGCGCTCTATCTTCGAATCTGAGCTTTCCGGCAGTGCGCTCTGGATCCAGGTTCCACCATCTTTGTCGAGGCGCAACCCTGGAACGCCTGTCTCCTCCCATTCCAAAAGCCCGAAGGGAGTAAAAGCGGCACCCGGATCGAAATAAACATCCTTTCCGTTTAATTTGACGAGAACGACGTTTGAGTCGAGTTTCTTGCGGTCCATCGTCTTCGATGAAAAGAAATAATTGCGGCGATCCGATACGTAGACCGGGTAGGCTTCAACGCTGGCCGCCTTTGCCAGGCCCAGGAAGAGCCACGTAAGGTTGACCCCATTGGCGTACCCGCGCTTCCAGACTTCTTCAACGTTAGCGGGCTCTTTTTCCTTGTCGCGCTTTTGCTCCTGCTCTGTCTTGCTTATCTCGTAGGATGTATTGCGAAACTGCTGAACCCGGTCGTAGATTTTTCGCAGTTTCACGTCGGGTGGGTCACTGGGCGCAACGATCTGTGCCACGGCCTCCTGCATCGCTTTCTGTTTCCCCACGAAGCTTTCTACGCGTCCGTTCAATTCCTTTCCGACCTTCTTCCAGTACTTGTCAACGTCTTGAAGGAAGGGTTCGTCGCTGTAGATGAAGTCCACGCGAGACTTGAGTTCATTTTCGGGCGGCATGAAATCTTCTGTGCGAAAAGCCGGAATATTATGAGACTCAAGCCTGACGACATGGTCGGGGCCTTCCTCAGGCCTACTCGTCCCGGGCAAGACTTGCCAAGACCAGCGCACGTTCCACATCTCACCGCGATACGGCTTCAAGGAGAATCTCGCCGTCTTGGTGAAAAGATCCTGGCTCAGGATCCAGTGAGATTCATACAGCATGTGCTCCTTAAAATCGTAGGTGTAGAAATATTCGACGATACTGCCGACCTGCACGTCAGGAAGGGTGAAGGTTTTTGCCAAATACTTCAGCCCGCGAGCTTTGACAATCGTCTTCTCAAAGACCTTGCCGTCAAACTCGGCCACCGAACCGTCAGGCCTGATGGAGCGCGCGCGCAAGCGCACGACGTCATTATTTCTCTGGATGAATGGGATTTCGACGTCGGCGTACTTTCGCCCCTCTTCCGTTAGGATTTTGATTCGAAAGTAGTTATCCTCGTGGGAGGTAAGCCCGTTGTCGTCGCGGTCGACCTGGCGGTAAAGAATGATGGCCGGCGCGCCGGGAGCGAGTGGCTCGCTGGTCATCTTCAATTCGTCCGGAGAGACTGGCTGAAAGCCAATGCCAGCGCTGGCAGTGGACGGAAAAAGTTCAGCGCCAGCGAAAACCAGGAAAAGGGCAAATGTACTGACAGAGAATCCTCGACGAAGCGGCACAGTCCAACCCCCGAGCGCCTGCGATCACCAAAACGGGCCCCCTGCACGTTTGGTGAGGGCCACAATATCTCGGGTTGACCTCCGAGTCAATAGCCTTTTCGGCCGGGGTTCGGCACTGGCACCGGGCAACCTCAAGCATGTTTCCTTCATTAGCCGTAAGATAGTCGGCCATGCAGCTTTGGTTTGCGCGCGGAAGTGAAGTCAGCATTCGCGAACAGCTTGTCACGCAAGTGGTTCTGGGCATTCTGGGGGATGACCTCGCTCCCGGCCAACGCTTGCCGAGCACGCGGGAGTTGGCGCGGCGCTTTCACCTGCATCCTAATACGGTTAGCGCAGGTTACCGGCAACTGGCCCGGGAGCGTTGGGTTGAGTACCGACGGGGGAGTGGAGTTTTTGTCCGGGCCAATAAGCCTGACGTGCCTCTTTCGCAGGCGTTCGCGCTCGATCAGATGATCGCCTGCCTGTTTCGTTCGGCGCGCAAACAAGGCGTGTCTCTGCCGGTTCTGCGCGCGCGTCTTCGCCAGTGGCTGGAGTTGCAGCCACCCGACCACTTTCTGCTGATTGAGCCCAACGAAGAACTCCGACGAATTGTGGCCGCGGAGATTCAGCAGGCGGTAACCCTTCCGGTTATGAGTTGCGGGTTGGAAGATCTTCCGAAGATGCTGGAAGGCAGCATCCCCATCGCACTTGCAAACCGGGTCGCGACGGTGCGGCCAGCCCTGCCGGCAGGAACCGAACTTCTGACACTCAGCTATCGCTCGGTGACGTCGTCGTTGGGGCAATGGCCGCCGGCGCCTTCCGGCGCTTTAGTAGGCATTGCATCCCGGTGGCCGGATTTTCTGAAACTAGCGCGCACCATGTTGAATGCCGCAGGCTTCCATCCTGACAGCCTCGTGTTACGCCACGCGAGCGAGCCGAACTGGCAGCGCGGATTAAAGCAGACGGCCGCAGTGGTGTGCGATTCGGTCACCGCCAAAGAACTGCCTGCCGGTTGCCGCGCGATTCCGTTCTCTCTGCTGGCTGAATCTTCGATTGACGAACTGCGGCGGTATGCGGAATTCGTCAGCAAGCCGCTCGAAGCGGTGTGACAGTCTCGAAAGTGTCCCAGCTTCCCCCTTTCAATTGAAAACATTCCTTAGGCTGCACTTACCAGAGTTTTAGGGAGGCGCAGCACGAAGAAATTTGTCGCGTTTTGTTTGCTTGTGATTACGCCGGCGATGGCCTGCGCACAAAGCGGCGCTGACAATTCGGAAACGAAAATCGTCAAGCTTGAGCGAGGCCAAGTGCTCGACTTGTCACTGGTAACGCCTCTCGATTCGGCACACGCCCACGTGGGAGACGACATCTCGTTCCAGCTCGAGCGTGACCTTAATGCGAACGGATTCACAGTCCTTCCGAGGAACTCGGCCATCCACGGTCGCATCACGAAGGTTGTGCGCGCCGGCAAAAACTGTAAGGAGGGTCGGGTCCGCTGGAAGCTTGAGCCGCTGAAAACGGCGAGCGGCAGGAAAATCAAGGTGCAGTCAATCCCTGCGTATTTGGCCACGCCGCGCGGAGGGGAGGTCGTCGATCGAGTGTCGCTTGAGACCACTGGTGAAAAGATCGCTGAAGATGCGCCGTGGGCAATGATGGTGCCGTTGGTTGTGCTCTTGTCTCCTGCCATTATTTTGATGGCCGTTGCGGAGTCAGGCAAAAGAGATTGCGGGACTCCGGGTAGGGAAGAAGCGATCCTGGCCGGCACGCATTTTTATTTCGCCGTTTCGAAAGACACGCGGCTTGTTCAAGCTCTCGCCCCGCCGAATCGCTGTGACACTCCCGAAACTGTCACAGACTCGCCAACCTCATCGACGCTTTGTTACTAGGATGCGTTCATGAAAAACGCAACATACACTCTGCTCCTCTCGTTGTTGTTGGCTGCTTTCACGCTTGCATCGAGCGCTTCGGCGCAAACGATAAAAGCTCAGCGAACTGAGACTGAAACTGAAAAAGATGCTCGCAACATCAACACAATCGCCGCGGCGCGAAGTCAATACACACAGACCTCCGAGATCTCGCTCGACACTGGCGACCCGACCTTGGCGCAGCTTCGTGGCCCCAGACCGGTGCGTCCATTTCCATCCCAACGCCCATATCCGCGAGGAACTTACCAAACTCCGTGGAGGGACCATGGAGATGCCGGACACATTCTCGTCGGCGCTGCGATCGGGTTTGGCATTGGAGCGGCCCTCGGCGCGCACAATAGCTCCCGTGACGGCACGCCGGTCACGGGAGGAATAATCATGGGCGGCGGGCTCTTTGCCCTGCTCGGCGGGTGCGTCGGCAAGGCTGTCGGCGATTTGCAAAGCCTCCACTTCGCCTCGGGATATCACAGAGGAATCTATCTACCATCCGCGCCCAACGACGACACTGAGGTGGGCGAACTCGCTTCGCATCCCGCCCGCCAGAGAACTCACACTGAGCAGTCGCCAAGATCTACTGCGCCAAGCCCGCCCTCCGTGTCGAGGCGCGTAGAACCTTAACCGGTCCATCCGCATCTCATAACAAAAGCCCGTTCCAGCCTGGTTACCGCGGTGACCATCCCGGTTCAGGGCCGTCTAACGGGGTGGTATACTCTGTATATTCAGTACGGTAGCCGGGGATGCTGCACAACCCTCAACCGAAGGAAATTCAAGATGGCACGTAGTTCACGCCGCTCACTCTTCCTGGTAGCATTCTTTCTTCTTGCCTGCGGCTTTTTGGGAATCGTTTTTGCCCAGCGCACGGGACAGCAATCGTCGCTCAGCGGCGATACCGACGTCAAAGACAGCCTGAAACAATTTACCGACGTCTATGCCGTCATCGAAGATAACTACGCCGAGCCGGTGAACCCCGATAAAGCTATCTACAACGGCGCGATTCCGGGCATGTTGCACTCGCTCGACCCGCACTCGAACTTCTTCGATCCCAAGTCTTACGCGCTGATGCGCGAGGACCAGCGCGGCAAGTACTACGGCGTGGGCATGACGGTTGGACCACGCAATAACAAAGTGATTGTGATCTTCCCCTTCACCGGCACGCCCGCTTATAAGGCGGGCATTCATCCCGGCGACGTGATCATTGCCGTCGATGGCAAATCCACCGAGAACATGACCACGCCCGACGTGGCCGACATGCTCAAGGGACCCAAGGGAACGACCGTGCACATCAGCATCTCGCGCGAAGGTGTAGAGAAGCCGATGGAGTTCACGCTGATTCGCGACGAAATTCCGCGCTACAGCGTAGACGTACACTTCCTGATTCGCCCCGGCGTCGGCTACCTGCACGTCACGGGATTCAACGAGACCACCGAAGAAGAAGTCTCGAAAGCTCTGGATGAGTTTGGCGACCTCAAGGGATTGATTCTTGATCTGCGGGGAAATCCCGGCGGCCTGCTGAGCGAAGGCGTAGGCGTTGCCGACAAGTTCCTCAAGAAAAATCAGCTCATCGTTTCTCATCATGGCCGCGCTTCGGCGGAGAAGCGCTACGTCGCGCAGCATGGCAACGGCGGCAAGGATTATCCACTCGTCGTGCTGGTGAATCGCTTGACCGCGTCAGCGGCCGAGATTGTTTCTGGCGCCATTCAAGATCACGATCGCGGGCTGATCGTGGGCGAGGTCACGTTTGGCAAGGGTCTGGTTCAGACTGTCTATCCATTGTCTGAAAATACTGGACTTGCCCTGACCACGGCGCATTACTACACACCGAGCGGACGGCTGATTCAGCGCGACTACAGCAACATTTCGCTTTACGATTACTATTACAACCGCGAAGCGGAATCCGGCAGCAACGCCAATCGTGAAGTAAAACTGACTGACAGCGGGCGCACGGTTTACGGCGGCGGCGGCATCACGCCCGACGTTGTGATTCCTCCAGTCAAGAGCAATCACTTTCAGGACACGCTCTTGCAGCACTATGCGTTCTTTAACTTTGCCAAGCGCTACGTCGTGAATCATCATCCTACGAAGAGCTTTGAAGTTGACGATGCCATCCTGCAGGAGTTTCGCAAGTCGCTTGACGATGGCAATGTCCCCTACACTCAGGCGGATCTGCTGGATAACAGCGACTGGCTTAAGGCCAACATCAAGGCTGAGATTTTTGTCGATGCGTTCGGTCAGGATGAGGGCATGAAGGTACGAGCGGAATCGGATCCGGAGATACTGAAAGGTCTGGACCTTCTTCCGCAAGCGAAAGCCTTGGCGGACAACGCAAAAAAGATCGTAGCCGAGCATAACGGGGTGGGCGCGTTCAACCGCTAGTAGCAAGGTTTCAGAGTTTCAAGGTTTCGAAGCTCGAAGGTTTCAATGACAATAGGTCCGGATCGATTCCGGGCCTTTGTTGTTGGCAAGAAGGTTTTTGAAACTTTGAGACCTTGAAACTTTGAAACCTGGTTCGTGCTTCGTTGACTTCGCTGTTTAGCTATGTGAAAATCCGCGGCAGCGGGGGGAGTTTGAAGCCGATCATTCTGGGACTGGCGGTCGCGCTGGCGCTGATCGCCGGATACACGGATTGGCGCAGCCGCCGCATCCCAAACTGGCTTACGGTGCCGGGATTGGTAATCGGAATGTCGCTGAACACACTGAGCGGCGGATGGGCCGGGCTGAAGACATCCCTGCTGGGCGCCGGGTTCGGACTGCTCGTGCTTCTGCCGTTTGTTTTTCTGCGCAGCCTGGGCGCGGGCGATTGGAAGCTGGCTGGAGCTTTGGGCGCGTTCGTCGGCTGGCAGGCAATGGTAACTTTGCTGATGGGTTCGGTCTTTGTCGCAGGAGTCATGGCGTTGGCACTGGTAATTTACAAGCGAAGATTCCTGCAAACGCTGCGCAACATCGGAGGCATTCTGGTTTCCATGGTGACTTTTCATAAACCAAGTCCCGAAGTTTCGCTCGATAATCCGCAATCGCTTAAGGTTCCGTATGGCGTAGCATTAGCATTAACCACACTGCTTTTCGGCATTCATTCGATATGGCGACCCTGACCACAAGAGACCGACTGGCCTCACTCACCCTGCGCCGTCTCGCACGCGATACAAGCGCAAGCGAAATCGCCGAATTCGCCATGGTGGTGCCTCTGCTATTCATGTTTCTGATCGCGATCTTCTGGTTCGGGCAAGCTTTCAGAATTTATGGCACGCTTACGCAGGCGACCCGCGCAGGAGCGCGCGCCGCCGTGGCTCCGGTCTGCGCTACCTGCGCCGCATCAGGCTCAACTCCGGCACAGATTGCTCAGACCGCCGTCACCAATGCGATGGCGGCTGCGCATTTAAACACTGCTCAACTGGTTCCCCCGTCTCAGTGGACAACGCCTGTGCCGATGCTGTGCCAGTGCAACAATGGGGGCTCGTCCGCTTCTTGTACGACGCCGATCGCATGCGACGCCAGTGCCCCGAACATGTGTGTGCAGCCGAACATTCAGTTGTCTTATCCGACGCCAACGACGGGGCCGCAGGGCATGGGTACTTGCGGCATATCGGTGAGCCTGCGCTACCAGTATCCTTTTTCGTTCAAGATTCCCCTCACCAATCTCGACCTTGGGAACATCCAGCTCCCAGGCCAGTCCCAGATGAGAGTGGAGACGCAATGACCGGGGCGCGATGATCATGGCAACGAAAAGGGTTTCGCAGACGCCACTGTTTTCGAAACCAGGACGAGTGTGGCGCGACGAACGTGCGTCGCAGATCGTGGAATTCGCTCTCTCATTGCCTCTTCTGGTTTTTCTTGTCGTCGGGATTTTTGACTTCAGCAACGCGCTGACACTTAAGCAACGGCTGACCAATGCCGCTCGCGAGGCCGCGCGCGTGGCCGCATCGGATCCGGCCACTGATCTCGTCGGCTATTCCACGACGGTTCCAGTTTCCATCGGTGACGCCTTCCAGGTGGTCGACAGCTATCTGACTTCCGAAAACATTAACCCCTGCGGATTGTCGGGGGCAGGTGCGACGGGCCCCACCGGGCTTAAGTGGACTTACACCTCCACAGGTACGTGTCCTGGATCAGGAATCACGCTGATTATCGACCGCGGTTGCATAAACGCAGTTTCCACCAGCAACGGCACTATCGATTTAATCGGAACCTGTGTCACCATCACCTATCCATACAAGTGGGAGTTCAACAATGTGGCATCCTCCTTGGGTTGGACGGGTTCGGGGCCGAGCACTATCACTGTGTTGGCTGGGGCGATGAACGAGAACTGAGGGACCAATGCTTTCACCGCTAATTCACCGCGCAGGGAGAGGCAGTGGCGGCGCACGCCTGCAAGAGCGTGGCGTCACCCTCGCGCTGGTGGCTGCGGCAATGGTAGCCATGATCGCCATGGCAGCGCTCTCCATCGACGTTGGCACGCTGTATCAGGCCAAAGCCGAAGCGCAACGCGCCGCAGACGCAGCAGCCCTAGCTGCCGCCCGAGTAATCTCGGTTTCAGGCGTCACCGGCGATCCCAACACGGCGGCTTCGTGGCAAGCCGTATGCGGGACCTCCGGCACAGCCACTCTGGCCGCGAAGTCCATCGCTCAGGCTCAATGGAACTTTGTTAATGGCGTCCCCGCTCCCACGGTAACCGTCACCTACGGTACGGGCACGGGTTCGAACGACTGTTCCACCCTCGTGGGAACAAGCTTCAGCGTGAACCCTATCGTTAGGGTCTATGTGCAACAGCCGAACGTGCCAACTTTCTTCGGCCGCATCTTTGCGCTGATACCCGGCGGCACTTCTAAAAATTCCGGCGTGAGCGGAACCGCCACCGCGGAAGCATTCAATCCTTCGGGCTCGGGCTTCTACACAGGAGGCAACGTTGTGCCAGTGTGGCCGCGCTGCGTGAAGCCGTGGGTCGTGCCGGATGCGGATCCCGTCCATCGTCCGTTGCTGTTCGTGAATCAAGTGGACGGGAGCATCGTAAGTCAAGGAATCTCACTCGGAGGCGTCGGAACCGGTGTGATCGGGGAAAGCTTCAATTTAGTGGCTGACTGCAGCGCTGGTGGGTCGTCTTGCACACTTACTAACAACCCACCGGTGGCCACGCCAACCCCGCCCACTCTGCAATATGTTCCGGCCTTGGTCCAAAACCCTTCGCCAGCGGCGTCACAGTTCGCGGTGGGCGACTATCAGCAGGCTATCGCGGGATGCGACAATACCACTCTCTACCAGTGCGGCGACCCGGCGACTCAAACGCAACTGAATCTTGGCGGCGAGAATCCTTTCGGTCCTGGCAACGACTCCGCTACGGCTGCGGAGATCCTTATTTACCATGGGTCGACCTCGGCGACCGGGCCGGGCAATGGCCAGGATGTGTTGCTGACGAGTTCGTTTCCCTTTCAAATCATGCCTGGCTCGTTGAACCCATTGGGTATCAGCGGTACAGCGATTTCAAGCAGCACTTCCATTGTGTCCCTTCCGATCTACCAGAGTACTGGGACGCTGACGGGCCCGAACCCGCCGGTGACCATCGTTGGTTTTCTGCAAGTGTTCATCAACTGGGTAAATGCAGACGGTAGCGTAAACGTGACGGTATTGAACGTCTCTGGGTGCAGCAATACCTGGATCGGCGGAGGCCAACCTCCGACCGGAAGCTCTCCCGTGCCGGTGCGGCTGATCACCCCGCCTGTGCCCGCGCAGTGAATCCTCGGGGAATTCCGAAACAACTCAGAATAGAAATTGAAGATTAATTCGGAGCGTCAGTGTCGCCGGTCGCTGGCTTCGTAGCGTCAGGAGCAGTGGCCGACTTATCGGCCGCAGGGTCGGATTTGTCGACTGGCACCGCCGCCCTTGAAGGTGCGGGCTTAGGCGCAACATCGGCGTCGGGGTCATCCTCAACCACGGCACGCGCCTGTTGTCGGGGTGGTGGAGGCATCGGGCCTTCGGGACGCGAACTCAGAATCACGCGATCCAGAGCACGAGGATCGGTGGTCGAACTCAGAATCAAGAAATTAAACTTGGAACCGTTCAGCAACTGAGACAGCGCCTCTGGCGCGGGCAACGGTCCGATCTCGGCGACGACCTGCTCCTGCTCCGCTCCCGCAGGAATGGCGATCTCAGCCCCAGTCTGCTGATGAATCGCGAAAAGAACTTCCGACAGATTGGCCCTGTTCGAACTGATCGAAAGCAAGCCACGCCGGAACGAAACCTCAAGCGCAGGCCTCGCCGGAGCCTCAACTGGAACCGAGAGATGCGCGCCCGAAGGATAGTTCGAATTTACAAGCATTGCCCCAGAGACGGCGCCTCCCGAACCGGAGTGGAGAACAGCTTGCGCGTCCCCCGGTACGCCGACCTTCACAATCACAGTTCGTCCCGAAGGAAAAACCTGGTAAGGTTGCGGACCATTCAAATCGATTACGATGCGCGTCACCGGCGGATCCGATGAAAACAAGCCCACCCGCAGGCTCTTCACTTCCGCGCGGCTCACGGTTTGGTTTTTCAACTGGGCGCTGGGAACCGCTCCCACGAAATCCACGATCAGGCGATCGGGGCCGGTCAGAACATTCGTATGCGGCGTGATGCGGTCGCTAGCCTCGATCTCGATCTCGACCTGGCCGCGGCCGCGCAGCACTTGCACCCGGCGAATCGATGGCGCTGCCTGGGTTTGGCACGCGGCCGGAGCAGGAAAACAAACTGCCGTCCATACCAGCAAAGCGGCGGCGGCTCTGAGTGAGCGGTTCATGATTACCTGAGTATGGATGCCTTAATTTGTGTGCAGTAGCCCTAAGGGCGATTCTAGCAGCGTTTAGGAATGACGCCGCTTACGAAAGGATTACAACTTTGGGTCGGGGTTGAAACTGAAGGTTGAGATTGAAGCCACCTAGAATGATTGCCCTTTCTAAAAAACTAAGCGCGCGACAGCTTTCGGCGAGCCATCCAGTAAATGGCAACCAAGCCGGAGGCAAACAGCAACCACGTTCCAGGTTCCGGCACGGTTCCCATTCCGCCACCGCCGCTTCCGCAAGCGCCAGAAGATATTTTCTTCTTACCGTCCGTCTCGATCTCGACTCCCGTGCCCTTCTTTTTCTTCACCGGAGCGCAAACGCCTTCGGTAAGCGGCGGACCAAAGTTGGGCACATAGCCTCCCCCCGAAAACGGATCGTATAAGCTCAGCGGCCCGAGGGGCCCGAACCCCGGCAATCCCGGCCGGTTCAACAGCGCCGATTCGAACGCCACAGGAGGACCTTGCACCGCCGTGCCTTCACCCGCTCGAAGCGGTTCTTCAAATTTCTCTAACGGAGGCTCGACCGGCGAAGCCGCCTGCTGTTGCGGAGCTTCTTCCACCCGGTTGGCGCAGCGCGTGCGCGCCATCATTCTTCCGTCGGTGATAAGTGTCTCGCCCTTGTGCAGCGTCAACCTTCGCCGCGTCCAGTAGATGCGATTGCCAATACGGTACGAGACGTAGACCGTGCGGGCGAGCGTAAGCCGGACAAGTTGCGCGCGATCATAATCAAATCCCGCGTAGTGCGCCGCCACGACCGGATCGTGTTCCGCCACCCACTTCAACTCTTTTGCATTCGCTACCCCGCCGGGAACAACAGAATATGGATACACCGGACGCGCCGGCCGGACATTCGAGAGCATCTGGTTCAGGTTGACTGCGCGGTTGCGGCTAAGTTCGGCTTGCTTGAAAGGGAGAGTCGCGGACTGCTGGGGGCGAAACAGCGAAGGGCTGAGGTATTGCAAAGCGAGGATGGAGACGCCGGCGCTAAAGACCGCGACCACTGCGCCCGCGAGCCAGCGTCGTATTCGCCGATTTCGACGGTGACGACTGGTTCGCCGTCGCCTTACTGCTACTACTTGGACGTTCCCGTTCTCGGGATCAGTCACAAACTGCTCCTACCGGCCGCTGCCGTCCTGGCTTCCAGACTAAACGCACTCCACCGTAACCAATACATGCAGTTCGACTGCCATACCGCGGTCAAGACTTCCTGTTCAAACGAAAGGAGATCCGCCTTCTTCCGGCGATCATCGTAGCAGAGAGCGAAACTGTTTGCACAATATTATCCTGTGGATTTCTCGCCTCAGCGGAAAGCCGCGTCTGTGGCCGAAAGAAACACTAGTAACGCCACGCTCGGGCCATTTTCAACGCGCGGCCCCACTGGTACTCTCACTGCATGTTACCGGAATCTGTTTCACCCGGTTAACAGAGATGCCGCCCTTCGCGGCTCAGCCAGCTTTCAGCAAAGTTTGATCTCTCCCCGAGATTTGCTGGCCGATCTCCCCCGATCGAAGGATAGAAGCACCCGCTGTCGCGTCCTCTATGGACAGCCATTGTTGTTTGCTGGGAGGCAAACTTATGCGTTTAAGTCGTTTTCAAATCGCTCTCTCGGTTCTGGTGTTCTTGCTGTTCCTCGCGAGTTCGGCCTTCGCCACCACTGTCCAGATGCAATACGTTCAAGGCACGGGGAGCGGCATCGGCGGCGGCGGAGTCTATCCTTACGCGTTCTACATCAACGGTAGCTCCAACTACACCTATCTGATGTGCGACAGCTACGACAACACCATCCGCCCGGGTGAGACCTGGACGGCCACCGTTTCTCCGTTCCTGGCAGGCATCGCCAACAGCCTCTTCGGGTCCGCGATGACCCAGGACTACAAAGCTGCAGGCTTGATCTTCAAGAGCATGTTGGCGGGAAATATCAGCGCTACGAACGCGAACTGGGCCATTTGGGGATTGTTCTCATCGAACGCGCGCGGCCAGTCTCAATTCACGCTCACCGGCGGCGCTGCGACTGATGCCGCTTATCTCGCTCTAGCCGCCACCGCTTCCAACAGCGCCTACAACGGACTTCTGCTGTACACACCCGTTGCCGGCACACAGAGCTGGGGCGGCATGCCGCAAGAGTTCATCGGCTATTCCCCGGTTCCTGAGCCCAGCAGCCTGATGCTGATGGGAACCGGTCTTCTGGGATTAGCAGGAGCGATTCGCCGCAAGTTCGCAAAAGTTTAACTACAACTGCATCACTTCACACTGGGGGCAACAACACTCGAACCGCGCTGCGAAAAGCAGCGCGGTCTTTTTTGTGTGCCGAGCATGTTTGACAGCTTGGAGGTGGAAGTCCTCTTCACAACCTGATGGAGGTGAAGTGATAGCGAAGCGCAAGGGCGTCGCTGCGAAGCGGGGTCTGAAAGAAGCGTGGAGCAAAGGCGCGAGCCGATGAACAAGAACCGGATGATGAGGCCTACGGCAGCGGGCGAGCGGGCAAAATACCGCGAAGCCCATTTCCATCAAGACTGCTGGTGGTAAATCCGGCGGTTGCGCGTCGAAGGCGGTCGAACTTACCTCGGGAGGTCTGTGATGTGTCACGGAATCGTGACTGAGGGTGAAGCGATTCACTCCGACCGCATCGCAGAAGTCAGCAGCGGGCGTAGTAGCCGCGAAGGCGGCGAAGGCCCAAACGGAAGGGAGCGGCCAGTAGCCGGCGGGACTCGATGAGTGACAAGCGGCAGAAGAACCAGCTACAGATGGTGCTGGCCTTCACCGACGAGGGGAGGAGTGAAGCTCCAACGGCTCGACGGGAAGGGACCGAATCGCTCACGGCGAAACGCGCGTGCGAAAGCCCGGCTATCCCAGAGCAAGTGATGGAAGAGGTCTGCGGGCGGGAGAACTGCTTGCGGGCTTTACGACGAGTCAAGGCCAATAAGGGGAGTCCGGGGATCGACGGCAGGAAAGTGTCGGAGTTGCCGGGCTACCTGAAGCAGCACTGGCAAGCGATTCGGGAACAACTGTTGAGTGGGACTTATGAACCGCAGCCGGTGGGGCGAGTGGAAATTGCCAAGCCGGACGGAGGAGTGCGCAAGCTGGGCATTCCCACGGTGCTGGATCGATTTATCCAACAGGCGGTGATGCAGGTTCTGCAAAGCAGGTGGGACCCGACGTTTTCCGAACACAGTCACGGATTTCGTCCGCAACGCTCGGCGCATCAGGCGGTGGCCAAGGCGCAGCAGTATATCGCCGAGGGCAACCGCTGGGTGGTGGACCTTGATCTGGAGAAGTTTTTCGATCGAGTAAATCACGACAAGCTGATGGCGGCCATAGCGCGGCGGGTGAGCGACAAGAGGATGCTCAAGTTGATCCGAGCGTTCCTGGAGTCGGGCGTGATGGAGAACGGGCTGGTGAGTCCGGTGGAGGAAGGAACTCCGCAAGGAGGGCCTTTGTCTCCGCTGCTATCGAATCTCGTGCTCGACGAACTGGACCGGGAGTTGGAGCGGCGTCAGCATCGTTTCGTGCGCTACGCGGATGATTGCAATATCTACGTGGCCAGCGAGCGGGCGGGGAAGCGAGTCATGCAAAGCGTGACGAGCTTCATCGGGCGGCGACTCCAGCTCAAGGTGAACGAGGCGAAGAGCGCGGTGGCGCGACCGCAGGCGCGGAAGTTTCTGGGCTTCAGCTTTACGGGAGGAGCGGAAGTGAAACGGCGCATCGCGCCGCAAGCTCTGCTCCGCTGCAAGCGAAGAGTGCGGGAACTGACGCGACGGACGCGGGGCATCAGCCTGCCAGCGATGACGAAGGAACTGGCCAACTACTTGCGTGGTTGGAAAGGCTACTTCGGCTACTGCCAGACGCCCTCGGTGCTGCACGGTCTGGATCAATGGATACGGCGAAGGTTGCGATCCGTGATCTGGAAGCAGAAGAAACGACGCAGCTCGTGGCACCTGGCGAACAGCCCCGCCCTGAGCACGACGTTTCCCAACGCTTACTTCGACTCACTCGGTCTTCCCCACTTGGCCGCGGGGTAACTCAACTCCTCCGAACCGCCGTATGCGGACCCGCATGTACGGTGGTGTGGCAGGGGCGAGCGGGCGACCGCTCCCCCTATGCCGATTCTGAATTTTTACTCTATACTTTCAGTATAGCATTTTGAAATGGGTGATTGTGTCATGTTTCCCGGAATTATATTGTCATAGCTGTGAGCAACTTAGCGTCAATCGCGTCGTTTTTGCCTATTGACAACTTTTTGCGAGATCCATGTCCGGGGTGTGCTCGCTCTTCCACGGTTGCCCTCGGCGCAAACAGCAGATTCCTCCGCTCCGCCTCCCCTTCGGCTTCGCTCAGGGTCCGGCTCCGGTCGGAATGACAAACGGTTGCGTGTTTCACGAGCGTAGCTACTACTTCTGCGCCACCAATTCCCTCGCGCGACTTAGCTCCGGCCTGGTGGAGTTTGATCCGTCGCAGACTTTCAACAGCAGCGAATAATATTCTGCGGCGTCGGTCTGTTTGCCGGCGGCTTCGGCGGCGCGGGCTGCGCCGTAGAGGCCGTCGAAGCGGTTGGGATGCAGCTTGAGGTCGGTCTGATATTCCGCGAGTGCCTGCTGCGGACGTTTGGATTCGAGCAGGATGTCGGCAATCATTTCGCGGGCGGGAGCACCGTCGGGTTCGTCGCCCATAGCATCTTCTTTGTCGGCGATGGGACGGAGCGCCTCGACGGCATCATCGGGCTTGCCCTCGGCGAAGGCGAGCCACGCCTGCGCTTCTTTGCGATCGCCTTCGACGGCTTCGGCAAAATCGGATTTCTCGGCTTTGCGCTTTTTGTATATGCGGTCGATCTCTGCTATGTCTTTGCGCACATCGTCGGGCTTGTGCAGATGGGCTGAGCCAAGGGCACGCGCCCAGAAAATCATGGAATATTCGGCCGTACCTGCGACCTCGGTGGGAGGAATCGCGGCTGCGGCCGACCAGTCGTGCATCTCGATGGGATAAAGCGCGGTGAGGTGCGACAGCGTGGCCGCGCGCGGGTCGTAGCCTTTGCCATACATATCGTCTTTTTTGTTGGGCATGGCGCGGATTTCTTCGATCAGCGCGCGCGCGTCGGCGTCGCGTCCGCTTTGCATGTAGGCGTAGAAGAGGAAATCCATGGCGTGGAACTGGTGGCCTTCGCCACCCATGCCCATAGCAGCGGTTTTGCGCGTGGCCGCGACCGAGGCGAGGTTGGAGTTGATATCGTCCTGCCAGAGGCCGACGCGGGCGAAGATGTGCGAAGGCATGTGCAAGGCGTGCGGAGAGGCGGGCGCGACCTGCGCGTAGCGGCGGGCGGCGGGCAATCCGAGTTGCGCGAGTTGCGGCTTATCGTAGGCGTGGATCAGGTAGTGGGCCACGCCGGGATGGTCGGGCTCGGTGGCGAAAAGTTTTTCGAGAATCGCGGCGGCTTGCTTGCGATTGGCGAAGGTGGCGTCGTCGTGGGGTTCGGAGGCTAGCAGCGAGAGCGCGTAGAAAACTGCGGCTTCGTGGTCGTCAGGGTAGGTTTCGTAGACCTTCTTCATCGCGTCAGAGTAAGCCTTGGCGCGGGCATCGTGCTTCAGTTTCTTGGAGTTGCTGTAAAAGATTGCGATGGCCGCGATGTAGGCCTTCTCGCGCGGAGTGGTGGGGCCGTCAGTGGTTTTCGCCTGGTGAACTTCTTCGATGCCATGCTGGATTATTTTTGGGTCGGGATTGTTCCAGAGTTGGTGCCACAGGCTCATGGCCACGCCCCAGTGAGCCATGGCGCAGTGCGGATCGTCGGCGGCGATCTGCTGGAATTCTTTTTCGGCTTCTTCGTACCAGAAAGAGTGCAGCAGAGCGACGCCGCGTTCGAAGGGCTTCTGCACATCTGGCGCGCAGGAAACCGGGAAGTTGACTGTGCCGAGTTGCGCAGCGGTCAGATCTTCGTGGTGATGATGGTCATTATCTTTATCGTCGTCGGCGAAGGCGGGGAGTGCGAAGACAGAGCAGAGGATGAGCAGGCACGCGATGCGTTTCATAGAAATGTGTTTCATAGAAACCCCAAGAAAAACGAGTCTAGCGGAGGGGAAGCGCAGGGTCAAACCCCCATAGCTAGGCCTTCTGAAGAACATAGCTAACTAACTGAGCTAACTTCTGATAGACTTCCCGGAATCAAGTTTCGGTTTAGATTGTAGGCCACCTGGTGTGGCTTTCCGTCGATCTGGCAAAAACGACGCTTGACGCAGAATCCACGCTGACAAATTCGTTTATCCCGTCCGCAGGGAATAGCCATGGTTGTGCACCCTGGGCCAGAGAATCGTCGTGGGGCCGTAGCGAAGCTCACCGTGCTGGATCCCATCCAGCGCGCGCTTCAGGAAAACGTAGATTGGTATCAAGATCTGGTCGAGCACAGCCATGATCTGCTGTGCATACACGATCTTGCAGGCCGTCTGCTGTCGGTAAATCCCGCCCCGGCGCGCCTGCTCGGATACAGCGTGGAAGAAATCCTGCAGATCCCCATGCGGCAGATGATCGCCCCGGAATACCGCAGCGAATTCGATGCCTACCTCGAAGAGATCCAGCGCGTGGGCGAGTCGAGTGGCTTACTGCATGTGATGACGCGGGCGGGCGAGCACCGCATCTGGGAATATCACAACACCCTGCGCACCGAGGGCGTGGCCTCGCCAATTGTGCGCAGCACAGCCCACGATGTTACCCAACAAAAAGAAACTGGGAAGCTGCTGCTCGACGTGAGCGAGCGACTGCTTTCCAAAGTGCGCGAAAACGAGATCACGATCCGGGAGCTGAGGCTTTTCCGAACTTTGGTGGACCAAAGCAACGACGCCATCGAGGTTGTGGACCCGGGCACGCTTCGCTTTCTCGATGTCAATGAGAAGGCCTGCTCCGATCTCGGCTACAGCCGGGAAGAACTGCTGTCGTTAACGGTTTCTGGAATCGATCCAGCCGCCACCGAATCCAGGACCGCGAACATTCGAGAGGAATTGAGGAAAACCGGATCTGTCGTGATGGAAAGCGTTCACCGGCGGAAGAACGGAACGCTTTTCCCCGTGGAACTAAGCTTTCGATGGATCCATCTCGACCGGGATTATGTGGTAGTGATCGCGCGCAATATTACCGAGCGCACGCGGACGGAGGAGGCGCTGCGGGAAAGTGAAGAGAAGTTCCGGACGTTGTACCAGCGATCGCCGGCGGGCATTGCCTGGGTTGATACCCGTACGAGATGCATCCTGGGAGTCAATCCGAAATACTGCGAGATCACTGGACGGACGGAACAAGATCTGTTGGGGCGCGACTTCGCGAGCATCACGCACCCTGACGACGTGGAGAGGAACCTGGAAGAGCTGCGGCAGCTCCGGAAAGGCGAGGTCCGGCACTATGAATTGGAGAAAAGGTACGTGCGCCCAGATGGATCGATCCGCTGGGTCGATCTGGCAGTGGTCCCGATGCGGGCCGAGGGTGCGGAGGCGCGCTGGAGCATGGCCATTGTTCAGGACATCACCGAGCGCAAACAGGCAGACGCACGGCTGCGGGAATACGAACGAGTCGTGGAAGGTTCGGAAGAAGTGATTGCGGTGCTGGATCGGGATTGCCGTTACGTGATCGCCAACCGCGCCTGCCTCAACCTTCGCGGCCAGACGGCGGAGCAGGTCATAGGCCATCTGGCAAGTGAGGTGATCAATGATAAAGAGGCCTTTGAGACGGTTTTCAAGCCGAAGCTGGATGAATGTTTTCAAGGCAAACTCGTCCGCTTCCAAATGAGTTGCGAATATCCCAAGCTGGGGAAGAGGGACTTGTCCATTTCGTACTTCCCCATCGAGGGTCCGAATGGCATCGATCGGGTCGCCGCGGTTATGCAGGACA
>Ga0302140_10002751_pt1 | contig 22753 bp, 7 predicted proteins | sample I_Bog_E1_1_FD_202095 | JGI IMG/M metagenome (GOLD analysis project Ga0302140, IMG submission 202095) | Peat permafrost microbial communities from Stordalen Mire near Abisko, Sweden - I_Bog_E1_1 | ecosystem: Environmental > Terrestrial > Soil > Wetlands > Peat | place: Sweden: Abisko, Stordalen... | reverse complement strand
CAAAATGAAAACTCAAACGAACATTTCGAATTGATCTGGATGGCACGACGATCAAGAAGGAACTTACGTGAAACTCTTTGAGCGCATTGGAATCGGCATCACATTTACACTCACTGCATTCGTTACGGTCTGCACTGGGCAAGCCGGTGTGCCGCAGGAAAGCCAAAGGCAAGCCGCACTTGCTTTGGAGCAACAGGGGAAGAACGCGGAAGCTGAAGCAACTTGGAAGGCGTTTCTGAAGGCGCAACCCGGAAGTGCTGAGGCCTTTGCACATCTTGGACTCCTCGAAGCCCGGCAGGAACACTACAAGGAAGCTGTGCTTTTTTACCGCAGAGCTATGGCGCTCCATCCGGCGATGCCCAGTCTGCGCATGAATCTCGGATTGGCGCTCTTCAAGGGTGGAGAACTAAAGCAGGCCATTCTGGAGTTCAAGCCACTGCTCAAGACAGAGCCTCCAACTTCACCTGACGGGCAGCGCCTGGCGATCCTGATCGGTATGGCTCACTATGGACTGAACGAATACGCTGAAGCCGTTCCTTATCTGAAGGAGGCCGCGGCGCGGGATCCACAGAATCTGCAATTGCGGCTGGCACTGGCGCACAGTTGCCTTTGGTCCAGGCAGTACCCATGCGTCCTGGATACCTATCACGAGATTCTCATGTTGAACGCGGAGTCGGCTGAGGCTGACATGCTTGCCGGAGAAGCTCTTGATGAGTTGAAAGAGTACGATGGCGCGATACAACAGTTCCGTGCCGCGGTGAAGGCCAATCCCAAAGAGCCCGACGTGCACTTCGGTCTTGGCTACATTTTGTGGACCCAAAGACAATACGATGAGGCAGCGCGCGAGTTTCAGGCTGAACTGACAAACGATCCTCATCACGTCCAGTCTCTTGCATACCTTGCGGACGCCAACATGCAGTTGAATCATCCTGAGGTGGCCCTGCCGCTCTTGGAGAAGGTGAAGGTGATGAATCCCTCGCTCGTTCTGGGGCGCCTCGATCTTGGGATTCTGTACGGCGACACGGGTCGGCAGCAAGACGCTCTGCACGAGCTGATTGTGGCTGCCAGACTGGCTCCGGACGACGTGAACGTTCACTGGCGGCTGGCTCGGCTATACCGCGAAATGGGAAAGATGGGTGAAGCGAAGGCCGAGTTTGACAAGGCTAGCAGTCTGAACAAAGCCACTGACAATGCGCTGCTCGACAAGATGAGTGGTGCTCACCCCCATCCTTCACCGGCACAGGAGCCCTCTGCAACAAAGGTGGACAAATGATGAACCCTGAGTGTTTCGCCCTTCGTTTGACGTGGAAGATCAGCTTAAAGGTAGGCATCGTCGCTGCCTTGGCCACAATTGCTATTACGCCGCTTACGGGGATGGGACTGTTTCAGAATTCTTATCCTCATCTTCCGCCGGAATTGAATCGCATTCCCGACAGCAATCAATCGGATGACATCAACGCCCAGCAGAGACAGAGAAAAAGCTTTGAAGCAGTCAACGCCGAACGCAAGAAGCAGCTTGTCGAGGACAGCACAAAGCTTCTCAAGCTGGCGACCGACCTTAAGGCTGAATTGGAAAAGACTGACAAGGACACGCTCTCGATCAGCGCGATCCGCAAGGCCGACGAGATCGAAAAGCTCGCCCGCAGCTTGAAGGAAAAGATGAAGCTAACGGTGGGGCCAGGCTAGACCTTGGCAGACAGCGTTGCCGCCCTTCTCAAATGACCCCGATAGGCAGGTGCCGCCGTTCGTGAAGATTCGGTTGGGGGTCTGAGAAACGTCATTTCACTTAGGTCGAATCATCAGGATAGAGCGAGTGAGAATCTCTGGATGCCCGCGCTAATGCACTTCGTTCGCTATGAGCTAACAATCAAGAACCGATGCTTCCTACGGAGTTCAGTCACGCAAATTGTCTGCCTGTCTGGATTCTTCCGCGGCATGTGATAAGGTTATAGACAGTTAAAACGAGACCTACATAGATTTCCGTTTTGGTTGCCCGGCTCTCCGTATGCGCAAGTGGTGTTGTGTCGTAATGTGGAGGGTTTTAGTGATCGACATTAGAATCAACGACATCATATTAGTTTTCCGTTTTGAACCCAATTTGTAGCGATTGGTTCCTTTGTCGACGAGATCGAACGAGCGCGTAAGCCATTTTGGGTTCAGCCGCTGCAACCCTTGTTGGCCACGCTGGAAAAGGATCAAATACTTTGCCGGTCCGCAACGCCGGCTTTTGTTGTCAAAGCGTTTAGCAGCGTTTTGGCGAGGGGAGAAATGAATGAAATTGATCGGGTCATATTGCTTTAGTACACTTTTGTCCCGCCTGAAACGCAGTGCAGCCTTAGTAACATACGGTGTCCCTGTCGCGCTGGCGATCTCCCTGTCATCATCCGCCATGGCTTCTGTCACGTTGACTGCCTCGCCTGCCTTCGTCACTCTCCACACTGGCGCGTCCACCCAGTTTCAGGCCACTCTCGCGGGGGAGACAGGCACAGTTTATTGGCATGTGAACGGCATCAGCGGCGGAAACTCAACACTCGGCACGATCAGCTCAAGCGGACTTTACAAGGCACCCTCCACGGTTCCAACTGGCTCCACGGTGACTGTCACTGCCATTGCTGCTCATGCCGCGCCGATAAACCTCATCGTGGCCATTAACACGGGAACCTCCTTCTATGTTTCTACGACCGGGAATGACAGTAATGCCGGCACCCTGGCCGCGCCCTGGTTGACCATCCAGCATGCCGCCAACATGGCCGTGGCCGGCGACACCGTGTACGTGCTTGGCGGCACCTACCATGAGTCGGTCAGCATCAGGAATTCCGGGTCAGCTTCGGCTGGCTCCATCGTGTTTGAGAGTTATCCCGGCCAACTGGCTATCATTGACGGGACCGGAGTCGCCTGCTGCAGTATGCAGATTCAGGGACTGATCAGCATGTATTACCAACCCAGCTATCTCATCATCGAAGGATTTGAATTGCAGAACTTCTCCACGACGAATTCTGCTTATGAGATAGTCGGCGTTCTTGCCAATGGCGCCGGATCCAATATTCAAATACTCTATAACATCGTTCATGGAATCAGCGGCGCCGAAAGCTCAGGCGGCTCCGCTGTCGGCATTGCAAACTACGGGCCCTCGACGACACCGCTCAGCCATGTCACGATCACCGGAAATCAGATCTATGGCAACAGCGAGGGAATGGCCGCAAGCCTGCTTTTTTCCGGGAATGTGAACGGATTTACTGTTGCTAACAACTTGATCCACGACAACGACAACATTGGAGTCGATCTCGCGGGATTCTATCAAACGGGTCCAACTGGATATGACGAGCCGCTGAATGGAGATATTGTTGGCAATACGATTTACAACATCTCGACTCTCAATAATCCTGCGTACAAATCCTATGGCGCCGATGGTATTTATTGCGATGGGTGCGCGAATACGGTAATTGAACAAAATCGGGTCTACTCTTGCGATCAGAATATCGAGGCTGCCAGCGAAAACGCGGGCAAGACCTCGAGCTATGTCACGATTCGCAACAACGATGTCTACGATGCAAATGTTGTTGGCATTGGAATCGGATCTTACTCATCCGGAGGGGGCAGCGAGTACATCACCATTGTTAATAACACCATCCTCCATAACACGTTGCTGGGTTGGGGTAACGCATTCTCCATTGCGTATCACGCCACAAATAATGTCTTCGAAAACAATATCGTGGAAGCAACGGTCCCGGGAGTTTTGTTCAACGGCGCGGATGACTCCACATCGAATCCGGTTACAGCCGACTACAACATCTACTATGGGCCCGTCTCCCGACCTGAATTCCTCTATCAAGGCGTCGACTACTACGACTTTTCGACGTTTCAAGCAGCCTCGGGCCAGGAAAAGCATTCCAGCTTCATCAATCCCGACCTGGTCAGCGTGATCGCTCCCTTATCGTTTAACCTTCAATACGCCTCTCCGGCGAGGGGAACTGGAAACTACTCCCTTGGTTCGGCAGTGTATGGCACTGTCGATATCCATGGAAATCCGCGGACTTCGGGCACAACCATCGATATTGGCGCCGTAGAGCAATAGGGGCAACCTTCCTTCGATTACATTCGATCGCGAAATGGACGAGGGAAACCCTGGCTGGCAACGTGTCAAGCCGGCCGCGGTTTCCCCATATAGCGTCGGGTGCAGATCGGCGACTTCTCCACTTGCTGAGGAGCGGTTCCAAAACCTTCTGAAATGCGAGCCTGCAAAACGCTCTCAGGTGGACTCTGCGAGTTCGATTGCCTTTTGCATGGGGATCATCCGGCCTCGCCACCCGAATCAGAGAGTTGTTTTCATAACTGTCTCGTATTGGCACAATTTTGGAGGAAACAAAGGCGACTCAGTACCTCAGTTACGTAGCGCCTCGCGCTTTAGTTGCCGATAAGCTCGGAACACCAGGAAATTCAGAGCTTTGAGGGGATCGAATGCGGGTCAACACTGTAAGTTTTGCGGCTCTTGGAATTTTTGTTGCTTTTATCATTACGGGATGCAGCACAAATACCTCAAACATCGCCAACATGGTGCAGCCTGATGTGATCAGGCCCGGTTCCGTGAAGCATGCACCACAGTTACCTGAAACCTCAAGTCTTCTTCCTCCAACCCTGGTTCCTCCAATGCAAGCGGCCGCGGCTGGATTCCAGTCACTTGCTTTCGATGATGAATTCAATTCACTGAGTCTCGCTCCATCTGGAGGCGACTCCTCGACAGACAATTGGTATCCGGGGCTCTGGTATGAAGATTCGGGGCCATCAAGCTCCCAGACGCAGGTCAATTCTGGAGTTCTGGATCTCGATTGGACTCGCTCCGGTTGGAGCAGCAGCGGGCTTTGCGACGCCACAGTTGAAGGCGAATCGAATTCCGCACTCAGCGGTCAATCCTTTCGTTACGGCTACTTTGAGGCACGCATGAAGTGGGACAACGTGACAGGCGCGTGGCCTGCCTTTTGGTTGCTTCCTGTGCAGGCGATTGAAGGACAACAGAACACAGGAGAACTCGACATTTTCGAGGGACAGGGGCTGGACCCAACTTATTACGGCACCCTGCACACATGGGATGGCTCGACTCCCTTGTGGGCAAGTAGTCCAAATGCATTCAGCACACCCGCTGGTACTGATTTTACCCAGTGGCATGAGTATGGATTGCTCTGGAATGCTCCCGAAAATGGACAGCCGGGAAGCGTGACCTGGTACTTCGATAACGTTTCGGTGGGGTCAGCAAGCACTACGAATTTGCCAAACAGCGTATTCGACCAGCAGAACTATTTTCTGATCCTGAGCAGCCAGGAAGGCGTGAACTGGAATAGTTGTGAGCCTCAATCCGACGGGTCTGCAGCCAGCATCAACCTCTATGTTGATTGGGTTCATGTGTGGGAAAAGTGAGGGCAGGTACTACGCCCGCGCTTGACGGAAATTTGAGCGCGTCTTAAGGTCCTCGCGTCACGGTGGCCCTCGGTTAAATTTCGACGCCGAGTGAGATGGAAGCATGATGGCCCGGGCCATGCAGAGGTTTCAATTTCTCACGACACCGCACACTCAGGCGTTGACCACTGCGAAAATCCAAAAATTTGGGAATTACTAACTAGGTAATCGGCAACTTTCTTAATTGCATTCTCAGGGTGTTCCCCTGATAATCCGAAGCAAGTCTTTCCTAGACAATCGATATCTGAAACACCGCGGTTGCACTTTCTCGACCCTCTTGACTTTCGTCTGACACAGTTTGAATTCGGGTGATTCTCGCCCGTTCCGAAGGAGAGCCTTCGAATGCGCAAGTCATTGTCCCTAACAGCATTTTTCGTCGCGGACACTCTCTCATGTTGCACCAGAGTCAATCGCGGTGCGACCGGAAGATTCGGCGACAGGAAGAGTCAATCGACCTGCACTTTCATCGCAACCAGGCTTGTTCGTGGGGTTTTCTCGATCAGAAATCGTTGCTCAGCCGCCACGAATCGCAGCCGCATTCATATTCTCAGCCAGTTGGCTCGCGGCCCGATGACGGGACACTTCGTTTGAACTCGCTCTCCCATTCTGCCGTTAGTTTAGATGGCCATTGTTGCACGAGGGGCAACCCTCCAGAGAGCGGAATCGCCCGAAATAACCAATCCAGATTGCGAGAAATAGACCTCTGATAATGGTTGCTCATCGGTCCATCTCATCGCCAGACTTCTGTCTTGATTCAGATTCGAGGTTAGATATGTTCTCATTCAGGCCTCGCAGTTCCTCTCTTCGTCGTCCAGCTGGATCGCGCCTTGGCATTTCGAAAGTCGCTTTCGGATTGTTCGTTGCCGGATTAGTTGCTGCGACGTGGTGTGCGTCTGCATTCGCAAAAACTTCTGGATCGTCAATGCCGAACAAGGATTCAGCGAGCCAGCCACAGACTGGGTCGCGGCAATTGATCCAGCCTCAGGGAACGCTCGTATTCGAACCCAACGCCGGCCAGGACCAGTCGGATGCGAACTACATTGTTCGTAGTGAGAGCTATCTGGCAAGGCTAAATCGGCGAAGCGTATCTCTGGTTTTCTCTCAGGCTGCGAAGGTCGACGCAAGGAATCGGAGGGGGACTGAAAAGTCAGATTTGACCCTGGAATTTCGAGGCGCGCTTGCGAATGTTGAGCCCGCGGGAGAACAACCACTTCAAGGCTGTATTGACTATTTTCCGACCGGTAATCCGGCGGATTGGATGACGAATATCCCTACCTTTCGCAGAGTTCATTACCGGTCGCTCTATGCAGGGATCGATCTGTCGTTTTATGAACGCGACGGGCGTATGGAATACGACGTCGATGTCGCCGCTGGTGCAAATCCAAAGGCACTCCAAATCGCGCTGAACGGCCAAAACGAAGCGAAGCTGAACGCGCAGGGCGACCTGGTGCTCAAAGAAGAAAATCGCGAAGTGCGGTTCCTCAAACCGAACGCCTATCAGCTTGCAGCAAACGGTACACAGGAAAAAGTAGAAGCCGCATATAGCTTGAGAGCTTCATTCCCTTCCGGGAAATTAGTGGACACAGTCTCATTTGTCGTCGGCCAATACGACCATGCGCGTGCGTTGGTGATCGATCCAGTACTTGTGTATGGGGAACTTGTTCCTTACCCTGCTTCCGCAGAACAGATTAGCGCGATCGCACCTGACGCCAGCGGGAACGTGTACCTGACCGGTTCTTCCTCATCCAACAATGGCGCCGCGTATATACAGAAATTGGATGCGAACGGGAACGTGCTCTTCACGGCACAACTAGGGACGCAGATTGGTGTCAATCCCAACGCGATTGCCGTCGACTCGGCTGGGAACATATCCGTCTCCGGTTATGCGAATCCAGGGACCGTGCCCACAACGAGCAGTGCGTATCAGCAGAGTGCGGGATTTGCGGGCGCAAACGCATTTGTTGCTGTGCTCAAGTCAGATGGGTCGGCCCTGAATTATGCCAGCTATTTTGGCGGCACACAAAGCGCCAGCTACGCGAATTCGGTTGCGGTTGATGCGCAGGGCAAGGTCTATCTCACCGGCTACAGCAGTTCTTCGGATTTTCCTACAACAAGCGGCGCCTTCGCGACGGCAGCAAACGATGGTTACAACTTTGGGTGGGTAGCGAAGCTCGATCCTACACAGGCTGGTGCAGCCTCCCTGCTGTACGCGACGGCGCTTCCAGCCAACCAGGCATCGGTAGTTGAGAGTGCCATCGCGGTAGACTCGTCAGGAAACGCATACGTCACCGGCAATGTTGCAGGCCCCGGATTTCCTGCTACGACAGGTGCATACACCTATAACGGTCAGCAGGCCGGGATGGGCGGCGTCTTTGTCACTAAATTGAATGCGGGTGGATCGGCGTTGGTCTACTCAGCCGGGCTGGGACCGGGCTCTGCAAACAGCGTCGCAGTCGACGGATCAGGCGCGGCCTATGTTACTGGAACCGTCGGCTACGACGACTATCCCATCACTCCCGGTGCGTGGCAGACCGCCTATCCCGCCGGATTTGCCACCAAACTAAGTGCGGATGGGACGACGCTGATCTATTCGACATTCCTCAGTGGTCCAAGCGGCTACACGGGAAGTGGAATCACGCCGGAAACGATCTCTATTCCGCCAGGTTGTGCCCAGAACTGCGTAGCAACCATCGCTGGACTTACTACGGCGACCGATCTGCCGCTTGTGAATCCGATCCAGAGCTTCAACGCCTCAGCAGGCGCGGGCTTCATCATCCAACTCGCGTCGGCAGGAACCAGCGCCGCATTCTCAAGCTATCTGAGTGGGGTGCATGGCGCCTTCAATTCCGCGCCCGGCGCCGCAAACCCCATGGCTGCGGTGGATGGATCCGGCAACATTTATTTCGCCGGAAACACAGCATCGACAGATGTCCCTCTCACGGCTCCAATTGCGCAGAACGCGGGTTATAGTTATCTGGCCAAGATAGGCCCGGCGAACGGCAGCTCGCTGCTGTTCACTCCCAACAACGTTGCGTTTGGTGCGCAAACGGTTGGTTTCAGCACGGCTAAGTCTACAGCGACGGCGCTCCCAGTCGCAACCCTGCGCAATGCGGGCAGCCAATCAGTGCACCTGCAGTTGCCATTCACGGTCAGCGACTCTGACTTTAGCGAGACGGACAATTGCCCCGCGACGCTGCCCAGCGGCGGCGCATGCACATTGACGTTTTCGTTCACTCCTTCCACAATCGGTGCACGCAGCGGAACCATCACAGCGACCGGAAACGCGTCCTCTGTTTCCGCACAATTGCAGTTGAGCGGCACCGGTCAGGACGCGGGACTTCTTGTCGCATCGCCGTCGAGCGTCACGTTCGCCAATCAGGCGACGGGGACCGTGAGCGCAGCTCAGACAGTCACACTATCGAACACAGGAAATGCGCCGCTCACTTTGGGGTCGCTATCGATGAAGCAGTTCAACAACGCAGACGCCACTGCGTTTCCCGAGGTCGACAATTGCCCGGTGATTCTCGATCCCGAGCAGAGCTGCCAGGTTTCGATGCAGTTTGCGCCGTCGCAACTTGGCTCGCAAAGTGCGTATCTCTCAAGTAGCAACCAGGCTGATGTTGCCTATGTCTCCGGCGTTGGTATTGCATCGGGTGCCGGCGGTTCAGGCAGCATTTCGCTCTCCGCTTCGCTTCTCAATTTCGGCGCTGTGAGCGTGGGCACCGTGGCTCCAGCGCAGTATTCCTATCTTCAGAATATCGGGACAGTGCCGGTGAACGTTTTGGGCACGAGCGTGACACTGACCTCTGCACAAGGAAATGCCGGCGATTTCAGCGTTTCGCTGTATGATTCCAACATCGGCACAGCTTGCGCCACACTGCTTCCGGGAACCGCCAACCCGGCGGAGACATCCCCTGATATCTGTGGCGTAAGTGTGACGTTCACACCTTCAGTAGCCGGCACTGAAACGGCAACCGTCAGCGTTACTGATACCACTTCCGGTAGTCCGCACACATTTACCGTGAGCGGAATGGGTGTGGCTGCGACTCAGACTTTGGAGTCGATACCGGGGAACGCTGTTTTTGCCGAGCAACCAGTTGGGACCTCAAGTGCGTCCCAGGCTTTCTATTTCTACAACACTGGTACCTCGCCAATCGCCATCTCCCGTGTGCTGGCAAGCGGGGATTTCCAGATCAACTATACGTTTAACCAATGCGCGGGCACGACTCTCAATCCCTATTCGGCATCCTCCAGCAACTACTGCTATGTTCTGGTTACTTTCACTCCGACGGCGACGGGCGTGCGAACCGGCAATCTCGAACTGATGGATTCGGCTACCGGAAATCCTCAGGTCTTCAGCCTGGTCGGCACCGGAATCTCAGCCGTCGGCAGCATTCTCGCCACGCCAGAGAATCTGGTGTTCCCGACACAAGCCACCGGTACCACAAGCGCAACGCAGAGCATCGTTTTCGCCAATACAGGCAACGTGCCAATACAGGTGAACAGCCTCGCATTTACAGGGGACTTCGCATTTTCGGATAGCGGCGTCTTCTGCTCATCTGTTGAGGACTACGTGATGCCGCCAATCTCCCTCGGTGTTGGCCAGTACTGCGAAGGCTCGGTCACCTTCACTCCTACGCAGACCAGCGGAACGGAAACGGGTACACTCATCGTTGGAACGACAGCAGGGAACTCGATAATCAGTCTGAGCGGTCCCGCCCAAGCGGCAACCCAGGCCGTCGGCTTATGGCCGGCAACGGTCGGCTTCGGCAATGTGCAGCAAGGCACAACAGCAGGCACCAGCGAGTACGCCATCCTGGTTCGCAATGCTGGAACTGAAGCACTGACGTTTTCCTCTACATCTGCGCCTGTGATTACGGGCAACAATTCCACGCCGTCCGCTGACTTTTCCGACACGGGTGAGTACGGAGGAAGCACCGATTGCTGGTTTTTGTGGACTTATAGCGTGCCCTTGCCGCCGGGCCAAACCTGCCCAATCTATGTCAGCTTCACACCCAGCACCACCGCGGCCGAAAGCGCGACACTTACACTCACTGACTCTGCCGGGACCCAGACAGTGACCCTCGCGGGCACGGGGGTGGCCGCGCAGCCAGCGGCGAGCACGGACCCGGTGACGCAGGCTTTCGACCAGGAGACGATCGGCACAGCAACTCCCAACCAGAGTTATGTTTATTTCTACAACAACACCTCCTCGGGCCTGACCGTCGTTACCGATTCAATTGCAACAGGCAGCAGCGACTTCTTGATCACTCCAGGCCAGGACACATGCGCTGGGAATATTGTTCCCGCCAATTCCTCCTGCTCCGTTGAGGTGACCTTCCAGCCGCTCGCAGCAGGCTTGCGTGCCGGAACGCTCAGCATCAAGGACCAGAATTCGAATATCTATACAGTGGCGCTCTCCGGCTATGCCAACGCGGTGGTTGATCAGGCGCTGCTTGCACCATTGGAACTGGATTTCGCGCCTCAGAGCATTACTGCGGCGTATGGCAATGGCCTGCAAGGTGGGCAGTCTCTGACATTGACCAACTACGGAAACCAGCCTTTGACGGTGGGCACCCTAACCGGCTCCGATCTGGCTACCGCCGCGGTCTCCACCGGAGACTTCACCATCAACAGCGCACAGGGAGGAGTGTATGGCTCCGATGCATGCAGCGGACAGGCACTGGCTCCGGGAAACTCGTGCACAGTCTATGTCGGATTTGTGCCCGCGACCACAGGCGCAAAGAACGGCAACATCGTCTTCCCGGTCACATATCAGGACGGCACAACGGCTAATTTGACGACGACGTTTGTTGGTACTGGCATTGCAGAGGAGGATAGCGTCTTTGTCACTCCGACCCAGGCATCCTTCCTTGACCAACCCGCCGGATATTCCGGGAGTGGTTTGCAGGTGGAAACTATTTCGCTGACCAACACCGGCACCCAGGCCCTCAGCGTGGGGCAGCTTACCGGCACTGACACGATCATCGGCAGTGCTAGCTCCGGCGACTTTGTCGCTACGTCCGTTACGGTATACGGGAACTTGGTCAGCGGGTTAGATGGATGCAGCAATACCGCTTCCATTGCACCTGGCGGCACTTGCTTCGTGTATGTGTATTTTGTGCCGGGATCGATTGGTGCAATTACCGGCAGCATCACCTTCCCGGTAACCTTTACCGATGGCTCGACGACCAGCATTACCGCCAACCTTTCAGGAAATGGTGTCGCTTCATCCAACGGACCGATGCTCACGCCGGGCGCCGTGGCTTTTGCCGCTGAAGTTGTTGGCGTCACTGACGAGAACCAGCAGGCGGTTACGCTGGCCAACAATGGCAACAACGCCTTCGCCGTAGGCACAGTCAATGGGTCCAACTTCGGCGCCGGAAGCGACTTCGATACAGGTTCGAGCGACGAATGCTCGGGAGCAGTTCTGAATCCAGGTCAAGCCTGTGTGACATATGTAGCCTTCACGCCTTTGGCTACAGGTACACGTAGTGGCACTCTCATCTTCCCCATTACTTACGCAAACTCGCCCAATCCAGTGAACCTGACGGCGACGCTCAGCGGCACAGGCATCGCCAGCAGCCAGGCAATCCTGCCATCGGTGACTAAGCTGACATTCCCCGGTACTGCTGTATCAACCACCAGTTCGGCACTCAATCTGATCTTCAGCAATCGCGGCTCTACAGCCTACACAATGAATTCCGCTGTCGTCACCGGCACGAATGCATCCGAATTCGCCATTGCTTCTGACGCCTGTTCCGGTACGACGCTTGTTGGAAACTCGAGTTGCATCGTCCAACTCACCTTTACCCCCGCAGCGGCTGGAGCCAGAACGGCGACTGTTACGGAATCAGACACGGCTCCAGGAAGCCCGCGCCTCATTTCGTTGAATGGCGCCGGAACGCGGAGTCCGCAGATTCAGTTCCTGCCATCGACCCTTGCTTTCGGGCAAGGACTGCTGGGAGTCGGTTCACCTGCGCAAACTGTGGGAGTCACCAATACCGGCGTAGCCTCCGCGAGCATCACCGCGATCACGTCAACTGTGCCTGCGGAGTTCGCGGTGGTTAACGACAACTGCTCCGGCCACTCATTGATACCGGGCGGCACATGCACATTTGGCGCAATTTTCTCTCCGGCGCAAACGGGTGCGCGCTCCGCCAGTATCAATGTTCTCAATTCCTCCGGAACAGCGACTCTCAGCGCGACAGGAACAGGCGCTACAGAACTCAGCAGTACCACCACACTGGCTGCGAGCCCAGCCGGCGCAGTCTTCGGCAGCCTGTTCACGCTCACGGCAGCCGTCAAGGACGCAAGCAACAACCCAATCACGGCGGGCTCCGTTGGCTTCTATAACGGTGCTGCCCTGCTTGGCACATCGCAGATTATCGGCACGGCTTCGGGTGGTGGCGTGGTGGGCACAGCCATCTATCGCACCCGCTTTCTGCCTCTGGGCGCCAACAGCGTAACAGCGAAGTTCATTGGCCCGAATGCCAGCAGTACTTCTGCAACCACTACCGTCACAGTTACGGGCACCTATCCCAGCACGACCGGGCTGACTGCAACGGGTACTCAAGGAAACTACGTTCTGACTGGAACCGTTAGCGGGGGCGGAACTGCTACTCCGACAGGAAGCCTGTCCTTTAATGATTTGCAAACCGGCACGACGCTTGGCACCATCGCGCTCAATCCGGCCACGCTGACGCAGACGTTCGTGCAGGGAAGTCCCCTCAGCATCGGTGCAGGAAGCCAAACTGTCGTTGGAGATTTGAACGGCGACGGCATTCCGGATCTGGTTGAAGTTGCATCGGGGTCAAACGGCATATCCGTGCTGCTTGGAAATGGCGACGGCACTTTCCAGGGGCCCAGGATCGTTCCCGTCCATGCCAATGTAAGCTACATTGCTCTCGGCGATTTCAACGGAGATGGCAGACTCGACGTCGTGGCGACGACCGGCGGTTCAACAATCGCTGTAATTCTCGGCAATGGAAATGGCACCTTCGGTGAACCATCGTTCTTTGAAGCGGGATCTGATACTCATAGCATTTCGGTTGGCGACTTCGACGGCGACGGCAAACTGGACCTTGCCGTTACCAATTTGACCACTGCTTCGGTGAGCATTCTGCTGGGCAACGGCGATGGCAGCTTCCAGCCTCCAGCCGTCTTCGCGACTGGAAATTATCCAGCATGGGTCTCGACGGCCGATATCAATGGCGACGGCAAGCTTGACATTGTTGCCGCAAACGGCTCGGACGCAACGGTGAGCGTGCTGCTTGGCAATGGAAACGGCACGTTCCAGAACCAGAAGGTCTATTCAACGGGGAATCAGAATTATCAGTGGGACACCATCGTTGTTGGCGATGTCAATGGGGACGGCAAGCCAGACATCGTGGTTAACAATTACTCTGACGACACCTTAACCGTGCTGATCAACGGTGGAAGCGGCACGTTTACGGCTGAGCCGCCGTTCTCGGTAATTGGGAATCCAACCTCGGTTGCCATGAGCGACTTAAATGGAAATGGCATTCTCGATCTTGCGATAGCCAACTCATCGGGGGGTGTGAGCGTGTCGCTCGGCAATGGGAATGGCTCGTTCCAGACGCCGCTCCCGTATGGTTCCGGCACGGGCGATGCGTTTGCGGCTATCGCCGATTTGAACGGCGATGGCAGACCGGATATCGTTTTCACAAACAACAGCTCCAACGGTACCTCAACCGTGCTCATCAATACCGTTGCCGAGACAGCAACGCTTGCTGGCGTAGGCGTGGCGGGTACTGGCCTTCAGAACGTCGTTGCCAGTTACGGCGGAGACACAAACTTTGCCGGCGGCACCTCCAATTCAGTGCAGTTGACTTCGGGTATATTGACAGCCGCTGTTACGCTAACCGCGCAACCCAGCGCGAGTGTAAGCTACGGAACGTCGCTCAGCGTGCAGGTTTCAGTTGCCGGTCAGCAGGGATTCACACAGCCTACCGGAACAGTTTCGTATACGGTCGATGGCGGCACAGCTCAAAACGCCTCCCTGGTGAGCAGCGATGCAACACTGGCTCTCGGTAGCGCGCTCGCGGCCGGCGCGCACTCGGTCGTCGTGAACTACTCTGGCGACACGCTCCATAGCGCAGCGTCGAAAACCGTCTCGTTGACTGTTACCAAGTCAAACCAGACCATCACCTTCAACTCATTACCGGATGTAATCTACGGAATTTCTCCATTTGCTCTCTCCGCATCCGCAAACTCGGGACTGCCGGTGACGTATAAGGTAGTTTCGGGTCCAGCAACGATTTCCGGAAATGGCGTCACAGTCACCGGAGTTGGCACAGTTACGATTGAAGCCGACCAGGCTGGTAACGCGAATTACAACCAGGCGAGCCCACAACAGCAAAGCTTCACAGTCAGCACGGCCATGCTCACAATCAACGTGAATAGCAGCAGCCGTAGTTACGGTGGTTCCAACCCCACATTCACTGGCTCGATTGCTGGGACGGTGAATGGCGATACGATTACAGCAACTTACTCGACGGCCGCAACCTCCACTTCGCCAGTAGGAACGTATGCCATTACTGCGTCGCCCAGCGGCACCGCGTTGCCCAATTATTCGGTAACAATAAATCAGGGCACACTCACAATAACCAAGACGGCACTCACAGTTACGGTGAATAATGCCAGTCGCGCCTATGGTGCATCTAACCCGGCATTTACCGGTACGATAACCGGCTTGCTGAATGGCGACAATGTGATCGCCGTATACAGCACTCCGGCAACGGCTGCATCGCACCCCGGGAATTATCCGATCACCGGTACGCTCTCTGGATCCGCGCTCGGTAACTATCAAGCAACCATAGTTCAGGCTAACCTGACCATCAACAAGGCGACGCCTGTTGTTACCTGGACAAGCCCATCGGCGATCACTTATGGCACAGCGCTCAGCACGACGCAACTCGATGCGACTTCCGGCGGAGTGGCGGGCACCTTCGCCTACACACCAGCAGTCCTCGCTATTCCAGGTGCTGGGTTGCAGACTCTTTCGGTCACGTTCACGCCGACGGACACAACCGATTACAACACAGCCATACAAACAACAACCCTTACCGTGAACAAGGCAGTCACGACTACAACGATTGCTACTTCAGTCAACCCATCTGTGGCAGGCCAGTCCGTGACTTTCACGGCGACTGTCACCTCTCCAATGACCGATGCATCCGGGACAGTTACATTCAAAGATGGATCGACTGTTTTGGGTTCCGGGACGCTCAATAGCTCGGGAGTCGCCAGTTTCGCAACGTCGTCTTTGGCCGGAGGCGGGCAAAGCATCACTGCTGCTTATGGCGGGGACGGGAACGATCTAAGCAGCTCTTCTGCGGCACTGACGCAGACGGTTGAGCCACCGGCGACCATGCTATCTCCAGCACCGGGATCTGTCCTCGCCGGTTCGAGCGTGACCTTTGCGTGGACCAGCGAGACCGGTAGCGCCGGGTACTGGCTGTTTCTGGGAACAACGGGAGTCGGATCGAAGAATCTGTATGACTCAGGGGAACAGAAGGCCACTTCCGCCACATTCAACGGGCTGCCGGCCAACGGTGTGACTATCTATGCACGCGTCTATACCAGCTACAACGGCATTCTCGTTTATAACGACTACATCTATACCGCCTGGATGCAGCCGCCGGCGATGTCGAGTCCCGCGCCAGGCAGTATACTTGCCGGCCCGAGCGCGACCTTTACATGGACCGCCGCAGCCTCAGGCAACCAGGGATATTGGCTCTTCCTGGGGACGACAGGAGCTGGTTCCAAGAATCTGTACGACTCTGGTCAACAGACAGCCACTTCCGCGACTTTCAGCAGCCTGCCAACCAACGGCGAAACGATCTACGCCCGTGTCTATACCAGATACAACGGCACTCTGGTATATAACGACTACACCTTCAGTGCGGCGGCACAGGCTATGCTAACGACACCCACGCCTGGGGTTTCGTTTACCGGAACCAGCGTCACATTCAACTGGACAGCCGCCACCGGTTCCGGCAACCAGGGGTATTGGCTGTTTCTGGGAACAACAGGAGTTGGATCAAAGAACCTTTACGACTCCGGTCAACAGTCAACCACTTCCGCCACGTTCAGCAATTTGCCGGCGAATGGCGAAACGATCTACGCGCGCGTCTACACAAGATACAACGGTATATTGGTGTACAACGACTACACCTACACCGCGTGGATGCAGCCGCCGGTACTGACAAGTCCAGCGCCAGGCAGCACGCTTGCAGGCGCGAGCGCGACCTTTACATGGACCGCCGCTGCGGCCGGCAATCAGGGATACTGGCTGTTTCTGGGAACAACAGGAGTTGGATCGAAGAACCTGTATGACTCTGGTCAACAGACAGCCACTTCCGCTACTTTCAACAGCCTGCCAACGAATGGTTCGACTATTTATGCTCGCGTCTACACCAGATACAACGGAACGCTGGTTTACAACGATTACACATACATCGCGAAGTAGCTGCGGGATGAAATTGGCTGCACGATGGCTCCCTGGCGTGGCCAGTTCGGCACGTTTTTATTCGGATCTCCCGTGGCGGAGACCTCGCAGGCGCAGCAGAATGGCCTAAAGGAGCCGTCCATCATCTTCTAGCGGAGCCTCGCGCAGAACCAGTCCGGCTCAGCACCCATGCACTCCGAGCGGAGAGAGGGTAAGCGTTGTGCGTATGACTCGCGACGCCTATCTTTTCAGACAGGTCAATAGGACCTATCCGCCTCACTGTTCTACCAACCTGAACCCCATCGAGAAGGCCAGGTCAAAGCTCAAACAACGGCTTCGAGCATTCAAGGCACGGACCAAAGAAATACTTGATGACCCCGTCACCGAAGCATTGCCATTCTTCACCCCAGCAAATGCGCAAACCCGCTGCAGACTCGCACTCCACAACCTCCATTGAAACAGGAAGGGCTGTGGAACATTAGCAGCAGGTGAGCATGCATAGCCGGCCCTCCGACTTCGAGGCCGGCTGTGCTTGCAGATCAGGGGTTGACCACCTGGGATAGGGCCGTTGAGGTACTCGAGGCATCCGTCGAACTGCCGCCATAGCCGGCAGTTATCGAATCGGTGCCTGCAGGTAGTGTTGTCGTGGTGTAGGTTGCAACGCCGCTACTCAAAGTACCGGTGCCGAGCGTCGTGGAGCCGTTCTTGAAAGTTACAGTCCCGGTCGGAGTGGGACCGGTGGTAGCTGTTACCGTCGCCGTGAAAGTGACCGAGGCGCCCGAAGTTGACGGGTTTAGCGAAGAGGTTAGGGCAGTCGATGTCGGCGAGAGGTTCACTACCTGCGAGACGGGAGATGAGGTGCTCGATTGATCGTTGCCGTCGTAGTAGTGCGCCTCGATGGAATCTGTGCCCACCGGCAAGGTTGTTGTGGTAAAGGTCGCAACCCCGCCGGACAATGCTTGGGTGCCAATGGTCGTGCCGCCGTTGAGGATGAAATTCACATATCCTGTCGGCGTGGCTCCAATGGATGGCGTAACCGTCGCCGTGAATGTGACCGAGGCGCCGTATGTTGACGGGTTTAGCGAAGAGGTGAGTGCAGTGGTTGTCGTCGGCGGATTCACAACCTGGAGAAGGGGTGCTGAGGTGGTCGATAGGTCGTTCCCACCGAAGTAGTGAACCGTGATGGCGTGGGTGCCGACATACAAAGTTGATGTGGTGAAGGTCGCAACTCCGCCGGTCAATGTTGCAGTGTGAATAGTCGTGGAGCCGTCGATGAAATTCACACTTCCGGTCGGGGCCACAGCCGAGGTCACAGTCACCGTGAAGGTTACAGATTGTCCAAAGATAGATGGGTTGAGCGAAGAGGTCACAGTGGCCGTCGAAGGATTGGCTACTCCGATACCGAAGAGAGAAACCGTCTGGGTTGATCCAGCCACGTTGTTGGCGTTGTCGGTGATCACGAATTCGGCATACTTGGGGCCGAGGAAATTCGCGGTGAACTTCGTTGAGATGGTGCAGCTTCCCGCAGGGGCGAGGGTTGTGCCGCATGTCGTAACCGGCGCTGAGAAATAGCTGGCCTCAGGTCCGGTAAGGGTGATACTGGAAATCTTCAGTGTGTCCGTCCCTGGATTTGTAAGTGTCACGGACATCGCCGACGACGTTTGGGGCACTAACACATCGCCGAAGGCCAGCGAAGAGGTGCTCAGGCTGGAAATGGGGTTGCCATAGCCAAGTCCGCTGATCGCGATCGTATGCGGTGAGCCTGTAGCGCTGTCGGTAACGGAAGCGACAGCCGTCCGCGTCCCACCCAGCGCGGGCGAGAATCGGAGACCGACGAAGCAGTTTTGGCTGGGAGTCAGCACGGCGCCGGAGCAGCCATCCTGGACAATCGAGAACTCGCTTGCGTTGGTACCGCTGAGTGCCACACTCGTGACGGTCAGATTTGCCGATCCGGTATTTGTGACGCTGAAGGTTTCAATTCCGCTGGTTGTTCCCACGACTTGAAGTGGGAAAGTGAGCGGAGAAGGCGGTGCAAGCGCGACGGCAGGGCCGGCCACAACCGCCGTTCCAGTCAGGGTAATCGTGCGCGGGCTACCGGAATCCGAGTCGGCCACCGTAACTGTTGCTGTGCGGATTCCGGTTGAAGTCGAGAGTGGGCTGAATGTGACGGTCAGCGAGCAAATTGACCGCGCTGCCAGCGAGGTAGAACAACTGTTGGTGAGCATGAAGTCCGCCGAGTTGGTCCCGCCCAGAGTGGCAGACAGGCTCGTCACCGTTGTATCGCCCTGATTGTTGATGTAAACGACCTGCGGAGAACTGCTGGAACCTTGCGGCTGAGTCGCAAATGTCAGAGCAGTCTGCGACAAGGCAATCTGCTGGCTTGCCAGGATGCCAGTGCCACTCAATGGAATTGTGTGCGGGCCGCCCGTCGCGTTGTCATGCACGATCAGCGTGCCGGTGATGCTGCCTGTGGTTGTGGGAGCAAAGTCGACGTATACGTAGCAGGTTTGGTTTACCGCCAGATTCTGAGCGGAGAGGGCAAAGCAACCATCACCGTCTGGACCGAGACCAAAGCCCGCCGAAGGCGTTGAGCTGCTGGAGAAGTGGACGACTGTGTTCCCGATATTCGTGACTGCGATGGCCACTTCGCTGCTGGTGTTGCTCTCGATCTCCGGCGGGAACTCCACACTGGCAGGCTTGAATTGCAGCCGTGGTGCCGCTGCCACGCCCAGGCCTGAGAGGTTTGCGGTGACGGTTGTCGTGGTGTTGTCCGCGAAGGTGACGGGGAAGCTGATGCTTCCTGTCTGCGTGCCGGTGGTGGAGGGTGTAAACGCCACCGAAACCGCGCAATAGCCTGTCGTGGCAGCGACTTGCTGCCCGGTGCAGCCGTCGCTGCCACCCTGGGTACCCGATGTAGAGAACTCTGCGCCGGTTGGATTGCTCGAGCCGACGATCGTGTTGACGCCAGTGAGGGTTCCGACCTTGAATGGCTGGTTACCCTGATTGACCAGATAAAGAGTGACCGTGTAGTTGGTAACCACTCCAACGGTTTGGTCGACGAAGGTGCCGTTGCCCGGCTCGAGTATGGCCGAATTCACCTCTGCAATTCCGGTCCCGCTGAGGTTCGCGGTGAATGTTGCGGTAGAGCCTCCGGTATAGGTCACGGGAATATTGAGCGTGCCGGTGCGAGCGCCGAGAGCGTTGGGCGTAAATTCGACGTACTCGGTGCAAGTCCCGGCCGGATTGAGTGTCTCCCCGCCGCATCCGTCGCTGTAGATCGAGAACTCGTTTGTGGGTGTAGCTCCAAAATTGGTGCCGGTAATCGTGCCGATGGTCAACGGCACATTACCGGTGTTGGTGAAGACGGTGGACTGGTAGGAGGAAGTTGAACCTTTCACTTGAGGAGTGGCGAATGTGATGGTGGCCGGAATCAAGCTACCGGAGGTCACAGGAGACGGGGCGTAGCCAGTCAGCGGAATAGTAAGCAGAGTGGCACTGGCATTGTTCTTGATGGTGATAGTGCCGGTGATGAGTCCGGGGCTGGTAGGCGCGAACGAGACATAGTAGTAGCAGCTACCCCCGCTGGCGATGGTTGCGCCATTGCAAGACTGCTCGCCGCTGGGGATCAGGAATCCAGAGCTGACGACCGCATTGCCGAGTGTCACGGCCGCGCCGGAATTGTTGTAGAAGTAGAGGTAAGTGTTGGTCGGGCTGGTTGTCCCTTGGGCTTGGTTGTCGTAGTTCAACAGGTTGTTCGACGCATAGTAGTTCGGCCAAGCTGCAATCCCGGTGCCTTTCAGCGTTAGCACCTGGGTGGTGCCAGTGGCATCGTCGGCAAAGGTCAGAGTTGCCGTCTCGGCTGCCGCCACTGAGGGCTTGAAGGTGATCCACATCGGGCAACTCGCGCCAGGCTGAAGCTGCGTCCCGCTGGTGCCGCAGCTATATGGGTTGTACAAACTGAAATCGGCTTCATTGGCGCCTCCAACTGCCGGATTCGCCGAGAAGGTGACAGCCGCCGTGCCCGTATTGCGGATCGAGACGAGATCGCCGGCTTCATCATCGCTGCTTCCGGTGCCGCTCGATTGGCCGACTTGTACGGATCCCGAGTTCATCGGCGAGGCTGGAGTAAATCCGATGGTCTTGCTCTCAGCGACTCCTGTACCTGAGAGGGCGACGGTTTCGGTCGTGACCGACCCGGTCACGGTGAGCTTGTCGGTCAGCGAAGTCGCTGAAGCCGGCGTGAACTGTTCGGTGACGTAGCAGTTGTCCCCCGCCGTCAACGTGAACGGAAGCGCCGGGCAGTCGTAGTTGGTGACCGAGAAGCTTCCTGTGCCGTTTGAATAGCTGTTGATGGTGATGGGGTCATTGCCGGGGTTGTAGATCTCGACATATTGCACGGCGCTGGTGGTGCCGACGGCCTGGTTGACGAAGGGCAGCGCCGTCGGTATCAGATCGATTGCGCCGCTGTCGGCAATCGCGTTGCCCTGAAGCGCAAGCGTCTGCGGGCTGCTACTCGCATTGTCGATAAAGGTCAGCGTCCCGGTGCGCAATCCGGTTGCAGTTGGTATGAGAACCAGGTTGACCTGGCAGTATGAGAGGCTCCCCGTTCCGTCCTGGGTGGTTCCCGCCAGTGTTCCGGGGCAGTTGCTGTACGTGATGTGGAAGTCTCCGCTGGCCAGAACACGGGTAACAACGACAGGCTCAGAGCCGGCGTTCTGCACGTATGCAGTGAGGGTGCCGCTCTGAACGCCTACCGGCACGTTGCTGCCGAAGTCCACCGTAGGCGAGGGATAGAACTCAAGAGTCTGCGATGAGGCCACTCCGTTTCCGCTCAGGGCTACGGACTGCGGGCTGGCAGCGGCGGTGTCGGTAAATGCCAAGGTGCCGGTACGAGCGCCAGCTGCCGAAGGGGTGAACGTTGTGTACACTATGCACGAATTCTGGGGTAAGAGCACGAAGGGAACCGCACCGCAATTTGTCGAATAAATCGAAAAATCGCCCGAAGCGGTAATTGCTGTCACTGTGAACGGATCGCTGCTGTTGTTTTCCAGATAGACACCCTGATACGTGGTGGTCTGGCCCACAGGCTCGGAGCCGAAATCAATGGCGGTCGCGCTGAAGTTCACCGTCCCTGTAGCGCCACCCGGCAGTCCTGTTCCAGAAACTGGAATGTAAATATACGCAGCAGCCTCTGGGAAGGTGGCATAGATGGTGTCTGTTCGCAGCCCTGCCTCGGTCGGCGTAAAGGTGGTTACAATCTGGCAACTGGACCCCGGCGGTAGCGGGATGGCGCAGCCATTGAGTACGGAGAAATCCGTCCCATTTTGCATATAGACATTCAGGGTCGCAGTCGTGGTTCCGATGTTGGTCAGCGTCACCGTCTGCGGCGCGCTGGACGTCGCAACCGTCTGCGAGGCAAAAGTCAGGCTGTTGGCCGACTGTGTCAGGAAGTCATTATCTACCCCGGTTCCCGTCAAGGGAACGATGATTGGGCTATTGCTGGCATTGGAGGTGACTGTCAGCGTCCCAACGCGGGTGCCCGCCTCATTCGGCTGAAAATTTACTGTCACTTGGCAGACACCACCGGCGGGGATCACGGTGCCGCAACTGTCGGATGCCGAGAAGATGGAAGTGGGCTCAATCTGCACCGAAGAGATTGTGGCGGCCGTGGCGCTGAGATTGCGAATTGTCACGACCTGAGGCGTGCCATATACGCTGGTGCTGACGCCGACAGGCTGGTTAGGGAACGTAAGTGAAGTGGGAGTGTCCCAGGTAAACGGCGAGCTGGATGAGCCGATCTTTGCCAGAAACGCATAGTTGCTCGGATTG
>Ga0302140_10002746_pt1 | contig 22764 bp, 14 predicted proteins | sample I_Bog_E1_1_FD_202095 | JGI IMG/M metagenome (GOLD analysis project Ga0302140, IMG submission 202095) | Peat permafrost microbial communities from Stordalen Mire near Abisko, Sweden - I_Bog_E1_1 | ecosystem: Environmental > Terrestrial > Soil > Wetlands > Peat | place: Sweden: Abisko, Stordalen... | reverse complement strand
TAAGCAGAACTCTGGTTTTCATCAATGGACTACCTTTCTATATTTTTGCTGGCTGTCCGCGTCGATATGGCTGCGCCGCCAACCCCGGCTACGGATTTACCTGGATCTTGTGCATCATTCCGAGATCCTCGTGGAGCAGAATGTGGCAGTGGAAGACAAATGTTCCTGCAATCGTCGGGTCGCGGAAATCCATACGCACTTTCACGCTGGGATACGGCCCGTGTCCCGACCAATAAGGAATCTCGATCGTATCGCGCAAGTCCTGGTTAGGAACCGCAATGCCGTTAACTTCCAGGAGCGTGAAGTGGATCTGGTGGATGTGGAAGGCGTGAGTTTCAAGGGCGCGATTTTCGATGGTCCAATCCTCGACGGCCCCAACGTTGGTGGTGATGACGGGCTTTTCGCTGGGCTCGAAGACTTTTTGTTTTTGCCCGTCGACAGTGATGTAGAACTGTATCGGACCGTTCGTTCCGCCAAACTCTTCAGAAAAATAAATTTTGCGCTGCCCAGTGGGTGTAAGGTTCGCCAGCCCGGAAAACTTCAACGAAGTTGTCGAAGCAGCCTTGGCGGGGGTGGCGGGCGGCGCCGGCGTCTTGGCTGCGGCGGTTGTGTTGATCTGGATTGTTCCGAGTTCGGTCTGGAGATCAGGGTTGCCGGTAGGACCGGTGGAATAATTCAGCGCCATAAACTGCGCGGACGTACTCGAGGAAGTGGGCGCCTGGACGATGAACTCGGCACGCCCGGCGGGAGGAATTAAAATCGTGCTCTCCATTCGCGGTTGGGCCAGAGGGTATCCGTCAAGAGCAATCACTTGCAACTGCTGCGGCACTCCGTTAAACCAAACTTGCAGCGGCAGGAAATCCTGAATCGTAGCGTTCGCAACTCTCCAGAATTGTTTTTCGCCAGGATTCATCTGGATGAGCGGAGCCGGCAGCGGAATGTAGCCAGCGCTCTCAAAATTCATTGTCAACTCATAGGGACCCGGAACCCAGGGAACAAGATATTGCTGACGGATAGTGAACACACGTTCCGTGAGGCCGGCAACTTCAGGACGGTATTTTTCCATGCCCTCGACCACCAAGGCTCCGGCTGCGCCGCCATTGACCTGGAACTCGGTAAAGCCATGCACGTGGGGATGGTACCAATACAGGCCGGGAGGTTCGGTGGTAGGAATTTGTATGGTGTATTGAAAGCCCGAAGTTCCCGGCTGGATCAAAGTGTTGATCACATCGTCCTGATGACAGACCGGCGGAATATTCAAACCATGGAAGTGAACGTTGGTCGAGCCGATCGTCGGCGAGCCGCTGTCTCCACAGACTGCACCCGGCGTGGACATATTCATATCCATGGCGCTGCGGCTTTGTTGACCGGTGGTAGAGATGTCGTCGGTCACGTGCAACGAGAGCGTGTCGCCAGGATTCACGCGCAGCGTTGGTGCTTCCACAGTTTTATTGCCGGTTTGATACCGATAACAAAAATGAGTGTACCCGGCGGCGTCAACCGAGTGCGCCATGCTCAGATCTACATTCAAAGCTCCGTTCGCGGACCGCAGATTCAATGCATCCTGCACTACGGCTCCAGGGGCGGGACGTTCGGGGCAGTCCGTCTGTGCGGCCAACGGGAGCGAAGAAAAACCACATACTAAGACGGCGAGAAAGCTTCGAGACAGCATGCGCATTTCGAACTCCTGAAAATTCTTGAACGCCAGTTTCATGTCTTTATCTTGAAATCATCTTCAGATCGGTGCCATTAGAAAGACCGCGGCGGGAAGGTCGCGATCGATAACAGCGCCGGACTGTAAGGGTCAGCCACGGGGGAGTTTGTCAATTCTTTCAGGGAGCAGGTTGTTCCCGTGGAAGTCACGCCCAGCATCGCGATGCCGGAGGCCGTTCCGAACTCCGCGACGTACAGCACTCCGCCGGTACCTGTGCTGTTTTCCATCCCCAAAGACCCCAGGTAAGACCACGAAGAAACATAACCCTTCAAATTATTTGAGGTGCAACCGGGTGTAAGTTTCCCTGTGCTGGGATTGAAAAAAGCGGCTGTGATCGAATCCCCTTGAGTGTTGCTGATGTAGAGCAGCGACTCGTCGGGGCTAAGCATAACGTTGCTCGAATTGATCGCACTGCCCAGATTGTAGGCAATGGTTTTGCTTAGCTTTCCCGAGGAGATGTCGGAGACTTCAACCGTAGTGGCCGTGGCAGTATCGCCAAACAATGCATAGTGCCCGTCCTGGGTAATGTCGATGCTGTTGGGATAGCTGGCGCCTTGGGTGCTGAGATAAACGCTAGTATTTTGCTTATCCCCATTCGAGACGGGGGAGCCGTTCGAGAGGTTGAAGGATTCAATCGAGCCGTCGTCGTAGGTAGCGATCATCATGTTGTCGTGGATTGCCATTCCGGCGATGATTCCGCCCTGCAACCCGGAAACAGAAACATCATTCACGAAAGTCAGGCTGCAACCAGATTGCACCTGGAAAGTTCCTATTGTGCTGGAGTCTGTGAAACTGGCGTAGAGGTATCGCGAGTTCGCGGCGAGGCCGATGCCATTTTTAGTGCCCGTGTCCGTGGGGGAACCCGAGGCACTGCCGCCAACTTCGAGCGTTCCGATCGCGATGCCTACGATATCGCCCGCCGTGGCCTGGGAAGCGTAGACGCATTGCGTAGTACCACTATCGAGGACGATGACCCGGTTCGCCGAAAAATATCCGCCGCCGATACCCGAACCACCGGTCGAAACCGATTGCTTTAGAGTGAGAGCTCCATTCGTGCCCACTGTAAAGAAAGTGACGCCGCTTAGAAAGAATGGCGGTACGTCATCGTTGGTGACGACATAATGAGGACTGGCTGCAGCTGCCGCCGCAAGGCCATTGGTGAAACACAGCCAAAGCAGAATTGCGGTGCCGTGCAACACCCAGCACCAAATGGACTTCATCATGATTTTCCCCAGGGCTTGAAAATACTACCCATTCAGCTAAACACAGGTGGCATAGCGATTCAATGAGAATCAGGTTCGCGATGCGCGAATATCGTCAATCCTGCAATCTTATGCGAATAAGGTGAAAACTACCGCACACAGTTGTACCAATTCCGACTACGTGGGTAGGCTTGGGGCAACAACAATAAAAAAGCGTCCTGAACTTTTCAGTCCAAGACGCCTCGGCAGCCCTCCCCCAGAACTGCCAAACCACGAAATGGATAGTAGAGAACTACCTATTTCGTGTAAACGTCACTTTGGTAATCGCGAATTTTTCAGATTGAAGTGAGATGCGGAAGTGGAACGCGTTTCGCGGCAGAAAAATTATTGCCTGGTCCAAGTCTGGCCGTCGTCGTTCGTCGTCCAGACTTCCGCGTTGGAGGTAGTGATGGTTCCATTGCGCGAGTCAGGGAACTGAATGCTGATAATGTCTCCGGTAAGAGGAACGCCGGCGGAGGACGGAATCACACGGATCCAGAGATTGCCACCGGTCAGGGTGTGATACAACGCGCTGTTCGAACCTCCGGCCCAGACTTCGGAGGCGTTGGAAGAAACGGAGAGGGCGCGGAAGGTCGTGGCGAGGGCACTCTGCGGCTCTTCCTTGGCTAATTTTTTATTCTCGGATATTGCTCTAGTGGCAGAAGAATTCTGCATGCGGGAGACGGGGCTTGCACTTGCACTATTCACTGCGAGACTTACGTCCATCCAGGTCTTGCCGCCGTCGAGAGAACGCTGGAGGGCGCCGTTAGAACTGATCGTCCAACGCGGCAATATCACGCTCTTCATCAGTCCGGGATCGGATCGCAACGACGGTGCGCCCGCCATGGTGGGAGAAGTTTGCGGCAACGCTGCTTTCGCTTTGCCAACCCGAGTTTGCTGGGCCTCGTCATCTTTACCTTGCGTTACGCGGTCCGCAGTTTCGTTTAATTCGCCGCTCTTTAGTTCGCTGTTCTTTAATCCGCTGCTCTGGGTAGCGACCTGCGGTGCTGCGGCTTCGGCTTCAATGACCGTAGGCCCTGCCGACTGGGTGGTGTCGGGCGCCAGACTTTGTTTCAAGGCAAAACTTCGGCGAAGGGTTGGGCCCGTTTGAATGGACTCCCCGATAACAGCGTGCGAACTTGTGCCTGGCAGGGATTGAGGCTGGGCGAAGACTGCGTCGACAGATCGCGTGCCTCTATCCGAACGAGCCGTGCTCTCGGGCACCGAAGGAAGCGGCTGCAACACTTTCGCCGCGCTTCCACGGTTCGCGGCGGCATTCATGCTCTTAGTCACAGGGTCGGCCAAATGCGCAGAAATCTTGGACGCGTCCCCGGCCTCATTGCGCGCCATGAGTGCAGGAGAGTTTGCCTTTTCCTGATTCCGTTTGCTCAATTGAAAACCTCCGACCGAGGTCACCGCGAGGATGCCAGCGGTTACAACTCCCCAACGGAGAACAGGCCATCTGAGCCAACTCGATGTATGCGGCGCTGGGTCGGCGACAACAACTGTCTCGGTAGCGGGCAACGCAAGGGCAATAACTTCGCGGCAATCGCCGCAACGCGCCACATGCTGGGTCACGAATTCGCGCTCTTGACCTGCCAACAATTGCTCAGCGAAGGCGGCGAGCAAATCGGCGTCGGGGTGGGCGCCCGCCTTAACAGCCTCGGCACCCTGCAAACGAGCTCGCACGATTTTAGGAAGATTCTGCATCTCAGCTTCCAGCTTCATTTAGCCTTTAACTTCCAACCTTTAACTCGACTTTCCTTCCTTGAGAACGCCGCTTCCGGCTAATCTTGCGCCAAACTCCGGCGAATATTCACTTTCAGGTCCCGCACGTCTGCCTCCATGGATTCTTCGGCCTGGCGGCGGGACATGCCCTGCTGGGTGAGGGCCGACAGGATCTTTTTACGCACGGACTTGGCCAGCTTATCCACTTTACGGCTGATGGTGGATTCGTGCACGCCCAGCATACGGGCGATCTCGGCGAGAGTTCGTCCGTCGAGATAATACGCCGCCAGGACCATGCGATCTTCGCTGTCGAGGGCAGCCAGGGCCGCATCCGTGGCGGTTTCCAAACGCGGGTCCGCGGAGGGCAGCGGATCGGGCTGAGGCGCGGCGAAATGGTCGCCTTCCTCGTTTTCCTCCTCTAAGCTCACCAGACGCTTGGTGCGGCGGTATCGATTTACAAATTCCTGCGCCAGCACAGTGCGCAGCCAGCCTTCGAGAGATCCTCTTCCAGTGAAAGAAGAAAGTTTCGAAATCCGCTGGCCATCCCGCATGGTTGTGCCGTAGAGCTCGGCATAGAGAGTGTCGGCCAGGTCGCGGGCGGCGGAATCCTCACGCGCGATGCGCAGCGCCGACATATAAAGTTTTTCGCGATAGCGGGTGAGGAAGATCTCCCATGCGGAATTGTTGCCCAGAGCGCAGGCGCGCGCGAGCGCAAGCTCGTCCATGCGCAAGGTCAGCAGAAAAGCTCGCGCTTCGGATTCGGTGTTTTCAGCGGGTAAATACTTCGCGGCGATGTCGCAGAGAATTGTGGCCAAAGAATCGCGGGGCAATCCAATTTTTTCGCCGCCGCTTTTGGCATGCAGCTCTTCCAGCAGATTCGCAACAGCCGATTGCACGGTGGAAGAAACTGTTTTAGCGGCGCGCATAGAGAACGGGGAGAGCTTGAACTGTGCCGATGGTACCAATTGATTAGACGCTTGCAAAAATAATTTTAGCCGCAAGCGGTAATTTATTTTGCGTTCTCCCACCGGAGTCGAGATGGTTGGCGCGATGGACGGTGCGCTCCGTGGAGCTGCGTTGGCCCCCTGGGAGCGGAGCGCACCGCCCGCGAGCGGAGGGATAACTATGCGTGTAAGAATTGTTGCGGCGGTGACAGTGTTCGTAGTTGTGGCCGGGATGATCTGCGTGAATCTCCGGCCCGTTCATGCCGGAGAGCAACCTTCTGTTTCTGGCTACAAAGTGCTGGAGCCCATCCGGCATGGAAGTTTGACGGTGTTTCCCGTGGTGTCTTCGAAGTCGTATGCGACGGCAGAGTTTCTTACTCTGGATGAAGGGTTGCGGTCCGGCGACGTGGTTGTGACTGAGTATGGGAATGTTCGCGGGCTGGTGCGCAGAAAGCTTACGCCTGCTATTGAGCGCGAAAGCCGGGCTGAGGTGAACCGCTTGGTGCTGATCAATAATTCGAAGCGTCCGTTGTTGCTGTTGGCGGGCGAGATTGTTACGGGAGGCAAGCAGGATCGTGTTATTGGAAAGGACCGCATTGTTCCGGCGGAAAGCGATCCTGTCGATCTGAGTGTGTTCTGCGTGGAGCCGGGCCGCTGGGTGGCTAGTAGCGATCACTTCGGGAGTTCCGAAGCGAATTACGGCGGTGCGTCAGGAAAGGTCAATGCCATGCCAACCACCATGATGGCACAGCCGTCTGTGCGCGCCAAAGCCATGGGCGACAAAGATCAGAACCAGGTTTGGGCGGAGGTGCGGAAGCAGCAGGCATCCGTAGCGGTGGAGGTGGAAGCGGCGTCGCCCGCCATCGCACAGGAGATCCAATCCACCAGTTCGTACGCGCGCGTGATGGAGAATAAAGATGTCAAAGAGAAAGTTGAGGCTATTGCCGCCCCCATCGAACACAACTATGAAAGCTTGATCAAACAGTTACGCGATCGCAAAGCTGTCGGCGTTGTAGTTGCGGTGAACGGGCACATTATTTGGGCGGATGTTTTTGCCAGCACGGAATTGCTGGAAAGATATTGGCCGAAGCTGGTGCGCTCGTACGCGTCAGAAGCAGTGGTGACGCGCGCGAAAGGCGGCGAAGCCAGCCTGTCACAGGCGGAAGCTTTTCTCTCGGACCTGGAAGGCCGCAGGGAAACGATTGAGAATGAGCCGGGAGTTTATCGTCACACGGAAGTGAATGGCGATGGATTCAAGGCGTTCTCGCTGACCTCGTTGCTACCGAAGACAGGCTTCGATGTTCACCTGGCAAAGATGGCGGAGTAACACCCATGAGTTAAACCAGCGAGTAAAAACAGGCGGTGGAAACTGGCGCGGCATTGTGCCGTGCCAGATTTTTTCGTCAGTGGAAATCATGCGAGACGGTTTCGGCTTTCGTAACGAATAATGGTTGCACGCGTTCGGCTTTTACGGAAATCACATTATCCTGATTTTGCAAAATGCCTTCGATGGCGAGAAACCGCTCTGAGGCCAACAGCAGGCGATTGCGATGGAAGAGATCGGGCGCGATAATGGCGTTGGCCACTCCGGTTTCATCTTCCAGACTGAGAAACACAAAACCTTTCGCGGTTCCAGGACGCTGACGCACGATTACGCAGCCTCCGATACGAAGACGTTTGCCGCTGGGAATATCGCGCAGTTCACTGGCCCGGCGTATCCCCATGGCATTGAGCCATGCGCGGCGATGCGCCATGGGATGCGGACCTACAGTCAGGCCGGTGCCGCGGAAATCCGCAACCAGACGCTCTTCATAATCCATGCGGTGAAGCGGAGAGGGTGCATCGGGCTCGGGCAAAGTTTCCAGCAGCGGTCCTGAAACGCGCACCGCACGTTCCACCTGCCAGAGCGCATCGCGGCGGTGGAGCGCGTACCCAGTACCTGCTACCGAGTCCCGAGAATTCTCCCCCCGCGTTGGCTTAGCAGTCGGAATAACAAAAGCTTTACTGAGTACTCGGTACTCGGTACTAGAAACTGCATTCAACGCTCCAATCTCTGCCAGGGTAGTGAGTTCGTCCTTGCGGAGTTCGGGAACGCGGCGCGTAAGATCGTGAATGGAAGTAAACGACTTTTGTGCGCGAGCGCGAATTAGAGCCTGTGCCGCATCCTCACGCAATCCGCGAACGTAACGCAATCCCAAGCGTAGCGACGGCATCCCGTCGGCCAAGGTTTTACTGGCCACTGGCCACTGCCCACTGCCCACTGCCTCTAAGCTGCACAGCCACTCCGAACACGTCACATCGACGGGCAGCATTTTTAATCCATGGCGCTGCGCGTCTTTGGTGATGGTTGCCGGAGAATAAAAACCCATCGGCTGATTGTTCAGCAGAGCGGCAGTGAATGCGGCGAGGTAATGGCACTTCAAATAGGCGCTGGCATAAGCGATCAGCGCGAAGCTGGCGGCGTGCGATTCGGGAAATCCGTAGAGCGCGAACGAGGTAATGGAAAGAATAATTTCTTCCTGCGCCTGCTGTGAGATTCCATTCTGCGTCATGCCGGCGCGCAGGCGGGCTTCGATTTCTTTCATGCGCGCCTGCGAGCGCTTGAATCCCATGGCGCGGCGCAGGTCTTCGGCCTCGCCGCCAGTGAAGTTTGCCGCGATCATGGCAATGCGTAAAAGTTGTTCCTGAAATAACGGCACGCCCAGTGTGCGCGCCAGCACCGGCTCAAGCGAAGGATGCGGATACGTAACCTTTTCTCTCCCCTGCCGGCGCAATAGAAACGGATTGACCATCTTGCCCACAATCGGTCCCGGCCGAATGATCGCCACCTGCACCACCACGTCATAAAAACGCCTGGGCTGCAACCGCGGCAGGCACGCCATTTGGGCGCGGCTTTCCACCTGAAACATGCCGACCGTGTCGGCCTGCCGCAATGTGGAATAGACCGTGGGGTCGTCCTGCGGAAGATGCGCCAGGTCGACCTCCTCACGATAGTGGTCACGAATCAATTCGATGGAATCTTTCAGCACGGCCATCATACCGAGGCCGAGCAGATCGACTTTGATGATGCCCATGTCGGCGCAATCTTCTTTGTCCCATTGCACGACGACGCGGCCGGGCATGGACGCGGGTTCGAGCGGAACGACGGAATCAAGCTGGCCCTGGCAGATGACCATGCCGCCAGAATGCTGCCCCAGATGGCGCGGCATGTCTTGCACGGCGAGACAAAGTTCGTAATATTTGCGCAAGCGGGGATGATTCAGATCGAGTCCGGCATCGCGGAAGCGGCGGTCGAGCGCATCATTTTCATCGCGGAATTCCCATGTGGCGACCGCGGCAGAAATTCTGGCCAGCGTTTCCGGATCGAAACCCAGCGCCTTGCCCATTTCGCGCGCCGCCATGCGGTTGCGATACGTAATGACGTTCGCGGTCATGGCCGCGCCGCGTTCGCCATAGCGGCGGTACACATACTGAATCACTTTTTCGCGTTCGTCGCCGCTGGGCAGGTCGAGATCGATGTCAGGCCATTCGCCGCGCTCTTCGGAAAGAAAGCGCTCAAACAGAAGTTCCATGCCGACGGCATCGACGGCAGTGATGCCCAATGAATAGCAGACGGCGCTGTTGGCGGCCGATCCGCGGCCTTGGACCAGAATATTTTGCTCGCGGCAAAAACGGATGAGGTCCCAGACGATCAGAAAATATCCCGCTAGTTTTAGTTTCTCGATTAAGGCAAGCTCTTTTTCGATCTGGAGCCGGGCGCGGGTTTGCATGTCTTGAGATTTTCTTCCGTAACGTTGGCGGAAGCCTTCCCAAGAACGCTCGCGCAGGAATGAATTCATGGTCTCGCCTTCAGGGACGGGATAGCGGGGGAATTCGTAGCCCAGATCGTTGAGCGTGAATTCGAGACGCGAAGAGAGTTTGAGTGTGTTGCTGATGGCTTCCGGCAGGTCGGCGAAAAGCTGCTGCATCTCTTGCGGAGATTTAATGTGGCGCTCGGAATTGCGCGCCAGCAACCGGCCGGCGGTCGCTAGCGTGCGATGATTGCGGATGGCAGTGAAGGCGTCGCTGAGTTCGCGGTCTTTCTCTGTGGCGTAACAAACTCCATTGGTTGCGAGTAAGGGAAGATTCAGTGACCGGGCGATAGTGAGGGCAGCGCGATTGCGAGCTTCTTCTTCGCGATGAAAATGGCGCTGCAATTCGACGTACACATTGCCGCGGCCAAATATTCCAGTCAGTTGTTCAACTTGATTATGTGCTGCTTCGATGCCGCCCTGCTGCATTGCGGCAGCCAGCGGTCCACCCGCATCGCCGGTCAGACAGATCACGCCTTCCGCGTGCTCCTCCAGTTCTTCCTTCTGAACTGATCCTTCGCCTTTCTTCGCGCACAACTTCATCTTGGTGATCAGGCGGCAGAGATTTTGATAACCCGTGCGAGAGGAGGCAAGAAGAGGAAGGCGGAATCCACCACGGAGACACGGAGTCACGGAGGAATTCTGAAATTGAGAATTGCCGGTGGTTGATGGTTGATTTTCGGCAAGCCGTGAAATTATTTTTGTGTTCTCCGTGTCTCCGTGACTCTGTGGTAAAAGTGAGGTGACTTCCGCACCGATGTGCGCTTTGATCCCAATTTTCTTTGCGGCCATGTGAAAACGTGGGGCGCCATAAACCCCGTCGGAATCGAGCAAAGCCATCGCTGGCATACCTAGCCGGGCGCAAGTCCCCGCCAGTTCCTCCGGCAAGGAAGAACCCTCTAGGAAGCTAAAGGCGGAACGGGCATGAAGTTCGATATACATTAGTGGTCAGTGTCCAGTGGTCGGTAAAAACCAAGATTTAACTGGCCACTGATCACTGATCACTGGCCACTGCCTTTCAGTCATACGTTCCTTCCACGAACCATCCGCCGCCGAGCAGATCGTGCACCAGGCGGTAGAGAACGACGCCGTCTGTGTTTTGCAGAGCGATATCCCACTCGTCTCGCGCCCAGGCTTCGCGCTCCCACCAGTCACCGGAACTGCGCCAGGGGCCAGCCTTCCAGAGCACACTGCCCTGCACTTCTTTTTTCTTCGGACATGCCACGCGCGCCAGTTCAGAATTTTCCAATGTCACGGCAACCCGCAACGGCGGGCGGAATATACGTAACGCGGCGACAGTAGAGTTTTCTTCAGCTGAAATGTTTTGGCGATTTTCGGCAGGGGCTTCCGCTGACACAAACCTCTTCATGCGGAAAGCTTCGGCACGGTGAGTGTCGAGTAACTCCAACGAACCAACGCGGGATTCTCCGACGAGTGCGGCGATGCGAGCCAAAGTAAGTTCCAATTTTTCTGGCTCCGGCGACGGAGGAAGAAACAGGCTGCCCTGGGCCAACCGCGGCCGCGCCGGCTCCGCCGCCAGATGAATTTTAAGGATGGGCGCGCCCGGGGGGTGCGCATTCAACTCCAACTGCAACAGCTTGAGAAACAGTCTGGCATCGAGCATGGGCAAGGGCAGGCGAAGCGTTCGAGAAAATTTGTTTTGTCGTCCGGAAACAAAATGAGTTCGCGACTGAGCCGGACAGCCGAGGGCGGCTGCCCTCACAGTTTGCGGAGACTTGTCTGTTGTATCGCTTTCGCTGGGAATCCCTACTGTGTCCGATTGCGGATCGCTGCCCGTTAGATTTTGAAGCTCAAGAGTGAGCCGCAGCTCTTGCGTGTTCAGCGCACGCATCGCTAACCGCGCACAAATTTGCTCCAGCAAGCGGTTCAGTAGAAACGCCAGCGGCTCCAGCAAAATAATAGGAAACTCCAGTTCCATCGCCTCTTCAAATACCGGCGGCCTGTCGACCGGGACCAGGGTGCGGGAAACCGCGCCCCGCGCCTGTTGTTGCAGGCGCAAGCCTTTCTGGCCAAGGCGTTCGCTCAATGCCACTGCGGGCAAGGCAGCCAGAGCGCCAAGATTGCGAATGCCCCAGCGCTCCAAAGTTGCGAGCAAACGCGCCGCTTCTTTTTTCTCGTCACTGCTCCCGTCTTCGCCGGCAAATAAAACTTCCAGGGGAAAAGATGCTAATGCGTGACTTTCTTTCCCGGGCGGAAGCACGGTTACACCGGAAATGCCTCGTGCGGAGAGCATGGCAGAGTCAGGATTGGAAGCCACGGCAACATTTGCATCCAACCCAAGAGTGGTGGCACGGCGAAAAATCTCGCCGGCAATTTCGAGTGGCTTGCCGAAAAGCGATGCCATGCCGTCGAGATCAAGAATGGCCGCGTTGATAGCAGAATCTTCCACGCGTGGTGAAAACGATTGCGCGCAATCCAGTAAAGCGGCATGGGCCGCGGATTCCTGCCACAAAGAACGCGGACGCAAAGTTAACTCCGAACAAAGTTCCGCCTGGGCTTTCGTCATTCCGGAAGCGATGCCCAGCCGCTTTGCGCTCTCATTTACCGCAAAAAGTTTTTCCAACGGAGGCTTGCCCTCGAAAATTGCCACGGATCGCGCACGCAATTCCGGCTCCGCACGAAAAACCGCCGCTACAGAAAAGTTCGGCACGTAGATGCAGGCAAACATAAAAGCAGTACCCAGTACCCGGCTTCAGTACCCAGTTTGGTTTAGGGCAACTAGGTACTGGCAACTGGGTACTTTTCATTTACTTTTCATCCTGCCCACGCGGTTTTGCTGGTGAATACAATCTCGGCGGAGCGAACCGGCTTGCGCTCCAACCGGGACCGCACCAACTCGGCTGTGATTTCGACGTCTGTAAGCAATTGCGCGTGCGAAGGTAATGAAGAGTTAGAATCCGCGAACTCACGCCGTAAACTTTTTGCTCCCAACTTGATTAATAACGAAGAGCAACTTCCGGCAATCGACTGCCGCTCGATGGCCAGCAGCACGGTCGGCGTATGCTCCACGGCGCGGCGGAAACGGAACCAGGTTGTGAGCGGGATGCAACGCGCCGTTTGCGGTGGCACGTCGCCCAGATCGAGAGCGATCATGCCGAAGCCTCCGCTTTCGAGAAGCAAGTCCGCTACGCGCAGAAGCTGTTCCACGGATTTCTGCGGAGAACTTCCTCCGCAGCGCACCCACAACAAGCGATCGAGATCAATGCCGGCGGCGACAGCAGATTGCGCATCGAGAGCATCGGCGGCATCTACCAGCGCGCAGAATTCCCCGCGCCGGGTAGCGGCGGCCAACGCGGCCAGCAATAACGTAGTGCGGCCGGAGGAAGCCGGACCGCAAAGTTCTGTCAGGCATCCCCGCGGCAGGCCGCCGGTAAGCGCATCCATGGCGCGGACTCCGCTGGAAACCATTTCTGGCGAGGGACGCACTGCCAGCCGCGAAGCCGGAGTAACCGCGGCAAGTCTTATATCGCTAAAAGCTTCATCTTTAAAAGATTTCACTTTAAGAGCTTGCGAAGATACAATTCGCCGTGGCGACCGGCCCGCGCCGAGTTCTTCCCAGGAAGGCTGTGGACAAACCTCCGCCTCATCTTGAACATCAAAAGAAAAAGGGCGGCCTGGAGCCGCCGAAGTGGAACTCACTACGGAAGACATACAATCCTCAGGAATTTCAGGGAGCGCCGGGGCTGACTGGCCTCCGGAGGCGTTTTCGCTTTTTGTTCGCCTATTGAGATTCTGCCTTTAAACCTGCACCTTGTCAAGCGGAATCAGAAACTCGCCCATTCCTCACATTCTTCCCTGGATTGCTTACCTCGGCATAGTCGCCACGTCTAAGCCCAACGAACACAGCGGACAAGCGTAAAACACTTTTCGAAGTGTTAATCCCAGACGCCCCTGATCCGCAGTCTCGATTTTCAAAGAGGATGGAGAGGAGTTCCCATGCATCGAACTCGTCGGCTAGTTTTGTTACCTGGCTTACTGTTGCTGGCAGTTTTTTGCCACGCTCAAACCGTCATGCTCGATCTTCCCCTGCAGAGCCAGCATGCCGTGGTCACGCAACGACTTGGGCTCAGCGACATCAGCGTTAATTACCACCGGCCGCTGGTGAATAACCGGCAAATCTGGGGAAAGGTTGTTCCATACGACCAGGTCTGGCGCGCCGGAGCCAACGAAAATACCACTATCACGTTCACCGACCCCGTCACCATCGAAGGCCAGGCCCTCGATAAAGGGACGTACGGCCTGCACATGATTCCCGGCGAAAAGCAGTGGACGGTAATTTTTTCTAAGATGTCTACCGCGTGGGGAAGTTTCAGTTACAAGCCGGAGGAAGACGCGTTGCGTGTGACTGTGAAGCCACAAGCGGCCGAATTCCACGATGCCCTGACCTACGATTTCGATGATGTCAAACCGGACTCGACCGTAGTAACTTTGCGCTGGGAAAAAGTAGCGGTCCCCTTCAAAGTTGCAATCAATCTGAATGAGACGGTGGAAGCCAGCATTCATCGTCAGATTCGCGGCCTCAATCAATATTACTGGGAGGGCTGGGACGATGCCGCAGGCTACTTCCTCACCACCAAGAACCTGGAAGAGGCGCTGAAGGATGAAGATCAGTCGATCAAGCTGGAAGAGCGCTACGAAAACCTGCTGAACAAGTCGAAGATTCTGGAAGCGATGGACCGTAAAGATGATGCACTCGCCGCCCGCAATCTGGCGCTGGAAAAGGCGAGTGCACAACAACTTTACTTCTATGGCCGCCAACTGCAGAGCGAAAAGAAACAGGAAGAGGCTTTCGCAATTTACCAATCCAGCGCGAAGAAGTTTCCCGACTACTGGACGTCGCACGTGGGCCTCGCCCGGGTATATAGCGGCCAGGGAGAGTTCGATAAAGCCGTCAAAGAAATGCAAACTGCTCTGGCCGGCGTGCCGGATGATGCCAACAGATCGAACCTGCAAAATTACGTAAAGCGATTGCAGTCGAAAGATGATATCAACCGCTGAACAACATTGCGTGGGGCGGATGAACAAAAATGGACCGGCCGAAAGCTGGTCCATTCTATTTTTCAAGCTGTCGAAAGCCGAAAACGAATCGCGAGGCTATCCCGTATTGTGCAGCCCGGCGGCGATGCCATTAATGGTCGCGCTGAGGGGATATTCAAGTTTCGTCAATTCCAGCCCTTGTTGCTTGCGCCGCAAGAGCTCCACCTGGATCAGGCTCATCGGGTCTACGTAGGGATTTCGCAAATCGATGGAGCGTGACAAAACCCGGTTACGGGACAACAATTCACGCTGGCCGCTGACTTGTAAAATCATGTGGCGCGATCGCAAAAACTCTTCTTCCAGAATTCCGAAGACGCGCGTACGCAGCGCAGCATTTTTTACCAGACCGGAATAGACTCGCGCAATGGCAAGGTCAGCCTTTGCCATACCCAGTTCGACGTTACGCACCAGTTCTGAAAACACAGCGAAGTTCTGGAACATCTCGCGCAACAAGCGCTCGTGTCCCGAGCCTTTCTTTGCGAAACTCTGCAAGCCCTCACCCACTCCGTACCACGCGGGTACGGCACAGCGGCTCTGCATCCAGCCGAATACCCATGGAATTGCGCGGAGGTCTTCCAGCCGCCGGCCTTTGGTTCGACGGGATGGCCGCGATCCGATGCGCGCGGAATCCAGTTCCTGCACCGGCGTCGCTTGCTCAAAATATTCCAGCACATCAGGATTTTCCGCAATGTCGCGGCGATAGACGCGATAGGCTTCCTGCGACATTTCTTCCATCGCCTCTTCCCAACGCGACTGATTCTTGGCCCGCGCATCGGACCGCGTTACCGCTTCCAGGCTGGCGGCAATCATCAATTCCAGATTCCATTCCGCCAGCACCTCGTCGGCATACTTCCAGTTAAGAACTTCGCCTTGTTCCGTGATGCGGATGCGTCCGGAAAAACACCCGGCCGGCTGGGCCAGGATCGCAGCATGTGTGGGGCCACCGCCGCGTCCGACCGTTCCGCCGCGTCCATGAAATAGACGAAGCTTTACCTGGCATTCCTTGGCCGCGAGATGCAAGTCGCGATGGGTCTTATATATTTCCCACGTGCTGGTAAGCATGCCTCCATCTTTATTCGAGTCGGAATAGCCCAACATAACTTCCTGCCAGCGTCCCCAGGAATCGAGCAGCGGTTCATACTCTGGATGCTTCCACAGCTGCCGCATGGCGGCAGCGGCCGCGCGCAGCGAGTCGATCGATTCGAACAGAGGCACCGGCGTCAGGCCAGGATCGGCGCCTGAGGCCGAGAGAGAAACTCCGCAACTTTTCGCCAGACGGACTAGGTTCAGCACATCCTGCTCGGACGCCGCGCCGCTGATTACGTATTGCCGGATGGACTGCGCGGGATAAGTTTTCTTCAGCTCAGCAATGGTGCGGAAGGTCTTTACGAACTCCAGCGTTTGCGGAGAGAGGTCTGCGCTGTAAGAACGAAGCTGGGCCTGTGGAATCAGTTCGTGACTGCTTTGCCGCAACTCAGACTTTCGCAACTTGCTTTTTCTGGACTCGCCGCTATCGAATCCGAACTTTGTTTCGATCTGCTTCTCGGCGATCTCCTGTAAGACTTCGCCGTGGACACGGGCATGCTGGCGGACATCGAGAACTTGCAGGTAAAAGCCAAAAGTACGGAGTTGCCGCAGCAATGGGTCCACGAAATTCTCGGCGAGCCGCTGGCCGCGATTGTCGATCAGGCTGGCCCGCAGCAGGGCTAGATCGGATTCAAAATCTTCCGCATTGGAATAGCAATTTTGAACTTGCAGGCCCTCGCGAGTGCGCTGCAAGCGGTACACCACGTAGGAAAGAAAACGGCGGTACAGTTCCACCGTGTTGTCCGGTCCCCACAGCATTAATGCGCCGGGCATGGAGCCTTTGAATTGCGCCAGCCGCGCAACGATTCCCTCTGAAGCTTCTACCTGCTGGGAAGAAGAGCTCAGGCAATCGCTGAGAAACTCTGCCTCACGAATATAATGGCGAAGAACCGTGCCCCGCGCCAGTTCCAGAGCTGTCTTCATGCAGTCCGCCGTCACCAGCGGATTGCCGTCGCGATCTCCGCCAATCCAGGATCCAAAGCTTAAAAGGCCCGGCAGATCGTTAGGCGACAGCGCAATGGCATAGACATCGCGCATCGACTCGGCCACCTCGTTGTAAATCCGCGGCAGGGTTTCAAACAGCGCGAGCCGGAAATAGCGCAGGCCCATGCGAATCTCATCGTCGACCGTAGGCTTGGTCTGGCGGATTTCGTCGGTCTGCCAGAGCGCCGTGATTTCCGCATGAATGATTTCTTCGCAACGCTGCGCTTCACTCACGGTCAGAGGAAGGCGATCCAGACGCTCCAATTGTTCTGAGATTCTGCGCCGTTTCAGCAGAACCGTCTGACGCGCCACTTCGGTGGGGTGAGCTGTAAACACAGGCGTCACCGTGATCTGGCGAAGAGCGGAGAATGCCGATTCGACCGATACCTTAGCCTGCTTCATGCGCAATAAAGTTCCGCGGAACGATCCCGGCAAAACTTCCTTGCGATCCAACAAACGAGCGCGGCGCCGGCGCTTGCGATGGTTGGTCTCTGCCAGATTCGCCAGTTCGAAGTAAATTCCGAATGCCTTCGTCACCTGGTAGGCGCGAGTTAGATCCATTGCTGAAATCATCCCCTGTGCTTTCGCCATGAGCGCAGTTCGCGCGTCGGTTCCCAGACTGAAGCGAGAGCGACCACGATGCCGGATCATGAGCTTGCGCAGCTCTTCCACTGTGTCAAACAATTGCTGACCGGACTGCTCTACCAGAACTCGTCCCAGCAATGCGCCCAGGTTGCGCACGTCGCGGCGCAAGGCATTGTCTTTGGCGGAGTCGCCGGACTCGGCTGTAAGCTCGGCCAGCCGGGACTCTTGGTCGTCCGCCTTCCACAGTGGCTTGATACGGGTCATGTTGGAAATGGTTTTGTGAAGCTAGAGGACAGAATAAATGAAAAGGCAGTTCGGAGAACTATTTTGGGGATTCGAAGCGGTACCCAATTCCTCGCAGGGTCTTCAAATACTTGGGATGGCGCGGATCGGGTTCGATTTTCTCCCGCAACCGCCGCACATAAACATCGATCGAGCGCGGCGTTACAAACGGGGTTTCTTTCCACACCGCATCGAGCAATTGGTCGCGCGTGAGCACGCGCCCGCAGTGTGTGGCCAGATATTCCAGCAGGCGGAATTCGCGCACCGTGGTGACGACAGTCCTGCCCTCCACCTGCACGGTCATGGAGGAGGCGTCGATTTCAAGATCGCCCAGCCGCAGCACTTCCGGCGTGACTAGAGGCTGACGCAGTCCACGGAGCACACTGCGCACACGGGCCACCAGTTCACGGGGACTGAACGGCTTTGTAATGTAATCGTCGCCACCCAATTCCAGACCTTTTACGCGGTCAGCTTCGGAGGTTTTCGCGGTCAGGAAAATGATAGGTATCAGGGCGAGGGTTGGAGTTTGCCTGATTTGCCGGCACAGCTCGAAGCCGTCGGTACCGGGAAGCATCACGTCCAGAAGAAACAACGATGGCATTTCTCTCAATGCTTCCGAAAAAACGGAGCCGCCGCTGACGAAACTTTGTACATCGAAGCCCGCGGCTTGCAGATTGTGCGAAATCAGCCGCGCGATATCCTCTTCGTCTTCGACCACGAAGACGAGCGAGCGAGACGCCGACGGCACGCTGGAATGGTCGAGAGCTTCGTAGGATCCCGTGAGAGAGTGCATTGTTCCTAATGCGGCCTGGCCCCAGAATCAGATTGTCGCGCGAGCCGAATTCAGCATTGAATGTATGTCGGAATTGTTGCGGGAATGTTTCCCGCGTGTTAACGAATGGTGAATTCCGGAAAGGCAGTGGGTAGTGAGTAGTGGTTAGTGAGAAGTGGGTAGTGAACCCCGATCCGAATGCCTATCCTCGGGAGTAGCCGCCCGGTGAGAACCCAATTTTCGACTTAGCCGTAGGCAGTCAGAACTACCCACTATTCACTACCCACTACCCACTACCCACTGTTCTTAAGTCGCTGCCCGCTTTTTGGGCGCGTGGCGCAGACTGCGGCCTTCAATCAGGCTGTAGAGATCTTCGGCAAGATTGGTGGTGTGATCGCCCGCTCGCTCCAACGCTTGCGCCATCAAAAGAACATCGAAACTCGAGGGATTGTTCTCCACCGCATGCTCGGTCAGGTGCTTCTGAAACAGACCGTGGCACACATGATCGATGTCCTTATCCATTTGCAGGACCTTCCGGGCACATTCCAAATCGAGGTCGACGAACCCGCGATAGACAAGATCGAGCATTTCCCGCAAAGTGGCGGACATTTCCACGAGTTGCTTCACATCGGAAGCCGCCATCTTAGTGGTTCGCGACTGCACGCGCATGGCAACGCTCATCATCAGATCGCCGATGCGTTCCAGGTCGGTAGTGCACTTCAAACTGGTCAGCAACTGGCGCGCCCGAGCTTCGTTTACGCGCGTGATGGCGGCGGGCAAGCGCTCGTCGATATAGCGCTCGATAATGTCGAGTTCCTGTTCGCATTCCTTGATGGCGAGAAAGGCCATGCGCGACGAATTGGTCAGCAGGTCCCGCATGTTGAAGGCGGCGTCGCGCGCAATGAGAAAGGCTCTGAGCCCGGTGCTGGTGAGATCGTCGAGAGATTCGCTTCCCTTCTTAACTGGCGCCCTGGCTTCTCCCATTGATGCAGACATCACGGCGGGAGTGTCAACGGCAATGGCTTCCCCGTTTTTTGTGGTCGATGCGGGAACTTTGCGTGGCATAGTGTTTCGCCAGTCTATCCTTTGATTATGAATGGACTGTTAACAGTACACTCGTTGCACTCCGACTACCCTCGTGGCCAGATCGCAAACCAAGTCCGCGCCGACGGTGAGGAACCGGGGTATACGGATTTCATCCACGCCGTGCGGCAAGGTTTGATCGAATAGGTCGAGTCAGGCGTACTTCAACCACTTAACGATTTCCGGCAGCGTGGGACGCTTGCCATACATCAAAATTCCGATGCGATAAATGCGCGCGCAAAGAATAAGAATTCCCGCAATCGTCGCGATCAACAGAAATAAGGACAGGGCGATCTGCCAGACCGGCGGCGGTTGCACGGCGATGCGCAGATACATGAGCACCGGCGAGAAAAATGGAACCATCGAAGTCCAAACGGCGACCGGAGCGTCGGGTGCGTGCATGACCGGACCCATCATAAAAACTGAAATGATCAGCGGTAGTATGACAATGAACTGAAGCTGCTGCCCTTCCTGCTCGCTGGTGATGACTGCGCCGATCGCGGCATAGATGGTGCTATAGAGTAAATATCCCATCAGGAAAAACAGGGCGAAGGCCGCCAGGGTGAGCGGCGCGATGTGAATCTCGCCGCCGGCGGAACTCGCCGCCAGAGCCGGCAAGGCGTACACCGAAGCCATCACGATCCAGATTCCGATCTGGGTCAGGCCAACGGCTCCTACGCCGATTAACTTGCCAGCCATCAGTTCCGTTGCCGTGGCGGAGGAGAGCAGCACTTCCATGACGCGCGAGTTCTTTTCTTCCAGCACCGCGCGCATCACCGAGACGCCATAGAAAATTACCGCGGTATAGAGCAGCATGACCATGCCGAAAACGGCGAAGAACATTCCGCGATCGTTGGCCTTGGTTTCCTTGCCGCCTTCCAGATGCACTGTATCCAGTTTCACCGGCTTAAGCAGTTCCTCGGCCTGAGTGTCGTTCACTCCGCGTTGAGCGAGTTCGCGCAGCAGAATGGCGCGATCCAATTGATCTTTGAACCATGAGTTCCCCATAAAGCCGCCGGCGGTTCGGCCGTAGTAAGTTACCTTGCGCGCGGCCACGGCGTCGTCGGTCATCCACAGGAACCCGTCGATCTCGCCGGAGGTCACTCGGTTTCGCAAGACCGCCCGTTCCGCGTCGCTGGAGTTTGCATCTATCTCAATGTCATAATCCCGGCCTGGCGTGCTCTCATCCAGATCTTTATCCCCTTTATCCTTATCAGTGGCGCTGCTCTCTTCGGATTTACTGCTGGCCAGCAGTTGTTGGCGAACGATTTCTCCGAATTGTGGAGTGGAACTGACCACCACCAGGCGCTGTTTTGTAGAACTCTTCATGCTGGAGAGTTTTGCGGGAATCACAAACGCCCCGATCATGATTGCCGGAAGCAACAGCGTCAGCACGAGGAATGAGCGCTGGCGCACCCGCTCCAGATATTCGCGTTTAATAATCAGCCAGGTGTTGCGCAACGATTGACTAGGCATTGGCTTTACCCACGGCTTCCAGAAAAATTTCTTCCAGCGAAGGTTCCATTAATTCAAACTTGCTGACCCGCGCGCACGCGGTTGCGGCCTTAAGCAACTCCTGAGGATCGGCCCCCGGAGCCAGCCGCACTTCCACGTAATTTCCATAATCATTGGAGGACTGCACAATTTTCGGGTCTTTCAAGAACCTGGAGTCGCCCTCGTACTTGATCTGCACATTGCGCTTTCCGTATCCGGCGCGGATTTTATTCAGATCGCCTTCAAGGACGGCGCGGCCGTGATTGATCAGGCAAATCGAGTCGCAAAGGCGCTCGGCTGTATCCATGCGATGGGTGGAAAACAAAAGCGTCTTGCCGGCATTCTTCAATTCTATGAAGGCGTCTTTCAAGACCACGGCGCTGGCCGGATCGAGGCCGGAGAAGGGTTCGTCCATAACCACAAATTGAGGATCGTGAACCACCGCTCCGATGAATTGCACTTTCTGCTGCATGCCTTTGGAAAGTTCTTCGACTTTCTTGCCAGTCCAGTCTTTCAGTCCAAGGCGTTCGCACCATTGTTGTGATCGCTGCAGCGCATCGCGCGCGGATAGTCCTTTCAGCTCCCCCAAAAATACCAACTGCTCTAGAACCTTCATCTTCTTATATAAGCCGCGCTCTTCCGGCAGATAGCCCAGGCGCTCCACATGGGCCCGGCGAAGCGGTTCGCCAAACATCGAGACCGTGCCTGAATCCGGGACAGTAATGCCGATCATCATGCGCAGCGTGCTGGTTTTGCCCGCGCCGTTGGGGCCCAGCAAGCCGTACACTTCTCCGGGGTGGATGACTAGCGACAAGTCGTCAACGGCGACAAATTCGTCATAGCTTTTGCGGACTTTATTCAGCTCGATGGTGTTCAAAAGGGACCTCAACGGCGCGGAATCAAGCCAGCGCGCCGCCTACTTGAAATCGCCATCAGTAGAACATAAGCCATCCTGCATCTTCAAACTAATGGGGGCGACCCAACCTACCTTCAACCCGCGCCAAATCCCGCGCAATGTGGGGTAATATCTCTGCAATGAAAAATTTTCCGGTTCTTATCGCGTTCGTGTTATGCGCCGCGATCGTATTTGGCGCAGATGACCAGAAGAGAATTCCCTCCATGCCGGCGGCAGTCGCCGGCAATGCGGTCGCGGATATAAAGGGCGGCCTCGAAATTTTCTCTCTTATGGGCGTCGGCCCCCGCAAGACCTGGGACGATGTGACCAACAAAATCTACTCGATGGATCTCGGGCATCCTCGTTGGATTGAAGGCCGCCCGGTTCCAGGACTCGTGGGACGGCTCAACGCCTCTGCCGCGGGAGCCAAAGGCTTGATCGTCCTGATGGGCGGCTTTATGGTCGAGAAGGACGGCAATGAAATCACCGTTCCGGACGTTAATATTTACGAGCCCGGCGCGCGCCGCTGGTCGCGCGGCAAGGATATTCCGACTCCGGTGGATAGCGCTGCTGTTGGTGTAACCCACGACCGCTTTGTTTATCTAATCGGTGGCCGCTCGGCCGGTGGCCCAGTAAATCTCGTGCAAGTTTACGATGTCGAAAAAGATACTTGGACCCAGGCGACTCCCTTCCCTGGGACGCCCGTGTTCGGTTTAGCTGGAGGTGTGGCCGACGAAGCCATCGTGGTTATCGATGGAGCGAAGCCTGGACCAGCGGAGGGACCGCGTTACGTCGCGTCCGATGAATGCTGGCTGGGCAAGATCGACAAGAAAGATCCGAGCAAGATTGAGTGGAGCAAGCTACCCACGCATCCCGGCACAGCCCGCTTCGGAATTGCCGGAGGCGGCGCCAACCACGACCACCGCGTTTATTTTTCCGGAGGAACAGCCACTCCGCACGACTACAAAGGCGTGGCTTACGATGGTAAACCGCAGGAAACGTCTCTTGTCAGCTTCGCCTTTGATCTTCACGGTCACAAGTGGGAGA
>Ga0302140_10002745_pt1 | contig 22766 bp, 19 predicted proteins | sample I_Bog_E1_1_FD_202095 | JGI IMG/M metagenome (GOLD analysis project Ga0302140, IMG submission 202095) | Peat permafrost microbial communities from Stordalen Mire near Abisko, Sweden - I_Bog_E1_1 | ecosystem: Environmental > Terrestrial > Soil > Wetlands > Peat | place: Sweden: Abisko, Stordalen... | reverse complement strand
CACGAAAAGGCTTCTCTCTCACGTTTCCGCATGGCATGGGAAACGATACGCATGGATACACATCGCCGAATGGCGAAATGTAAGCCAGAGTGTGGCCCGCGCTGCAACTGTGGCCTTCAAGAAAATCGTCGTCCGCCTCGGAAACAGGAGCGCAGAATTCGCCCACATTCCCAACGAGTTCTTCTGTGTGAAAAATCTCCTCAAGCTCTTCGGCGGAGATTGAAAGCTGCGTGATGGAGCGGTCACCGTTGAGCATGGGCGTGATGGTAGGATCGACGGTAAACGCAACGCCCATGTCTTTTGCCAGTTGCATTACGGCCTTCGCGTTTGTGGCATTCTGCTTCATCAGCATGTTTGTGATTGAGACCTTGACGCCTGCGGCTGTCAGATGGCCAATGGCCTCAAGGGTGCGCCGCAATGAACCTGGCAGCTTGGTGATTGCGTCGTGAACCTCGGGCAAGTGAGAGTAGACGCTGATCTGCACCTGCTCAATCCCGAGTTGCCTTAAGCGCGCGGCCTGTGTGGCGCCAATCATCACCGCATTGGTTTTGAGCTTTACGTTGAAGCCTAGTTTGCGGGCGTATTCCAGGATTTCAAAGCAATCCCGCCGCAAGAGTGGCTCTCCGCCGCTGATGCTCAAAAAGAACGTGCCGCTGTCTGCCAATTGCGTGAGCACATCCTTGATCTCCGCGGTGCTCATCTCGCCTTCGCCATCATGATCCAGATAGCAATGGACGCAGCGCTCGTTGCAGCGCCACGTAATGTCAAGATGCGCAGTTAAAGGTATGCCCTGCGCAGATGCCTTCTGATTCATTTCGTCCAGCAGACTCACTAGACCTCCTTGGGGGAAAGCGGCCGATCTGAAACAACAAGAATGCCGTGCTCGGCGAGTTTGCTTACAAAGTCCTGCGCATCCGCGGTTGCCTGTTCGACGGGGACATCGAACTCCGCACACACTTTCTCTTCGATAATGCGGGACAAGGGAGTCTGACCGTCGGCCGACAGCCAGATAACCGTTCCAGTGGGATTCAGCATAAAGATGGTTGAATCCACTGTTGACATGATGATCGTTTCATCGCCCAGCACGCGCGCCGCGATGGCAGTACTCTTCGACAGATAGGTTTCGGTAGACGGCATCATTTACCCAATCAAGTCCCAGACTCGCTGGTCGGGGAAGAACGAAAGCTGATAGACCGGCACGGCCGCAACAATGGCGCAAGCCGACTCAAAAACCAGGCGGACAAGTTCTTCGTCGTGCGCAAAGAAAAGGATATTTCTGAGCAAACGTCGTACGGCCTGGGCTGTGTCGATTGGATCAATCTTGTTGCACGGCGCCTTCTCCAACAGATAAATCGCGGCTATTGGCGCTGAAATGTTCTCTCCAGGCTCGCCCAACTCACCTGCAAACGGGGTTCCGCATGCAAGATATTGGTCGTCGAGCCGTCGAACATACGAAACCTCATCGGTGAGCAAATGGACGTCGGGCGGGGCAAGCCTGGCCATCGTCGTCTTTCCGGCTTCAGATAGTCCTGAAAACAGAAACGCTTTGCCATTGCGTACTGCGCTCGATGCGTGCAATAAAAAGCCTCCCGTGCGCGCCAGCAAGAGCGTATGTACGATGCGCAGAACCGAGTCGATCGCGTATGGATTCGCCGACTGACGTATCAGCCCGCGCCGCTTCTCCTGATTCCAGTTTGCCCGAAAATCACCCCGTTCAAACTGCCAATCGCCGTTCTCAAGCCATACCCTAGCGTCCGCGTCGGGATCAATGCCCTCTGGCGCGATCAGCTCAATGCGGAACTTGAAGTCAGAGCGGTCTCCGGCCTTCATATAGTCGCAATAGCGGTCCTTCAGTAGCTTCACAAATCCTGGATCGCTGGTCTCAAGTGCAATGGGGATGCCGCCAATTTCAATTACCACTCCGCGGCTTTTGCCTTCGCTGGAAGGTCTCATGCGTAGTGTTAGTTTATAGCAAATTCAATGATTTAGAACCACTCGTTTGAGAATTTGGGCAGGGAAGACACTGCTGGACTGCGTGTCAGGTGCATTGTCGGCAAAAAGCTTGCACAGCGCTCTGAGCCTCGGTATCGTTGAGAATTAGTCTAAATGCGTTAAGGAACGAGCGGCAATGGACGTCTTAAAACGGCTTTTTGAGCAGAAGTTTCATCAACCCGCCGAACATATTCAAGCGTTGCAAGGTACACTGGGCGGCTCAGGGCGCACAATCGTTCGACTCACTGGTGGCGGATGGAGCGCAATCGGCGTTGTCCATTCTGTGCGCGAAGAGAATGTTGCGTTCATTGAGTTCTCAAGGCATTTTCAGCGTCATGGTTTGCCTGTGCCAGAGATCTATGCCGAGGACTTGAGCCATGGCGCTTACCTTGAAGAGGATCTGGGCGATACGACGCTCTTCGAGTTCTTAGGCAAGAATAGATCCGGACATAACATCTTTCCGCAGACGGCCGATGCTTACCGGAGAGTGGTAGAAGAGCTGCCGCGATTCCAGGTAGAAGCTGGTCGCAATCTGAATTACAACGTCTGTTATCCCCGCGCCAGTTATGATCGGCAATCGATCTCCTGGGATCTGAATTACTTCAAGTACTATTTCTTGCGTCTAGCCGGAATTTCCTTTAACGAACAGGCGATGGAAGACGACTTCGGACGGCTGACAGATCTTCTGCTCGGCGCCAATAACGAATACTTTCTTTATCGCGATTTCCAGTCGCGCAACATCATGTTACGCGACGGCCAGCCTTACTTTGTCGATTATCAGGGGGGGCGCAAGGGCGCTTTGCAATACGATATTGCATCCCTCCTGTTCGACGGCAAAGCGGATCTTCCGCCGGCCTTCCGCGAAGAGTTGCTCGACTATTATCTTACGTGCCTTGGAAAATTCATTGCAGTAGATCGCGGCGCGTTCATGGAACACTATTATGGCTTTGTCTACATTCGCATAATGCAGGCGCTCGGCGCGTACGGCTTTAGGGGTTTCTACGAACGTAAACCGCACTTTCTGCAAAGCGTGCCCTATGCGCTTAAAAACCTGCTCTGGCTTGATGCAAATGCAAAGCTGCCCATCGCTTTGCCTGCTCTGATGGATGCATTCAGGCAGATGTCTGACTCGGAAAAACTACAGACGATCGCAGTCTCGGCGGATGTTCTAACGGTGCGGATCTTCAGCTTCTCCTTTCACCGGGAAATGCCCATCGATGAGTCGGGAAATGGAGGTGGCTTTGTGTTTGATGCGCGTTGTCTGCCCAACCCTGGACGCGAAGAACAATACAAGACGCTAACAGGCAAAGACGCTTCGGTCATCGAATATCTCAATCGGCACGAGGCTGTGCATCAGTATCTTGCAAACGCGATTTCGCTCGTGGATGCAAGTGTGAACGCCTATCGCCGCCGCGGCTTTAGCAGCCTGATCGTTTCATTCGGTTGCACAGGAGGCCAGCATCGTTCTGTATTCCTGGCCGAGCAACTTGCCAGACATTTGCGCGGCTCCGAGAAAGTCAAAGTGGTTGTGAAGCACATCGAGTTGGAGAAAATGGGCAAATGAAGGCGATGATTCTTGCAGCCGGCTTGGGTACACGCCTGCGTCCTTTGACAAACGACCGCCCGAAGGCGCTCGTCGAGGCAGGCGGCCATACGCTTTTGGAGCTAGCGCTCCTCCGCTTGCGATCCTTCGGCGTGAGTGACGTCATTATCAATGTGCATCACTATGCCGACATGATTGTGCAGTATCTGAAAGCCAACGACAACTTCGGAATGAATCTTGCGATCTCTCGCGAGGATGTCCTGCTGGATACCGGCGGCGGATTGAAGAATGCCTCGGACTTCTTTCTGGAGTCAGGATGTGTTACCGACGAGCCATTCATTCTGCACAATGTAGACGTGCTGAGTACAATCGATCTTGAGCGAATGATACGGTTTCATCGAAATCGTAAATCGCTTGCAACGCTGGCAGTGCAGGGAAGAATAACCTCGCGATATCTTCTATTCGACATGGCAGGCTTGTTATGCGGACGCAGAGCTGGAATCGGCGGAGTCCCAGAACTTGCTCGTCCAGTCTCGAACGTAACTGCGCTTGCGTTCTCGGGGATTCACGTTATCTCAACTCGTTTGTTCGAGAAAATCTGTGAGCGAGGGACGTTTTCCATCATAGCCAGCTATCTTCGGCTTGCTTCGCAGCTGGAGAAAATTGCCGCATTCAGCGCCGACGAGTATTATTGGCGTGACCTTGGGAAGCCAGAAAGCGTAGCTCAAGCAACTCTAGACATAAAAAATGGAATTTATCCCTGCTACTGATCCAAAAATTCCTTCAAAATGGGCGTGGATCTTGCGGGTGCCAAACTCCACTTATAAACGACTAAACCACGCGCTCCCTGTTGGGAACAGCGTGGTTCAGCCTGCATCTTGCCCGTTGCGCGCTTTTCGTGCAACTGTAAGGATGGTAGGTCCGGAGTAATTCGGAATCAGTTACAGACTCTGCTAACTCTTGCCAGCTAGCGCCATCGACCGCAATGCCTCAACCTGAGGCTGAATCCAGGAGTAAGTCTTCTCCAGGCCCTCCCGAAGAGTGTGCGAAGGCTTCCATCCCAGTTTTTCCGCAATCAGGCGGTTGTCCGAGTTCCTGCCACGAACACCAAGCGGCCCGGTGATGTGTTTAATGGTCAGTTTCTTGCCCGCAATGCTCATCACCGTCTCGGCCAACTGGTTGATGCTGACCATCTCTTCGGATCCAATGTTGACCTGTCCTTCCCAATCCGATTCGACGAGCCGGCGCACGCCCTCTATGCACTCATCAATATAAAGGAAGGAACGAGTTTGCTCTCCATCTCCCCAGATCTCAATCTCGCCGCCGTCTTCTGCCTCGGCCACCTTCCGGCACATTGCCGCGGGAGCCTTTTCCTTGCCGCCAGTCCACGTTCCCTGCGGTCCGAATATGTTGTGAAACCGAGCAACGCGCACAGTTGCTCCGTAGTTCCTCATATAGGACAAATACAGCCTCTCACTGAAAAGTTTCTCCCATCCGTACTCGCTGTCTGGAGCAGCAGGATAGGCGGAGTCTTCAGAGCATTTGGGATTTAGAGGATCTGTTTGGTTATACGCTGGGTAAATGCAGGCTGAGGATGAATAGAAGAATTTCTTAACTCCGGCCTTGAGCCCAAAATGCAGAGTATTAAGATTAATAGTCGCGGAGTTGTGCATTACGTCGGCGTCGTGATCGCCAGTAAAGATATAACCGGCACCGCCCATATCGGCGGCAAATTGATAGACCTCATCGATCCCTTCGACAACGTCCGCGGCCAGTTTCTGATCGCAAAGGTCGCCGAGGATGAATTCATCTGCGGGAAGGGTTGTAAATTCATGCCTCTTTATGTCCGCGGCACGCACCCAGTATCCTTCCGATTTCAAACGCTTCACCATGTGCCCGCCGATGAATCCACCGGCCCCATTCACAAGAACTCTTTTCATGTCTCCCTCTTCTCCTCTGCCGTCGAAATCCCTTTAATACATTGGCCCTGTGACAAATGCGAAACAAAAACCCTATGAATCACTGCACGTGAGATGCAAAATCCGCCAACTACAATCTTTGCGCCACAGTCTAGACCTGTCAAGTGTTGAGAAGAAGAGACAGGACCGCTAGTTGCAAGCAAAGGTCACCCAAACGCAAAGTAGGTACAGCAGATCGTTCTGCAGAATGGCCTGTTTGAGCCAGTAACTTACAAGGTTCATCCGTCTCGAGGTTCGCGATTCCCGTTTCCGAGCGCCTTTGTCGACCTCCGCAATGTGCAAATATTCAACCCAAGTAGAATACCTGCCGCAAATCCGAAAAGATCTGCTGGAACCGTCTGGGAGCGCAGAGCACTCGAAGAAACGTCTGATCGAAAGGCCTCGGCGGCTACCGCGATTGCCAAAGGTACAAAAGAGGCGATGACGTAGCGCACCTTCTTTAAAACCACAAGTGGGATGGTCGCAGCGATTGTATAAATTATGAAGTGAAACCAGCGGCTTGAGTCGAGCGCGGCCAGGAAGTAGTAATTTAATCGCCAACAATTCAATAGAATTAAGCCGTAGATGTCGCAGATCAGAACGCACCAAACAAAGATAAGTGGCTTGACTTTCACGCTTCCCCTCGTTCGCTATTCATTACTGACGAAGTGCAGTCGATTTAACTTCTGGACAAGAACTCTCGAAACTGAGTCTATAAAGAGAACCGAGGCCGCACTGCCGCTCAGAGACTTTGTGTCCCGCCAGACCGTGATGTAGCCGTGTCCTGGAAAATCCAGGCGTGCGTGCCATCCATCATTGATCCCCCAAGCATGTTTAACCTCGTCAACTTCAAATACCATACCGGAGAACCCAAATTGCGGGCAGGTTTTGCAGAGCATATTGCAGCTCTCTTCCAGCGTAATGTCTCCATTGACATCTTGTTCAAATGTGTCGAGGGCCAGTTGGGCACTCAAGGCGCTTCGTATAGTCCCGCTGAACATAAGACGCTTTGCTATGCCGAATTCGCTGTAACCCAATTGCTGAAGTCCGAGCCATGCCGAGAGACACACGAGCACCAGCACGAAATCACGGTTCTGATTGTGGTTGACTGTCAGAAGGATAGAAGCAGTTGCACTCAAGGCGCAGATACCGTAGATTGTGAAAAGCAATTTACGCGGTGTCAGACCCCTCGATAATAACTTGTGATGGATGTGCGCGTCGTCCGCTGCAAAGAGAGATTTCCCTCGAAGAGTCCGGCGCGCGATCGCAAGAGCAACATCGAAAAGTGGTATTGAAAGCACCATGAACGGTGCGGTTAGGCCAAGCAGCGTAGTCGATTTCTCGGCCCATACCGCCCCAAAACATCCAACAAGAAACCCTAAAGTCAGGCTTCCAGAGTCGCCGAGAAAAATGCTTGCCGGACTGAAGTTGTAACGAAGAAAGCCAAGCAGAGAACCTGCCAATGGTACAACAGCCAGAGCCATTGGATAGTTATGCTCAAGAAGGGCGGCTATCAGCATGGTGCATGCTGCAAATAGACTCACCCCAGTAGCGAGTCCGTCTACGCCGTCTATCAGATTGATCGCATTCGTGCAGGTAACTATCCACAAAATAGTCACTACAAAGCTAATCGCAATTCCGGAGAAAGTATAGCCGTCCAGGGCAGAAATTCGAATTCCGCCAATCCAGGCGAGAACCGCCGCGCCGGTTTCCGCCGCCAATCTGATCCATGGGCTCACTGTGAGCAAATCGTCTGCAAGTCCGATACCAAATACAACAGCTAGAGCCGGAACAAGACGCATTACAAGTGGCAAATCCTCCCACACAATTGCGCCGGAGCTTAAGCGGACGATAAGCAATATAAAATAAGTGCCAACTACAGCAGTGAAAATAGCAACTCCTCCAAGTCGCGGAATTGGAGCGCTATGAATTTTACGCGGCTGGTCAGGCTGGTCCACGATCCCGAAATGCCAGGCAAGGTTTCTGACAATGGGAGTCAGAAACAAAGTCAAGCCGAAGGATACGATGCCGAGGAATATCAGAGAGTACATAGCATTATCTCTGTTTCACCTAGTGATTGCGCACGCTGTTTGTGCGTATGCCTACTGTGCTTGGAAGTTCACTGTTGTGTTAGGTCGGAGAATATTCCATCCCTGATCCCTCGCACTTCAGCGGGGATGCATGTCCATTGTCCGCGTGCCGCCATATTGGCAATTCGAAAGAATGAGCGGAGAGGAAGAAGACATATACTGATGATGAGATCGTACCATGTGCCGTGCTTTCGGACCACCCAAAGATTATTACGGGTTGATAGGTACCTGTAAGTTGAAGTACTCGTTCGTTCAGTCGGTTGACTGCTTCCGTGCCAAAGATACGCAGATGGAACATAGCGAAGCCGAAATCCAGCCTTACGTATTCTCAAGGAAAAGTCGATATCTTCACAGTATGCGAAGAAGGACTCATCGAGCATTCCAACGCGATCAAGTATGCTTGTGGGAATCAACATGCAGCATCCAGACGCATATTCCATGTCAATTGAGTGTGACCAGGTGGCTGAGTCCAAGTGGTTGAAGGCAGGGTTATGGAATATACCCGCCCATAGTGTGACGGTGCCATAAGCGAACCAAAGTCGTTGACTGCCGTTTCCTTCTTCTCCCAAATACATCTTCGGACATGCAACAACAATATCGTCTTCTGAGGTGGCTACGCGCAAGAGTTCACTAATAGCCGCGCTATGCAATCGGGCATCAGCATTGAGAAGTAGAACATAAGGGAATCTGTGTTCCAAGGCCCACCGAATACCTTGATTGCTTCCTCTGGCGAATCCGTAGTTAGATGAATTGTTGATAAAATGTATGTGTGGAAAGCGGACACGTATATCTCCGGAAGAACCGTCAATTGAGCCGTTATCGACGACCACGACTTCGATCGACTTGTAAGTCGATTCAATAAGCCTGGAGATGCACCTGAGTATATCGTCGCCACTGTTCCAGTTCAGAATAACAACAGCGACAATACTCTCTGGAGTGAACCCGCCCACATTATAAGAGCAAAGTTGGGGCTTTTCGAGATGTCTCTCTTTGTCCAAGTGATAGCAGTCTGTCTAAGATGCTAGTTATGTGATAATCTCTTCGTTGGCGTTGTTCTGCGTAAAGCGGGCCTGAGTCGGCAAACGAGCTGACTCAACGTTAGCAATCTAACTCGATAGTGTTGTTGGAAGCAGCACTTGAATGGGTGACAGAGTCGTAAAGTCTGTCAAGGGTATTCATCTTCAATCGCCATGAATAAGACTTGCTACGTTCAAACGCCCCTTGTGCTAGCACCTTACGAAACTCTTCATTGGAATAGAGTGCGAGAAGGCTCCTAGAAAGGTCATATTCAATCTGATGCGCTGACTCAATCTTAAGCTTTATGCCGCATTTGTCGTTGACAAGATCTGCAAAGCCGCAATGATCAAGACTAATTATAGGAAGTCCGAGTGATAAGGCTTCAAGTGCCACAGTCGAGGTTAAATCTTTCAAGCTTGTAATAACAAAGACGTGAGAATCGCTCATCACCGCTAGAGCGCGATCACGAGGAAGCCATCCATGCCAATTACAGCGATTATGAATGTTCAGGCGGGTAGCCAACGCTTGCCAGCGTCGTGTATATGGTCCATCTCCGAGTATCTCGACACTGTAGTTAATATCCTGCGGAAGTTGTCTTAATGCGCGAAGCAGAAGATGGAGAGCTTTTCCGGGGAGGTGCTGGCCACTCCAGGAGATTCTAAAAGTGTCGCTTGGCTCACGGGAGATATGACGCGGTGTTAGACTTTCAGAAGGTCCGACTTCGCAAATTACCTGGCTTCGCACTTTGAAGTGCTTCCACAGTGCATCTTGAATTTCAGACGTTGCAGCTATGACGCCTTCATTCGCGGAGCGAAGTGCGTGTCTCGGGCCGCGTAATAGTTTGACTTGACTGGAATTGACGATGTTTCTTGCGCTGTAGTAGATTGCACCTTTGAGCCCCAAGATAGGAAGAAGGCGTGCCGGTGTATTCTTGATGCCGCCTATTGGCCCCCACACAAAGGGAATGCCGAGACTGTAGAATCGGCCGGGAAATCGCCATCCAACGTAGGTAATAAGGTGCACCACGTCATAGTGTGATTGAGCAACTTCCGCTTGTGCCACCCTGTAAGCATGATCAAGCCAGTTCTGGTAAGCAAGGTTCATTAGGGGTTTGGCGATAGAGTTCTCGACGGAGATCCAGAACGGGGATGGCTGGTAATGCCAAGGCGAGTTCTTGACATATATGAAGCGCGGACTTCTGTGAGATGAAGGCTGGCTTTCTTGCAAGTGTTGTCTTATATGGTCTACGTTAAAATCGGCAGTTATTACTGTGAGATCGTGGTTCTGCGCGATTGCATTCACCCAACCCCAACCGACACCGTGCTCAGATCCCTTCGTAGGATCGCAGGCATACGCCACAGCAAGGACCCTCAGCCGACTCATACTAGTGACCGACTGCGCCAACCGTCGGCACTTCTGCTATGGCTGGCCTCGTGCGAACCAAATGATATGCCTGGAGGACATGCTGTGGCCTAGCGACATTTATCTGATGAGTGAGCGTTTCGAGGTAAACATAAATTGCGACCATCACAAGGAGGTCCACCGAAAAACTTGCAGTCGTCGTCTCAGGAATGGACCGTACTGTAAAGAACATCATTACCGCTCCGCACTCCAACAAGTGAACGCGATCCTCTGAATTCAGCCTGGACCGTCGCATCTGCAGTTTAGCGAATAGAATCCAACCAGTGACCCAAGAGGCTACATATGGGACGGCACCAAAGATGCCACCATTAAGGAGAGCCTGCAAGAAGGAATCGTGAACATGTTCGCCAATCACGAGACGGTCTGCCCACTGTCCTCGACCGAAGAACGGAGCGTCACGAAACGCCGCTAGGCCGTGCTCATATGCGCGAGTTCGCCCGGTCATTGTAAAAAACTCCTCTGTGCTCTGCCCTCGCTTCAAATATGTAGCAACACCATTTGAAACGGAACCAGGGGAATCAAGAATCAGAATCACAATGATAGCCATGAATGCAAATGGTAGCGCATAACGGCGTAATCGAGACGAGACGAGCAATGCAAAGAGCGTCGCTGCAATTGCGCCAAACACAGCTCCTCGCGACTGCATTCGATAAACAATGAAGAATGCTAATGCGGAGAAGCCAAGGTAAGTGACGACCAAAGCCAGGCTGCGACTGTAGTAGGCTCTTACTAGGCACACCAATCCTGGAACTGCTGCCCACCGGGCTACTCCTGACGAACGTGAAAGCCCCTTCAAGTCAACAATGACTCCATACGCTGACGCAGAATCTCCAAATACAGAGTGTCTCGCTTGATAGCCGATAATAGCAGCGACCATGAAAGTGGCCATCCATGTAAAATGAAGTAACTTCCGAGAGGAAACGAGCGGTCTGCGCGAATCAACGCAGGCCCATGCTGTAAGAATTGTTGCGAGAAATGCTACAGAGAAATAGAAAGACGGAAATGGGATTGGAGAGAAGACCGTTGCACAAGCGGCTATTACGCCATATGTCAATAGAAGGCGCGACGGGGAATAGCTCAATAGTGTAAGCGTGCGTTGATGAATAAGAACTGAACTCGCAGCTAATATCACCACAAATGGGAGATCTCCGCGAATAAATAGAGACCAATCCGCAAAGCTATATGAGTTCGGAACACTAATCGACTCAGTATTAAGGTTAAGCCAAAGACATAGCCAAAGCCCCAAGGTTGAAACTGGCACCCGCAGCAACCAAGCGAATCGAATTGAAGTGGATTGGAGATCTTGTTTCATCATAAGGGGGCGTTACGAGTAATAGGTAGATATAGAACGTAAAAGGAGCGCCATCTAAAGAGAATCTCAGCACAGAATGTGATGAACGTTAGATTGCGCCCGCTGCATTGTGTGAAGTGTAGCCGCGCTGCGAATGCTCTTTCGGCGAAACAGCGAAAGTGCCACTCTGAGGAATCAATATGACTCGCAACATAAGCATTACACGTCGGAAGGATGAGCATTATGCAGAGCTTCGAGCTGATCTGAAAAATGAGAAAGAAGTAGCTTCCAATTAAAGTTAGCCCTCACCAGTGAAATAGCGTGACTTGATAACTGTTCAGAAAGAACCTGATCGGAGAGAATCCGAAGAACAGCGTCTTTGAATTCTTTTGGCGTCTCTGCGAAGATCGTCTGCTTTCCGTTTTCAAGGTTGAGACCTTCCGCGCCCTTCCTTGTAGTTACTACCGGAAGTCCGGCTGCCATATATTCTAGGATCTTAAGCCTCGTGCCACTTCCCTTAAAGATTGGTGCAAGTCCTATCCGGCATGCATGGAGAATTGCATTAAGTTCGCGTCGGGATACAATCCCAGTATTGATTAGCCAAGACTCATGCGTCAATGGCCCTCCACCAGTGATAATCAGGCGCAGATTCGGTCGAAGTTGGTGCAGTTGAGGAATAACCTGTTCAATGAGAAAGTGGACAGCCTCTGCGTTTGGAGGATATCCGTAGAGCCCAGTGAAGAGTATCGATTCATCGGTCATCCCATATTTATGTCTCGCATCTTCAATATCATGAGGATCCGGCTCCATTGCGTCGCAATCAACACCGTTAGGTAGCAAACCGGGTTGAATTCCGTAGAGTTGTGCGAAGCGCGCGCGGTCTTCTTCTGAGACGGCAAAGCATTTTAGGCAATTGGAGAGAATCCTGCGCTCGGCTAATCTGGTTATATACGCTACTAGTCGATTACCACGCTCAAGGCGAAGGAGGTACTCGACATTGTGGGCGTGGTAAATGAGTTTCAGGTGTTTAAGGTTTCTTTTCAATGCGAGAACGATGAGCAAAAGGTAGGCAGCCCAGGACGCGCCTTCAAGTACGACGAAGTCAGGTGTGAACTGAGACAATTCCTTCCGAATACTCCTAATAGTGCTCGGCATTGATAGAAGCTTCTTGAAACGAGACGATGCGTCATAAGGGATGCTCACAATACGAAGATTATCCACATCCTCGGTCGAGGCCAGTTCCGCGAGTTGAACGAGAAGAGTGGTACCCGGAGTTAGGCGAGCGCAATTGAATGTGACCGATGCAGCACCGGAAATGGAAGGGTACGCCTGATAAAGGCTAATGAACGCAATTCGCATGGAATTTAGCAGGTAGCAAGACTGTTATGTGCTGGGGTCGTGAAGAGTGTTGCTTCTATGGCTGCCAAACTCTCTCGTTTGAATTTGTCAGCACTAAATATCTCTGCGCATATGGCGAGATGAGCTAGTAAGGTGCGCTGCCTCTCCGCACTTGATAAAACGGCGCAAATCTTATCTACTGCATCGTTGGTGTCAGCAAATAAGAGGTCGGGGGACTGAAGTACTTCTATTTGTCCTCCGTTGTCTGGAGCAAATACAATACCCCCAGCTTTGACCATTTCTGCTACCGAAATTCCAAACGCCTCTGCCGCGCAGGTCTGAATTCCATAGCGGCAATGGCTAAGAACCTGAGCTTTTCTCGATCCGCTAACAAACCCTTCCATAACTATCCAGTGCGCATGATAATTGCATAGGCGAGTAATCTTACGGCCATAGAGATCGTTCTGGACCGGTCCGCATAGGTGTAAACGAACTGGGTACCCGCGTTGCCGCACAGCACTGAGTATCTCAATCGTCCATTCGATTCGCTTTTCTGGTGCAATTCGACCGATCATTACAAAGGCAAGTTCTTTTTCGTCCCAAGAAATGCTTGGGAACTCTCCCCAAACGGGAGGATAAACAACCGCTGTACAATTTGCACCGCAGATCTGCCTTAGAAGCGCGGCAGACCAGTTAGAGTTGGCGATCAGGATATCGTCCTTGAGCACATCCCGTCCAGAAGGCTCTCCGAAGGCAGATGCAATCTTTAGGTATGCCCATCGGAGCGGTGAATTCCTGTAGATGAATCCGGGGGATAGCGGGTGAAGTCGCCTGCGAAGCTCTGAGTGCCAACTGAAGTCCGCTATAAAGTGAACCGCTGGGAGGCCCCAGTCGGTTGGGCTGTAGGCGCTAATGCATAAGTCATATTCCGCCGCAATCTTTCTAGCAAAACTCTGAAAGCATGCTCCTCGAAGCGCTGCTGCACTGCGTGTTTTGGGAAGAAGGGGTACTGGAGCTATGCGAGTCGTAACGTCGCAGTTCTCAACGTGCGTTCCGTAATATTCATTCAGAGCGGCCAGGTCCCATCCTCCAGTCGTAACGACAGTTATATCAAAGTTGATCTTCAGAGCTTCGATAAGCCACATCACCGTAGATTCTGAACCTCCGCGACCAATGTGTGGATGACCGATTGCCAGCCTTAAACGAGAGCGAGGATTCACGAAAAAGCGCGGCTCATTTAGTGTGCTGACGACAAGTTCGTGCGCAGAAGTTATAAATCTATCTGCACTAAAAACATCAACGCAGTTCGCTAGATGAGCACGTTGAGCAGTTTGCTTCTCGGTACTCGCTAGAACGGAGCAGATTTTGCGCACAGCGTCATCTGTGTCTGAAAATAGTAGGTCGGGAGAGTTGATAATCTCAGTCTGTCCCCCATTGTTTGGCGCAAAAACGATGGCTCCCGCCCTAACCATTTCTGCCACAGAGATTCCAAAAGCCTCAGTCGTACACGTCTGAATCCCAAATTGGCAGCGGGCGAGGATATCGGCCTTTCGTTTACCGCTGACACTTCCTTCTTGAATGATCCAGCTGGCATGCTGAGTGCATAACGTCGAAATATGGCGACCATAGAGATCATGGTTGTTGTGGCCGCAAAGGTGGAGTCGAATGTCGTGACCGTGTTGCCTCACTGCGTTGAGGATTGCAATCGCGCACTCTATTTGCTTTTCGGGCACAATTCTGCCAATCATCGCGAATGCCATTTCCTTCTCACCCCACGGAACATCTGGAAATAGTGACCCAACGGACGGATATATAACTGGCGTATTCGCGACCCCGAAATCCTGCTTCAAGAGCGCCGCGCTCCACCGGGAATTTGCAATCACTAAGTCTTCGCGGAGCACATCTCGCCCAGAGGGAGTCTCGAATGCGGATGCTAGGAGGAGATAGGCTTTTCGTAAGATCGTGTCGCGATAGATTAACCCCGGTGATGGGGGATGAAGTCTCTCGCGTAGTGTCTTATCCCAACTGAAATCTGCGATAAAGTGAATTGCGGGCATGCCCCAATCCGTCAGATTATAAGCGCTAATGCGCACGGCATATTCTCCGGCTATTCTCCGTGCGAAGCGCTGATAGCAGGAACTCCTCAAAGCTGCGGCACTGAAGCTATGAGCAAGAAATGGAACCGGCGCAACGCGAAGCCTACAATCGACTCTGCTTACCTGGGTACCATAATGATCATTAAGCGCTTCCAAATCCCACCCGCCAGTGGTTACTAGTGTCAGATCAAAGTCTTGCTTCAGTGCCTCGATCAGCCACATGACTCTTGCTTCAGATCCACCCCGGCCAATGTACGGGTGCCCGATTACGACTGCCGGTTGGCAAGCGTGAGAAGGTGTATCTCCCAAACTAGTGACATTGTTTGGGCCGATCGCATATCCTGGAGAACTTGTAACTGCTGGTGTCATATCTTTACGGAAGATTCACGCGAACTGCACAGTTATTCCAAAGAAAGCTAATATCTTCAGCAGTATAGGTGGCGTTTATCTGGAGTTCATTGCCATCTCTATCAACGTTATTGCAAGATAGCGCATATTGCTGAGTCCTTGGGATCATTTGAAATGAGAAATAAGGTAACCGGGGGAGGATCTGCCTGACCTTGAATCTTGCACGAACAGCTTGCACGTGAAGCCAGAGGTCGTCACCAGTTGGACAGCAAGTTGTGAAAGACTCGCCTGCACACTTCAATTTGGCTAGAAATGCAGGTGGATAAATAGTACCGAGCCCTCCCATCGCAACATGGCAGTAACACGGAATGGTCGAAGTAGCTAGCTTCCAGCTCTTATATCGTTCGAAGCCAGACTCGTTCACGGGGATTACGTGAGCACCGTAGCAGTTCACGACATCTGGATGTTCATGATTTGCCTTGATCAACCCTTTCAGCCAATAGCGCGGATAAAGAATGTCATCGTCGGCTGTAACTAATGGAAGACGAAAGGCACCCTGCGACTCCACATAGGCATAGTACTTCTTGTGTGGACCGTAATCTCTGCATAGTGTCACTTCCAGGCCACGCTTCTGTAGCCTCTGAATCGAAGTGGGAAGGTGAGAGAAGAGGAACTCATCATCGATCCATAAGAGCAGTCTGGATGGTCTTGATGAGCCTCGTGAGATCGACTCAATTGCTAAGTGTGCTGTCCCGATACGCTTTCCATAGGATGTCAATGAAACTACTGGCCCACCGGGATGAGTGATCGGCTGTCTACCAAATCTGCTGAGTGTTGCGAGCCTCACTAGCTGAAGATACATGATAGACTCGCGCAGAAGTCTCCGTGGGACTCGAGTCAGCTGTTGAAGAAGATGTGGCACTTGCATAGTAGTGTGATTACTGTGCCCTCCTGGAACGTCTTATCTTTGTCACGCGCAGGTCTAAGGGATAGGCAAAAAACGTCGTGCCTTCTCACGTGCGTTTCTGAGGTGCTCTTTAACTGGCTCAGGTAGTCCGTACCAAAAGGCAGGTCTCAGTCCTTTCGGAAGCGTGTATTTGTCGAGGTTCTCTGAAACGCAAGATAGTTCTGTAGAGGAATCGACTCGCGAGAAAAGATCGGCATACTGGACGGACATTGAGTCGAGACTGAAGTGTACAGCCGTGTTTCTGGCGCATTTACGAAGAATAGTCAGCTTATAGCGGTTAGTTGCTAAGTCAAGCAGGCACTTTGCCGCGAGCACGAAATCCCCAACAGGAAACAGGAAGCCGTTCGCACCTTCTTTGATGACCCAGTCTGTAATGCCCGTCAATCGTGAAGCAACAGGGGCGCATCCGCCTGCCATTGCTTCAATAAGGGCCAAAGGATTGCCCTCATACTTTGTTGGAAAGACGAAAACATCGCTCTGATTCATCAACTTCGGCACATCCTTAGGAGCTGTCCACCCGGTGAAGTGAACCTTATCCGATAAGCCTGATCGAGCGATCCTACACTGGAGTTCTTCACGGTCGGGGCCATCGCCGCTCACGGTACAGAGCCAATTAGCTGAGTGTCTAGCTAGCTCTGAGAGTATATTCGGCAGCAGGAAGACTCCTTTGTTTCTATCAAGACGGCCATGACTTAGAATCCTAATCGGGCCGCTCTCGCCATCCCTGAGGGGCATGCCTGCAAAGGTAGTTATGTCAACGCCATGTGGAATGAGTCTTAAGTTACGATCGCTGAATCCGTAGCATGACGTAAGATCCTGCTGAATTCTTGGGCTGACTGCAACGGCTACGTTTACATGATCCCGAAGCGCGGTTGCACTACGATATACTGCCAATGTGCTTCCGTGAACGACGAGGAGTCTTGGTATTGAACTGGTCAAGTAGCGAACCGCGTTCAAGTCAACAGGATCGCCTCGCGCATGACATAAGATCAACTCAGGAGAGATACTCTCTATGCGATCAAGCAAGGCTCTTGTTCTTTGCACTATGCCGTCATTGCCTTGAGCTACAATCTCGCCATCGCTGAGTGTTCCTCCCTCCTCGGCGATTAACGTTGCATTTGTCGAGCCAGAGCAGAGCCATGTTATCGCAAAATCGCGGTTGGTCAAACCTCGCAACAAGTTGCAATGGAATTGATAGATACCGCTGCGAATGGGAACAAGTAGACTGACGATTCGCATTCGTGGAAGTAGTTCCATTCTCCTTGGCTATGCCGATTCGCAGAAAGCAGAGTATTGTTGCAAGACATCGAGGATGGTGGAGATTCTACATTCCCAGGTTCCCACTTCAAGGAGTCGCACAAAGTTGCGCTCAACAAATGCGCTTAGGGAGTCGAGATCGTGCAACGCCCAATCGATTTGTTCGGCCTCCTGTCCCTCTGAAACTTCGATGACAGGGTTGTAGCCGTAAAGATCAATCAACTCTTTTGGTGCTCGGCCTATAATGAGGCATTTCGACGCCATTGCTTGAAAGTAGCGGTATGTAACAGTTTCCACGGTTCCGGCGGTTTCAGGGTTCGTAAGCGAGCGCGGAAAACAGATAAGTATTTTGGTGCGCGCAAGACCCCTGATTAGTTCGACTCTTCCAGCAAAGAGTGACTTTTCTCCATGCTCATAAATGTGCTTGCGATTGTAATTAGCTAATACGCCTACAATCCTGTGGTGATAGGGTTCATAACGCCGGCCCATTTCGAGGACGTCGATGTCCCGATCGGTTAGAGGAATGGTAGGATCATATTCACTTGGATCAACCGCTTCAGGAATCCATTTGACCGTCATCTCCGGAAAGAGGTTAGTGAAGTATTCAGCGGATTGACGTGCTGTTATAAAGGCGATTCGAACTCGTTGACGACGGTAGAAAGATGCCCACATATCATAATATATAGGCCAGCAATCGAATGTATAGGGAATGATTTCGGTCCAGTAAGAGAAGGGAAAGGTCTTCTTCTCCAAATAGCTCATGTAGCTAACAAATACAGGGCCGGAAGGTGAGCGTCGAAAGTTCCACATCCATCTAAACTTATAGGCGATGTTGGCGGCTAGGTTATCTGAGGCGGTCATCCAGCCGGGCAGTGCGGGAACTCCAGCCCGCTCGAAGGCCCGTTCGATGGAGAAGATGGGATAAGTAGCAGCGCGCGGTGGTTCCTTGCTCTTAAGAATTCGCAAGTGCGGAAGTGGGCTATAGTCGCGCAAAGCGCGATCGTTATAGGCCAGGCTCGCATGCGGGTTTGCCATTGAAGTCACAAGGTGCATCTAGTTGTTAGAGGGAGTCGGGGGAGAATGCTCGCAGTGCGGCGAGTTTGAGGGCGTGTCGAAGATCGAGAAGATAGCGGCGCATAGTCTGGAGAAATGATCGCTCATAAGACTGTTCGGTGCCGGCAGTGTTTATGAGTCGGGGGTTAATGAAGATCCTCGCGCCTGTAGCTCTGAGTTGATTGTGCAACCAGACGTGCTCGCAAATAGGTTCGTTGTCGTCATCAATACCCCGGTAACACGCATCAGTTAAGATGGCGCGGCGGTAAATGGCAAGCCCACCGAAGGCTGAGTCGACGGCTATCCACTCAGAAGTCTCTGGGATTGTGATCATTTTGGCGTACCTTGAGACCCAGGCGGCGAGCTCACGCTGGACATTACATTCGCAAAGAAACTTGTATTGACGCCAGCAATCATTGGGACTCCAGAGCGGGTGGCGCAGGGCCCAGATATCGTAGTAGGGGCCTCGCTGACTGGCGGTGCAGACATCCCAATCTTGGCGGGTCCAGCAGGACACGACTCCTTTCATAGTAATAAGCCGATTCACGCCATCAAGGTCGGCGATGGCGACGTAGTCAATTGCGGAATACAGGGGATTTGAATTCAGCTCATCGAGATAAGCGTTTCTGCAATGCGCGATTCGTTCGGTGCGGATGGGCAAGGATTCGGCGAGGTAACCCAAAGACCGGAATCGAAAGCCTTGGATATCGCGTTCAAGCAACTCAAGGCAGGTGAGGGTCTTGTCGGAACTGTCTGATTCGACGATTAACCATTGGAGCTGATGGCAGCCCCCAAATGCCGCTTGAAGCCGTTGCACGTCGTGCCGAATCGTTCTTTCGCAATTTCTTGCAACGCCCGCGACGAGGATGCTTGCTTGAGAGAGGCTCGGGGTGGATTGTGGACCGTTCATGATAGTTCAGATGAAATGGACACGAGAGCTTTGGCGATTCATCCCTGCGTGAGAGAACGAATCATGGACGCGAGGTCAGCGTCTTCCTGATGAAGGGCGCAGATATCGAAGTAATGTACGGCTACTCCGTGGCGGCGGTTCGAGGCGAGATAGTGGTCGAGATCGCTGAAGAGCGAGCGATTTGATGCCTCAGCTCGCAACAAGAAATTCCCATGATTGTCGTAATACAGAAAATCACTATAACCGGATTCAATCAGAGCATCCAGTGTTTCCAGCCCGACAGTGGACTCCTCTGGCAGGAAATGAGGCGCGTACTCAAAGAACAGCACAGGTTTAGTCAAACGAATAAACTCGATCGACAATTTGAGAATTCTAAAGTCAAATCCTTCGGTATCAATTTTGAGAAGCTTCGACGCACAGAACTCCGCGTGGTCCGAGAGAATTGCCTGCAAGCTACGGAACTTGACCTGGCCACAAGGGTCTATTGCTTCGACAAGACAGGCGCTACGTCCGAGGTCATGAGCAGATTCCAAGTCGATTGCTGCTCCGTCCTCGCCAACAAAGCTTTGTTCGATTTGGATTCCTAGACCCATCTGTGCGACATTCTCAATAAGAAGCGGCAGCAGAATAGGATCACCTTCAATACAGAGTACTGGAATCTCACTGGTCTCGCGGATCAGGGCGGCTGTATCGCCTGAATTTGCGCCGATGTCGATGGCGTGCAGGCCGGGGTACTTGGCCTTGACGGTAGCTGCAATTCTACCGAGAGCTGTGTCGTAAAGGGTGAAGCCATTTTTGTAATTGAGCAGTTGACTGTTGTCTTGGAGATGAATCTTATAAGGGCCAATTTCAAGGTATTTGGGCATCGGCTTCTGCAAACGACGATATAAGGAACGCAAAGAGCGAAGAGGATGTGTGATCTGCTGGGGTCGAATCATTGATATCTTAAAGGGATGGATTGGCAGATGATAAATCTCGCTTTATTGAGATATCAGACAAATGCAGGTCGCGATTGATCTTACGCATTAGTGCTCGCATTTCGCGACGAGGAGACATTCCTCTGAGAACGTGAGCGTGGCTCTCGCCATGATGGACCAGGAAAGCACTTATCTTATCACAACGGATAGGCGCCAGATGGTTGAAGGGACAGACGACCTTCATTTGCTCGTTGCATATTTCTGATCTGCTTGGGGATTACCACGGAATAAAATGGAAAAACTATTCCGAGTTGAGTAACGGTGGAACCCAAACAAACTCCCATGACCCCGAACCGGCGCGTGAAGAAGATGGATAAAGCAAGGTTGGCAAGGCTTGATACGACGGCGACCGCGGATTGCTCTTTAAGAACGCCTGCTCCGTTCAAGAAAATGGAGGCAACACATGAAACAGCATTAACAACGCACCAAACGGCGAGGACAATTAACAGGGGCAGTGGGGCGTGGAACGATTTGCCCAATGCAACTTTCAGAATCCACGGTGCGGCGACTACGAGCAAGGTGCATGCGGGGATAGTAAGAGCCACGACCAGTTGGAGCGACGCGACGAAGACGCGGCGGACCCAAGCTATATCTCCGCGCTCAATAGCCTCTCCATAGGCGGGCCAAAGAGGATTTATGGTCATGGATACAACTTGCGAGACAAAGCTAAAGAGCTTTTGCGGAAGGGCGTAGACGGCGACGGCCGTAACGCCCAAGACCTGATCGATGACGATGTTATCCGATGTGTAGGCGAGCGTTACCGCGCATTGGAGCACAAAGAACAGGAGACCGAGTTTGAATATCTTGTTTGCGGAGCTGGCGCGGAAAGCATGAATTGCAGGTACAAGCCACGGATGCTGGCGAAAGAGAATCCAGCCATTCACGCAGGTTGAGAGGATAGATGCGAACACTGTAGCCGAGACAAGTAATACCAGGCTGCCCCGCGTCCAGACAACCCCAAGAATGACTCCAAGAGAGAGAATACTGCTGGCTGCGGTGACAATCTGCGCCGTATATCCTTTTTGCAGTCCCGATTGTGCTCGAACGATCACGCCAAGTGGAATGTTGAGAATAAAGGAAGCATAAAGCACAAGAAACGCGTGAGCTCCCTCGTCGGCTGCTGCCTGCGAAGTTACATTGAGCATTCGGGACCAGGGCAGGAAGGGATAAGCGACAGCTCCGGCGACGGCGAGAACCGAAGCAATTGCCAGCATCAGCGCGAGTGCACTAGTAACGTATTCCCGCGCTAATTTGCGATCGTCTTTGCCATAAGCCTCGGAGATTGCGTTCATCAGGCCATTGCCGATGCCGAGATCGGCAAAGCTCATTGCCGCAATGATGGATAGCAGAACCATCCATATGCCATAGCGCTCGGCGCCGAGATAGCGATAAGTGAGCGGGACAGAGACAAGCGAGGCGAGAATTCCAATGGCGCGAGCTATGCCGGATGAGACAGTAGTAAGCGCGGCGCGGCGCAGTCGTTCTCTTGAGCGTCCGCCTTCGGTATCAGTTTCAAAAGGGCGCAGGCGAAAAATGGAGAAAAGCCGTACGAGCTGTATGTGAACAGTTATCGAGTGTCTCCGTATAAGGAAGAAATGGAATGGGTGTTCTGTGCTTTAAGTGCGATCGACAACTGCGATGCGAGTTAATTCCCGCGGTTACGAAGAAGTTCAAGACCGGCCTGAAAGATGAACCGCGGGCCGTCGAGAAGGTCGCGGCGCCAAAGCTTATGAGGCTCGCGGAAAAAGCGATAGACCCACTCTAAGCCAGCATCGCCCATCCAGGTAGGGCAGCGCGATACGGTGCCGGCGACGAAAGCAAAGGCGGCGCCGACGCCAATCGCCACCGGCACATTGAGCAACGCCAAACGCTCGCGAATCCAAATATCTTGTTTCGGCATCCCGAGAGCGACCCAAAGCACATCGGGCCGGGCCGCGTTGATGCGATCGATCGTCTCGGCTTCTTCGGCAGGCGTGAGCGGACGAAACGGCGGGGAATAAGCGCCTGCTATGCGATGTCCAGGATAGGTGTGTGATACGGTGCCGCATAGTGCCGCGAGTGTCTGCTCGGTGTCTCCGTAAAAGTAGCTGCTGTAACCTTCTTGGTGTGCACGCGCAAGGAACTCGGTCATGATTTCGGTTCCCGGTGTGCGTACTACGTTGCGATGACCGCGGAGGCGCGCGAACCAAACAGGCGCAATGCCGTCGGGAACCCATAAGTCTGCCGAGTTTAGAACGCTGTGGATTCGGGGGTTTTTGTGTGCCTCGATCAACCCGTGGAATCCGGTTGCAACTATCTGGTGGCAGCGGCCGTCCCGGGCGCGAATCCAGCGTTCGATCGAACCGATCGTGTAATTGGTGGGTAGAAGATGGACACGAGAGCCAAGAATTCTTACGGTACGAGCTACCGGCTCAGAGTCAGTAGCAGTTGATTGCAGAGTTCGGAGGACGATCAATTGAATAAGCCTCCTTTAACCGCTCGGAGAGTGTGAAAAACTGCCGAAATAG
>Ga0302140_10002741_pt1 | contig 22788 bp, 27 predicted proteins | sample I_Bog_E1_1_FD_202095 | JGI IMG/M metagenome (GOLD analysis project Ga0302140, IMG submission 202095) | Peat permafrost microbial communities from Stordalen Mire near Abisko, Sweden - I_Bog_E1_1 | ecosystem: Environmental > Terrestrial > Soil > Wetlands > Peat | place: Sweden: Abisko, Stordalen... | reverse complement strand
ATTGTGGATCAAATCAATTGGCTATATGGTACTGGAGAAAGTATTTTGGATATGTTGTTGTCTTTTGATTGGACGATCAAGATTGTTTCGGAGTCGGCAAATAACAACATTAAACTAAATAAACAATATGAATCTTATGTTTGGCACTATTATAGAAAAATGGTTTCCGAAGTTTCAGTCACATCTATAATAACCCAAGAGTCACTAAATTATCACCCTTCTCATGCTGATTTTGATAAAATACTTAGGATAACGAAAGGAATCCCAAGAGAAGCACTTTTACTTTGCATGACTGAAGGAAACTCCTTAGAGGAAAAAATTTCTCTGTACGAAAAAAAAAGAAAAACGACTTTAGGATCATTCATGAAAAATTCATTAAAAACTTGGATGTTATTGATCATGGTCGTTTATTAAAATCGATTTATCACATGGACAGAAATGTTTTTGTTCATTATGATCACCGGCCAATCATCAATCAACAATTAATGACAGTTGAAAGCAACGATGACAATCATAATATTTTATCAATTCTTCCTTTTGTTAATAACTTTTTAAGGAGAGAATTTTATAACGAAGATGACATTGCAAAAATTGACAAAGATTTTTATTCTTCACGAAGAAGAGAACTTAAAGAGATCTTAATGAACCCCAATGTTGATTTCAGAATAAGGGGAATTTACTTTGAAGACTTCACTCTTTTGAGATTTTTTCATTCTTATTCATTACAAGAAGAAATAGGATTGCTTTTTCACCCTGTTGAGTATTTAAATGAGCAGATTGAAATCAATTTTCCGTTATTAATTTTTAATTATTTGAACATAATTTTTATATTAAAGAGACTGAAATCCAATCTCATTACCTTTCCTATTGAAAAAATTTATAAAATGAGAAATGATTTTGAAATGACGGAATATGAAAGAAATAAAATTTTTTTAGTTTCTCTAATAAATTCAAATTACGGCCTCATTGATTCCTATATTTACATGCCGAAGGGTCGATTTGAAATCAAAATTGGAGATCCAACTGTTGCCTCACTGAAATTAGACATACCAGAAAACCAAGATCTCCTTGTTTGCCTTCAAATGAAAAAAGACTCCCAGGTAGTTTTTAACGAATACAATTCAATCATGACGAATTGGGAGGTAAAGAAGGAACAACTGAAAATAATATACCCGGAATGTTTTTTCTTATTGTTTTTGGTTACTCAAAGCTCTCAAAAAGAAAGGGGAATGAGCAGAATAAGCTTTAACAAGAAAGGGAAAGATGTTTGTCTTGTCTTTGCTGATGAGGCCAATTATTCCTATTTTTTTGACAACAAAATTAAATAATTGAAAAAATCTTTTTCAGAAATTTGGTTAAAACCTTTCAAAGTATTTAAAGTCGATTTTTCAATATTCCAAAATTAAAAAAAAAAATATTAAAATAAAGAAATTATTTCAAAAAACTTATAATGCAGGAATCCCTTGATAAAAAGAAAGAAATCCTTACCCAGATCCTCAAAGAGCCCCATCGTATCCTTCTCAAAGCGGAATCAGATCCCGAAGATTTTCTTGAAACCCAACTAATAGAATCTCTGCTCAAAGACGAATTCCAGTTCTTCGAATCTGAAGCCGAGGCCAAACATAAAGAAGAAGTCTTAGGTCGTTTAATTTCAATAATCAAGCAATGGTCTTTCACTATAGCGAAATCCAAATTCCCTGAATCTATTGCTCAACAAATCGAGGCAAAACTCTATACTTTCGGCTCTTATCGTTTGAATGTGAATACTAACGACGCAGATATCGATACAGTTTGTGTGGTGCCGAACTTTATTAACCGAGAAGAGCATTTTTTTGTCGATTTGTACGAAATTTTGAAAAACACGGCCCGAGTTTTTGAAATAAATTGCATAAAAAACGCAGCCGTGCCAATTTTAAAAATGGTTTTTGATGGTATTCATATCGATATGTCATTTGCGCAGCTCGATATGGAAAGGATTGATGAAAGTCTCAATCTCAACGATAACAATTTATTAATGAATCTCGATGAAAAGTCTTGCAAAAGTCTTAACGGTCGTAGAGTCGCAGATATGATCCTTAATAGTGTTCCAAATAAAGACGCCTTTAGATCAACATTAAGATGTATTAAATTATGGGCCAAAAATCGAGGAATCCATTCAAATGTTATGGGATATCTTGGGGGGGTGACCTGGGCTATATTAGTAGCAAAAATCTGCCAAATGTTTCCAAATTTCCTTCCAAATAAGCTTTTGGAGAAATTTTTCCATTATTATGAAAGTTGGGATTGGGAGAAAATCCCAGTGAAAATCGAAGACATTATCGAGGAAAAACATAAACCCAAACATCTCGAACAATGGACTGAAATCCAAATGGAAAAAAGCCTCATGAATATCATAACCCCTGCATTTCCTTGTATGAATTCCTCACATGCCGTCATTCAGGCAAGTTTGAATATCTTGAAGAATTTTCTGAGAGAAGGCAATGGAATTATTAAAGAAATCAAGGCGAAAAAAAGAGAGTGGAGAGAATTATTTGAAAAAATCGACTTTTTTTCGATGTATACGAATTTCATTGAAATCGATATTGTGGGAAATATATTAGAAGAATTTCGACTTTGGTTAGGCTTTATTGAGAGCAAAATCCGGAAATTATCGAATAATTTCGAATGGCAGAAAATCGATGAAACTCGGAATTATGTCGATATTTTGGATTTCCATCTATTTCCGCAATGTTTCTTCAAACAAGATAAGGAATTCGCGTTTTCAAGGGCTTTTTTCTATGGGTTGAGATTGAAACGAGAATATGCAAGTGAATTCTTAGGCTTTAAATTCGAATATTTCTCTGTTCCAATAACAAGGTTTTTGAACCATATTTCAGAAGAAGCCTTTAAGGAAGATAAAGGCGGGTTCAAACAAGGAGCTAAGATAAATTTGAGGGTTTTTAAGGTGAAAAGAAGCGAAATTGAGGAAATTGGTTATATAAAAGAAGAGGATTTCCCAATAAATAATGCGACTATTATCCTTAATAATGGCAATAATAACAATAATAATAATATTGTCAATAATGGCAATAATGGCTATAATAACACCAATGGGAATATCAACAATAATAAGAATATGAATATCCTAAAAAGAGGAAATATCGAAGAAATGCCAGAATTTCCTCTTAAAAAGAAGGTTTTCAAAGAAGAAGATAAAGACAAATCCACATCTATTATCCCGAAAACCCCTATTAATAATAACAATAAGCCGGAAAAAACACCAGAAAATTACCTGGATAGTTTATTCAATTAATAATCATTGGTTATGATAAAAATATCTGTAATTAAAAACGCTTTGAAAGAACTTAAAAATCACATTATTTTATTTATTTTAATCAAAAATATTCAAAATTATTCAAAATTCATCTTTTCCATAGCATTCAGAAATTCTCCATCCATCAAAGTCATTAATTTCCTATCAACTGTGTTATTATCCAACCTATCCAACCTTTCTCTTTCTCTCAAAACCCTGAAACTTCTAATCAATTCCATGTTGAATGAAAAATTCGAAAAACCCTCGCTTTTGCATAATTCAACAAATTCCACCTTTTTATTTTCTTCTAATTCATTCAAAACCACCCGAAAAGTCCTCAAATATTCATTAAAAACCCGTAATTGGCTTTGATCAAGCATTAATTGTTTGAATTTTTCGAATTCTTCAAGCTTTTTATATATTTTCAAAGGTTCCAACCCTTCTAAAAGTCTTTTTCGACCCGAAAGGAAAAGATCAAGTCTTTTATTGGAGAATTTCAAGCCGAAATTCCGCAAAAATAAGAAAAAATAATCACGAACTCTTAAAATCAACGAAAGATTCATTGAAGACTTTTCAGAAAATTGCGGTTTCTTTTTTGAGGTCAAAATCTGATCAATTTTCAAGTCTCTGATTGAGAATTTTTCGGATTCAGCGACTGCGATTGAATTTCCCAGGAAAAAATGTTGTTTTTTATGTGAATTATGTGAATTATGTGAATTATCGATTTCCGATTGCATTTCGCATTCTTGAGGCAAAATTTTCGGTTTAATTTGATTAAAAGAAGGTTTTTTAGGGATTGAATCCCTCATTGTGTAGAAATTTAGACCTTTTTGGATTTTTTCAAGGCTTTTGACTCTTTGCGTCGATAAAGAAATATTGAGTAATTTCTTCTCATGTTTCAATTTCTTTGAAATATCAAAGAAACTCCTTTCGAAACTTCCTTCTTTTATATTTTTCCTCTTTTTCTCAGCGAATTCCAAAGAAAATAATGAATTCAAGGCTTTTTGGCATCGAAAAATGTCATAAATTGGCCGAATCGTTGATTTGATCATCCAAAGAAATAGGAAAAAAAGACTCCCTAACGAACTGAGAAAATCAATTGGATTCATTATCGATTTCATTGAATTCGAAGAAACCCCCAATTCTATTATCAGGAGTTTCTTTCCAAGAGAATCCTCAGAGTTCCATAAATCATCGAGATCCTGTATTTTTCCATTGGAGATTTTGATTCTTTGCGAATGATCTGTGGTTATTTTATAAAGAATTCCTCCAATATCGATCTCCACATAAAAAGAAGCAGAATTATTCAAAGAATAAGAAAAAGAAAATTTCATCATCGAGGTTTTCGAGGAAATTTTCGATAGAAAATAACACGAAAATGAGGAATTTTCTAAACAATTCGAAGAATTATTATTCAGAGGCTGGAAAAGAGAGCTTGAAAAATCGATAATATTGGAATTTGTCGAAATTTCACAGCTCGAAATTTGCAATTTCATCAGAAAAGTGTTCGGAAATTTCAAGGAAATGGATGAAATCCTTGAAGATTCCGAATTTCTTGGGGAGTTATTGAGAAAACTCAAGATAAAAGCCAGAACAAATAGAAGAATTTTCATACAAATCGGCAATTTATATGGTTTTGGAAACATTATTTAACTAATTTTTGATGATTTTTAAGAGAAAAGTCAATAAAATAATTAAATTTTATTAGAAATCGCGGATTTCTCGATTTTTCGCAATTCTCCGAGAATCTCGTTTGGGTTTTCCTCGAGAAAAATCGCGAAAAAATCCAATATTAAACAAAATTCTTGCTTATTTTCCTGAGGAAATCCGGTTCTTATGAAAAACCTCGAACTTGGCAATGGGAAAACGGTGGATTTTAAGTTAGAATGATCGATTTTCGCGAGGAAATCGAGTTCTTCAATGAGAAAATGAGAAATTTGGCCTTTTTCTTGAAAGGAAGGACTTTTCGGTATTTCATTTGACAAAAACGTGATTTTATCGATTTGTTTAGACGATTTTCCCTCAGAAAAATCAAGGTTTTTGCTTGAAAGATCAGAAAAATCTTGATTTTCTAGACAATCTTCCAAAAAGCCGAAATCCTCTAATTTCGCAGTTTTTAAATCATTGAAATTTTCAAGCGAAAAGTCGTTATTTTCAACGATTTCGTTAGATTTTGTGTTGATTTCCTTTATTATTTTCTTCATTTTCGTTAATATCGAGTCCAAATCTGGGATTTTCTCAAGAAATCTCAATGAAATGTTGGTTTTCTTGAACAATTCTCTTATTTCTATAGCTTTTTGGAGGTTTTCTTGGTTATAATTGGTTAATAAGTCCAAATCTTCATTCTTCAGAAGACTACAATAAGCTTCATTATTGAGACCATAAATCAATTTCAAGAGAAAGATCAATCCCGAACAAAGGGCAATCTCTGATATTCCTTTAGAACTGGCAAAAAGTCCGAATTTCCTAATGATTTCAAGATAAATTCCATGGAAAATATCCATTGGTAAGCCTATTTCTTCAAGAACCCGTTTGCTTAATGAGAAATCGAGGCTTTCTACAGAAATTCCGAGTTTTTTCTTCATTTTTTCATAGAATTTTTCGGCCTTTTTCCGAAGAAATGATAAAGAAGGGATATTTTGAGCTATAGAGAAATCGAGACTTTGACTATTATTCTTCATAAGATAAGGAATCCAGCCTTTTTTCAACCAATCGCGAATTTCTCTCATGAAAACTGGAAATCCTCCTTTTATTAAGGCGAAATAGATGATTATAGGGATTAGATTCAGTTCTAATGAAATTATTGAAAAGTCTTGCGATTTTGATGAATTTAATGTCGCGATTTCGTTGATTTCTATAAGAAAAAGGTCTATTATTGGGGATTTTTCTAAAGATTGGAGATATTCTATGAGATTTGGAAGATCTTTGAGGCTTTTTGGGTCGGTTTTGAAATGAAAAATCAAAAAATCGATCAGAAATATCAAGAATTTTAAGGATTTCTTAGAGAAATATTGGGAATTTAAAGAAAACCCGCGAAATCGAAGCAATTTCCTTAGAACCTTTATTGAGAAATCGCGGGTTTTCTTTATTTTTTCTTTAAGTCTTAGAATTTGAATATAAAGTTCGATGAGACTTTCAATAGAATCTTTGCTAAAATCCTGGATTTTATCTTGAATTTGTCTGAAAAAGCCTGGAATTAAATCTTTAAAGTCCTTGATTTCTTTAATAAAGTCCATATTTATCGGTTTTCTTCTTTTCTGACCCTTTTTTCATTGAAAAATCGAGTTTTTTTATAAAAAATTTACTATTTTTGTCTCGATAAATCCAGAATTTATAGATTTTTGAGCCATTTTCCACTCATTTATCACGATAAAAAACACCTTTTTTACAATTCGAAGTTATTAAAACTATAATAAAAAGATTAAAAAAATAACCTCTTTCACATTCCTCATGAATTCCTCCCCATCGATTTCGAGTTTCCCTTTGAGTTTCTCTGCTGATTTCTTAAGGAAATTCATGAAATCCTCGATTTTCTCCACCCAATTCTTCTCCTTTTTCTTATTTTTCTCAATATTTTGTTGATTTTCCTCATTATTTTTCTTCTTTTCCCTTAAGGAATGACTGGCGATTTTCTGTTTATTATGGAAAACATTGTTTTCTTCATTGATAAAAACGACGTTTTTCTTGAAAAAAACTCTTTTTTTTTCTTTTCTTTAAAAATAAATCAATACAAGATTTTCCAATCCACAATTCAAACAAATTCCCCTTTTATTCAGATTTTTGGATCGACATTCCCTACAAAAATTCATATTAAATTTGCAAATTTTGTTTAAAATTTTTATAATAAATAATATGGGACCATGTTATACGAAGCTTTCGAAAAGTCTGTAAAAAAGTCCCCTTTTTCTGTTTTCCTGTTAAACCTTTTGTCCTTCTTAGAAAATAGACTGAAGACTTTATATAACACAGCCATAGTTAATATGAAACCCAATGAAATCCCCAATCAGGAGTTAAAAATCAAGGAAAAACAAGACGTTTTAACTGAAAAAAAGGAGATCCGCAAGAATTTAGACGTTTTTTCGAACGCTTTTTTCCCTTTAAACATCGAATTTTGTTTATTTTTTTAGGAAAAATATAGAAAAATCCCGAATTTCTTCAATGTCAATGAAAGGCCCAGTGATGAAAACCTCTATGGAGCCGTGGGATTGTTTAATCTAGGCAACACGTGTTTTATCAATTCAGGTAATTTGCCCTTGAAATTCTATTGATTTTCTTACCCGATTTCAAAGCACTTCAACTGCTTAGTAACACCCAACCTTTAACTGACTATTTTCTCTCAGGACTTCATATAAAGGAAATGAGTGAAAATAACCCCTTTGGTTCTCAAGGAGATTTGGTTTATCAATTCGGTTTATTATTGAAGTACAGAATTTCTTACATTTTCTAATGATTTTCTCGATTTTCTCTCGAATTTTTTCATTTAGAGAAATTTGGATTACTAAGGAACCAGCAATCGAACCAACGGATTTCCTTGAAGTTATAAAGAAATATGCTCCAAGGTTTTCCGAAGGAAATCAAGAAGATATCCAGGAATTCCTCATATATTTACTTGATATAATTCATGAGGATTTAAATCGGGTTTTCAAAGCGGGAATAGAAAACATTGAAAATAGCAAAAACCAACAAATTCAAATAGAAATCGGAGATCTCATGGAAAAAAACCTCGAAATCGCGAATCTTTCTGAATTAGAACTCGCAGCGGCCAAGGAATGGCAATCTTATTTAAAGCGAAATCGTTCGATAATCGTCGATTTATTTCAAGTAAATTCCTTCATTATTCATATATATAATCCTTCTAATAATTATATCAGGGACAAATAAAAAATTCGATAAAATGCCTCAATTGTCTCTCTGTAATGCATAAATTCGAGCCTATTATGTATATCAGTGTGCCGATTCCTGAATCCGAAGATGAAAAAGAAGGAGAATCGAGATATGATATCAATCTCATGGATTGTTTAAAGGAATTCACTAAGGAAGAAATCCTCGATTCTAGCGAAAGTTTCTATTGCGAACGATGCGATAAAAGGTGCGAATGTAGTAAAAGGATCGAAATATGGAAAATGCCGAATATTCTGATAATTCATTTCAAAAGATTCAGATATAATCAAAATCAGAAACGTAAAATGAACAATTTTATCAATTTTCCTATTCAAAACTTGGATTTGAGCGGATTTCAATCACTTGAGCCCAAGGAAAAGCCAATTTACGATTTATTTGGAGTCGCGGTATGGGAAAATGAAAAAAAATCATTAAAAATCAAAGGAAATTATATTTAGAATCATGAGGGGACGATGAATAAAGGCCATTATTATACTTTTGCGAAAAACGATGAGGATAAACGATGGTATTTATTTGATGATGAATTAGTCAAATTGATAAAAAAGCCGAATAAACAGGTATTTTCCCTATTAAATTTTCAAAATTCTTAATATTTTCTAATATTTCTTTAAAAAAAGATAGTTAGTGCCCATGCTTATATGTTATTTTATGCCAAAACCTCTAATGATTATTTCTTCAGACAGACCTTAACAGCTCCTGAATTATGGCCTCATTTAATCAAGATTCAAGAGGCTCTTTTATTGAATAATCCTAATAATATGAAAATCAGATCTTCGACTGGTATTAGAGAAAGCCTCAGAATTCAAAACTTCAATTCATTAGAAAACAACAAGAAATCAATAGAAAGCAATAAGAAATCGATTGATCGAGCGATGGAAAATTTCGAAAAACATAAGAAACCGCGTTTTCAGAATAATAGAAGTATCAGTCCAATTTCGAAGAGTAGTGAGGGGGTTTTAAAGAAATCCACTAATTTCGTGAATAATTATATCGCTAATAATGAGATGAATAATAATGAAGGCAATAGATCGCAAAAGATTTTGCCAAATCAAGAGGAAGATGAGAGTTTTTTCGATCGAATCGATAATTTGGCAGACACCAAATTGAAAGTCTTGGGTAAAAGGAAAAAGGAGCCAATTATCAGCATAATAGAAGAAGAAAAAGGCAATGAAAGCCTTAATCAACAAAGTGAAAGCATGGTTTTGAAAGGACGCCAACATGTCGAATTCATTTATAAAGAAGAGGAAAACGCAGGACATTTGAAAAAAATCGAGATTGTGAAGATTTAGGAGTTTTTATATATTTCTAGTTTTTCTTTTATTTTTTCTAAAGGAAATTTGTCCGATTTCTGTTTTTTTATTTTGTGAAAAAAATAGAGGTTTTTTTAATCATATATGTTTTTCTTTAATAATTTATTGAAAATGTCTTTAAAAAGAGGAAAAAATTCTGATTAATGTTTTCTTTTTTCGAGGTTATTTTTGAACATTTTTTGATGTTTTTCTCAACGATTTCATTTTGTCTCATGAGAAATTTCTATTTTCTTAATGAAAAAATAACAAAATCTAGAAAAAATCGTTAAAAAGCATTTAAAATCCCTTCAAAGCCAAATTTAAACTGGCCAAAATGTTTTATAAAGCCCAAATCTGAGATTTTTTTAGTAGAAAGTACTTATGATGATAAATTTTCCTGATTTTACCTGAAAATTACGTATTAAGTTCTGATTGGCTGTTTGGCCTTTAATTAAAAATATTAATTATTAAAGCCCATCTCGTATCTCTCTCTAATATAATAAATATTCAGAGTTTGAAGAAAACCTAAAAAAAGCTTAAATTCGTGTTAAATTCCCTTCAAAATGCAACATCTCATTCAAACCCCCAGCAAAATCCTAGCCCCAAGACCAATCAAACCAATTCAACACAATCTTCTTCAAAAAAGCCTCGATTCTTCATCAAATACATCAAAGTCTCGTTGTTCTTCAGGGTTTTCAGAAATCGCTGAAAATTTGAGCGAAATCAGAAGAGATTCACAAAATCCTGTGGAAAGAGATGACTTTTTCCAAATAAATGAGGAAAAAGAACTCACATTGTTAGAGAAGGAAATCGAGGAAATGTTGTTGGATTTGTAAAATGTGCTGATTTGAGGACTTTTTTAAATAATTTAGGCTGCCAGAGTTTTTTTCTGTATTTGTTTCTAAATTTATTACACGTCTTTTTTTGATATAATATACATATTTATAACTTTAAATCTCCATTTATCATTCGATAACAACTGTTCGTTGGAGTTTTCTAAGAATATGAACAGAAAATCAAAACATCTTTTTAAGTTTTTTCTTTTTTTTTAAGCTTTTTTTTTGGATTTTTGCATATTTCTATTCTTTTTGCTTTGGTTTAAGTTTTTATTTTTTGCTTTTGGAATTTTTGCGTTATTTTATTGGGTTTCTTAACTTTTAAGTAGTAAATTCATCAAAGGGAATTTGAATTATTTAAAAAAAGACAAAAGGCTGACTTACTGCCATAAATTGCATAAATGAAAAGCTTAAAATTTTGAATTATTTTATGATGAAAAGATAAAATCTAGAAGTTTCTATTCAAATTTAAAGGCAATTTTTCAAAATAATGAGGTGTTTCTGATGTTTTCTGTTTAAAAAAGCTTCCTTTTCAAATAAAATTCAAATTTTATACTTTTTTTAAAAACTAATTAAGTTTTTTTTTTCCCATTTCTCATAAAAAACTATTATTATATAAATTTTAAGTTTCCAATTAAAAAAAGCCTAATTATTTATCTGAATTCGCATTATTGATCAAGGTTTCATTGCCAATATTCGTGATATCTGCCATATTATCCATTTTTCTCTTTTCTTCAAAAAAACCATTATATTTTTAAAAATATTCCAAGTCTTTTTACTTAAATTCTCATAAGGACTTTTATTTTCCCCTTCCAACTTCTTAACTCCAGTCGATCCAAAGCCTCCATTTCCTCTTTCTGTGGCATTTAAATCCTCGACTTCAATTACTTCAGTTTCTGTGATTTTCTCAATAATGACTTGAGCCACTCTATCTCCAGCATTAACTAATAAACTCTTCATATAAGATCATATATATATATTTTTGAAATACCTTTAAAGTCTTGTTCTGAATGATTAAATAGCAACACTCCAACTAAAATAAAGCTTATTTTTTATTTATATTAGAAAAAAGACCTTCTCCTCTATAATCCTCATCAATAACTCCTGCCCCCACATCAATGAAATTCTTCCAGGCTAATCCGGATCTTGGAGCTATTCTAGCATAATTTCCTGTTGGAACTGCGAAAGCAAGCCCAGTTTTTACTAGACTTTTGCCTTTTGCGGGAACCACACAATCCTCCAAACTGCAAATATCATAACCTGCGGCCTTTTCTGAGCCTTTTTTCAAAGGAAAAGCCTTGGGATCCAGCTTCTTAATGAAAAAAGGAGCCTTATAATAGGACATTGTTGAAAAAAGGAGTTTTAGGGATTTTTGTGTGTTGTTTGAAAATTTATAAAATCGGCGGAAAAACGCGAATTTATACATCTCGAGAAAAACAAAAGAAAAAAGTTTTCCATTTTGATTAAAATGCGAATTTCAAATAAAAGGAAAATCTTGATTTATTATGTTTTTTGTCTCGTGATAATTGCTCTTGGTTGGTTTTTTCTGATAGAAAATGGCCGGCGAAACCTCATAGAAAAAGAGAAAATAGCTGGATTAAGAGAAAAAATAGAAAACGAGAGGAAATTTTATCTAGAAGTTGAGATTAATGAATCTATGGAGATTGGGAATAAAGAAAATTTGAGGAAATTGATTAATTCAGTGTTTTCGAACCCAAAATTAGCTAGTATTTTTAGATCTATACTAATATTTTTTATTAAAGTATATATAGATCCATTAAAGGTTTTCTTTAAAAATCAAGAGAAAATCGAGGAAAATTATTTGAAAATCAGGAATAAGTAAAGAAAATACTTAAAACTAATTTTTTCTTAAAGAAAAATGATAGAATAGACTTGAAAATCTCATGTTTTAAAGAGGAAAATATCATACAAAAAGTGAATTTAACCATGATTTCGCCTATAAAAATTCACCTAAGTTTCGAATGTTCCAAAGGAATTAATGAAAATTTAATCAAAAAAACACGTTCAATAATCGCGAGTCTTTCTAGTGAAAGTTCTGATGAACTTTACGAGCCGAAAATCGCTAAAACTACTATTTTTGATGTTTTTCTCATGGATCACTTTAATGAAAGCTCGGATATTAAAGCCAAAATCCAGACAGAAATAATGAAAATAGCGAAAATCCTGAATTGGGAACTAAATACCTTAAGGATCAATTTCCAAAGTCTAAAACTGGAAAATTATGAGTTTTTCGATAATAGAAGACCTTTGAAAACCTACCATTTGCAGGAAATAGCGAAAAAGCCTTTTTTCGCTAATAAAAACCGAATTCTAAGTGAAAAATTCAACGAATATCGGTTTTTTCTCTGGATTTCTGATTACAAGCCTTATTTTCTCAGCGTAAAAAGAGTTTTTTCTATTAAAAAAAGCATAAATTTTTTTTCTAAAGGAAAATGATGAAAAAGCCAATTTTTTCCAATATGAAAGCAACTATTTCGCTTATTTCCCTTTTTTAAACTTAACAGAAAATCCATCGATTTTCAATGAATTCTCATTAAAAATCCTTAAAGATCTCCTGGGATTTCACGCATTCCATAGCTTAAAAGAATCTTCCTCTAATCAAATCTCAATCTATTTCCCTCCATCTCTAATAATCCAAGCCTATCATTTTCGTGAAAAGCAGCTTTTCCTCAAAAAACTCGATTTTCAGCTAAAATTCCTAGAAAAGCTCCAAGATGATGATGATATAAAATTTCCCCTAGAAATTCATGATAAAGTCTAGATAAAAAGCCATTTTTTCTAATGAAATTTAATTATTAGATTGAGGATTTCTTGAATATTGTGAAAAGCCTCATAAGCCCTGAAATCTTAATTAAAGAGATTCTAATAAAAAGCTTGGAATTAGAGGATATCAATGAAATCGATTCTATTGGTTTATTAGACACTTTCCCTGAGGATTATCAAATCGGAGTTTATCTTCCTTTATTAATTCCTCTATTATTTCCAATTATTCAGGCGATCTTTTTCGAGATTAAACGTCATCATAAAAATTAAATAGAAATAATTAAAGAAAATCCTTCATTTTTAATAAAAAAATGGAATTCCTCAACAATATTAACGCGAAATCTGACCAAAAGCCAATTTCTCTCTTAAATAAATTGCCATTTTGTTCATGTAATGAGCCAAATCATCAGATGTATACTCTAAACATGATATGTGTCGAAAAATCCTGTTCGAAAAAAGGCTTGACTTGTGTAATGTGCAATTATGAGAAACATAAGCAACATGATTTTATCCCTTTGATCAATTTCCTGGATCAATATCAAAAATCTTATTATAATTTTCAGCAGAAACAGAACAAAGATGAATTGAAAGTCGAAAAAATCAAGGAAATTAATTGGGAAACATTGGGTATTTTCAGGGCTTTTCAAGAGAAAATCACCATAGAAATTAATAATCTTCAGTCAATCGTCAGGAATTTCTCTGAAGATGAAATCAGGAGTTTTCTTGACGAAGAGGAAAATAACAAGGATCCTTTAATAAAGTTGAGTGGAAATAAAGTCGATTGTGATACCAAACACGCTATGAATCTGATCTCTAATCTTTTAGATCGGATTATTTATAAAGAAAATGAGACGGTGGATACTGAGAATTTGAATTTCCTGCATTCGAGTAATGAAGTCTTAGTGAAAAAATTCCAATCTATAAAGAAAAAAGCACAGAAAAACCAAGAAATAATCTCTAAAAAACTAGACTTGGAATTCGAGAATCTTCAGAAAGTGTTCCTTGAAATGAGTACTCAATTCAGCTTGTTGTCATTGCCTAAAAGCCCTGAGAAAGAACCCGAACATGAGAATTTCGCAATGAAAAAAATCGAGACTTTCAATATGAAATCGGAATTCACAGCGTTTTGTTTTTTCGATGAGATTGTGAATAATCAAAAGGTGGAATTTTTAGCGACTGAAGCTGAAGATAACCGATTTAAGTTGTTTTCTTTCGAAAACAACCAGGAAGAGGCATGGTTTTTAGATTTGCATATAAAACATGCGATAAAACATCTAGAATATTGCAAGAAACTGCAGATTTTGATTGGAATTGATAATGAAAGTAACCTTTTCACGATAAAATTCAAAAACCAATCGCCTTTTTTCTTCACGAATTGGACTTCGCATCATTTCAAGGACCTTTTTTCTCGCGAAATAAACACGAGAATAGTGGGAAATTATTTGATTGTGGGGGTTAATTCTTTTATTTATATTCTCAATATTACGAATGAAGGAGTCATTGAAATCAAAGTCAAAATCGAAATCAATGGGATTTTGGAGTTTCTTTGTGAGGGACAAAATGAGATTTTGTTTCTCTGGAATAAACAAAACAGCCTCAAGAAATTCATTTCGATGTTGGAAGTTGATAAGGGTACTATTAGGAATTTGGAGACTTTTGATGTGAATTATCAGATTAAGGGATTCGTTTTTAATAAGGAAGTCGATGCCTTTGTGTTCTGGGGGACCGAATATCAAAGGAATAAAGAGTTTCTGGAGATTGTGAATGGGGAGAAGAAAAGGAAGTGTTATTTGGAGAAACCTATAAGATTTTTGAAACAGGACGAATTTGAGCAAAATTTGTATTTATTTCATACAAATAATGTTTTGGAAATAGTGAAAATTGTAAAAAGTCAATAAAAACTTTTGGTGTATTTTTGAATAAATAGAAAATTAATAAATTCTTAATTTTCTCATAAAAATTTGTTGATTGTTTGGAGTTCCACCTCTTGGCGCTATTGCTTGTTTTGACATCCTCAAAATAATGGTTACAAAAGTAAAACAAAAATCTAATAAACAATTATTTTTTCAAAGAACTATTACAACACAATTACCTCCATATGGAGCACATCTTGATTAAAAAAAAATATTTGCTTTTTTTTTTCTCTCAATAAATAAAATACAACAAAGGACTTTCCGAAATCCCATTTTTTCAAAAATTTATATATTATTATAAAAAAAAAAAGTTTCATTTAATTTAACAAAAAACTTTATAAAAAAAAATTTTAAATATTGTAAATTAAATCTTTAATTTATATTTTTTTTGTAATATTAATTTATAAAATTTTTGATAAAAAAACATACATCAATTTTTTTTTGAAAATATTAAAGAGAAACATAAAAAATGCTTAATTTCAAAAAAATTACCGCCAACTCTCAAATATAATTAAATTCAGAGATTCCAAATATATATAAAAAACAAATTGGAAAAATGAATTCTCATCTTCAAACCATTCGATCTCATGTTGACGGCAGAGCTGATTTTGCAGTGAAAGCAGACCAAGGGTAAGAAAAAAAGCTGGAACAATTTGAATGAAATTTTTCTTTTTCAGAGTTTTATATTCGGTTGGATCTTCCGATTTCATAATTAACAAAATTGACATCAAAACCAGAGAAATCAGTTCCTCCTTTAACATTTCAGATATTTACTACACAATCCACATCACAAAAGCTGATCCCAATAAAATCATCTTAGGTCAATAAAATAATTTTCTTGTTTATTTAATATTTATTTTTTAAAAAGGTGGAGCTTCAAGTAGCGTGGAAATATTTAATAATGAAGAGTTTAAGGATGGATTTTTGGCAATAAAATGTTTTGGTTCAGTTTACAAGATAGCCTCTGATGACTCGGGCAAATACTTAGCTTGTGTCTCTGATGAGAACACACTTTGTCTTTATGATCAGAAAACGCAAAAAAATTACAAATGCTCAAAAACGCACGAAGCCACATGCGTTAACTTGTGCTTCCAAAACCCAAAAAATCAATCATCGAAATATGTTTGTTCAACATCATGCAATGGGACAATAAATGTCTATGAAATCGAAGAAAAAGACAACAAGTTGGATCTCAAAAAGATCAAAGATATGAAAATATCCAAAGAAACCATTGTTTTGAATGAGCAGATGCTTCAACCTCATTGGTTTCTATTAACATATTTTTTTATTAAAAATTATTCTTAACTTGATAAAGGAATGAAACAGGGAATATTTTGGGTTTACCAGGAAGTGCTTGCTTCTCATATTTAAAATTGGAAAATGGAGCTTTTAACTATTATAGCGATGCTCAAATAAGTCATGAAAAAGTATAAATGATTATATAGTAAAATATTTTCAATTTAAATAAAATATCATAGGATATTTCCCTCGTTTATTGGATTTCAGATGACATTTTGATAACTGTTGGTTTAGATAAGCAAATCAAGCTTTGGAATTTCCATACAAAACAATTACTTTTCTCTGAAAAAGCCCAGGATTTCATCCAAAATTTGGATTTCGTCAAAAGTTTAAGCACTATTGTCTTTATTGATACAAATGGTCAAATCAGTTTTTGGCAAGAAGACTTCTTCTCAAAAGTTCCTGAAAAGATGGATTTGGAAGGCCCAAAGGAAGTTTCCAAAGAAAATGAAAAACCTGCGGAAAATCAAGCAAATAAATCAGATATCATTACAGAGAAAAAACCTCCAGAAGGAAACAATTTAGGCTTAGAAGAACAGAAAAAGGAAGGTGAGAAGACTATGATTAAAAAAAGCGATGCAGATAATTGGATTGATGCAGCACCACAAACCAACTTTCATTCTTCTGAAACAAGTTTTTTCAAAAACAGAAGATTTCTTTGTTGGAATTTGGTTGGTAGCATAATAATGAGAAGAGACAATGAATACAATTTTATGGACATTGATTTTTCTGATAAAAACTTTCATAAAAACATCAGAACCAGGGATGTTTATAACTTGGAAATGGGAGAAATGAATTATTCGGGAGCTATAATGGCTTCAAGATTTGTCCCTTTGAATGAAAATGAATATGAAGATGAAATTCATAATGATGAAACCAAAAAGTTCTCATATATTCATTTTAAATGCTTTTCGTATTTGTATGAACCTTGTGATTGGACAGTGAAATTGCAAAAAGATGAAGTAAATAACAAATGAATAAAAAGTCTAAAAATATTTTTAAATTTAGAATGCAGAATGTGTGTGCATTGGAAACAATTGGTGCGCTGCGGCAACAGATTTCAACTACATTCGGATTTTCAATTTTGTTGGGGTAGAAATCAAAATTATGAATTTTGAAAAAGCAATAGTGATTATGGCAGGTTAGCTTATTATTTTTCAATTTCTAACTTTTTTTCCAGGATATGAAAATCTTCTGGCTTATGTATTTCATGAAAGTGTCCCAATTCTAGGTTGTCAAAATCTCAGATTGAGAGTTTATGATGTTGAAGAGGAAACGGTCATAATTGATTGTCCAGTGCCAATAACACCTTATTTTCAATTGGCATGGTTTGGCTTTTCTCATGAAGGACTCATTATTTTACAAGAAAGCTCTGGAATAATCAAGGGATTATTTAATAAAACTAATTGGGTGACCTTTTATGACAATAATGAAGAATCGAAATTTAAAAGGAAGTTTTGGTTAATCGGAATGATAGATTATGAGCTTATTGGGATTCCTTTGGGAAAAGATGAATTGGAACCAAGTCCTTTTCCATTGCCTCAAAGCAAGATTATTCAAATTGAGTTGCCTTTTATCAAAACCAAAGATTGGTGGAGTGAAAGCAAAATTTATGAGAAAATTCTTTGGAATAAATTGAAGGTCGACCATGAAAAGTTCAGAAACAAAAATTGGTATCATCTGAAATTTTCAAGAGATAAATATGATCACCTCCATAGATATAGTGATAATATGTTAAATGAAACTGAAATCCTGAATAGAGAAAAAGAAATCGAAAAAATGTATGTTGATTTCTTCAGAGAATGCTTAGTCAAAGGAGAATATGAAAGGGCTCTCAATGTTGTTTCTTCAATGATTAAATATGTGAAGACGGTTGAAATTTGTCTGGTGTTTTGCAATAAGATGAATCTTGGAAAAATCGCTGAAAAAATACACATAATTTTGAATGTATTTTATTTTAAATTTTTTATTTGAAGGCTCATAATGTTTTTGAATAGGAAAAAGTTAAGAAAATAGAATATTTCAATTCAATAAAAGGCTCAGAAAACATGGGGAGAATGAACTCAAATTTCATGGATTTAAGCAACATTCAGAGCAATCAACAACCTCCTATTAAAAAAAATAAGGTTGATTTGAGTACTTTGGCCATTCAACATGTACTTTTTTATTCAAATTGCAAATATAATAATATTAATGATTTTAGCTCAAGCAAAATTCGGTCACAGTCGATAATCTCAAAAACAAAAAAAAACCTTTGATGATGGAAGATTACACACTTGATCAAGAGGTGAATGAAAAAGTTGTTGGAGAGCCAGAAAAAAATGAAATTGAAATTAAAACAGAAGAACCTCAAGCAAATAAAAATTTTTCGTCAAAAAATTAAAACATTTTTATTTTTATAGAATTTAGTCCCAAACCCTTTTTCTGTGAGCCCAAACAACGGTTCTGAAAAAAAAGTTAAAACTATATTTGAAATGATGCAAAATGACTCAAAAAAGAAAAGAAAAATGGTTTTTTTTAAAAACAATCAATTTATTTAAAGCAACACTTTATATTAGGATGAAGAAAATGTCAAAGTTCAGAAAAAAATCAAATTCTAAGAAAAAATTAATATTTTTCATAAACTATATTTTTTCAAACGATTGAAATTTGAATTTGGAATTTATGAATTATTTATCAGATAATATTTCCTCTGTTTAATTTCAAAGAAATTTAAATTAATTTAAAAACGAATCAGGAATATATTTGAGAGCATTCATGAGCTTTCTTGCATATAATGACCTTTCTTCTTTTCGGTCCCCTTCAAATCCTCGGCAAGATTCAATCAAAAATCCTAACAGTAAATTTAAAAACTAATTATCTCAAAAATTAAAATTGGATTTTTACAAAAGATGATGTATCTCCAGATAATGATTTATATACACTGGGTAGCAAAGATATTGAAGTGAACCATGGATCTCCTGGTGATACCTATAATAAAGAAAGCCCAATAAATCGATATTTTAATACCTTGAAAAAGGATTTAAAAAACGATGAAATGAGCCTAGACTCAGAATATCAAAACGACAAAAAGCTTTTGAGTAAAGACATCAATATTCCAAAATTTCCAGATCTATCCAATACAAAAGTTGAAGAAGAGAATTTCGAGATGAATTCAAAGGATTTTTTGGAAAACAATAGAATTTTAAGAAATGAGCTCATCAGGAATAACAATTTTTTCCAAAAAAAGCTCAACAACAATTTTATAAAAGAAATCTACGATTCCATCAATTATGACAACCAAGAAAAAAAAGAATCCTCCTATCGATTGAACAATAAAACAAACTTTAATCAAAATTCAGGGGAAAATTTTCTCTTTTTTGAATCTTTTAATGATCATATTCCAAAAATCATCACTCCTAGCCTCACCAATAAAATACCATCGGATTTCACAAATAAGGAAAATCACAAATATTATGAGAACAAATGTCATAATTACAGCCATAGGAAAGACATAGAAATAGAATATCCCAAAAATACTCCGGAGTTTCAAAAGTTCCAAACAAGAATTTCCACACATTCCTTTCAAAATGAAGAAAGTCAAAGACTTATATCAAAACAAGCAGAATCACCTTCTTTTCTCGAGAATTCTCAGAAAAAATATGGAAAAGAACCGAATAAAAATTATGATTTACCATTTAAATGTAATGACAAATATTCTGAAACGTTGATGAAAGAATTTGTGGATTCTAAAAATAAAAGTATGGAATACGACCCCCAATTGAAAAACCGCAAATCTACTGAAATATTTGACGAAAACATCGATGAAAATCTATCAAAAGACTTAAAAACAAAGTTGAATGAGCATCTTTTGTTCAACAAGGAGAGCAATTCAAAATTTAATAGGATTAAGAAACCTGAAAACCTGACTGACAATCAAATCACTTGCCTTATCGATGAGATGACTTCTTTCAAAAACACAAATTCTTCAATAATGAATCAAAATTCCGATAGGTTAAAGTCATCACCCATAATTTCGATCCTCATTCATGAATCCATCAAAAAAGATTTGAAGCACAATAATGAGAAAAAAAATCCCAGTAGTGATTTTAAATTCCTAGAAGATTATAGATTAGAAAGCGTGAAGAATAAACAACATAAAATTCAAAATGATGTCGCCAATAAAAATTCCACCACTATTGGGTTATCTTCAATTGAAAACACAGACAATAACTCTGAAAAGCCGTTATATGTGTTGAATATGGAAATAATTTCATCCAATTGTCTCAGTCCCATCGTCAAAGAAAACATCATAAATCTCTTAAAATCTAATTCCAACTATGTAAAAATACTTTTTTATTTATTTAATTTGTAATTTTAGGTCGGAAATTCAAGCGAATCGTTCCAATTCAAAGAAAAACAGCCTGTTGCAAAAAACTTCATAAATGAAATTTATGAAAAGAATAATAAAAATGTTAATGGAAATGAAAAAGATATTCTGACGAAAGAAATTTGCAATAACAAAATAAAAAAGCAGGAGAATAATAATCCAGCTACTTCCCAAACAAAAAACCAAAAATTAAGTTCGCTTTATGGGAGAAAATTTAGCTTGTCAAATTTAAAAAATATGAGAGTCGATGAAATTTTTTCACATAAAAAACCCAAAGATCCATCGACTGAAAACAAGACCATTGGTCTTCAAAAAAATAAACCTTTCAGAGAAGAGATATTTTTAGGTATTTTCTTCTAAAAGATTTCTTTTTAAAATTACTAATTAGATATAAACACACCACAAAACCAAAATCGATTTAATAATTTCATAAAACAAAAAAACACCGCAAATCAAGAATCAAAGTCAAAATCAAAGTCCAAGTCCAAATCGCAATCCAAATCAAAATCAACACTAAAAGAAAATTTGGCAAGCATTATTAAGCCCAAAAAAACTCATTACAAAAATTATTCCAATCCTAACGCGATCCACAAAAATTTTGATGATCAAACCGGAAAAAGAGAAAAAAATACTTCATTTCATTCTAAACTAGATATAAATGTTTCGAAACATGAAATGTCAACCAATTTGATTTCAAATACATATTTACCTCACGTGAAAACAAAACAGACAATTTTAGAATATGAACTCTTCAAAAAACAACGGAAAAGTATAATACATTTTTTATTGTTTTACAAATATTTTTTAGGGGAAAATGCAAATATAAATGTTTTATACGACAAAAAACAATTGCATTATGTGGTCAAGCAAAAAAACCTAGAAAACAACAATGGAAAGTCTGAAAAAAGGCTTCAGAATAAGTCAGTTTTGCTCGAAAATAAAGAAAATCTTCATGACAAAATAAATGAGGCCATAAAAATACAAAATAATCCAAAAATTGAACAAAGGCCATTCAAATCAAGTAATAAATTAACAAAAAAAATATCATCTCACTATAATTTAAGAACATAAAGATAATTTCTTCAAATAAAAAGAAGGAAATTTTTGGTAACAATGGTGAAAATAAATTGAAATCAATAATTTTGTGGTGTTTATTTACTAAACAAAAATTCATATATAAACTATTTTTTGAATTTAGATAAATTAAAAAAACTAATTAATATTTATTTCTTTGAATGACTTAAATTTCCATTAAAGGAACTAAATAAATAATATATAATATATTTCATGTATTCAGAAAAATAGGATGTAGTTCAAAAATAAATATAATTTCAAAACTTTCTAAAACAAAACTCAGAGAATGAAATTCAATTAGATTATAATTTCAAAAAATAGAATTATTTTATAATTAAAGATCTAATTGATGAGCTGGATTAAAATCATCCCTTGGAAAAAGAAATGATGGACAACATGATGGAACCCGAAATGGAGCTTTCCGATTTTTCTTAAACTAAAAAAAAAAAAAAAGAATATTAGTGATTTAAACACTAAACATACCTTATATCTGTAAAAAATGACAACTATAATGAAAATAATTCCTGCGGCAATTAAAAAAAATTTCCAGAAGGACAGATTGTTTGCATCTGATATTAATGATGAAAGCAATTCCTTACACTTATCTGTGGTTACAATGTGGTCGAACTCTATTACAGCATTATAAAAAAATATTTTTGAAATAATAAAATTATATCTGACTATTGTAAATGGAACATCGTTGAGAATATTCTTCCTCATTTAAATTGCTCGGTAAACAAAGTCCAAATATCTCAGAGTAATTTGTGGTATTTGAGTTATTGTTTGAAATATTTTGAGAAATTTGACAACTTGTATAAGAGCATCCTTTTATAAAATAAGAACGAATAAATACACTAAAAATGACCTTTAATACAGCTTGATGAACAGGTTATTTGATCAATATTGCTACACATATAAAATTTTTGATAGGCAGTATCCAGTGTGATAATTTTCGCCAAAATCGTTTCATTTGTTTCACATCCAGAGCCTATTTGTTAACTTTTTGTTAAGAATTTATTTAATTTTTACT
>Ga0302140_10002737_pt1 | contig 22809 bp, 24 predicted proteins | sample I_Bog_E1_1_FD_202095 | JGI IMG/M metagenome (GOLD analysis project Ga0302140, IMG submission 202095) | Peat permafrost microbial communities from Stordalen Mire near Abisko, Sweden - I_Bog_E1_1 | ecosystem: Environmental > Terrestrial > Soil > Wetlands > Peat | place: Sweden: Abisko, Stordalen... | reverse complement strand
TAAAGGGATGTATTGCCTCACAGACTTGCTTCAATTAGGGTAAGAGAAGCAAATGAATCTTTTGGCCTTTCCTTGACCCGGCGTCCCCGGCTGAACCGAACAAAGTCCTTGCGCTTGCCGGTATGGAGACCGGTTCATGCTCAACCTATCCCAGCGATTGATTCTCGGATGTGTGCTGCTAGCCGGCTTGACGGTGGGGCTGGTGGCTCTGACTCACCGCGCCCTGGAATCTGCGGGGCAGTCCGGGCTGGCCTACGGCTTTATGCTGGCGGCGTTGATTGTGGAGCTGGGGACGGTCTATTTTGTCCTGCGGCCCATCCGCATGCTGGCGCGGGATGCGCGCAGGATTGCGCAGGGAAACCTGGAACACCGTGTGGAGTGGAGCAGCCGCGACGACTTTGGCATGCTGGCGATTGAGCTGAACCGGCTGGCGGTGCGCCTGCGCGAACTACGCGACACCGAAGCGGGCCGGCGGCAAATGGAGTTTCAACTCTCTGACGCGGTGCTGCAATCCATCTTTGAACCCATCATCGTGACCGACGGCAAAGGGCATGTGCTCAAGGTGAACCAAGCGGCGGCAGAGCTGTTGGGGGACGCCGCAACCGACCGTATGGCGCTGGCAAAAGCCCCAGGCGGAGAGAAGATTCTGAATGCCATCCGGGATGCGGTCTCAATGCAGAAGGCGGTGGCCGCGGAAGACGAAGCCTCCATGCTGCCAATGCGTATCGGCGACAAGGAGCGCAGCTATCGGCTGCGCACCACGCCCATGCGCGACTCAGAGGGACGGCTGCTGGGCACGGTGACGACCCTCGAAGACGTAACCAGCTTGCAAGACACAGATCGCTTCAAGACCCAGTTCATCAGCGTGGCCAGCCGCAAGCTGCGCGATCCGCTGCTGCAGTTGCGCCGCGGTCTCTATGCCCTGGGCCAGGGGTTTGGTGGCGAGCTGCGCCCCTTGCAAGCACAACTCGTGGCAGAGGCCAGCCACGAGTCAGAGAAGCTGGACGATCTGATGGGCGACTTGATTGAAGTGGCCGAACTGGATACCGGCAAGCGCGAACTAAAGCCCGAGCGGCTTCGCCCGTTTGCATCTCTGGGCCAGGCGCGCGACCGCTTTTGCGACGAAGCTGCGCAGAAACGCATTCGCGTGGAGATACGCGCCTATGCCGATCTGGCGGCGGTGAACGCCGACCGCCGCGCGCTGCGCTCCATTCTGGACAACCTGCTGTCGAATGCGATTCGGTATACACCGCCCGAGGGAGAGATTCTGCTGGCCGCCGAAGAGATCAAGGACTTTGTGCAGTTCACCGTGCGCGACACCGGGCGAGGCATTGAGGCTGAGCGGCTGGGCAACATCTTCGACCGCTTCAATCCATTCTCAGAAAGTGGCTCGGGGCTGGGTCTAGCGCTGGTGCGGCGGTTGGTGGAGTCTCTGGGCGGCCAGATCGCGGTTGAAAGCAGGCTGGGCGCGGGAACCACCTTCCGGTTTACCCTTCCCGTCGCGGCGGTGGAAGCGATCCGTCATCCGGTGGAGGCGGGCTAAGCCATGGCAGAGATTCTTCTCGAAAAAAGACCGGAGCTCGCCAAGCTGCGCATTTACATCGGGGCTGCGCCGGGCGTGGGGAAAACCTACCACATGCTCAACGACGCTTACCTGATGAAGCACCAGCAATCGGTGGATGTGGTAATCGGCCTGGTGGAGAGCCACGGGCGCAAGGATACTGAGGCGCGGATTCGCGACCTGGAGATTGTGCCCCAGCGCGTGATTGCTTATCGCGGTGTGAGCCTGAAAGAGATGGACGTGGACGCCATCATCGCGCGCCATCCGAATACGGTCGTCGTGGATGAGCTGGCCCATACGAACGTCCCCGGCAGCAAGAACAAGAAGCGCTACGAAGATGTGCTGGAGCTGCTTGACGCCGGCATCAACGTGATGACTGCAGTCAACATTCAGCATTTGGAGACACTGAACGACGCGGTTAACCGCTCCGCCAACACCATCATTCGTGAGACCGTCCCCGACAACTTTCTTAAGCGCGCCACCGAGGTGGTCAACATCGACATCACCGTGGAGGAGCTGCGGTCGCGCCTGCGCCAGGGCAAGATCTATGCCCCGGAAAAGGTGGAGCAGTCGCTGGCCAACTTCTTCCGCAAGGGCAACCTGAATATGCTGCGCGAACTGGCCCTGCGCACAACTGCCGAGCAGGTGAGCAGCCGTGCGTCAGAATATCGCCGCACGCAAGGTCTGGAACAAGCGCCTATTCCGGAAAAGGTGATGGTCTGCCTCAGCACACGGCCCGGCACCGAACGGCTGCTGCGCGTGGGCGCCCGCGTAGCCGGCCGCCTGGCCACCAACTGGTATGCAGTTTACGTGACCCGCCCAGATGACGATAAGGGCCACGGCGACCCGGAAGCGCACCACCGCCTTGAGGAGTACGAGCGCATGGCGCGGGATCTGGGCGCCAAGGTGGTTTCGCTCACCGACCGCAACGTCTCCGACGCGCTGATCCGGTTTGCCCAGCAAGAGAACATTTCGCACGTGATCTTTGGCCAGTCGGCTCGCTCGCGGTGGGATATTCTGTTTCGCGGCTCTGTGCTGAACCGCTTTCTCTCAGAGGTACGCGACGTAAGCGTGCAGGTAGTGCCGATGCAGAAGCCTCTGCGGCGCGGCTAGGCAGCAGCCCATTTGCTTCCCATCGGACTTGCATTCCTGGACGAATATCGGATTCACCACAGATTTTGCTTCACAAATGGTGCAATCTGTGGCCTATACTGCTTTTAGCGTGCGGATTCTACTGCAATCGTGGTGGCCGCCTCGTCACTTCTATGGCTACGCAACTTTCCCAGAAGCGCGCCTTGAACCCGCCCCCGGCGATCCCCGACCGTCTCTACTTCAAAATTGGCGATGTCGCACGCATCTGCGGACTTGAGACCTATGTTCTGCGCTTTTGGGAGACGGAGTTCCCTCAGCTCAAACCCAACAAGAGCGGAACGGGCCAGCGGCTTTATCGCCGCCGTGACGTTGAGATGGTTCTGGAGATCCAGCGCCTGGTCCATGCCGAGGGATACACACTGGCTGGCGCCCGCCAGGCTCTTGACCAGGGAAAATCCCGCCCCGGCCCCCGGCTCGCCCAACAACCGCCCACGCAGTTGGCCGTTGTACCCGAATCGCAAGCTAGCCAGCAGCCGGATACGGCAAGCAATTCCCAGCCTCGCTTGCCGCTTGTGGTCGACGGCTCAGCCCAGCAGCGTCTGGATGCGGCTGCATCGGTGATTGGCCACGCGCGCGCCGAACTGCGGGCGCTGGCTGCGCAGTTGTCTTTGCCGGTTCCCAACGTGCCACGCCGCCGCCCACGGCTGGTCAGCGCAGCGCACACATCGGATTCTCTCTTTCCGTTGTAGGCTCTGTTTCTTCTCTCAGAAGCCAGTCTGGCCTCTGCGCCGAGCAGCAAACAGAGCCCTGTGATAACTTGGAATGAGCGGCCTTGAACGAGCTCGTAGCTCAGTTGGTAGAGCAACGCCCTTTTAAGGCGTGGGTCCTGGGTTCGAGCCCCAGCGAGCTCACCACACCCCTCCCCGGCCGCCTCCCTCAATAAGTGCTGCCCTCTGGGCTTGAGCTCCGTATTCCAGCCGTAATTCGTGCTGCGTCTTATGGTGATGACGCAAATGACGCCTTCAGCATAAGGTAAGAGCGCGCAACCTGCTGCCAGATTGCGGCCCGCCCCTCTTGAGCGCCGGAACAAGCCTAATCTCCGCCCGCGGTTGCCAACTTGTCCGGGCGTCGATCTAAACTTAAAGGGCAGTCGATGCGGTGACGGTTTGAACACGCTATGCCTGATGCTGCTCGTGGTGATCGCTGGAGTGTCCGGATGGGCGTGGACCCTCAGGACCAAGTTGCGCCGGCAGACTGGCAAACTGGCCGCAATAACCTATCTCGAACATCGCCGTAACCGCATCTTTGCAGATATCAACAGTTCAAAACCCCTGGTGGAAATCCTCGAAACGATCACAGATTTGACCTCCTCCATGCTTGATGGCGCCCCCTGCTGGTGCGAGGTCACCGATGGTGCGCGACTTGGCCATTATCCAGAGGATGCGGAACGATTGCACGTCCTCCACGAAGAGATTCCGGCCCGCTCCGGACCGGCGCATGGAACGATCTTTGCCGGCATCGATTCCAAGAATTTTCTGGGCATCCATCGCACTTTTGTCCAGGAACGGGAGACTCTTTCCGGAGGGGCGCAACTGGCCATGCTGGCCATGGAAACCCGCAAGCTTAACTCCGAATTGTTGCAGCGCTCGGAGGTAGACCTGCTCACCAATATCGGCAACCGCCGTTCGCTTGGGGAGCGCCTCGACACCCTGATTGAAGAGGCGCACCAAAATGCCAGCGTCTTCGGCTTGATTTACATCGACCTCAACGATTTCAAGCCGATCAACGACCGCTACGGCCACCATGTGGGAGATCTGTTCCTTCAGCAGATTGCACAGCGCCTGAAGCAACAACTCCGCTCCAATGACCTGCTCGCGCGGCTGGGTGGCGATGAATTTGGCGTGCTGCTGCCGATGGTGCGCACCCGCACACGCGTCGAGGAGATCGTGCTGCGTTTGGAACATTCCTTGAAAGAGCCCTTTTCCATAGAGGGAAATCTCCTGCAAGGCTCGGCCAGCTTCGGGTACTCCTTCTATCCGGAAGACGGCGTCACCAGGGAGAGCCTCCTGGCTGCCGCCGACTCCGCCATGTATGCGGCCAAGAACTTCCGGAAGCAAGCCGAGGGCAAAACGGCCCGGCGCGAGGGATAGGCCCCGGCAGACCGTCATCGCCCATAAAAGGCCTGACATGCCACAGGACCGTTCATTCCACTTTTAGAGATTTGTCCCCCTGAACGGACCGGCTCGCCGAGACGCGTTGCCAGCCTCGATTCAAGTCTGAATTACCTCTCACACTCTCGGCCAGAAGTGCTGCTCCGAACAGTCGCGCAGGCGCTGGGCTGCGTCTTCCGGGGTGATATCCCGCTGCGGCATGCCCAGCATTTCAAAACCGACCATGAACTTGCGAACCGTGGCTGAACGGAGCAGCGGCGGATAGAAGTGTGCATGGAAATGCCACTCCGCATGTTCGTCGCCATCCGTAGGCGCCTGGTGGAAGCCCATGGTGTAGGGAAAGCTGGTCTCAAAGAGATTGTCGTAGCGTGTGGTCAGACGCTTCAACGCGTCGGCTAGAGCGTCCCGCTCATCAATGTAAAGCTCCGGCAGCGCCCGGGCGTGACGGCGCGAAACCAGCAGCACCTCAAAGGGCCAGACGGCCCACCAGGGGACGATGGCGAGAAAATAATCGTTCTCAAAGACGATGCGCTCGCCAGCCAACTGCTCGGCCTCAATGGTGTCGCAGAGCAGGCAGTGGCCGGTGCGTGTCAGGTGATCGCGCTGGGCTTGTGTCTCCACGGCGGGCTCGTCGGGCACAAAACCCGTGGCCCAGATCTGGCCGTGGGGATGAGGATTGCTGGCGCCCATCATGGCCCCGCGATTCTCAAAGATCTGCACGTACTGGATCCAGTCGATGCCGCCCAGTTCGAGGTATTCGCGCGTCCAGGCATCGACAACGGGGCGAATCTCATCGCGGGTCATGCGAGCCAGGGTCAGGCTGTGGTCCGGGTGGTAACAGAGCACCTTGCACAGGCCGCGCGCGGGCTCTTCCACCAGCAGTGACGAAACCTGTAGATCGGTCACGGCAGGCGACTCCGGTAGCAACGCCGCGTAGTCGTTGACGAAGGAAAAGACGCCATCGTACACCGGATTAACAGCTCCACCGGCCCGCACGTTGCCAGGGCAAAGATAACATTTCGGATCGTAAGAGATTGCGGAGGGCGCCACCTTTTGACCGACTTCGCCCAGCCACGGGCGCTGAGTTCGATGCGGCGAAACCAAGACCCACGACTGCCGCAGCGGATTCCACCGCCGATGCGGATACTGACCCTTCTTTTCCATGCTTGCTCCCGCATCGATTGTAAAGTCTGCGGGGTAAAGCGCACGTGATCACGGCCGCAGATCGAAGGCCGGTCGCAGGCTACCGTCCATGTAAAACGGCACAGATGCGTGATCGTGGACGATCTTCCACCCAGTTCCCTGCCGCTGGAGGCACACCGTCGAACGCATCCAGAAACTGACGGTGCCTTCTGTCCCCTTCTTGGTGCCGCTCATGCGCAGGAAGCCGTGGCCGAACGCAAAGTCGCCGCTGACGGTCAAGTTGAAATCGCGCGACTCGATCTCGACCGGAGTTGCCCAACTGCCGAGCCACGCCTGTTTCTCCACTGGATCCACTCCATGGTGAATCAGCGGCGGAGCAAGACTGAAGACAGCTGCATCCGAAGCATACGATGCGGCGATCGCCGCGCCATCCTTGTCGTGATGCGCCCGGTGAAGTGTTTCAATGAGGGTCAGAATTTCGGCCTCATCCTCTGTGATCTGGGTTTGCAACGTTGCGGTGGACACGATGAAAACCTCCATTGGGATGAAATACTTTTGGCGTAAAGGACTTTCGCACAGTGGGAAACCGGCTCCGGAGCTAAGCCGTAGGAACAAGAATTTCAGTGACCAACTGCTCTTCCGGGGTGATTCGCGGATCATTGGTGTAATGCTCAATGGCGAAGTCGTTTCGCTGAGCGATGGGCTTCTCTTCAGCGATCGTCCAGACTTTGCAGGAGGCCTCTGGCAGTTGGGAGAACGAGCCGGTGAGCACAAATCGGCTGTACTTGCCGCCACTGAATTTTTCGTAGTGAATGCCCTCCGGTAGATCGATCGGGGGAGCGGTAACCGAGACGCCGGCGCGGTAGATTTGCGGGCCCACCTTGTAGAGGCTCATATAGCCGGTAATCTGGTTCTTTTCGGCGATGGCGGGTACATTCTTGTGCAGGTTGGTCCAGGCATCGGGGGCTGTCTTCATGAAAGGGCCGGTGCGTTCGAGAAAAACGTAGTGGGTTTCAGGCCAGGTTACGATCTCGGGTTCGAGGGTGAGGTTCATAGGGTCTCCTTTGTGGGTTCTATTCGGTTTAGTGTTTGTGTGAAGCCGACTCGCCGGCCGTGGCTGGCGTTCCGTCTGACCAATGGCCGACCGGGACCATGAAGATTGTTTCCGGTTCCAGATCATCGTGAAATTCATCATTCAGCAAAACGGGCGAGTCCGGCTGATTTGCCCCCCAGCTCGCAGCATTTGCCGTCGGGATATGAAACATCAGATGCGGATGCCAATGCCCCCCTTCATCGCCAAGGTAGGCGTCCTTCGACATCATGTAGGACATAGCTCCGGTCTCCGGGCTTGGCAGTTGGTTCCTGGTCAGCGCGGACTTGATGCTCTCCACCATCTGCGCCTTCGTGAGTCCGTTCAACGCCAGTTTTGTTCGATAGATGGTGTATGGAAGAATCGATCGTGTGGCCGCCGGATTGTAACAGATCGGACCCCGCAGCCTTGGATTCCAGAATTCCGGACTGCCGGTCGGCGACATCCACGACCGTTCAACCAGGCAGGTGAAACCATTCTTGCCTTCCATCGCGGTATGGTAGCCGTCCTTGCCCAAGACCAGGACTTCGGCCTCATTCGATATCGCTCCCGGCGCCGCGCTCTTTGCCAAGGCTATCTCGGCATCTCGATCCGCGATCAGGTAGCGGTCCAGTGGGGCCATCGTTGGATAGGGAGCCTTCGCATCCTGAGCCCGCGCAGGGCCGAACGCGCCAAACGCCGTGAGCAGGAGCGAAGTTGCCAGGGCAATTGCATTGATGATTTTCATGTTTATTTCCCTCCTATGAATTGGTTTCTTTGCTGCCGTTCCGGAGAATCGGATTGTGTTAACCAGGCTGATTGAAGAGCAGTTCGATGTACCGGCGCAGATGGTCGATGCATGCGGCGGCAATTTCCGGCCCGTGTTTGGCCTTGGCCAAAATGAAAGCGCCCTGGATGCTGGCCTGCGTGTAGAGAGCCAGACTTTCCGCAGTCCAGCCCGCCTGAATGCCGCGCTGGCGCATGGCTTCTTCGATATCGGGCACAAGAGTGGCAGCGTGGTCGCCGATGCTCTTGTTGCACGCTTCGCGAAGGTCAGGGTGTGTGTCGTAGACCTCTTGAACCATGGTTCCCACCAGGCACGTGAAATCCGGCAGGTCGCCTTGCAGAATCGCTTTGCGGAAGTCAACATACGCAAGCAGACGCTCGAGGGGATCGGAGAACTGGCGGTACGGCGCGGAGGCGAAAAAGGCACCGGTCATCTCTCCCCAGTACGCAGCCGCCGCAAGAGCCAGATCTTCTTTGCTTTTAAAGTGATGGAAGAAGCTGCCCTTGGTCAGTCCAGCCGCTTCACAGATGTCCTCAATGCGCGTGGCTGTGTAGCCCTTGGCGCGAAAGACGTGCAAGGCGGCGTCTAGTAGTTTGGTCTTCGATTCGTGTCTTTGATCGGTCGCGCTCATACAATACCTACCAGTTGGTATGTAACATACCAACTGGTAGGTATCTTGTCAAGCCCTACTTTAAAATTTTCGTGGCGCCTCGTTTTCCGAAGCCATTAACAGGAGCAACCTACGGCGTGCGCGGCTGCGCATTGCCGATGTTCCCTCGCGGCGGGAGTGTTCAAGCAGAAGCGTGGCTTCATCCAACAATTCCGGCTCCGCAGCCGCGAGAATCGCGAAGGCCTCCAACGCGATGGCGCGTATCGCATTGCGTTCGTCGTTCGTCAAAGTGCGCACCAAAGATGCCAAACACATGCGCTGCGCATGAGAAGATGCGTTGAGCGCGGCAGCAAGAGTCACGTAGCCTCGAGCCTGCCACTCCCCTGCTGGAAGCTCGGTAACCAGTTCGATAAAAACATCGGCATATTTGCCAAGAATGCCCGGTTCCCGCGCGCTCACGCGCCGAGCCAAATCGGCGGCGCAACGGCGCGCAAACGGATCAGGCGACAGGAGCTCAGTCAGCAACCCGCGAACCGCTGCGCGCCGCGGCGGCGGCTGGCTGAGAAATTCCTGCATAGCCGCCACGGCATCGGCATCTTTCCAACTACGCGGGACAACCATCAAACACCCTCGCGGCGTCAGTATAGTTTCTCGGGGAATCGGACGTCCTGTGTCCGCAGTTTCCAAGGCGTCTCGACCTATACCGATGCCAAGCATTGCAAGCGTGAATCCGGCCACGCGGAGCTGCATCCGAGTCTCAGCTGAATGCCCTACAATGAATTCGCCGCTTCTTGCGCCTTGTTGTGTTTCTTCATCAGCCAGAGTGCACGGCAAAGATCACACATAGGACACACCTTGCAGACACTTCGTTCCATCTTTTTTCTCCTGTTCGTCTTCGTTTCCGGATTGGTGTACGCACAGCCCTCGGGAGGTCCATACGGGCCAATCGACCAGCGCTATGAGATTCCCAAGACCGGAAAGGTCTATTTCGTTGCGCCAGACGGCAAGGCCGACGCGGCCGGTGCTGAACTCGCCAATCCCACCACCATTGAGGCGGCCATGGAGCGCGTAGTGACCGGCGACGCTATCGTGATGCGCGGCGGCATTTACAGAACCGGCGGGCTGGTGCTGAATCAGGGCATCACGATACAGCCCTACGAAGAGGAACATCCAGTTCTCAAGGGTACCGGGATCGCAACGCAGTGGGAGGCTTTGCCAAACAACGTCTGGCGGACCAAATGGTCTCATCTCTTCCCTGCCGAGCCTCTGCCCTGGTGGAATCGTAGGGGTGAGGGCGTGAAGACGCCCCTTTACCGATTCAACAACGACATGGTCTTCGTGGATGGCGAGCTTCTTAGCCCCAGGGGTTGGGAGGGAGAGCTGGACCCGCATTCCTTCTACGTCGACTACAAAAACGGATTCGTCTACATCGGCACGGACCCCACGAAGCGGCAGGTGGAGATCACCGCGAATGACAGCGCGCTGGTCAGGACCGCGGGGCCTGCGCATGGCAAGGTTTCAGATGGAAAAGGGCCTGTGATCCGCGGCATCACGTTTACGCAATATGCGTATCGCGCGCTGGAGATCGAGGGCAAGAAGCACTTTACTGCGAACGAAGAGCCCACCAATGAGCCTGTAGGCATCTCCGACCCGGCCACCTATGGCAAAGAGGTCAGGAACACGCTGATCGAGAATGTCACGATCACCTATTGCTCCCACGTTGCCGGTTATTTCCGCGGCGATGGGTTGATCATCCGCAACTCGCTCATCAGCGATACCGGCACGGAAGGCATCTACGTGATCGGTTCGTCGGATGTGCTGCTGGAGAAGAACATCGTCCGCCGCAACAACATCCGGCAGCTAACCGGCTACTTCCCTTCTGCGGTGAAGATATTCAACCAGACGCATCGCGTCGCCGTCCGCGACAACCTGATTCAGGAGCAGCCCTACTCCAACGGAATCTGGTTTGACGTGGGCAACCGCGATGCCGTCATGGTCGACAACTATGTTGAAAACGCTCTTGACGGCCTCTTCTTCGAGATCTCGCGCGGAGCCACTATCGCTGGCAATGTGGTGGTGAATTCAAACCACGGACTCCACGTGCTGAACTCGGCAGATGTTCATGCCTACAACAACACCTTTGTCAACGCGCGCGTAACCTTCGAGCGGAATGAGCGCGTGGCCGCGGGTGACGTTTTCGACTGGCATGCCACCACGGGGCCGGGTCTGGACCAGCGCGAAGGCCATATCTTTCTCCATAACCTGATGGCGGCTACGGATTCGTACCACGATCCGCTGCTCGAGTTCTTGCAGAGGCCGGCCCCGCTCTGCGGCAAGCTCGTGCATGCGCAGGCAACAGAAGTCGATGGCAATGTCTACGTCCGCGCATCAGCCACCGTCTCCGGCAGTCCTGCGCCGTTGATCGTCTTTGCTCCCTCGGAGACAGATGGCTGCACCTCGCAACTCGCCTCGCTCGATGATTTTCGCAAGCTGCGGCCTGCGTTTGAGAAGAACAGCTTTGAGATCGACCGTTCTCCCCGCTCGGTTCTGAAGGGGCCGGACCTGGGCCATTTCGAGCTACAGAGCGCGCTGCCGAATGCGCCGGCCATTAACTTCCTTCCGCCTGAGGTTCGTTCGCTTCTGGGATGGAACGAAGCGGAGGCCAAGACGCCCGGAGCTTATCCGCTTCGCTGAGTACGGTTGCACCTCTCTGGGACAGTCAACTTAGCCAACGGAATCTGTTCCACCATAGACCCCTGGCTTGGATCGTTCTACGATGGACGTTGCACATGGAGGCGGGCGTCGCTTCGCCAAGGATGGATCGAGATGCTCTCGGCTGCCGCAATCGTCGACCTACAGGATCAGCGGACCCGCACCTGGCACGTGCAGCCGGCCCTTCCGGAGGCAACTCCGCAAGAAAAGGCAAACGCCGATGCGGAGAGCGGTTGGCTTGCCTTAATCGGCCGCCAGCATCGCGCCAACTTTGACCTGTGGCACATCGAAGACGAAGCGCGTGCGCCGGGTGCAACCGACGCCGAGTTGGCCGAGGTGAAACGCCGAGTGGATCTGACCAATCAGCGCCGGAACGACCTGGCCGAGGAACTGGACCGATCCTTGCTTAGCTGGCTGGCAACCAATCGCCTTCCCAACCCGGAGGCTCCCCTGCATTCCGAGTCTCCCGGACTGATGATAGACCGGCTCTCGATCCTGGCGTTGAAGATCTACCACACGCGTGAAGAGGCCGAGCGGGCCGACGCCCCAATGGGCCACGCCGAGCGCAATCGTGAGCGGCTGGCCATCCTGAAAGAGCAGCGCGCCGACCTGGCCGGCTGTCTCGACGCTTTGTGGAGTGAGACCCTGGGCGGAGTCCGGCAGTTTAAGCTCTACCGCCAACTGAAAATGTATAACGACCCGTCCTTGAACCCGGCAATCTACAGAAAAGCCACCCTCGGTTCCGAATGACCTATTGATTTGATTACATTTGCAGAACGACCCCTCCGCGTCCAGAAAGTTTATTAGAAGACAAACCACGGTGCCGTTCGCAGTTCGGGAACCTCATTTCGCAGCAATCAAGTCCTAGCCGTGACGCGATCCGGCCCCGCGCGAAGACTCCCTATGGAGCTGACCAGTTGACGTGAGCCGGGGTTGTGCGTATAAAGATGGCCTAGCAGCGCAATTCTGAATTGCAGGCTCCAAACCGGCTTTTGGCCGGCTCAGCCATATGTCCAGGAAGGCGCGTTCTCGGCAAACACATGATGCAAGAAGCACGATCCACGGCTCCGAGCCGCAAAAAGATACCTCCTCCGCCTGCAAAGAGCGGCGGTCACCCCCTTACGGGTACTGGACCTGTCTTCCAGCACTTTCAGGCAGCTGTGCAACTGCTGCAACAGGGAAAGTATGAACGGGCGCTGGCCGGTTTTGAGAAGATGATTTCCACTGCACCGCCCGAGATCCAGGAGCGGTGCAAGATGTATGCCCAAACCTGCCAGCGCCAGTTGGAGCGGGCCAGGCTTACGTTTCTGACGCCGGAGGAGCATTGCGACTACGCCGTGTCCCTGTTGAACACCGGTTACTTCGAGGATGCGCGTGAGCAATTCAGCGACATTCTGTCCAATCATCCGACCGCCGACTACGCTCTTTATGGGCTTGCTCTGCTCGACTCCATTACGGGCCGCTCGCAGGATTGCCTGACGCATCTCGCGCAGGCCATCGAACTGAACCCCAAGAACCGGCTCCAGGCCCGCGCCGACAACGACTTCCAGAGCATGGTGGACGATCCGCGATTTACCGAGTTGCTGTACCCTGAGGTCCCGTGAAGCTTCCTTGGCTTTACAGTGTGGCGGGGAGGGAATGACGAACAGTCTCCAGGGTGCAACGCCCAACCAGGATTCGCTTTTCCAGGGCGATGGTCGCAACGGAGCCTCATCGGCGCCGCATCCCCTTCGTGTAGTGGCGATTGGCGGCGGCACGGGACTCTCTACGCTGTTGCGGGGGCTGCGTCGGCATGTGACCGCCTCGAACCAGCCTGCTGCCGCGCCAGGCGTCATTGCCGACCTAGCCGCTGTGGTCTCCGTGACCGACGACGGCGGATCCTCCGGCCGCTTGCGCAAGGGATTCAACATGCTGCCGCCGGGCGACCTGCGCAACTGCATGGTGGCTCTCAGCGAGGAAGAAGATCTGCTGGCCCGGCTCTTTGCCCATCGCTTTCGTGGCGGCGATGCGCTCAAAGGGCACAATTTCGGCAACTTGTTTGTCGCGGCGCTTACCGAGATCACCGGCGACTTTGGCCAGGCCATTCAATTGGCCTCGAAGATTCTGGCCACGCGCGGTCGCATTTATCCCGTAACTACGGCCAACACGACTCTGATTGCGCGGATGGACGACGGCTCCGAGGTGCGCGGCGAGACCAATATCACCGCCAGCAAAAAGCGCATCGCTCAGCTGATGCTCGACCCACCCGATGCCACACCGCTGCCGGAGACTCTGGAAGCCATTGAACGCGCCGATCTGATCACAGTCGGGCCAGGCTCGCTTTACACCTCGCTCATCGCCAACTTGCTGGTGCGGGGAATCCCGGAGGCTTTGTATAACGCTCGCGGCGTGCGCGTCTACATCTGTAACCTGATGTCGCAAGCCAATGAAAGCCTCGGGCTGACCGCCTCAGAGCACATCGAACGGATTTACGAGCATACTCGATCGGCCATCTTTGACTATGCGCTGGTAAACACCGCGCCGTTTTCACAGGAAACCCTAGCTCGCTATGCGGCCGAGGGGGCTTCGCCTATCACACCTGACATCGAGCGGATTGAGGCTCTGGGTGTACATGCCATTGTCGGCGATTTTGCCAGCGAAGAGAGCGTTGTGCGTCATGCTCCTGGCCGCGTTACGGGCGCATTGCTGGCGCTTGGACGCACTGCTTTTGCGAGACAGGTCTGACAGATTTCTCTTCCCCGCCCCTCCCGCTTTGAAGTAAAGTAAAACGGCGCGGCCTGGAGCTCGCGCGATCAAAAATGGAGGTATCATGCGCAAGACCCGAGTTTGGATCACGTTGAGCTGTTGCTTGTTCGCCATGGCAATTGTCGCCTGGGCGCAGACCACCAGGAAGCCCGGCCTGTGGGAAATCACCTCAAACATGACTTTTCAACAGTCGCCCATGCCTCCGGGAATGCAGGCGCCTCCCGGATCGCCCTTTGGCGGCGGACCACGCACCACGCAGGTTTGCGTCACGCAGGCGCAGATCGACAAATATGGCGCTCCGCCTCCGCAAACCCGCGGCGACTGCCAGATGACGGGCATCCAGATTCGGCCCACTGGCATGTCAGCAACCATGGCATGCACGGGAAGGGTGGTTGGGAGCGGGTCTGTGGAAGCAACCTTTCTTGACAGCGAGCACACGAGGAGCAAGGTTCACTTCACTGGAACCATGACGATGGGGCCGAACAGCAGGCCGATTGAGTGGACGATGGAATCGACCTCAACCTTCAAGGGTGCCGACTGCGGAAGCGTGCAGCCCATCGTTACGCCAGGCAATTAGAAGTCAGCCCAACACCCAATCTATTCAGTAGCTTTGCGCATCCCATCCCTTCCGGCTTTACTTGCGGTGAGGATGGGATGCTGTGATATCTATTACTCATATTAGTATCTTTTATGGTACTATAAATCCGTAACTGAGATTCGCCAGTACGTTGACCGCTCAGGGCGCAATCCTTTCGATCGATGGTTCGACAAGCTGGACGACATGGCCCAGGCGCGCGTTGCGGTGTCTCTCGACAGGCTTGAGTTGGGCAATTTTTCCGCTACCAAGGGTATTGGCTCCGGGGTGTTTGAACTGCGCTTGGATTTCGGACCCGGCTATCGTGTGTACTTTGGCAAGGATGGAGAGCGACTCGTGATTCTGCTGGGCGGCGGGACCAAGAAACGGCAGCAGGCCGACATCGATGCAGCGACTGCTCTCTGGAAGGAATACAAGCAACGAAAGCGGGAGGAATGATGCCACTTACAAAGAGCTTCAACGAAACGATCAAGAGCAAGCTCCAGCATAGCGAGGGGTTTCGCAGGGCGCTTCTCAAAGAGGCAGTCGGCTGCATGATCTCCGGAGATGTGGAGACGGGAAAATCCGTACTCCGCAAGTACATTAATGGGACGGTTGGCTTTGTGAGGCTGGGGGCCGACCTGGGACGCTCCCCCAAGGTACTCATGCGGATGTTCAGCGCGACAGGCAATCCGCAAGCGAAGAACCTCTTCGAGATTGTCGCCTATCTGCAAAAGATTGAAGGAACCGTGCTTGAAGTCGTGGATCGAGCAGCGGCATAGCAGATATGGCCATCAAGAGAATCAGGATAGATTACACGGTCTATTCGCCCAACTATCATCCTGGGGATGGTTGCTGGGATTTGCAAACCCTGGAGAACGCGAAGCGAAAGGCGCGTGGCCTTGGTCCCGGGACGCGAATCTATCGTAATTTCAATCAAACCAACAAGCGCGGGCAGATTCTGGGCGATTGGTGGACAGGAAATAACTATTGGCCGCAGGCCGCATCGATGTTACTGGCGCGTAGCGCAGCGATGGGACGCGCGCGGCCCTTCAGGTTGGGGGCAACTGGTTGAGCCCGAGACAGCCTATGGCACCGTAACGTTGATCGATGCGGTCTGGGACATTTGAGTGTTGATGTCCGTCGCTGTGATTGTGTAGGTATAAGTCCCCGGCGTCGCGCCGCCACTGTTGCCGCCGCAGGCGCTGATTCCCGCCAGACCGGCCAGTGTGCCTGCGACGAGCAACGTCAGCGTGAGCCAGCGCGCTACCCGCCGCCGGATACCAAAGCCCAACAACAGCACACCAGCCAGCGCCAAGCCAGGCGCCAGGCATCCATTGCAAGGGTTAGAGTTAAGGAAACCAATTGTCCCCGTCACGACCTGATTTGCGGTCAGCGTATAAGGTGGCCTTACTGGCCCCCCGAAGTTGCAGATGGACACATTGACCCCGGCCGGTGGAGTCGGAGGAACGCAACCGACTTCAACTGTACCGGCATAGCCGTTGACCGAGGTCAGCGTGAAAGAGCTGGAACCAGATCCGCTGGAACCGCTAGAGGACATGGTCACGTTGTTGGCTGTGATGGTAAACGCGGGCGTGGGGGCCGACGCAGACGAACCGAAAACCACGTTGCTCGATGCTATGAGAAATCCGAGAACGACTTGCAGACGGTATCTTTGCATGGCAGAGACCTTTCTGCGGGTGTATCGCACCCTGCCTGCGTGATTAGACGAAGACCAACTCCAGCGGTTGGTTGGTTTTTAACGAATTTTGCACCGCATTTTGCGCCCAGCCCTGCATTCGCAGGATAGCTCGCCCCTCAGGCTTCAACCGTGCGTTTCAACTGGCCACAGGCGGCGTAGATGTCGCGGCCTCTTGGCTTGCGCAGGTAGGCGGGAATGCCTTCGGCGATCAACGTAGCGCGAAATGCCTCGATCGCTTCGGACTGGGGCGTGGCGTAGGCGATGCCAGGGCCGGGGTTCCATGCGATCAGGTTGACCTTGGCGGGAAGGCCGGAGTGGCGGACAAGGCGTGCGACCTCTTGCGCATGCTCGGGCCGGTCGGTCACGCCGCCCAGCAGTACGTACTCAAACGTGATTCGCTCGCGGGGGCGCAGCTTCACCTGCCGCACCGCGTCCATCACTGCCTCAATAGGCCACTTGCGGTTGATCGGCATGATCTCGGTTCGGATGCGGTCGTTGGGCGCGTTGAGGCTGATGGCCAGCTTGGGGCGGAACTCCGTTCTTTCAACTGCAAAGCGTTCAATACCAGGAACAATGCCAGAGGTGGAGACGGTCATTCGCCGCGGGCTCAAGCCTACCTCTGAGACCAGCAAACGCACCGCTCCCATGAAGTTGTCGTAGTTGAGAAACGGCTCGCCCATACCCATGAAGACCAAATTCACGCGGTCGCGGCCCACCTCGACCTTGTGGCGATCAAAGACCGCCAGCACCTGCCCGGCGATCTCGCCCGCACTGAGGTTGCGTTGCAGGCCGAGTTTTGCCGTCAGACAGAACTGGCAGTTGACGGCACAGCCCACCTGGCTGGAGACGCAGATGGTGGCGCGAAGCCTATTAGGCCGATCTCGCTGGGCAGGAAAAAGCTGTGAGTGGGATGCACCGCTATCCCAGGTCTCAGAATCGAGACCTGGGGCACCCAAAAATTCGGTATCGTCCACATCGCTGCCGTCGCCGGATTCGCCATCGTCGCCTTCCGGCATCCAGACGGTTTCCACCGTTTGAGACTCTTCCTCTGCGCCCTGGCTTTGCACCAGATAGCGCTCGGTCCCGTCCACGGACTGGAAGACCTGCGCAATCCGGGGACGTCCTACCTGCCATCCTGCGTTGGCTAGCTTTTGGCGCAGCGGTTTCGGCAGCGTCGTGATCTCACTTATGTCTGCGAGACGCTGACGATAGAGCGCCTCAGCCAATTGACGTCCGCGCCACGCGGGTTCACCCGCCTCTAGCATCAGCGCTTCAAGCGCATCACCATTCAGGCCAAAGAGCGGCCTTTGACGGCTCTCCAATGCGGTTTGGCGACCGGTGGTCTGGCCGGAGGCTTCTAAACGAACGAATTGGCTGGATTTCCCCGTCACGGCTTGGCTCAGGATAGAGCATTCAGTCTCTTCGTGCAGCCGCAGTCTTCGTTTATGAGATAGATTCGGTCCGGGTTCGCCGCCAGGAACGTGCCGCGCGGCCCAGTTGCCCTACAATCGAGCTTGAAGAGATGATGACGAATCCTGAGCGAAATCTTCGCCGCACCGTATTGCCGAACGGCTTGATTGTGTTGACCGAGCGCATGGAACATCTGCGTTCGGTGGCCATGGGCGTTTGGATCAAGTCAGGTTCCCGCTGCGAGCCGGCGGAGACCAACGGCATTAGCCATTTCGTTGAGCACATGCTCTTCAAGGGCACACGCTCTCGCTCCGCGCAGCATATTGCCCGCGAGATGGACTCGATCGGCGGCAATCTGGACGCCTTTACCGGCAAGGAGACCATCTGCTTCAACGTCAAGTCGCTCGCTGACCACGTGCCGATTGCGCTGGATGTGCTGACCGACCTGGTACTCAACCCCGTCTTTGCCGAAGCCGACATTGAGCGTGAGCGCGGCGTGATTCTTGAAGAGATCAAGATCGACGAGGACAATCCGGACGTACTGGTCCACGAGCTGTTTACGCAGAGCTTCTGGAAGGGCCATCCGCTGGGCTGGCCGATCCTGGGTACCAAGGCCACGGTCAGCGGGCTTGATCGGGAAAAGCTGCTGGCCTATCACGGCGACCGTTTTCACGGCGGCAACATCGTCTTCTCAGCGGCCGGAAATCTGGACCACGACCAGTTTGTTTCGGAAGTGAGAGAGAAGTTTGCGGGGCTGGCCGGGGGCGAAACGCTGCATGAGCTTTCCGCACCGGAAGCCAGCGCCCGCATCGTGATGCGCAACAAGAAGTCTCTGGAGCAGGTGCAGATCTGCCTCGGCGTGCCAGCGCCGCCGATCACCGACGACAACCGCTACGCCACGCTGATCTTGAATACGGTGCTGGGCGGCGGCATGAGTTCGCGGCTCTTCCAGACCATCCGCGAGGAGCGGGGTATGGCCTACTCCATCTACTCCGATCTGAGCCCCTACCGCGATACAGGAACCCTGCTGGTGTACGCCGGCACCTCGGCGGGCAAGGCGCTGGAAGTGGTAGACCTGATTCTGCTCGAGTTCCGCAAGCTGAAGGAGACTGCGCTCACCCAGGAGGAGCTGACCCGCGCGAAAGACCAGCTCAAGGGCAACATCCTGATGGGGCTTGAAAGCTCAAACTCACGCATGGCCAACCTGGCGCGCCAAGAGATGTACTTCCACAATTTCTTCAGTGTCGATGAGGTCATCGCCTGCATCGACGCGGTAGATTCCGCCCAGGTGCAGTGCATGGCTCAGCGGCTCTTTGACCCCAAGCGCATCGCCGTGACCCTGCTCGGCCGCCTGGACGGGGTCAAACTCAACCGGACGAGGCTGGATGCGGCTTTTAGCAGCTAGCTGCCTTTCGAGCGTCCGATTTCCCTTCCGCGTCCATACGTTGTAGCATTTTGTCGGATGGGTCAGCGTGTGTCGGCCCACACTATGAGGCAATGGAACTCCATGAATGGCAAGTTTTCGTTCTGTATCGGCCGCCGCGTCGCGCAAGATGCTTACCTGACCGGCAATTCTGAGCGGTCCAACGGCTTTACGCTGATGGAGTTGCTGATCGTGATGGCCATCATCACCATTTTGATGCTGATTGGCTTCCCGACTTACAAAAGCGTCATGAAGCACACCCGCGAACTTTCGGCCAAGAAGTCCATGCAGACCATACAACAGGCTGAGATGATGTACGCGAGCAATTACCCCAGCAAGGGATTCGCATGCGATCTGAAATATCTGGGTGGCGAGGCAGCACCGGGCACACCTCCCACGGCCACGGCTTCTCAGATGCTTCCTGATGAGCTGTCAAAGGGCAACAAAGATGGCTACGACTTTGTCATTACCAATTGCGCCAAGAGCGCCCAAAGCGGCTCCGAACGGGTGGATGGATACACCCTGACCGCGGTTCCAACATCGGTGGGCAAGACCGGAGATCTCGGGTTTTGCACAGATGAGGGCGGCGTACTGAAGCAGGATCCAACGGGCGGCACGAACTGCACGGAAAAGGTCCAATAATCGGGTGGAGTTTTTGCACTCCCGCACGCGCATGGATTCGAGAGAGCCGCTGTATCGCCGAGGGTTGGGCATTGGCATCGTTGTAACGGTCACCATCACCTGTCTATGCCTGCTCCCGGCCCTCAGCCGAATAGCGAAGAACAGCTTGAATAACCATGCCAGCGAAGCGTCTGCGATTCAGTCGATCCGCATGATCTATCAGGCGCAGCAGCAATATGAGTCCGCATACCCTGCCCATGGCTTCGCCTGTAGCCTAGCCGCCCTTGGGGGTGACCCGAGCGCCGGCACGCCCTCGTCGGCTGCCGCACAGCTACTTTCGGGCGACCTCGCCTCTGGATTCAAGTCCGGCTATCTCTTCAACCTCGACTGCAAGGACACGATGACCATCAACGGTATTCATCGGTACAACAGCTACACCGTAACGGCCGTGCCACAAACAGCGGGCAAGACCGGCAATCGCGGCTTTTGCAGCGATCAGTTCGGAATCATCAAAACCGATCCAGCAGGCGGAGCCAATTGCACACAACCTCTCGAGTAGGTATGCGCAAACTCGTTCGGCGCGGCGGCGCGATCGTGGCCGCCGCGCTGATCTCTGCGGTTCTCTTTGCTCAACAACATTCGCCCTCCGCGCCGTCAGCGCAAGAGCTGGCCCAGCGCGTCGATCGCCATTACAACCAGCTGCACTCGCTCAAGGCTTCGTTTGTTGAGAGCTATGAGGGCCTGGGAATCAAGCGATCTGAGAGCGGAACGCTGCTGCTGCTCAAACCCGGCCGCATGAAGTGGGATTATAGCTCGCCAGCCGGCAAGCTTTTCCTGCTCGACGGCAAATACGCGTGGTTCTACTCGCGCGGCGATTCGCAAGTGCAGCGCATCGCCTCCAAAGAGCTCGACGACCTGCGCTCGCCGCTGCGCTTTCTGCTGGGCCACACCGAGCTTGAAAAGGAACTGACCGGCTTGACGCTTGCGCCGGCGGGAACCAGCGGTCAGTTCGCCCTCACCGGCCAGCCAAAAGGCCAGGAGCAGCGAGTCGCCCGGCTCACGCTCACCGTGACTGCCGACGGAACCATCAACGGCATCGAGATTGAAGAAACCGATGGCGCGCTGACTCGCTTCACGTTCACAGGCGAAACTACCAACGCTCCGGTTTCGGCAGAAGAATTTCGTTTCACGCCGCCCGCCGGGGTGCCGGTGGTCGATGCACTGCCGCCGGTGTGAGGCGAGAACAGCGGAGTTGGCGGCGTTAGCCACGCTGCGCGTGTGCTAGCGGAGTTAGTTGTACTCGCTCCGCTAACTCCGCCAACCGCACTAACCCCGCTAGCCAGCTACTCGTACCTCAGCGCCTCGATGGGGTCCAGATTGGCCGCGCGGATAGCGGGAATCATGCCGCTGACGAGGCCAGTGACAATGAGAATCGCAGTGGCCACAAGCACTGAGGTCGGCGAAATCAGAAGGCGAATATCCGCAGCCTCGGCATTCTGAGCCAGGGCGCTATAGAACGTAATCCGCCCCACCATTGCAGAGACCAGATAAGCCAGCGCAATTCCCGCTGCGCCGCCTACGCTGGTGATGGCCAGGGCCTCGGCCATGAATTGGATCAGGATGTGATGCCGGCGCGCGCCAAGAGCTTTTTCAATGCCGATTTCACGGGTGCGCTGCTGCACGGCCACCAGCATGATGTTCATCAGGCCAATGCCCGCGATGCCCAATGTGAGCGCGCCCACCAGCGAGAGCAGCACTTGCAGGCCAATGGAAAGAACATTGAACTGGCGCAGTTGAGTCATCAGGTTGGCCACATGAACGGCCTCGTGATCCGAGGGGCGGAAGCGGTGGGCCGCGCCCAGGGTCTCGCGCAGAGTTTTCTCAGCCAGTTCATTGTCGCCGTGATAGCTGAACCAGGCCCCGTCGATGTACATCGTGTCTTTCAGGTCGCTCATGGTGTTGAAAGGCACGTAGATCTGGCGGTTGATATCGTTTTCGTCGCCCTCCTGCATCTTGGGGTGCAGCACGCCGATGACAGTGAACAGTACGCCGTTGAGCCGGATCGTCTCACCCAGTGCCCAGCCGCCGGAGAAGAGCTTGGTCTTGGCTTCGGAGGCGAGAACGCATACGTGGGCGCGCTGCTGGTCCTCGGCGCCATTGAAGAAGCGGCCCTGATCGGCATCCAACTTCAGAATGTCCTGATACGAAGGGCGGACGCCGTTCACTTCCCAACTGTACGTGTGCAGATCGTTTTGAACCGTAACGGTTTTCGTTGCGAAGGGCGAGATATGAATGATACCCGGAACGGCGCTGGTGACGCGATCCACATCGTCCAGGGTGAAGCGGACGCTGATGCCGGCCTTATCTCCGCCGGCCTGCTCGGTGGTTTTGCCGGGAAAGTAGCCGATGGTGTTGGTACCCCACTCGGCAAAAATAGTCTGAATGGCGTGGCTGAAGCCCGCACCATAGGCCAGCAGCAGCACCACCGTGGCAATGCCCCAGGCCATGCCGATCATGGTGATTGCAGTGCGGCGACGGTTGTAGACCATCGCCTCCCACGCCTGCCCGAAGATGTCTTTGAGCATGTTTTAGCCCCTTCCGAGTGAACAGTGATCAGTGAACAGCGAACAGTGGTTACCAATCAGCCTTCGAACAGTTCTTTAGGTCGATGCACCGGCCTCAACAACAGGTTTGAGGCTGGCGCCGGACCACTGTTCACTGACCACTGTCGGCTCACTCTCTCCGCAATGCCTCAATCGGGTCCATTGCCGCAGCCTTGCTGGCGGGATAGAGACCTGCAACCACGCCGCAGATCACCAGCGACCCAAACGCCAAAGCTGCCGACCAGGGCACCAGACGCGGCGGATCCCAACCCGGCATCTTGTCGGTCAAAAACTGTTGCAACACCCACATGAATGCGGCCGAGAGCCCAATCCCAATCGCTCCGCTGATGCCAGTCAGCAAAAGCCCCTCCCAGAAGAACTGCGTCAGAATACTGCGTTTGGTGGCTCCGATTGCCATCAGGAGGCCAATCTCCCGTGTCCGCTCGGTCACCGAAACCAGCATGATGTTGATAATGCCCACTGCGCCCAGCCCCAGCGTCACAACGCCCACACCGCCCAGAAAGGCATCCATGGCATCGAAGATGCCGCCGATCATCTTCTCTTCCTTCACGGTGTCCCAATCGTC
>Ga0302140_10002734_pt1 | contig 22818 bp, 21 predicted proteins | sample I_Bog_E1_1_FD_202095 | JGI IMG/M metagenome (GOLD analysis project Ga0302140, IMG submission 202095) | Peat permafrost microbial communities from Stordalen Mire near Abisko, Sweden - I_Bog_E1_1 | ecosystem: Environmental > Terrestrial > Soil > Wetlands > Peat | place: Sweden: Abisko, Stordalen... | reverse complement strand
GCTCGGAGACAGCCGTAGAGGCAGATCACGATGGCGAAGAGGCCGGTGATGTCGGTGAGGAAGGTTGCGGAGAGGACGAGGTAGAGCGGCGAGAGAACGAGGGCGAGGGTTCCGAGGGCGGCGTTGCGCTCGGAGATATTGGCGCGGACGAGAATGCGCTGCAGAACGAAGGCCATGACGATAGCAATGAGGATGGTGCTCATGCGAACGATGGAGTAGGAGAAGCCGAAGAGCTTGACGAAGGCGGCGGCGAGGACAAGTTGCCAGACGAGCATGGGTGCGGCCCATCCGGTGTAGAGGATGTGGCCGGTGGTGGCAAGGGTGTGGGCCATCACGACGTAGGGGCCGTCATCGGAGACTCCCATCTCTGCGAAGGGGTGGCTGATGAGCTCGCAGAGGAGCACGGCCAGCGCGCAGAAGATGGCGGGAATGCGGAACCTTCGGATGGCGTGCAAAGAACCCCCTGAAGTGTGTTAAGCGTTTGATGCGGCTATGACGCGTCGAGCGGTGATGTTGGACTGTTGGATTTTCAGGCGCTCTTGTGGAGAGGTGGTTGTAGCGTAGGAACGGTTTGGACGGCAGATGAGTCTTGATCGGTACGAGCCATCTTTCTGAGCGTGTAGAGGATCAGGAGGCAACCGGAGGCAGGTGCGAGGAGCGCGGTTGCTGAGAGCAGAACTCCATGCGTGAAGCGGAGAAAGAGGGTATCGAAGAAGAAGCTGAACTCTAGGGTGCAAAGGACGAGAAGCAGCAATTCGAGTGGGGAGACCCCTCGCTCGAAGGCTTCTTTCCAGAGAAAAAGGGCTGCGAGAAAGACGATGCCGTAGGCACTGCGCCAGGCGATGGGAGAGCAGTAGAGCGAGAGAAGAGAGATGAGCGAGAGAAGCTTGGCGCGGTCCATGATGGGCAGCCGAGGGCCGAGACGGTAGACGCCGATGAGCGTGGCGAGCATGATTGCGGCGGCGATGAGCTTGGAGCCGAAGATGACTGCGTGCGGAATCACGGTATCTTCCGCCATGAAGTTCTTGCCGGTGAGGCCGAGATAGAACTGCTGCAATCCAGAGGGCAGAGAGACATTCGAGATCGAGATGAAGCCGGTGGACATGGGGGGCATGACGTGCAGGGTGTAATCGGCCAACGCTTTCGGGCCATTGATGAGGCAGAGGGTGACGCAGATCGCAGCCAGCGAGAAGGCGAACCATCGGACCCAGCGGCCCTCTCGCCAGACGAGGAAGGGAAGAAGTACGAGCAGCGGCGTGAGCTTGATAGAGGTCGCGAGGGCGAAGACGGCGGCTGAGGTTCGGTTGAATCCTTTGACATAACAGACGATGCCTGCGGTCCAGAGAAGGATGAGGACGCTGGAGATCTGGCCTTCGCCGAAGCTCCAGCCGTTGGCGCGGAAACAGAGGATGCCGAAGAAGAAACCGATACAGGCGACGTGGAAGACGGTGTCAAAGAACATCCAGGTAACGAGTATTGCGGCGCCGAGGATGGTGAGGAAGTTGAGCGCGAGCCAGGCATCGCAGGCGTGCTGCAGCGAGAGGAAGGTGAAGGGTACGAGCAGGTCGGCGAGGGTGGGCGGATAGACATAGAGACGCACCCAGGGGATGCCGATGCTTGCGGCCGTCTGCTGGAAGATGCTGCCGGGTGTGGCGAAGCGCATCTGAGGGTTCTGGCCGGTGTCGGCGTCGTTATAGATCTCCACGCCTTTGTGTTCGCGAACGAGCTGGGCGGCGGTTAGATACACCTTGAAGTCGACCTGATCGGGCACCCCGGCACCCTTAATCCACTCACTGCCCGCGAGCAGGACAAGGATGGCCAGCGTGAGGTACGCGGCGATGCGGACAAGGCTCGTGGAGGCGGCTCGTTGCATAGGTGACCCCATTATCGCTTATGAAAGTAAACGGGTAAGGGGAGCGATGCGGGGTGAGGATATAGGTGCGATAGCAAACATTATTCGGGTTGCTGCTGCTTTCCCGCAGCGAGATCGCAGGCTCGCCAGAGATACCAGCTGGCGACGGAGCGCCAGGGTATCCACTTTTTCGCGCGGCGCTCCATAACGTCGGGTTTGGGTAGGAGGTCTGGAGTCACCTTGGTGTCGGGCTTGAGGCCTTGGAAGGTGAGGGCGAAGCCTTTGCGGACGCCGTAGTCGCTGGTGGGGAAGACGTCGGGGCGGCCGAGGCGGAAGATCAGGAACATCTCGACGGTCCACTTTCCGATTCCGCGGACCTCTGTGAGGTGGTCGATGATGACGTCGTCGGACATCTTCCGAATACGGGCGAGGGTGGGGACAGTGCCGTCGAGGGTTTTGGCGGCGAGGTCGCGGAGGGCGAGGGTCTTGTTGGCGGAGAGGCCGGCGGCGCGGAGTTCGGCGGTAGGGACGTCGAGGATCTGCTCTGGAGTGGGGTGGATGGGGGAGAGCGTGGGCATGGGCTGGAAGCCCGCGATGAGCCGAGCGTGGATGGCGGCGGCAGCTTTGCCGTGGAGTTGTTGATAGATGATGGATTCGGTGAGCGCTTCAAAGGGAGATTGTTGTGTGGAGAGGCGAACGGTGAACGGGCCAGCGCGGGCGATAAGTTTTGCGAGTTTGAGATCGGCTGCGGAGAGCGCGGCCGTGGCGACTGCGGGGTCGTAGGGGAGCTTGGTGGTGCGGCCTGAAGGACGGGGCATGGGACGGATGATACAGAATTGTGGGCACTTCCGGTGCGGGGGCTCGTCGCGGCCGAGGATGAGTTTAGTTGGAGGGTTTGCGGGTATAGACGTCGAAGTATCGTTCCGTGGAGTGCGGCTGATAGTGCGACCACTCGGCGGCGAAGGTCGGGGATTTGAGGAACCACTGGAGCATGTCGAAAGTGGAGTTGCCGAGACCCAAGCAGGGTGTGCTGAGGTTGCAGTGTTCGACGACGACGAAGGCGGGCCTACCGCCCCGGAGATCCTCGGTGATATTGGAGCGCAATTCCGTGGCCAACCCGGCGACACGGGCTGGAGAGAGATGCTTGCGAGCCGGAGGTCCACCGGCTGAGGCTCGTTCATTCTCAACGATGGCGGGCAACATCCAGAGATGGTTGTAACGGCTGGTCCAGACGAGATGATGTTGGATGACGTCGAGGAAGAATTCTCCATTACAGGTGGTGAAGACGTAGAAGGGTGTTTGAGGAGGAAATTGGCGGACCAGGGTGTACAGGTGGGATCGATACTGTTCGGCGAGTTCGACCTGGTGACGTTCTCGTGCGAAGAAACGAGGGAGGGAGACGGCGAAGAGGATGAGGGTTAGTGCGGCAAGAGCTATCGGGTGGCGCTGCGTAGTTGCGGGCAGGCTGGAAAGGTGGCTGGAGAGCAGATCGAGGGCAATGAAGCCCAGAGCGAAGAGAAAGAGGACGGTTGCAGGTAAGAGGTGGTAGCCCCAATCCATTCCCTGCTGTATATAAGCGAGTCCGGCCCCAAGGCTTGCGGCTAGTAGAGCAAGTGGTGCCGAGGGGTACTTGAGATAGCGCCGGACGCCGATGGCGAGGAGGAGCGCGACGAGGAACTTGGCGTTGAGGAAGGCGATGCGAGCGAGGCTAAATTTGCTCGCGTCCGCGAAGGCCCAATAAGTGTCGCGGAGTACAGGAATGATGGTGCTGAAGTAGGGTGTGGCGATGAAGACGATGAGGACATAGACGCAGATGGCAAGAGCGGCGGAGAGAAGTTCGGGGCGAAGCAGGAGACGGACGTTGCGGGTCCAGAGGAGAAGAAAGAGCTCAAAGGTGATGAGAATCAGCACCTCCTGAGGCTTTAAGCAGACGCCGAAGCCAGCGGCGATTCCCAGGGCGACTCGTTCTGCCGTCTTGACTTTGAGCGTGGAGCCGCAGGCGCAGTAGAGGAGGTAAGGCAAAGCCAGGAGGACGACGAGCTGCTCCCGCTCGCTGAACTGGCCGAGGGTGATCAGGTCGCGTGAAACTTCGACGGCAGTAATGGCGAAGAAGCTGAGGCAAAGCAGCGGCAGCGTTGTAATGACCTTTGCGGCGCGCAGGAGGCGTACAGACCATGCGGCGCTGGCCACGGTCATGGCGATCACCATGACTTTGAGGATGAAGAGGGTCGGGGCGTGGAGCCAGCTGGCAAGGAGGTCAGGGAGTGCGGAGAACCAGACGATGAGGGGAGGGTTGGACTCGACGATGCGTGGACCGTCGAGGGTGTAGCCGGCGAGTACGCGGCTGGCAGCGTAGAGCAGCCAGCTCTGATCGGCGCCGAGATGCGCGAAGCGAATGCAGGCGATGCTGTATGCGGCCAGGGCTGCGAGAACAGCGGATAATCCCACGGCGAGAGGAAGGTAGAACGCGGAGGGCTGGACGCGCGCACGTCTTTGCTGGTCGGCGATGGCCATCGAAGGGGTTTTAGGACTTAGTTGGACCGGACCGGGCGAAGTGGTCATCCAGTAAATGATAGGTGATCGCAGAGCGAAGGGGTAGGAGCAGGGCTGGGGGCGAGGGAGGCGGTCTGCGCAGACGGCAGAGGTTAGAAGTTTGGTGCGCGCAGTTTGATTGCGGCGAGAAACAGAAGGAAATATAGGCGCAGGGTGCAATTCTCGATCGATAAGCGACCAGAATTGTGAGTATCGATGGGGTAGACGTGATCGCCATCACATCTTTTATTTTTCGCTGCTATACTCAAATTTTGAAAAACACATGTGGCCCCAAACAAGTCGCAACTCAGCTAGCCCCGGGTAGCATCTCAGCTGAATTCGAGTCTTTGAGATCACATCCGCAACGACGAAGTCATCAACCTCAACGGTGGTTTCTGACGCAGAGGAAGCAGGAACGGATTCATGGCGCAAGTATTTGACCGCAGCTCAAATGCCCTGGCTCGCGCAAGCCTGGCGCTGTCGGGCTTGATTGTCATCGCACTCGGGGTGACGCTGAACACCTTGCAGCGGTCGCCGTGGGTGACCCGGCAGGGGCAGCGTCCGGACCAGCCAGTACCCTTCAGCCACAAGCACCACGTGGAAGGGCTGGGGTTGCAATGCCAGTACTGTCACGTGTCAGTGGAGAAGAGCTCGTACGCGGGCATTCCGCCGACGAAGACGTGTATGAACTGCCATTCGCAGATCTGGACAAATGCGCAGTTGCTGCAGCCGGTACGGCAGAGTTGGGCGACAGGGGCGTCGATCCAGTGGATCAAAGTGCACGATCTTCCGGACTTTGTGTATTTCAATCATGAAATTCATGTGAACAAGGGCATTGGGTGCGCGAGTTGTCATGGGCGCGTAGACGAGATGCCGTTGATGTACGAGCAAAATTCGCTGCAGATGGAGTGGTGTTTGAACTGCCATCGGAACCCTTCAAAGAACCTGCGACCCACCGCCGAGATCTACAACATGGCATGGGCAGGGCCATCGAGCGACAAGCCCGTGTGGTGTGCGCCGACCGGGACGAGGGGGCCGACTGCGCAGCAAGTGGGATGCGTGACCAGCGATCCGGCGGCGAGCAATCCGCAAGTGGCGCAGTTGAGCAATCCGGCTGACCTGGACAAGGCGCAGACCGTGGCCGATGTGCCGACGGCCGTGGCACTGCCCGTCAACTACGTGAAGTTCACCAGCCAGGAAGAGCTGGGTCATTACTTGCAGAAGCAGTACCACATCCGCACGGCCAACGAGCTCTCCAGCTGCGAGGTGTGCCACCGATGAACGAGACACGAATGGGAACCGAGCACGCGATGGCAGGAGAAAAACAGGCGCGGGTAGTGACCGCGATTGCGCCGGCGAAGATGACACTGGCCGAGGTACGTGCGAAGCTCGACGGCAAGAGCGGCAAACGCTATTGGAAGAGCCTCGACGAACTGGCCGACACGCCCGCATTCCAGGAGTTGATGCAGGAGGAGTTTCCGCGACAGGCTTCGGCGGGCGAGTGGGTGGATTCGGTTAGCCGACGTGGTTTCCTGAAGGTCATGGGCGCGAGTTTTGCGTTAGCCGGGTTGGCGGGCTGCACGAAGCAGCCGGATGAGCAGATTTTCCCTTATGTGAAGCAGCCGGAAGATTTGGTGCTTGGCAAGCCAATGTATTTCGCAACGGCGCATCCATTTCCGACGGGCGCGATTCCTGTGCTGGTGAAGTCGGATGCGTTCCGTCCGATCAAGCTGGAGGGCAATCCCGAGCACCCGATTGCGAAGGGCAAGTCAGACGCGTTTACGCAAGCATCGCTGCTGGATTTGTATGATCCGGACCGTTCGCAGTTCCCTCGTTTCCGGGGCGAGCAAACAGACTTCAGCCAGTTCCAGGAGCAGTTTGCAAAGGCAGTTGCAGCAACGAAGACGGGTGAGGGTGTGGTGTTCCTGTCGGAGACGGTGACCTCGCCGACACTGGCTGGGCAGTGGAAGGCCGTACAGGCGAAGTATCCGCAGGCGAAGTTGGTGCAGTATGAACCGTTGAATCAAGATGCGGGGCGCGCTGCATCGAAGGCTGCGTTTGGCGATTATTACGACACGCAATACAAACTCGAAGACGCGGATGTGATCCTTGCGCTGGACGCGGATTTCCTGGGGGGTATCGGGTTCCCGGGATTCCTTCCGATGTCGGCTGCGTGGGCGGAGCGGCATCGGTTCGATAAAGCTAAGCCGATGAATCGGCTGTATGTCGTGGAGACGATGCCGACGGTGACGGGCTTTAAGGCCGAACACCGGTTGGCGCTGAAGCCGACTGAGATCGATCAGTTTGCGAATGCGCTCGCTGGAGGAAACTCGACGCTGAGCAATCCTGAGACGCAGAAGTTTCTGTCGGTGGTCATGGAGGACATCAAGAGGTCGGGCGGACGGTTTGCGGTAGTGGTTGGGCCGCAGAGCTCGCAGGCAGCGCATACGGCGGCGCTGACGTTGAACGGATCGCTTGGCGCTGTGGGCAAGACGGTTTTCTATACGGAGACGGTTGCACCGATCCCGAGCGAGCAGACGTCGGATCTGAAGGCCCTGGTTGCGGATATCAACGCGGGTAAGGTGCAGTGGCTGGTGATGCTGGGCGTCAACCCGCTCTACAATGCTCCGGTCGATTTGGAGTTTGGAGCAGCGTTCAACAAGGTGCCGAACACTGTGCACTTAGGCTCGCACCTGGATGAGACAGGTTTCTACTCGACGTGGCACATCAACAAGGCGCACTACCTGGAGAGTTGGTCGGATGCGCGCGCGTATGACGGCACAGTGTCGATAGTGCAGCCGATGATTGAGCCGCTGTATGCAGGCAAGAGCGCTCACGATGTGTTTCAGGCGCTGCTGGATCCTTCGGTGAGTGCGTATAACGCGGTGCTGGCGAACGCGAAGACGTACCTGGGCGGCGGTGCAACGGCCGCGGCTCCTGCTGGTGGAGCAGCGAAGAGTGTTTCGGGCGATGAAGCGGCCAAGGCTGCGCTGGGTTCGAACGCGGCGAGCACGCCATTGGAACTCGCGTGGCGCAAGGCGCTGCACGATGGCTGGATTGCGAACACTGCGTTCACGCCGAAGACGCTGGGCGCAGCCAAGGCTGGAACAACAACTCCGTCGACTGCGGGGAGCGGGATTGAGATCAGCTTCAAGCCGGATGCTTCAGTGTATGACGGCCGCTATGCGAATAATGGCTGGCTGCAGGAGTTGCCCCGGCAGGTAACGAGCATGAGCTGGGATAATGCCGCGCTCATGAACATGGACCTGATGGGCAAGCTGGGCATCGAGGAGAACGAGGCGATCGAGCTGACGCTCAACGGCCGCAAGATCATCACGCCGGTGCTGATGTCACCTGGGCATCCGAATGATGTGGTTACAGTGCATCTAGGACTCGGACGACGTGCCGAGGCTGGGCGTGTCGGTGCGGGCGTCGGATTCAATGCGTACGCGCTGCGGACGACGGATGCGCCGCTGGCGGCGGCTGGATTGACGATCGCGCGGGGTCATGGAAGTTATGACCTGTGCGTGACGAAGGTGCACAATATCGAGCACCGCGGTGCGTACGCGCAGCGCGACTTGGAGCACCCTGAGTCGGACAAGGACGGCGTGTACTCGCTGGCGGGACATGAGGCGATGGAGCGGTCGATCATTCGCTACGCGACCTACGAAGAGGCGATGAAGAATCCTGAGTTTGCTCACGAGGGCACGAAGGATTCGAACGGCACGCTGGTCAACAAGGTTGGATATAACCCGCAGGGTGAAGCGGTTCCGCATGACGAGAGCTTCTGGCCGGATAACTGGCGTTATAACCACATTGAAGAGGTCAGCGCGGGCAAGGTTCTGCAGAACAAGTGGGGGATGTCGATTGATCTTAACTCCTGCGTGGGCTGTAATGCGTGCGTGGTGAGTTGCTATGCGGAGAACAATATTGCTGTAGTTGGCCGCGAGCAGGTTAAGATTGGCCGCATCATGCAGTGGATGCGCATCGACACCTACTTCGAGGGCGATCTGCATGCTCCCTCGGCACACTTCCAGCCGATGCTTTGCCAGCATTGCGAGAGCGCGGGCTGCGAACAGGTTTGCCCGGTGGGTGCGACGGTGCACACGCCTGAGGGCATCAATACGATGGTCTACAACCGTTGCGTTGGGACGAGATATTGCTCGAATAACTGCCCATACAAGGTGCGCCGGTTCAACTTCCTGCTGTACTCCGATTACGACACAGAGAGCTTGAAGTTCATGCGCAATCCGGATGTCACGGTGCGCTCGCGCGGCGTCATGGAGAAGTGCAGCTACTGCATCCAGCGCATCGAAGCCGTGAAGATCGAAGCGGATAAGAACAACCGCGCGATCGAAGATGGCGAGATTCTGACGGCGTGTCAGCAGGCTTGCCCTACCGACGCGATCGTTTTCGGCAACATGAATGATCCCAAGTCGCGCGTGGTGCAGCGTAAAGCTGAGGAGCGCGACTACCAGGTGCTTGCCGACCTGAACTACCGCCCGCGAACGACGTACACCGCAGGCGTCATCAACCCGAATGCGGAGCTTGCCTAATGGCTACCAAGGGACCTGTACCCGAAATCGTTGACCCGATGACCGACCCGCGCACCGGTGAGTACGCGGTCATCGCGCCGGGACACACGTTCAAGAGCGTGACGCAGAAGATCGCGGGAATCGTGCTGACGTCCAATACGCCGGTGGCGTGGATGGGCGGGCTATTCCTGGCGGGCACGGTGGCGACGGGCGTTGTGATTGCGGTGACGTGGCTGGTGCTAAAGGGTGTCGGCATCTGGGGCATTACGATTCCGGGGGCGTGGGGATTTGCGATTATCAACTTCGTCTGGTGGATCGGTATCGGCCACGCGGGCACGTTGATCTCCGCGATTCTGCTGCTGTTCAAGCAGACGTGGCGCAACTCGATCAACCGTTTTGCCGAGGCGATGACGATTTTCGCCGTGGTCTGTGCGGGCATGTTCCCGCTGCTGCATATTGGGCGTCCGTGGCTAGGGTACTGGCTGCTGCCGTATCCGAACTCGATGAACGTTTGGCCGCAGTTTCGTAGCCCGTTGGCGTGGGACGTTTTCGCGGTGTCGACGTATGCGACGATTTCGGTTGTGTTCTGGTACATCGGAATGGTGCCGGATCTCGGAACGCTGCGCGATCGCGCGAAGCTGCCGCTAGCGAAGTATGTATATGGGATTCTCTCGCTGGGCTGGCGCGGATCGACGCGGCACTGGATTCGGTACGAGTCTGCATCGCTGCTGCTGGCCGGTCTGAGTACGCCACTGGTGCTGTCGGTGCACACGACGATCAGCTTTGACTTTGCGGTCGCGGCGATGGCTGGCTGGCATACGACGATCTTCCCGCCTTATTTCGTGGCGGGAGCTGTGTATTCGGGCTTTGCGATGGTGCTGACGCTGGCGATTCCGATCCGCAAGTTCTATCACCTGGAAGACTTGGTGACGCTGCGGCACCTGGACAACATGGCGAAGGTCATGCTGGCTACGGGATCGATCGTGGCGTATGGGTACGGCATGGAAGTGTTCATGAGTTGGTACTCTGCGAGCCACTGGGAGTTCTTCATGATGTGGAACCGTATGTTTGGGCCGATGGGCTGGGCGTACTGGATCCTCATCCTGACCAACATCGCGATTCCACTGACAACGCTGTGGAGTCGGAAACTGCGCGTGAACGTGGGCTATCTCTTCTTCTTGTCGTTCGTGGTCAATATTGGAATGTGGTTCGAGCGCTTCGTAATTGTTGTGACGAGTTTGTATCGCGATTACTTGCCGTCGAGCTGGGGAACGTACCGTGCGACCAAATGGGATTACATGCTGTTTATCGGAACGTGGGGATTGTTTACCTGCCTGTTCCTTCTGTTTGCGCGGCTGGCTCCGATGATTCCGATGTCGGAGATCCGAATGATGCTGCCGCAGACGAAGGTGCATCCGGGTGGCGGCGACGCTGAAGCTGTTACACAGGAGGCGCTCTAATGCCGCCACGCGAGGGAGTGTACGGCCTGCTGGCCGAGTTCAATACGCCGAGTGAGTTGGTTCACGCGACCGAGATGGCGCACCGCGAGGGCTATCGTCGCATGGAGTGCTACACGCCGTATCCGGTCGAGGAAGCGGCCGAAGCTTTGCGGTTCCACAAAACTCGCGTTCCGCTGCTATGCCTGATGGGCGGATTGTGCGGATTGACGACGGGAGCACTGCTCGAAATCTGGATCAACGTGTGGGGATATCCGCTGAACATTCGCGCGATGCCGCTGTTCAGTTGGCCAGCGTTCGTGGTTCCCGCGTACGAGATGACAATTTTGTTTGCGGGACTTTCCGCGGCGTTTGGAATGATCGCGCTGAATGGTTTGCCGCAGCTGTATCACCCGCTGTTCAATGCGCCAAACTTCGCGAGCGGAGCGACGTCGGACAAGTTTTTTCTTTGCTTGGAATCCAACGATCCGCGCTTTGAGCTGTTGACGACACGGGCATTTTTAGAGCAGTTTGCGCCGGTCTCCGTTGTGGAGGTCGACCACTAATGAGATACGAGATGCGAGCTATGAGATATGGCCGGACAGTGCGTACAAGTGTCGCTGCGAGCGCGATGGCAGCGACGCTGGTGCTGGCAGGCTGCCGCCAGGACATGCACAATCAGCCGAAGTTTATTCCGCAGCGCGGAACGTCGTTCTTCGCGGATGGCCGGTCGGCACGACCGCAGGTGGAGAACACGGTGGCGCGCAATCAGATGGACGAGGACACCTATTTCTTTACTGGTATTGATAACGGGAAAGAGGGGGACGGCCTGCCGATCCCATTGAATGCTGCGACGCTCGAGCGTGGGCAGGAGCGCTACAACATCTATTGCACGCCGTGCCATTCGCGGGTCGGCAATGGGGACGGCATGATTGTGCAGCGTGGCTATCGGCCAGCGGGCAACTTCCATACAGACCGTCTGCGCAATGCGCCACTGGGCCACTTCTTTACGGTGATGACCAATGGGTACGGCGCGATGCCGGACTATTCCGCGCAGTTGACTCCTGAAGATCGCTGGGCTGTGGCCGCATATATTCGGGCTTTGCAGTTGAGTCAGGATGCAAAGCCGGGCGATGCGGCCGCCGGCGCGCATGTTGAAGATCTTCACGCGCTTGCAAAGGATCTTGGCATGCCGAATGGATTCGCGGATCCGTGGGGACTGCCATCGACCGCAGTCTATGGTACGCCAAACAACGAGGATAACGGGATTCCCGGACAGCCGATGGGGGCGCCTCCGGCAGGGGCAGGCGTGCACTACGGGCAGGGCGCGACACAGAACTCAGGCCAGCGGGACTCTGGCGGTGAACCCACAGCTCCAGTCTCCAACGGCACGCCGTACGGCAAGCCATACTAGGCCTGAGCTGCAGAGTAGAACAAGCATTTGTAACTAATAGGATTGAAGGCGACTGACGCATGGAAATGGCAAACGAACATCACGGAGCGGATTTGACGCTGGGACACGCACACCACGGTCCTCGCATGCTGCCTGCTGTCCTGGCAGCACCGGACGCCGTCCTGACGTGGCGCACCCGCGCGGCAATTGTCGCGATCGCGTTTGGCTTGCTCTCGCTGGTCTTTCTATTTGTTCCAGGCGGGCGAGAGCACTTACTGCGCGCATACTTGATGGGCTACATGACCTGCTTCAACTTGACAGGCGGAGCGCTAGCATTCTTGATGGTGCAGTATGTGTCGGGCGGTAAGTGGGGACAAATTCTGCGGCGTCCGCTGGAGGCCATGACGCGCACGATCTGGGTCGTGATCGTCATGCTTCTGCCAGTGTTACTGCTGATGAAGCACCTGTACCAATGGGCGGCGTTTCCTAATGCGTCGGCAACGTTGTCCGCGTACAAGAACGGCTTGATGACGCAGGAACAGCAGCTGACGGCAAACTCGAAGCACACGATGCTCAATCCGAGTGCGGCATGGATTCAAGCGATCCTCGTACTGGGATTCATGGCGCTCGTCATCACGATCTTGAATCGCTGGTCGTTACAACGTGATAGAGATCCCGCCGCCGGAACGATCGCTAGCTTCGATAAATGGCGTACCTGGTTTGAGAATCTCTCAGGACCGTCGATCCTGCTCTACGTGATCCTGATGACGGACTTCGTGATCGTGTTCGTCAAGTCGTTGGACGTGACATGGTACTCGTCAATCTATGGTCTGCAGTTCCTGGTTGCGCAGGGCTTCGGGGTGCTGGCGCTCGGTATTCTGACGTTGATTCTCCTTTCGCGTTACGAGCCAATCAAGACGATGTTTCGCATAACCGAACAGCATGATCTTGGCAAACTGGCGTTTGCGTTCGTGATGTTGAACATTTACCTATGTTTTGCCGAGTTTCTGATCATCTGGTCTGGAAATGTGCCAGACGAAATTCCATGGTACTTGCATCGAATTCGCGGTGGCTGGTGGGTTATCTGCTCGCTAGACGCGATCTGCCACTTCGTCATTCCGTTCTGTATCCTACTGTCGCGCGACATCAAGCGTTCGAAGCACAAGATGATCTGGGTTTGCAGCTTCATGCTGGTGGCGCGATTGATCGACATGTTCTGGTTGATCGAACCGAATTTCAAAGACGCTGCCAGCAACCTGCATCTTATTGGCAACTTTGGAATTCTGGCGTATGTCACTGTGCCGATCTCGGTGGTTGCGTTCTGGATGGTGTTTTACTTGACCGAGTTGACGAAGCGGCCGCTGATCAATGTGAACGATCCGCATACGGAAGAGCTTTTGGAGCCTGAACATGCACACTGAGGGACACGACATGGGCCAGCCAGAAGGAGTGAATGCGCATCCTTCGCCCAAGCGTAACAGCGAAAGCCCCGGCTACGAGACGCAGGATGTCAGCATCGGCGGCATCATCACGTTTCTCGCGGGACTGTCTGGCTTTGTAATTATCTTCTTCTTTTTCTGCTTTGCTATGGGTAAGGCGATCAACTACGCGCTCGTCAGGCATGACGGCAAGCTAGACAAATGGCATTCGGCACCGGTGACGCTTGGAGCAACGCCGCGAGGTATGAAGCGTGAAGACCTGACCTCGAATGCCACGATGGAGCAGCGTGAGTTGTCGCAGATGACGCAAGTATTTCCGACACCACGACTGGAAACCGACGACGGCAACCAGGATATCGCCGATCTCCACGCCCGCGAAGACCTTTTGCTTAACTACTACAGCAGCGCGAAAGACCTTCCGGCAGGAGCGATTCGCATTCCGATCGATCGGGCCATGCAATTAATTCTGCAACGCGGTCTTCCTCAAGCGCCCGGGCTGCAGCAGCCTGGAGCTCTAATGGCCGGCGAAGCTGCACCGACCGTGACGGCTCCGCTGACCGACGGCTTTGCACGCACAGGTTATGAGCTTCAGACCATAGAAGCTCGCGAGGAAAACAACGAGTACAAGCGTGCTGAGGGCAAGCAGTAGATTGCATCAGGAGAGCAGGGAAACGTGATGGCAGGACGCACAACTCGCAGCATGACAGCGCTGATGGGGCTGTCTCTGGCACTTGGCCTAATGGCTGCGCCGCTGCAGGGGAGTGCGCAGGTTTCACCCACCGGCGAGAAGACAGAGGGCGAGAATCTGAATGATCAACTCCCGACGGTATTGAGCAAGGTGCAGGTGACACAGCATCTGAACGCGCAGTTACCTCTCGATGCTCCATTCGTCGATGACACCGGCCGACCGGTGACGCTGGCGAAATACTTCGACGGCAAGCATCCGGTCATCTTGACGACGGTGTACTACAACTGTCCTATGCTCTGCTCGGAAGAGATGGATGGGCTCACGAGTGCGCTAGAGATGGTGCACCTCGTGCCGGGCAAAGATTTCAAGATTGTCATCATCAGTATCGATCCCACAGAAACCCCCAAGCTGGCTGCGGAGAAAAAGGCATTTTATCTGCGGCGCTATGGTCATCCAGAGACGGCCTCTGGCTGGCACTACCTCACGGGGCAAGCACCGGCAATTGACGCAGTGACAAAGACGGTCGGTTTCGGATATGTTCGCGTGCCAGGGCCGGATGGCAGACTCACGCAGTACGCGCATGCGAGTGCGATCGAGATCGCGACGCCAACGGGCAAGGTGGCGCAATACTATCTGGGTGTGGAGTATTCGCCGAAGGACGTTCTGCTGGGTTTGGTAGATGCTTCCGGGAATCGAATTGGATCCCCAGTGGCAAACATTTTGACGTATTGCTATCGCTACGATCCGCAGACGGACAAGCACTCCCTTATAGTGGTGCGTGTCGTCCAACTCGGCGGTATCGTAACGGTGGCGTCGCTGGGTGGCTTCATCTTTTTAATGTTCCGACGCGACATCCAGCTTGCGCGCGAACAAGACATACCTCAGCCGGACAAAAAGAAGTCAGGCGAAATGGATAAAGGCTAAACGATGGGACTTAGTCCGGTATTGTGGCAATTTCTGGTGCACTGGCTTCACGCTTCGGCGCTGTTTCCGGCGGAGGCGAGCGGCATTGCGCCGTATGTCGATGCGCTGTATTTCTTCCTGGTATTGATGACGATCGTTGGAACGACATTGGTGGCGGTGCTGCTGCTTGTGTTCTCGATCCGCTACCGGCGTGAGAAGAATCCTGTGGCGACGCAGGTCGAAGGATCGACACTGCTGGAAGCGACATGGACCATTATTCCGCTCGCGATCTTCCTGCTGACGTTTGTCTGGGGAGCGTTGCTGTACTTCCGCATCTACGATCCGCCGGCAAATGCGATGAACATCTATATCGTGGGCAAGCAATGGATGTGGAAGGCGGAGCATCCCGGTGGCCAGCACGAGATCAATGCGCTGCACGTGCCGACGGGAAAGCCGATCCAACTGACGATGATCTCGCAGGATGTGTTCCACAGCTTCTCCATTCCGGATTTTCGCATCAAGCGTGAGGTCATCCCCGGTCGGTATTCCACCGTTTGGTTTGAGCCGACGCAGGTAGGAACGTATCACTTGTTCTGTACGCAGTACTGCGGCACACAGCATTCCGGCATGATCGGAGAAGTTACCGTGATGACGCCGGCAGATTACAAGAAGTGGCTGGAGCAATCGAACTCTGGACAAAGCCTGGCGCAGAACGGTGAGCGATTATTCGCTAGCATGGGCTGCAACTCCTGCCACAACGGAACGGCAGCGGCGCGCGGGCCAAGCCTAGCGGGAGTCTATGGTTCTAAGCTGACGCTCACCGACGGCCGGCAAATTCTGGTGGACGACGCGTACCTTCGCAACGCCATCCTGAATCCGTCAGAACATGTTACGGCCGGATTCGCGCCCATCATGCCGACCTATCAAGGCCAGATCAGCGAAGACGGACTGATTGACCTCGTTGAATTTATCAAGAACATGCAATCGAACTACCGCGTGCAGCAGACGCTTGTCACAGCTGCAAGCGGCGAAGCAGCTCCAACAACGCCCACAGAGGGCACAACGGAAACGGTGAAGCCATGAGTGCTGCGATCGGTAATACCATCGTCTCTCTGCCCGACCAGAGCACGGCGCAGATTCCTAAGCGCAACTACATCAACAATGAGCACGGCTTGTTGAGCTGGCTGCTGACGGGCGACCACAAGCGAATCGCGATCCTGTATCTGATCTCGATCACGTTTTTCTTCTTTATCGGTGGAGCGTTCGCTGGCCTGATTCGTCTCGAACTGCTGACGCCACAGCCAGACCTGGTTGCTGCGGACACGTATAACAAGTTCTTCACGATGCATGGCATCATCATGATCTTCCTGTTCCTAGTACCGTCAGTGCCTGCGACACTTGGGAACTTCTTGATCCCGATCATGCTGGGAGCAAAGGACCTTGCGTTTCCGAAGATCAACCTTCTCAGCTGGTATCTCTATCTCGCTGGCGGCACGCTGACGTTAGCTGCGCTGGTCCTCGGTGGGGTTGATACTGGCTGGACGTTTACCACGCCGCTCTCAACACATTATCTGAACACCCACGTGATCACGGCAGCAACGGCGATCTTTATTGCGGGATTCAGTTCAATTTTTACCGGACTGAACTTTATCGTAACGATCCATCGCATGCGCTGCCCCGGTATGACGTGGTTCCGCATGCCGCTGTTTGTGTGGTCGCACTATGCGGCTTCCCTGCTGATGGTCCTTGGAACCCCTGTGCTCGCGATCACGCTGGTGCTCGTCGCGCTGGAGAGGCTGTTCGGTATCGGCGTCTTCGATCCTGCCAAGGGCGGGGATCCGCTGCTGTTCCAGCATCTGTTCTGGTTTTACTCCCATCCGGCTGTGTACATCATGATTCTGCCGGGCATGGGCGTGATCTCAGAGGTGATTTCGACGTTTAGTCGAAAGCGAGTCTTCGGATATACGGCCGTGGCGTTTAGCTCGGTAGCGATTGCGCTGTTCGGGTTCTTTGTATGGGAGCACCACATGTTCATCATGGGTGTGTCCAACTACTCCGCACTGGTGTTCTCGCTGCTGACGATGCTGGTCGCGGTGCCGTCGGCGATTAAGATCTTCAACTGGGCATTCACCCTACAGAAGGGTTCGATTACCTTCGAGACGCCGATGCTGTATGCGTTTGGCTTCATGGGACTGTTTACGATCGGCGGCCTGACAGGTGTGTTTCTCGGCTCGCTGGGCATGGACATCCACCTTACCGAGACCTACTTCATCGTGGCGCATTTCCACTTCGTGATGGTGGGCGGCATGTTGATGGCGTTCCTTGCGGGCATCCATTTCTGGTGGCCGAAGATGACGGGGCGCATGTATCCAGAGTCGCTCTCGAAGCTGGCTGCTGTGACAACGTTCATCGGCTTCAACCTGACGTTCCTGCCTCAGTTCATTCTTGGCTATCTCGGAATGCCTCGGCGGTACCATGCCTATCCCCCGGAGTTCCAGGTGCTGAACGTTCTGTCGACTGCTGGAGCAACAGTGCTCGGTGTGGGCTACATGTTGCCGATGCTGTACTTGGGATGGTCGCTGAAGTATGGAGCGATCGCAGGCGATAATCCCTGGCAGGCTACGGGTCTCGAGTGGCAGATCCAGTCGCCGCCGCTCACCGAAAATTTTGTCGAGATCCCGATCATGGACCATGAGGCCTATGACTACGAGTGGCTCCAGAACAAGACCAAAAAAGAGGTGACGACCGTTGGATAGCGCACTCGCGACTACCGATCACGCCGATGTTCACGCCACGCACGACCATGTGGCGCTGCCGCAGCATCGGCATCATTTTGAGACCGAAGAGCAGCAGCGCGAGGCGGGCAGCTTTGGTATGTGGCTCTTCCTCCTGACCGAAATCATGTTCTTCGGAGGCATGTTCTTCGCTTACCTGCTGTATCGCAACTGGTACTACCCGGCTTTCGCAGTTGCTTCCAACCAGCTGAGCGTGCCGCTAGGAGCCTTCAATACGGCGGTACTGATCACTTCTGGATTCTGCATGGCCGTTGGCGTGTGGGCAGCGGAAATGCGGAGAAAAGGTGTGCTGGTGATTATGTTGCTGCTCACCACTTTCTTTGGCCTGGTCTTCCTTGGTGTGAAGTACAACGAGTATCGCGAGAAGTATGAATTGCACCATATTCCCGGTGACAGCTTCAATATTTCGATGTTTACCAACCCGGCCGGCTATGGAATCAAGGAAGAGCCTCTGGCTCCCGACATGGCGCAGAAGACGCAGATCTTCTTCTTCCTCTACTTTGCGATGACCGGCATGCATGCCCTGCACATGATCATTGGCATCGGTCTGTTAGTTTGGCTCACGTGGAGAGCGCATCGAGGAGACTTTAGTTCGGGATATGTAGCGCCAATAGAAAACTTCGGGCTCTACTGGCACTTTGTCGATATCGTCTGGTTATTCCTCTTCCCGCTGCTCTATCTGATCAATCGGCACCCGCTCCACTAAAACGTCTGCACGCAGAAAAAGGAAACACGATGGCCCACGAAATTCATACCGACGCGAACGATCCGAGTAATGTGACCAATCCGGAACACGCGCAACATCACATTGTGACGCCGCTGCAATATACCTATGTCTTCGCGACCTTGCTCGTATTTACGGGCATCACCGTGGGTGCCGCTTATGTCGACTTGAAGTGGGCGAACCCGGTGATCGCGCTTGGTATTGCTTGTTTCAAGGCGGTCATCGTCATTCTGTTTTTCATGCATGCAGCGTATCAATCGCGGCTGATCAAGATGACGATCGGGGCAGGCTTCTTCCTGTTCATCGTGCTGATTACGATGACACTTACGGACTACATCAGTCGCGCCTGGGGCATGTGGTAGGGCGTAAGAACTCTTGAAAAGAGACTTGGCCTCGTCTTCGGATGAGGCCAAGTCTTTTTGGACGCGGGCTACCGGCCTGGGGAAGCTGGGGTGATCTTGACGGAGTTCGCTCGGCAACTGTGCAGGCCCTGGCAGACGATGGACTTGAGATCTTTGCTGAAGCAGGCTTCGACCGCGGTGAGATGATTGCGCCCACAGCTAAGCAGGATGCTGCCTTGCGGGAAGCTCGGATTCGCCTTCGCGAAAAGGTCGAGGATTGCGTCGGGTGTCAGGCTGATCTCATGATCAATGTGCTCGAACTGCGCTGGGATTTTGAGGGAGTGGAACGCTTGGTGCTCCATCTCAAAAAAGTGATACGGTCCGACGCCAGAGCAGGTGCCATGCTTTGCCCACTCGTGTTGGAGTAGTGCCAGGTCCGGGGTAATGTCGAGGTTCTGTGCGAGGTTGTTAGGGGCTGGCTCCTCGCTGCAGAAGACCGGATAGGTGCCATCGTTGTTCTGGGTCCAGAGGCCGTGGAGGATGAAGCCGGGATGCGCGGCGCACTCGGATGACGTGCCTTGGATGGAGCAAAACTCGGGCGACCAGGATAGGTTCATGAGGTAGAAGTCGAAGTGGCCGGGCTGTCCTTTTTCCTGAGCGCTCGCACAGGGGCCTAAGAGAGCGGCTGCGAGAAAGAGAGAGACGCTGGAAAGAAAGAGCTGTCGAAGGCGCATGGCGGATTCCGGGAGGAGAGATGCTTGCGAAGACATGATATCGCGAGCTCAGTTGTATTCTGAGTGCATGAACGAGCAGATTGAACGAAAGAGCATCGCGGTATTTTGCGCTTCGGCAGCTGGCGCACGACCCGAGTATGTGGAGGCTGCCGACCATTTGGGACGCACTCTGGCGGAACGAGGTATTGGACTAATCTATGGCGGTGGAAAAACCGGTCTTATGGGAGCGGTGGCCGATGGGGCGCTGGCTGCTGGAGGGCATGTGGTCGGCGTGATTCCGCACGTGCTGGTGGATCTTGAAGTGGCCCATGAGGGCGTGAGCGAGTTGCATGTGACCAGCACGATGCATACGCGCAAGGCATTGATGGCCGAGAAGGCCGACGCCTTCCTCATTCTTCCGGGAGGCTATGGCACCTTTGAAGAGATGTTCGAGGTGCTGGCGTGGCAGACGCTGAAGATTCATTCCAAGCCTGTCGTGCTGCTGAATGTTGCAGGGTTCTTCGACACGCTGCTTGAGTTTCTCGATGTCTGTGATCGCGAAGGGATGCTGCGTGGAAATCGGGGAATTCTACTGGTGGCAGAGAGCGCGGATGAGGCGATACGGCTGGTAGGGCTTGGATAGATGCCGTTGATGCAGCTGCATTGAGAGTCGCCGCAGCCGGATGACTACAATGGAGAGAGAATGTTTTTCGAACACATCCCTCATCTCCAATACATCTGGCTGGTTGCGGCTTCGACCATCGCGGGTGTGATGAATGCAATGGCAGGCGGAGGATCGTTCATCTCGTTTCCGGCGATGCTGGGTATGGGAGTGCCTCCAGTACAGGCCAACGCGACGAATACGGTTGCCCTGTGGCCGGGACAGTTGACGTCCCTGGCAACATTGCGCGGAGACGTGCGCAAGGACCTGCTGCCCACTATCGCGATCACCTGTGTGCTGGGGGGTGTGCTGGGTGCGGAGGTATTGCTACATACTCGCCAGCGAACATTTCTGCACATGATTCCGTGGCTGATCCTGGGAGGAACGGTGATCTTTGGGATCAGCGGACCGGTCTCGAAATGGCTGCGCAAGCGCGCGAAACACGTGGAAGGCGAGCCGCCGATTCCGCGGTTGTGGCTTGCCTGCGCGCTTCTCCCGGTGTGTTTTTATATCGGCTATTTTGGCGCAGGAGGAGGCTTCCTGGTCATGACGATTCTAGCGCTGTTCGGCATGGAGAAGATGCACACGTTGAATGCGATGAAGGTAGTTGCGGCTCTACTCTCCAACTTGTGTGCGATTGTCACATTCATCTTTCAGGGGGCCATTGTCTGGCACTACTGCATAGTCTCGATGCTATTTGCGGCACTGGGTGGATGGGTTGGCGCGCGCTTTGCGCGTAAAGTGAATGGCGATGTACTGCGAGCAATTGTGGTCGCGACCGGTTGCTTGATTGCCGCCTATTTCTTCTGGAAGCAGACGCAGGGATGAGATCGATCAATGTTGGCATGAGGGAGTCAAGATGAGCCACGAAGGAATTCGGATTGTGAGTCAGGACGGGGCGACTGGTGCCGAGACACCGAAGCTCACGGGCGATGCGATCCGTCCGGCGAAGGTGAAGGTGGATAAGAGCGGCGGTACGGGTATGGTGATCGAGTGGAAGGATGGTCATCAGAGCTCCTGGAACTTCGCCTGGCTGAGGGCGGCTTGTCCGTGCGCGACGTGTCACGAGGAGCGAGAAAAGGAGGGGCGAGCCCCAGGAGCGGCGAAGCCAAAGCCCTCGTCCCTATTACCGATGTATGAGTCGCCTCCGCGGCCGGTGGAGGTAACTCCGGTGGGGAATTATGCGCTCAAGTTCAAGTGGAACGATGGGCATGAGGCCGGAATCTATTCATGGGACTATCTGCGCAACGTGGCGGACGTAGAGGCGACCACGCAGGGAGCAGCGAGGACCTAGCCAGAGCCTATTTGTTCGAGCGCGGACAGCTCCGGTGTGGCGGCGAGGAGTTGCTGCGTATAGGGCTCGCGCGGGTGGTCGCAGACCTCACTCCAGGTTCCAGTTTCGACGATCCTACCCTGCCGCATAACCGCGACATGCTGGCACAGATACCGCACCATCGGCATGGAATGCGAGATGAAAAGATACGTGAGACCGTAGCGCTGCTGTAGTCCATGCAATAGGTTGATGACCTGTGCGCCGACGGAGACGTCGAGGGCACTTACGGGTTCGTCCAAAACGAGGAGCTCAGGGCGGAGTGCGATAGCGCGGGCGATGTTGATGCGCTGGCGCTGCCCCCCCGAAAACTCGTGGGGATAGCGTCGGAGTGCAGAGGGCTCGAGGCCAACTTCGGCGAGAAGTTCGTGAAGGCGTCCTTCGAGGCCTTGTGGCGGCTGCTCGCGGTGGATGGCGAAGGGCTCGGCGAGGATCTGGCTTACGGACATGCGCGGATTGAGGGCGGCGTAAGGGTCCTGGAAGACGATCGAGAGGCGGCGGCGCAGGCGGCGCATGTCACGTGAGTTCAGTTGCAGCAGATCGAAGGTGCGAGAATTGGACTCGCTTGTGTCATGAAAGAGGACGCTGCCACTGGTGGGCTCAATGAGTCGTAGCAGAAGGCGCGCAATGGTGCTCTTGCCAGATCCTGACTCGCCGACCAGACCAAGGGTTTCGCCCCGCATGACCTTCAGCGAGACGCCGTGGATGACGCGCACGGAGCCGAAGTCTTTGACCAGATCGCGGGCTTCGAGCAGTGGTTGAGCGGGCATGCGGGTCCTGCAGACAGGGTACCGCAGGAGGCTATTTGGATGCCGGCGGATGCAGGGCGGTGGTTGCGTCGCGAACGATCTTCCAGCCGGGAGGCGTGTGCTCAACAACGAGGAGGAAATAGCCATCGGCGTTGCCACCGCCAACCGCTGTGCGTTCGAGATGGAAGTTTCCGGTGACGGTAGCGAAGTGTGCATCCAACGGCTGCACAGCGAGTTGCGTGAAACTGAGCTTGCCCATAGCGTCGGGCGTCGGATAGGCCGATTTGTAGCGAGCGAGCATCTGAGCGTAACCGTGTTGTATGGTGCGACCCATGAAGAGGATGTCGGGAGAGTTCTTGTAGCTGGTGGCGAAGGCGTCGAGGTCACCGCGGTTCCAGTCGTCTGCCGATTTATCGAGGACTGACAGGATGGCCTGGACCTCTGCGGTGGATTGAGGAGTTTGCGCTCGTGCGTATTGGAAGGCGGCGATGGCGACGACGGCGAGGCAGAAGAGCGTGCGATGGAGGCGCATGGACAGGGTTCTCCTGGATGACGCCTACAATATAGTCGTGTCTGTGTCAGTCTCCAATACGAAGAGTTCTATCAGGAAGCAGCCGTTGGGAAACACCAAGACGGTGCACGCGACGTGTACGCACGATTGCCCGGACTCCTGCGGCGTGTTGGTGACCGTGGATACGCTGACCGGGCGCGCGACCAAGGTGCAGGG
>Ga0302140_10002733_pt1 | contig 22824 bp, 23 predicted proteins | sample I_Bog_E1_1_FD_202095 | JGI IMG/M metagenome (GOLD analysis project Ga0302140, IMG submission 202095) | Peat permafrost microbial communities from Stordalen Mire near Abisko, Sweden - I_Bog_E1_1 | ecosystem: Environmental > Terrestrial > Soil > Wetlands > Peat | place: Sweden: Abisko, Stordalen... | reverse complement strand
GTGAAGTTGAATCGGTCTGGTCGCGCAGGAGTTTTTCCAGTACGTCGGAATTGGTCAAGGGCAAGTAAACGTTGAAATGGGCCGTGGTGTTTGCAGCCGCCGCCCCTAGAGGCTCTGCGAATTTGGCGGTGACCCGGCTGTCGACCTGCGCAAGAGCAGTTATCGTCGACAGGCCGAGTAGTGCACATAGTGCAAGCGGGTGGTGTTTCATGCAATCCTCTTTTCGGATGTTTGGGTACGGTTTCACTGCCAGCGAATCTGATACGGGTTGTCAAAACATGAAGACAGACCGCATCAGTTCGCGGGGTATCGCTGCTCTCGAGTACACCTCATTGCGTGCTGGTAAATCTGACGGCAATGGAATGGAACGCTCTAGAAACAGTGGGTTCGTGGCAGGGGGAGCCACGAGACAGGCTGTCTACTCAGCAAATGGGATGGATCTGTGGTGGAACGATTTTGGATCAGCGTCCCCTTGGTCGAGGATCGCCGTCAATAGGGAACGGTGCAAGTGTATAACGCAGAGGCGCGGGATGTGCAAGAGGTTTGTTGAGTTTGCCGAAAACTAGCCGGGATTTCTGCCCCAAAGCATTCTTGCGCCTTTTGCAATATCAAGCAAGGATTGTTTTTGGAGCATCTCGCGCAAGAGGGAAATTCCTTTAAAGACGCTAATCGATCTGCTGCGGACCCTGGGAACTACGTTGGCCAGTGCATCAGCTGCGCGAGCACATCTAAGGAGTGCTCGCGAGTCACTCATCCACGGTGGCGTCTCGAGAACGGAGTCGGTCCTTCCCCGGCTCTTGATAAGCTGGTCGTAAACGTCTTCGAGGGGACTCAGAACTGTTCCCCACGAGACTTTCGATACAGTTTCCCTGGCTTTTTTCCCTATCTCGATCCTTTTTTTGGAAGCGATGCCGAGCGCAACGATTGCTGATACGAGGGAATCCTGATCGTCCACATCGGCGCTGAAGCCGTTTACTCCGTCGACGATTAGCTGTGGTACGGCGCCGACTCTGGTGGAGACAACAGCCGTCTCGCATGCCATAGCTTCAAAGACCGTGCAGGGGCCGCCTTCAACGCGCGAGGTCAATAAATATACATCGAGCGCAGAGTACAAATCAGGCAAATCCGATTTGCGAATATAGCCGGGTGCACTCGCTGATATACCCTCCGCTTTGAGAGCCACCAACTCCGACTCCCACCCAGGGCCACCAAGCACAACGTGCAAGTTGGTTAGTTGGCTCGCCGCGCGTCGAACGACGGCGAGTAAGACGTCGGTCCCCTTTCTGCCATTGTCGGAATCACTTCCTTTATTGCCGATGAAACCGAGCACGAAGCGACCTGGAGGAATTCCAAAGCTACCGCTTCTAACTACCTTTGGCTCGAAGAAAGTGGTATCGACGCCGTGCGGCACTACAGTCACAGGGATCCGGCCCGAAACACGCTCATCGAGATACTGCTTCCAACCCTCGGTGCATACCGTCAATGCATCACTCCATTCGATAGCCAACTGGTGATCAGGCGACCAATTGGTTACATGGTGGATCCATGTAGCAATTGGTGGCAACGTTAGCGGATTGAAGTTGCGGAATAACGAGATCGAGGATTCATTGAGGCAGTGAATTGCATCGACGGCTGCGATCGATCTAGGGAGCAATTCCGGACGCCATTCGAATATCGTCTCAGGAACAAAGTAGAATTCATACTTATCGCCGAAGCGCGCGATAATCTGCTTACCCATTTCGCCGATAATCCACCATGCAACATTAGGGATAAGTAGAATTCTGGGTTTTCTGCTCATAATAGTACTTCCTTTGCACGACGGTTCCTAAGCGGGTCCCGAGAAGACCAAGTTATACGCGGTTGCGAGACACGAGATATAACCTCGTCTGGAAAATTAGTTCGGGTAGTACATTTCTCGAGGTTATATTTCTTGCCAAGAACAATTTTAGAAGCCAGATGGACAGTCAACAGGTCCCCACACATTGGGCATGGCGATGCGACTACACTGGAAGTCATTTCTTTCTCCTTCATTTGGAAATCAAGGAAGCGTCATTGCACTTTGTCAAGAGTTGCACTTTAAGGACATCGGGCATTCGTTAGGGGGATATTGCTCGAAAGCGATTTAGGGCGCTGACTGCAAGAATGGCAAGGCGTTCGGACTGCCATAGAGGCGATGGCCAAGCGCAGAGCGACCGAAACATATAGCGGAATTCGCCTTCGACTCGATTGTCACGCGCAATCAGCGCAGCACTGCACAATTGGGTGGCAAGTATGCGTCGCCGCCACGCCCAGCGCTTGAAGCCATGCAGGTCTGACAAGAGAGTAGTTTCGATGATGCGATCGAGTGCCTGCAACATCCTGTCTGGGTTGGCGCTAAGACTCCCTGGATAGACATAGTAGTCTGTCAACGAATCGATCACCACAGCGAACTGCCCCGCTTTCTTGAGACGTACCCACATCTCCCAATCCTCGCAGGCACGAATGTCCTCGCGAAAGCCGCCATCTCTGGCAACAGCCTCTCGCCTGACGAGCACGCTTGATGCCGTGATCGGGTTGCAATAGCGCAGCATTTTTTTTGCTGTGGCTGGCATAACTGCCGGGACCTCTTCTCGGATGCCAAGGTCATCGAATATGCGAATGCCCGTATAGGAAAGCACAGTCTCCGGTCGCATGCACGATGCCTGCCTCTCGAGTTTCTCCGGAGCCCATATATCATCGGCGTCGAGCAGAGCAATCCATTCGCCCGTTGAATTATGGATACCGGTATTTCGCGCGGCGGAGAGGCCACCGTTCGATCGTCTGATCACAGTGGCGCCCAACTCCCGAGCAAACTTCGCTGTGTCGTCCGTAGATCCATCGTCGACGACAATCACTTCTTCCGGCGGAAGTGTTTGCGCAAAGACTGATTGCAGACACCGAGGGATAAAGCGTTCAGCATTGAAGGCCGGAATAACAACACTGATCTTCATGCCGAATATTCTCCGGTGGACCGCGATTCTGGAAGCGTAAAGCGCGCGATCGTCACGTTGCTTTGTTTACCAATGGTGATGTTGTATGTGTTAGGCATTGTCTGTCAGAGGGACGCGGTAGTTGCTTCGAACCAACATGGACAAGAGACGGTTCGCTGGAACACCGAATCGCCTGGGGAGTATGTGGGTGACATGTTGGAGGCGATCGCGGTCTTCCGGCTCGAGTACGCGCATCAAGTAGAACAGTCCGAAAAGCACGAGCAGCGACGCTCCTCCACCGAACACAAGTCCCCATAGGGGCGACAAGCGGATTGCCACTAGGTGGGCAGCAAGCGAGGCGAGGATGCTGATGAAAGTGATCTTGGCGAGCTGCATCCAAGGTAGTTTGACCTTGTAGAGCTTGATGCAGACGGCCCACAACATTCCCACGGCTGTCACCTGAGCAACGCCGCTGCCGATGCAAGCGCCGACCGCACCATGGGCGGGAATGAGCCACCACGCCACACTAAGATCGGCAATGCCTGCGAAGACCGTAGCAAAAATGACAAAGCTCTGTCGCTCCGTACTCTGCAAAAGGCTCTGCGCCGGACCGAGGAGAGCTTTCGGCATGCACAGGAGCGGGGCAATGGTGACAACCATGGCAGCGCCGCTGTATTGCGTACCGTACAACAGCAAGAGGGCAGGCACGGCCAGGGCCGTAGCGATGACGTGCAGCGGTATCGACGTGAGAGCAAGATAGCGAAAAGTGGATGCCGCGATGGATGGAAGCCTTGACCGATCACGCCCGAACTGAGCGAATATTGTGGCGTCAGTGGCGGAGCCGAAAATCGTCGAACCGATGAGCAACCTCTCAGCCATGCTGAATGCTACGGAATAGAACGCGATTTGCCTTATGTCGGCACACAGTTTTTTTAACAGGAAGAATTCGGATCGATCCCACACGATCAGGGCCAGGAGCATAGTAGCCACACTCTGCCCGGCGAAGGTCAGCATTCGTTTGCGCAGACCGTCTGGAAGCACGTGCCTTTTTTCCCATGCGAGGATGCGCTTCATGGTGGGGATCAGGCGTACCAGGAAATCGACCGCGCGCGTGGTCAGTATGGAAGCTCCGACGCCGATTACGCCCCACTTCAGCACCAGCGTTGCTGCGATAGCAACGAGAAAGACCAGCATCGATATGACAGACGCGGGCAGATTTGTCGACAGCTCTTCGGTCGCGCAATTAGCCTGCGACGAGATGGTATTGATCATGCCGGGCCAAATGCTAAGGACCACAAGAACAGCAGCCGCACGGTAATCAGCTTTCGCGTCGCCCAGAACCCAGATCAGGATGCCGCCGGTCGCCAGCGTTGCCATGACGGTCTGAAACAAGAGGGTACGGAAGTAGATGAATCGTGCTGTTCCGTGATCGCCCATTCCGATAAATTCAGCCATGTACTTTCGGGTCGTCGAAGGAATGCCGATTCCACCCAGATTGCTCACAACCGATGCGATCCAGGAGAGGTAGATGATGTAGCCCATCTTGGATGGGCCGAGAATGCGCGCAATTGCAATCGAAGTAAACAGCGTTGCAATGAAACTGATCGCGTTCTCAAGGCCAAACCAGCCGGCATTTCGGGCTATGGTTTTGGTGTTCGACATGTCGGTATCAACCTTTATTGAGGAGTGTGCGCCAACACCGCGCGTGCGCACCATTAGTTTTCATTTATTTTGGGACTGCGCCAGATTTGGATGAAGCAGTCCCAGGTCAAGTTTTAGTTAACAGCCGATTAGAGTCCTTGCAGCGCGGTCTTCGCATCCTTGGCTGTCGGCGAATCGGGGGCGAGGGAGATGACCATCTTGAGGTGAGTGGTTGCGTTGCTCTTGTCAGACAACTTGCTGTAGACCATGCCCAAGTGATATTGCATGGTGGCATTGGTGGCGTCGGTCTTGACGGCCTCTTCGAGCAAGTCGCGGGCAAAGCTGTAGATGCCCTTGTGGTAGTAGGCCCAGGCCAGGGTGTCGGCCGCGCTGGCGGAGTTAGGCATGGCGCGGCGTGCGGTTTGCGCCAGGGTCAAGGCTACGTCGGCATTCTCTCCGTTTTGCAGCATCATGTAAGCGAGATTATTGGCGGCCACTGGTTGCTGCGATTGGATCTGGAGCGCCCTCTTGTAGTCGGCCTCGGCCTTTTGCTGGCTGCCTGTCGCTTCTTCGAGAGTACCGAGAATGGCAATGGCGTTGGCGTCGTTGGGATGGGTATTATTCCAGTTTTGCCAAGCCACAATCGCATTTCCTGTTTGACCGCGACGAATCTGAATCTGGGCGTATAGCATCAGGGCTTCTGCGTCGGAGGCGTTAAGTTGAATGGCCTTTTGCGCGGTGGCGGAGGCCTGGTCAAGGTTCTTCGACTGAATCTGCAATTGTGCGAGGAGGTCGTAAAAACTGCTGTTATTGGGACTTTTGCCGATCTGCGCATTCACACGAGCCAGGGCTTTGTCGGGTTGTTTTTGATAGAGATCGTAAGCAACGAGAAGGCGCAGGGCTTCAACAGAATTGGGGTCGGATTGAAGAACCTGCTCGAGCGCTGTTTGAGCCTCGGGGAAACGCTTCTGGGCGAGCCGGAGCCGGCCCAGTTCGAGATGCGCGGCAGGGCTCTGGGGCGCGACGGTGAGGGCGGTCTTGAGGTCTGCTTCCGCCTTATCGATTTCCTTGCGGCTCATTTCCGCAGCGGCCCGCCATACGTATCCGTTAGGAAATCTTGGCGCAGCGGCGATGGTCTTGTTGGCGACCTCAGTAAGCAAGTCCATGTCGCCATGTTGAGCGGCCAGGCGGGCGAGTTCCGCTTGTGATTCAACTTGCGAGGGAGCCAGGCGGGCCGCCTCGCGGAAGCTCTTTTCGGCGAGAGTCGAGTCTCCGGTAGCGAGTGCGGCTTTGCCTAGCCACAATTGCAGGAAGGGATCGTTGGGGTAGTTTTTGGCCGCATCTTGGAGGGCATGGACAGCATCGCTCGGCTTGCCGTCATTGAGCAGCACGATTCCATTGAGCGCCAGGACCTGGGGATCCTTTGCGCTCTTTTTCATCATGTTGGCAACGACAGTCCTGGCGGTGGCATAGTCTTTCACCTCTAGGAGTGCTCGAACGTATGCCTCCTGCACGGGAAGATTCTTGGGGTTCTTCGCTGCCAGGCCGGCAAAATCCGCCTGTGATTTTTGCGGCTGTCCGGTTCGTTCGTAGTAATCTGCGAGCCCTTTGATTGCCTGCGGATTGTCGACGAGGTCGTTGGCCATCCGGCGTAGTTCTTCCTCCGCTTTCGCCTGATTATTCTGCCGCAGGAAGAGCTGGGCGAGAGTCTCTCGCGCCTGCAGGTCTTTGGGATCGGCCGCGATCGCGTCACGCGTCACCTGTTCGGCCTCAGGCCATCTTCCCTTCCCTGCGTAGAGAGAGGCGAGCAGCAACTTGGGGTTGACTGCCTTGGGATCGAGGGCAATCGATTTCTTCAACTCTACCTCGACGGATGCATCACTATTGGGATCCTTCGATTGAAGCAGAGCCAGCTCTTCATGGAAGGCGGAGCGGTTCGGGTCCAATTCCAATGCACGATGCATCTCAGCGAGAGCCTTGACTTTGTCGTCATGCTTGAATGCGATGCTGGAGCGCAAGGCATAGAGATCGGGGTTATTGGGTTGAGCTGCCATGATGGCATCGGCCTGAGCCTGCGCGTCGTCGAGCTTACCCCCGGCCACGAGCAGCCTGCCGAGTTCCAGCCGAGCTTTCATATTGGAAGGCTGAAGGGAGACGGCGCGACTCAGTTCCGCATAGGCCCCTGAATACTGATTGATGTGCAAGTAGGTTTCAGCCAATTGATAGTGGGCTTCGGGATAGTTCTTGTCGATCTTGAGCGCATTCGAAAACTGGATGATGGCCTCATTGTATTTGCCTTCGCCACTGTACCGCACCCCGCTCTCGACATACTTCTGTTTGCGCACATTGGGATCACCATGGCAGCCTGCCAACAGAGTGACCAAAGCAAGTGGTGCAGCAACCCAAAGAGAAGCCCGATGATTCATCACATCACTCCGGCAACCAAAACCTGCATGACCAAATTTGAATGAGCCTCGCATTGTTTCCATCCTCACTGGCTATCTGATTGACAGCCGGAACTTATTGCTGAACATCGCGGTGTTGGACGCCGACCAATCTAACACTCAATCTGGGATAAACCGTGGAAGCGTGGGCATTAGTTGTACCGCAAAGGCTTCTGCCCGACTTCTTGCCGTTGCCAACGATTCACTGGGAATGACGGGGACAATTACTCGGACGAGCGCTCCGTCGGTACGATTCATGCGTATTGCGTCAGCTACCAGATAGATTTTGGCCGCATATTCGCTGGCCACGCTGCGACCGTGAGCCTCATACCAATAAATGACGAACTGGCGCTGATCGCCGTTGGAAATGATGTATTCGCCGACGCGATGGGGCTTGCCGTTGGCGGCATTGAGGGTGACATAGTCGGACGAATCGAAGACCCAACCGGCCCCGGGCAGGCAGTGCTTGGGCGAGTGTATGCTTACGCCGCTTCTCTGCGTAGGGAAATAGCCGATGAACAGGCCAATGGGCGATGCCGATCCGCCTTTGGCATAGATGCGGGACAGGAAAACTCCCGGGCCTAGAATTTCGAGCGATTCGGCGTCAATCGGCTGGTCGGTCCCCGTCCATCCGTCGATGGTAGAGGGAAACTGAGCCAGGGGCTCGCCCGCGACGGTCGATTCACGATTTCCGCGGCTGTGGAGCACGAACGCGGTCGCCAGCAGTAGGAGCGCAACGATCCAGAAACGAAGGTCCTTCATGCTTGCCTCCTTCGAAACGGAATCAAGGACATGGCCCGGTGAACCAGGTACAAGCAGCCCAGCGAGACCACGAACATGACCCAACCGGAAAACTCGTGAAAGAAGCCGAGGGCTTTATCGGGATCCCAATACTGAACGCAAAGGCCGGTACCGAAAATTCGCACGGCGTTGGCAGCGATCGCGATGGGAATGCTGGCGAGCGCCAACAGAGTCCTGCGCCAGATGGATCGCTCGAGGAAGTAACCGTAAAAGATGGAAAGCGCGAAGAGGCTGATCAGGGAACGAATGCCACTGCATGCCTCTGCTACTTCCAACTTCATCAACGGCAGTTCGATAACGTTGCCCTCGCGAAGAACGGGAACCCCAAATAGAGGCAGCAAGGCGCTGGCGAGTTTGGAGGCGAGAAACTGCAGGGGCAAGGTGATCTGGTTAAAGAGAATGGAGGGAATCGGAATGGCGAGCAGCAGGACGAGCAAGGGGAAACGGAGTTCGCTCAGCAACTGCCATCCACCGAAGCACAGGGTCAGGCCGGCCAGCAGAATGAGGAAAGAGATGCGGGAAAGGAACAGCTCGGCGCCATAGGACCCCAAGAGGAGCACGACCAGCCCCAGGGCGATCACAGCGACGCCACTCCAGGCAGGGGCGATCACAACGCGGGCAAGGGTGTCTCTCCTTGCCCATATAAGGTAGGCCGCGAAGATCGGAACCAGAAAGCCGTGGGAGAAATCGGGGATCTGCCACCAGTCTGCGAGTAGCTTTACGAATACAGTACTGTAAACAGCGGCGATCAACAGGCCAATGAGCGCGGAGCCGCACAGGAGGCGCGCGCTGTCTAAGGGCCAGCGATTCATGGCGGTCGCTGGGATGGGCAGATTTTGGTCCATATACTCCCAAGTGTGGGTCGCTGCGGTACCAACCCTCGCCCCTCCTATGTAGCAATTGGGATGCCGAACCTGGAATAGCACGGAAGTGGACCAATTCCCTACACGGAACTCCCTTTTGGAAGGCAAGTGGGCTCGATAAGTGGAAAAACAATTCCCATGCCAGTGAGAAAAGAATGTCCTAATACTTCCCTTCCATAGGAAACAGTTTGCCCATTAAGTGGGCAAAGTATTCCGGGATCGAACGTCCCAGGGCGGCTATCTAGAGGGGAACGCGACTTTCCTCGAAGCCCCGCCAGTTTGGAACTCGCATTGCTAATGAACTATGCGAGAACGATCCGCGCATGATTCGAAGCGAAATGATACAGAGCCCGAAACGCCAGACGAAATCGCTCACCTCATTAGAGGTGCCGATCGAATTGGCGATTACCCGCATCGCCGAGAGCGACTGTCCCGTGCTGCTGGCAGGAGAGCATGGAGTGGGCAAACGACATGTTGCCGAACAGATTCACTTACAGTCGCCGCGATCGCGTGGCGTTTATAAGGAGATCCACTGCGACGAGCTTGACTCCTCAACCCTGTTGTCGGCTCTCACCACCAAGGGCACGGTTTATCTGCACGAGATTCACGATCTAGGTGTGGGATTACAGGAACTGATCGTGAGCCAGTACTTCCGATCGGAGCAGCCACGCACGTGCCGGCTGATATTTGGATCGAGTCACGAACTGATTGAGGAAGTGAAATCGTGGCGGATGCGCGAGGACTTCTATTATTACGTCTCCGCGGTGACGATCCGCATTCCTCCGCTGCGTTGTCGCAAGGACGACATACTGTCTATTGCCGATGAGCTTTTGACCCAATATTCGAAGCAGTTCGATCGGCCGAAGCCGGAACTCAGCAAGGAGATCATCGGGTTTTTGATGGATCATACCTGGCCGGAAAACTTGTCGGAACTGGAGACGGCGGTCAAGACATTCGTTGCCATCGGAGACCAGGCGATCTCGCTGGCGGCGCTCAAAGCGGCCGCGCCTTCAGTGAAGTGGAATGGCCATCGGAAGGCTCTCACGCTGAAGGATGCCACGCGCACCGCATCGATCCAGATAGAACGCCAGCTTATTTCGCAGGTTTTGAATTCGACGGGCGGAAATCGCAAGCGCGCCGCAGATGAATTGGGGATCAGCTACAAGGCGCTGCTTTACAAACTCAAACAGATTGGATCGGATACCCCAGCGGTATCGAACGGGAACGGAGTTGCAGTATGAAATCGCTGAACTACTTGATAGTAGGGCTCTCGATAACGGGAGCCTTCTGCCACGGTCAAGACAAACAAGTAACTTCCAAGCCCGGCCCGGCAATGGTCACCGGCGCTGTGACGGGTGATGTTGCGCGCGACTATGTTATTGGCGCCTCCGATGTAATTACGGTAACCGTCTGGAAGGAGACTACTCTCTCGGGCAGCTTGCTGGTGCGGCCGGACGGCATGATCTCGATGTCTTTGATTGGGGACATTCAGGCAGCGGGCAATACTGCTGAGCAACTGGGAGTGCAAATCGCGGCGAAGTTGAAGAAGTTCATCCAGGACCCAAACGTATCGGTGGTGCTGACCGCGATCAACAGCAAGAAGGTCTACCTGCTGGGGGAGATTTCGAAGAAGGGGCCGATCGAGATGACGCCGGGAATGACGCTGCTCGAGGCCATTTCGAGCGCCGGCGGATTAACGGACTTTGCCAATGCGAAGAAGATCTACATCCTTCGCGATGAAGCAGGCAAGCATGAGAAGCTTCCTGTTCACTACAAGGCCGCCCTCAAGGGCGATAGCAGTCTCGACGTGGTACTCAAGCCGGGCGATACGATCGTTGTCCCGTGAGGCTAGAGATGAAGAACGCATTGAGAATCATCGTAATAATTTTGGCTGCGAGGGCGGTCGCCGGCGCGCAGGTTGCGCCCGCTGCCACCGGTCCCAGCGGGGTTCCGATAACCGGCAACTTCCGCTTTGATACGCATTATTCGCAGTCTGCGGAGTTTGGAGGGAGCTTGGGCAATTGGCAGACGAGCACTGCCTCTGCAGAGCTTGGCTATTCGAATGACAGTACGCGGCGACCCTTTTCGCTGAACTATGCAGGCGGTTATACATGGACCATTTCAGGTCCTGACTATTCGAACGGCTTATTTCAGAGACTCTCGCTGACGCAGGGGATTCTCTGGCATAAGTGGGTCGCGAACCTTTCTGATGGCGTGGGCTATCGGCCTCAAGCACCGACCACGGGCTTTTCAGGGATCGCTGGAATTGGAGAACCGATTGGTGTGACGGAGCCGACTTCGCCGATAACCCAATCGATTTTGACTGTGAATACTCACACGTTGGATAACAACTCCACGGCTGAGTTGCAGCATCCATTGACACACGCAACGACGTTGAGCTTCGGGGGAAGCTACGACCTGCTGCGCTATCCGGATGGCAATGGTTTGGACACTGATTCCCAGATGGAGAACGCGGGAGTGACATGGCGTATTAATGCGCGAAACTCTTTCTCAAGCATGTACGACTATTCGCGATTCAGCTATCCGGGGTACGACGTTACTTTTAATACAGACACGGCGATGTTCAGTTATAACCGGGCGTGGAGCCGCCGCCTTAGCACACAGATGGGTGCAGGGCCGGAATGGATCGAATACCCCGCTTCAAGCGCAATGCCTGCCGGAACCATGCTTTCGGTGAACGCCTCCATGACTTATGCGCTTCACTTTGGCACCTTGGGCGCGGGCTATAGCCGCGGAACCAACGGCGGGGCCGGGTACATGGTTGGCGGGAAAGTCGATGCGGTAACGGCGAACTTCTCGCGGGAAATTCGCAAGACAGCGACGTTTGGGATCACTGGAGCGTACACGAGGAACCAGGGGTTGCAGACGATCGGAACGACGAACAACACCTATGGAGGCGTGCAGGCAAGCCAGCAAATGGGCCGCTACCTGAGCGCATACGCGAACTATACCGCGGCTTCCCAATCGTCGAGCGCCGCGCTACCGGCCAACGCTCTCAACGACATTTTGCAAACGGTGAGCTTCGGGATTGGATACTCGCCGAAGGAAAAGCATTTCAATCACTAGACATTAAGGAGTCGTATGCTAGGGCATCGTGAACTTACATTTCAGGACTATGTGAGTATATTGAGACGCCGATTCTGGCTGATTCTCGCCTCGGCGGTTTTCTTTCTCGCGGTGGGGCTCGTGGTCAGTTATCGGCTGCCGCCTCGCTACGTCTCGCAGACCTTGATCTTGATTGAGGAACAAAAAGTTCCCGAAGATTATGTCAAGCCGGTGGTCAATGAGGATCTGGGCGAGCGCCTGGCGTCGATGAAAGAACAGATCCTGAGTCGTTCGCGTATTCAGCCCATCATCGAGCGGTTTGACCTATTCGCCGGCCCCCAGACCACCATGGATGACCGCATTGAAATGACCCAGAAGGCCATCGGGATCAAGCCGATTCAATCGGCTCGCGGCATGCCAGGCTTCTTCATCTCTTTTACGGCCAGCGATGCCCGGATAGCGCAGCAGGTATGCGGAGAAATCACAACGCTGTTTATGAACGCGAACCTGAGCGCACGCGAGCAATCTGCGGAGGGCACGACCGACTTTCTCAAGCAGCAACTTGAAGTATCGAAGAGGGCGCTCGATGATCAGGATGCGAAACTAGCGGCGTTTCAAACCAAGTACCTCGGCAAGCTGCCCGAACAGGAAGGGTCAAATAGCAACGCGCTCCAGGCGCTCACGACGCAATTGGATTCGACCAATCAAGCGGTAAACCGCGCGGAGCAGACTGAGACATTTCTGAAAGCGATGATCTCGCAACAATCAGAGGATGTGAAGCGGAATGATTCGAGCGGTGGCGTCTCAGTCGACGATCGACGGGCGCAGCTAAAGGCACTCATCGCGCAGAGACAGGAACTTGAAGTTCACTACACGCCCGACTACCCCGATGTTGTCGCTGTTTCGCATAAGATCGCGGACTTGCAGGCGGAGATTGCGAAAGGCCCTTCCGAACCAACGCCGGCTTCGAATACGGGCGCCAGTAAACGAGTTGATACGCCGCAACTACAAGACCTCAAGGCACAGTTGCGCGCGACTCAGCAGACGTTGGAACTTGCACGACAAGACCAAGCCTCGATTCGGCGCAAAATCGGATCCTATGAATCGAAGATCGCAGCGGCGCCGATGGTCGAAGAACAGTACAAGGAAATCACTCGCGACCATGAATCGGCTCTCAAGTTTTATAACGGCCTGTTGAGCAAGATGAACGAATCGTCAATGGCGACGGCCCTCGAACACCGTCAGCAGGGCGAGCAGTTTCATGTTATGGATGCGCCCAATCTACCGGATGCACCGACGTTTCCGAAGCGCTCAATCTTCGCGATGGGTGGAATGGTCGGGGGCCTCGCGCTTGGTCTAGTTATAGCGGCGCTGCTTGAGTATCGAGATACATCAGTGCGCAACGAGCGAGATATTGCGGCATTCACACAATTGCCAACCTTGGTGGTAATCCCGCACGTCATGGGTCTGCCAAAACCGGATGCAGAGAAAAAGCGCTGGAGACTATGGCCGCGCGCAACTAAGCCCATCGAGAGCACAAACGGATAACATGTATAAATCATTTTTCAAACTCCGCGCTGTCCCCTTCGGATCGAGTCCCGACCCGCGGTTTCTGTATGTGACTCCCCAGGTGCGGGAAACCCTCGCCTGCCTGCAATACGGCATCGCGGCGCGCAAGGGCTTCGTAGTGATGACCGGCGAGGTGGGAACGGGAAAGACCACTCTGCTCAAGACCGTGCTGAGCACATTTAACAAGGGACGGGTTGCGACTGCATTTGTCTTTAATCCGCGCCTCGACATACTCGATTTTCTTGAGTTCGTGCTGACGGATTTTGGAATTGAGCCGACTAACCGGACTAAGTCCGGCATGCTGATTCAACTCAACCGATGGCTCATTGAACGTTTTCGCACGCGGGGACTCTCGGTCATTGTGGTGGACGAAGCGCAGAACCTGTCTTGGGAGTTGCTTGAGGAGATTCGCTTACTCACTAACCTTGAGACATCGTCTGAAAAGCTGATGCAGATTGTGCTCTCGGGGCAGCCGGAGCTCGAGGAGAAGCTTTCTAATCCGTGCGTTCGCCAACTTCGCCAGCGTATCTCGCTGTGGTGCAGAACTCGTCCGCTGAACGCGGAAGAGACGCAAGCTTATATCACCGAGAGACTCCACATCGCGGGCGCCACCGAGCCGATACTTTCGCCTGAGGCAGCGCAGGTCGTCCATAAGTACTCCAGCGGAATTCCTCGAGTGATCAACCTGATCTGCGAGCACACGTTAATCAATGCTTATGTAGAGCAGATCAAGCCGATACCGGCTCGCATCGTTGAGGAGGTCAGCATGGAACTCGGACTCGATCAGCAACCTTATGTTATCTCGTCCAAGGAATTTATACCGACACCGGGGTTTGGACTTCCTGATGAGATTGCGCCCCTCGTGGGTACTCCTGAATTTCAGAAGGATAGTGAATTATGAGCCGCATCCACGAAGCACTTCAAAGAGCAGAACTCGAGCGCAACAGCACCATCGAACTGGCCAACGATCTACTCCCCGAGTCGACTCCCATCTCGTTCATAGAGGAGCAGGCGACGGCTGTGCCCGAGGCAGACCTTGACGCAGTCGCGCGGTTTCCATGGAATCCTTCGATGGCCTCGCTACCGGCTTTGTCAGATCGAGGAGAAAGTGTCGAGCAGTTTCGACGTTTGCGTTCTCGCATCTATCAACTTCGTGCCCAGTCAGAGTTAAAGACAATCCTCGTCAGCAGCGGCATGCCCTCTGAAGGTAAATCGTTCGTCGCCGCTAATCTTGCTATCGCCCTGGCGCGGAATAATGACCGTTCCGTTTTGCTTATCGACGGTGACTTGCGTCGACCGAGCGGCCACAAATTGCTGGGTGCACCGAACAAGGTCGGACTGCGGGATTACCTGGCCGGAACTGCGGAGCTCACCGATATCATGCAATGCGACAGCACATCGGCAGAAGTGGCCAAGGGAAGCCAGCGAGATCTCTCGAACCTGACATTTATTTCTGCGGGAAGATGCGACGACACGACCGTAGAGTTAGTAGGCAATCATCGTATCGAAGAGATGATGTCGTCTCTCTCTGTGCATTTCGACTGGATCGTGATCGACACTCCGCCGATCATGGCGGTCACGGACGCAGTGGATATTGCCCGCGTTGCCGACGCCGTCCTGCTGGTTGCCCGCGGTGGAGTTACGCCGTTTGAGGTTGCGCAACGGGCCCAGGCCGCATTTAACCGTTCGAGGATTCTTGGCTTCGTACTGAATGCGGTGACAGAAAAGCAATCCGGCAAGAACTACTACTACAACTACTACGGCGAAAAGGATAGCGACGATGAAACTCCGCGCAAGAAAGACAAGGGGCGGTAAACATGGTCAAGCTTTTTAATGTTTACTATCCTACCCGGAGCTTAGTGCTTTTGTTTTGCGAAGCGCTCCTGACGGTGGCGGCTTTTTTGCTGGCCGCTACTGTTCTGCTCGGTCCGGATACTTATATCCAATTGTTCTACGAAAATGGACTTTTGAAGATTGCCGGTTTCACGGGACTTACTTTACTTCTTTCTTACTATTTCGATCTATACGAACCGCAGCGCATCTCGGAACGCTGGGAAGCGTACTTTCGCTTGTTGCTTGTTCTTAGCGCGCTGTCATTTTTGTTGGCTGCCCTGACATTTGTATTTCCTCAATTTGATATTGGCCATGATGTTTTGGTCGTCGGCATTTTTCTTCTTACTTTCCTCCTAGTTCTTTGGCGGCGCACGGACGAGTGGATTATCGGTCTTCCGATGTTCCGCGAGCGTGTCTATGTATTGGGGGCGGGCGATAGAGCGCGCACGGTAATTGAGACACTTCGCACGAGGCGCGATGCCGGCATGGAAGTAGTCGGCTGGAGAGATGACGTCGAGTCCCATGAGGCTTCAGAGAGGTTTTCCGAAGACCTGCGTTCATTCTGCACGCCGAAGCCAGGCATTGATCGAGTCATTGTGGCCATGGAGGATCGTCGAGGCGCGATGCCCGTGCGAGAACTATTGGATCTCAGGCTGTGCGGCGTTGTGATTGAAGATGCCGGTGCGGTGTTGGAGAAACTGCTAGGCGCGCTACCCCTTGAAGGGCTCAACCCAAGTTCGCTCATTTTTACCCAGGGCTTCAGAGTAAAGATGTCCCAACAAATTATCCGCCGGCTCGTTTCGTTTCTCGTTGCATTGATCGCGCTTTTGATCTGCCTTCCGTTCGTCCCGTTCATCATACTCGCGGTTCGTCTTTCTTCTCCCGGTCCTATCTTTTTTCACCAGGTGCGCGTGGGGCTACACGGACGCTTATTTTCCGTACATAAATTTCGCACGATGCGGCAAGATGCGGAAGCAAAGGGCGCGGTCTGGGCTACAAAGAACGATCCGCGCATTACGCCTTTGGGACGTCTGATGCGCAAGACGCGTCTCGATGAGATTCCTCAACTGTGGAATGTGTTAACAGGCGACATGGGTTTCGTGGGGCCTCGTCCGGAGCGTCCGGAGTTTGTGAAGTGGCTTAGCAGCGAGATCCCATTCTACGATTTGCGTCATATGATTCGTCCGGGAATAACCGGTTGGGCGCAGGTGCGGTATCAGTATGGCGCGACCCTGGAAGAGACCAAGAAGAAGCTCGAATATGATCTCTATTACTTGAAGCACCTTTCGCTCGGGCTCGATCTTCTGATCATGTTCGAGACGATCAAGACCATTGTGCTCCGTCGAGGTGCGCAATGAAAGCAGTGTTCTGGATCTCGCTGGCTGGCACGTTCTACACATACATCGGCTATCCAGTCTTGATTTGGATGCTTTCGAAGTTACGTCCTCGACGCGTCAGAGTAGCTCCGATTACTCCCAGCGTGAGTATTGTTATGGCGGTGCACAATGGTGCGGCGCTCATTCACAAACAAATCGACCATCTCGTCGGCCTCGACTATTCGAACATACGCGAAATCATTATCGTGTCTGATGGTTCGAGCGATGGCACCGTAGAACTGTTGCGGGAAGAGCATCATCCGCTTGTTCATTCCATCATTCTTGAAGAACACAGCGGTAAGGCAGTTGCGGTTAACGCCGGCGTCGCCAACGCAACTGGAGAGATCATCCTCTTTGTCGACATACGTCCGCAAATTGGACAGGGCGCGATCAAGCAGATGATGAGCAACTTTGCCGATCCAACGGTTGGCTGCGTTGCGGGCGAACTTAGCCTGCGACAAGATGGCCACGATGGAGCCACCGCCGCGATTGGTGGACTCTACTGGCGCTATGAGCAGTGGATCAGGACTTGCGAATCGACGTATTACTCGCCGGTAGGTGTCTATGGAGGGTTTTACGCGGTTCGCCGCGAACTCGCTGCCCAGCAGCCAGCGGGATTGATTCTCGATGATATGTTTCAGCCTCTATCCATCATCCGCCAAGGGTATCGCTCGGTTCTTGATCGCGATGCGTGTGTTTACGATTGCTGGCCGAAGCAAGTGGGAGGCGAATTTCATCGCAAAGTGCGAACGCTGGCTGGGAATTTTCAGCTTTTTCAACTTGCTCCGTGGACATTGACGCCTCGGAATCGAGTGCTATTCCAGTTTCTTTCGCACAAGGGAATGCGGCTGGTTACTCCATATCTGCTCATGCTGATGTTGATCTCCTCGGCAGCGCTTGCCATTACATCTCCGCTTTTTGCGGCATTTGCAGCCATCCAACTTATTGGCTGGATACTGGCGATTCTAGGTCTGTGCATCAAGGTCCCAGTGTTGAATCGTGTAGCCACTGCGATGGGTGGTCTCTTAGTCCTCAATGCTGCGGCGGTCGTTGGAATGTATCGGTTCCTTGTAACTCGCGGGCCGCTTTGGAAGATATGGCACTCGGGTCAATTGGTATCGCGAGAGGTGAACTCGTAAATCGAGTTGTGGGCGCCGGCGTAGCGCGCTGGGGAAGTCTGTGGACATTCGAAGCGATAGCCAAGTAAGGGAAAGACAGTAATAGGAGCGCACCCAAACACCATGGCCCATCGGAAAGACTTCATCATCGTGAGCACTTTAGCAGTCACAGTGGCTTGCGTAGGTTTGTGGTTTCACGTTCACGCTATAAAGGCCAGGGCTGCGAGGTTGGAGCACATCGTTGCACCGGCTCCTTACTTCCCTGCCGGCTCGGTGTGGACTCAGGATATAAGTCGAGCGCCTCTGGATCCGCAATCTTCTGCAATGATTGCGACCCTCGCTAAAGCGGGAGGATGGGGAACGGGAAAGATGCGGGTTGATTTCTCCATTCGCGTACTACAGGCCGATGCATCGACACCGAAGGTTCCATTCCGAAAAGCCGCTAACTTTTATGAAAAGGACTCTGACGATGTTGACACTATCCCGCTGCCGAAGGGTGGCGGCGCCGAACAGCAGAGCGGGTATAAATGTCCGCTCGATAAAGATGACTGCCACCTCTTAGTGGTCGATCGCGCACAAAACAGATTGTATGAGCTGTTTCAAGCAAATGAAACAGATGATGCAATTGAGGCGCAATTCGTCGGAGTGTGGGATCTGACGCGCGTCTATCCTCTGTCTGGAAGAGGAGATCAATGCACGAGCGCGGATGCTGCAGGTTTCCCTGTTGCGCCGCTCTTGTTTAACGCTGAAGAACTCGCGACCGGCTCGATCAATCACGCGATTCGCTTTATTCTTCCGAATCAACGAATACGAGCGGGCGTGTTTGTCCATCCCGCGACGCATGGAGGTGGTCCGAAGGGGCCTGGTTCGGCGCTGCCCTATGGAGCTCATTTGCGATTGAAGGGATCCTATGATATCTCGCGGTTGAAACCGGCGGCTCGAATCGTGGCCCTCGCTATGCAAAAGTATGGAATCTTCCTGTCTGATAGTGGCAATATCGCACTCACCGCACAAAACGACGCCGACACGCCCGTAAAATATGCCGATGTCGATTTCAACACCCACGATTTGCAATCACTGACTGTAACTGATTTCGAAGTGCTGGATTCAGGAAGACCAATTGCTTTAACATACGATTGCGTGCGAAATCGATGATTCGCAAAATGGCGGGGCCAAGCGGACGACTCCGATCAAGATGGTGACAACGTGGAATTAGCGATAGAAATGGTTCGTCAAAAGCCACAACCTTTTTCGACGAGACCGCGAAAGGCCACGCCGAGTATTTGATAAGACAGAGCGCGAACCAAGAACCACTGAAGCTAAATCACGATACGCGAATTCAAGAGGCCGGACAATAAGAATATGCTGCTCGACTCCTACATGCTCAAAATCAAGCGCGCCGAAACGCCATTTTATGCGCGATTAAAAAGAATTGGCAAGGCAGCGCTTACTCTTCGGATGCCTGTTCCACGCATGTTGGATCCTATCTATTCTCTCATCCGCCGACTTCAGCTGGTTCGGTTCGAGATCGATGAGAGAATCAGCGTAGCTTTCTTCCGTTTTCCTTTATTTCGTTCGATGTGCGTCTCGATCGGGAATCGTCTCCAGATGGAGCTTATTCCGAATGTGAGCGGACCAGTTAGGATCTATCTCGGCGATGATGTACGCCTTTCGGGACAGCTCACAGTTTCAAGTGGAAGAATCTATTCCAGCCCCGAATTCCGAGTGGGAAATAGGTCGTTCATCGGGCATGGATGTGTCTTTTCCGTAGCGCAGTCAATTTGCATCGGAGATGACGTACTTATCGCCTCGGGTTGCAACGTGTCCGACTATTCAGCTCACCCCCTTGATCCGGATCTGAGGATTGCGGGAGTTCAAGTGGATCCCAAAGATGTTCGACCGGTTCGCATCGAGAATAAGGCATGGCTTGGCAGAGGATCTACGATTCTTCCCGGAGTCACGATCGGTGAAGGAGCGGTTGTGGGTGCTGCTGCCGTAGTTACCAAGGACGTTCCAGCAGGACATATTTGTGTGGGAAACCCGGGCCGACTACTTTCGCGAACCGTGTATGACGTAAGGGGGACACGCTAGCTTCCTTGATATGGAGTGACCCGTCAACCACTGCACATCTGTGTTTTTTGTCGTTGGCGTTGTTTGCTTCTTTTTTGGAAGACAGGGCAAGCAGCAGTCGGAGCAGGGTTGAGGGACGCTCGACCTCCGGCGCGCGTTCCAGCCGTAGCTCATGACGTTCAGCATGGCTCATCTGCTTCTCTCGAGCCGCGCGGTCCGTCGCGAACAACTCCTCCATCAGCGCGACAGCAGGAGCCGAGTCGACATCCTTGGCATTGACCTTGACCGCTTCGATGTGTTTTCTACGCGCATGACTGAAGCGCGCCGCATGTACTATTCGCGGGACCACCTATCTTGTCATAGGCTTTGTATCCGTCTGTCTGGAGCAGTGCCCCGAACTTGCCAAGGAACAGTTTCGGCCCTTCGCGATCACGGCCCATACGGAAGTCGAAGACTACTCCTTTTCCGGGCGAGCCATACTGCCACACAATAAAGTTGATGGTTGCGCCCGCACTTGTCATGCGTCTGCACCCCCAGCGGTGTCTCGTCGGCCTGGATGTAACTTCCAGGGAGGAACTCGCGCTTCATCGCCCCGGCCATGGAAACGAGCAACTCGCCGGTATAAAGCACCTCATCGTCGAGTGTCGATAGCGCCAGCGTGCGCTCTTCCAACAAATACCGCCCGAACGCCTGGGCGCAACGCTCAGCCGGAGTAGATCGGCATGTTACCTTCTCTTCACATGGGATCAAGCCATCACTGGTCAAGAGGTCGATAAGATGCCTGAGGGCAGCAGCATCTCCCTGGCAAGGTCGAGCGTATCGAGCGCGATATCGCAAATTCTGTGCAGGATGATCGGAGCAGATGCTGTGCAATCTGATCCCCTTTTGCTTAAGCCATCGGCTAAAGCAAGCAGCCAGAGAGCCCTGTCGATGAATCGATCCCAGACTTTAACCCTGCTCACCGACAGATTTTGCGATCGAACCGATTTGTGCAGCGATCAGACCTTCCAGCAGTTGCGACAGAACCACTTGGTTCTCGATGATGCACTTCATGGTGAACTTCTCCCCCGACTGTGCCAGCTCGTTGAAGGGGTTCAGAATATGTCTATATCGTGTCAAGATTTCACCAGAAAAGAGGGGTTCCCGCAGCGCTACAAGACATAGTCTGGATCGGTAGATAGTGGCGACTATGTCTCTGGGTACATAGTCGCCACACCGCTGCAATGGAGTTGCTTCAGGCAGGGATCGACCGAGCCGTAATCGCGCTGTGACTTGGACACGAATTCGTCGAAACAACACGAATCTATCTCGACGCCGACCTTGCAATGAAAGAACGGGATCTCAGCAAAACTACACTTTCGGATGGCAAGAGTCATCGTTATCAACCGGACGATAAATTTATCGGGTTTTTGAGAAGCCTGTAGTCGGCCCCGATTATGCCGAATCGACTCGCCATAGATGATCCCGGGGCACCCAACAGTTCGGGGGATGAGATTTTCGATTCGGCATGATCCGGGATTCGGCATAGCGAAACTCTGCTACAAAGCCGGCGGAGACCTTGAACAGATCCAGCTGCTGCTCGGTCACGCCTCCATTCAGACCACGGAGCGGTATCTCGGGACGGAACAGGATCTGGTCATGGCGGTGAACGATGCGCTCTGGCTCGAGCTGAGTTGAATGCTGTAAACTGAGCGCCTTCAAAAGTCGGCTCATTGCCCTTAACCTAACGTCATCAATGTTGGGTTTAGGCCGGGTGGGCGGGGTGATTGTCGCAAGGCAGTCTGCAACAGCTTCGCTCTTCGATGGCCGTCCGAAGTACTCATATCGAACGCCTCTCCGCCGCCGCGCCCTGCTATGTATCAGCCACCACGTAATTTGCGCTGGCCGAAGTTCTTCACGGCTGCTAAACTTATGGCACCGAAATGAACATATTCTTCCAACTCCATCGTTTGAGGATTATTCGGTTTGGTCCCTGCGCGTCACATCACCCTGTCGAACCTCGTTTGAAAATGGGGTCGACTTGGTGGTACCAGACCGGAGTGACTCTCACCGTTCTAACAAGCCCCCCTGGTAGAGTGGTGGGCCTGGATGGAAACGAAGTCGGTATCAGTGACAGCGGCGGTAAGTTCGTCCTGGAACGTGCTCCCCGCAAGAACCACACCTTGTCCGCCGTCCACGAAGGTTACCAATCACAGGCATTGACGGAGCCAATAGGCCCATTCGCATTCAATGCTAAAGTTCCTCTGATCATGCAACAGCAGACCTACCGGATGACGGCACAGACCAGGCCTCCCAGCAGCAATGTATATGTGGACGACAAGCTAGCAGGGAAGTCCGACGTCATCGCCCTCGTCATAGGTATCGCGGGTATAGCGATAATCATCCCCATCGGGGGCCTTTTGCTAGCTCACGACGACCTCAAAGAAAACGCGGCTGCGACCCTGGGGGTAGTGCTATTGCTCGGGGACACATCGCTCAGTTGGTGGGCTGCCGACAGAATCTGGGAATGGGCCGACCTCGAGTTGCCGCTCTGGATAAACCGACATCGCGAGATGGACCGGTTGAGGCGAACGCAGGAACGCAGACAGGGTCGCCAGCAGCGATCGAGGCAAAAATTATTTAACGAAAAGTGTGTCAGACAGAAATAGCCCCTCACAAAGGAGATGTTCGAATGAAGATCCTTGCCGGCAATCAGCCGCTGCTTTCCGTTGTAGTTCCGGCGTACAACGAGGAGGCCACACTATCCGAAATCATTGCACGCCTCGTCGCCGTTCCTGAAGTTGAGGAAATTGTCATCGTGAACGACTGCTCGACCGACGGGACCGCGGCGATCGCGGATCGGGTCGCCGCGGAGGATCCCAGGGTCAAAGTCGTCCACCACAAAGTCAACGGTGGCAAGACCGAGGCACTAAAGACGGGTTTTGCTATGACCACGGGGCAGATAGTCATCGTGCAGGATGCCGATCTCGGTATCCATCCGAGCAAAGCCACTCTTCTCACCGATCTGATTGCATGTTGAAGTGGAGGCATGCGAGATACGAGAGCGGTTGTTGAGAGACATCGTCGGAGCCGGGCGAAAGCGGAGAGCCTGGTAC
>Ga0302140_10002730_pt1 | contig 22835 bp, 18 predicted proteins | sample I_Bog_E1_1_FD_202095 | JGI IMG/M metagenome (GOLD analysis project Ga0302140, IMG submission 202095) | Peat permafrost microbial communities from Stordalen Mire near Abisko, Sweden - I_Bog_E1_1 | ecosystem: Environmental > Terrestrial > Soil > Wetlands > Peat | place: Sweden: Abisko, Stordalen... | reverse complement strand
CGGCCAAGCACAACATCATCTCCAACGCCAGTTGCACCACCAACTGCCTGGCGCCGGTCGTCAAGGTTCTGCTCGCCCACTGCGGCATCGTCAGCGGCATCATGACCACCATCCACAGCTACACCAATGACCAGGTTATTCTCGACACACCACACAAGGACCTGCGCCGCGCCCGCGCCGCTGCCCTCAGCATGATTCCTAGCTCCACCGGTGCTGCCAAGGCCCTCAAGCTGGTTATTCCTGAGACCTCCGGCAAGCTCGATGGCTTCGCCATCCGCGTTCCCACCCCCAACGTCTCCATCGTCGACCTTACCTTCATCAGCGAGAAGACCACAGACGCCAAGGCCGTCAACGCCGCTCTCAAGGCCGCCTCTGAGGGCGAGCTCAAGGGCATCCTCGGCTACGACGAGAACCAGTTGGTCAGCTCCGACTTCAAGGGCAACCCGCTCTCGTCGATCGTCGACGCCCCGCTCACCAAGGTGGTCGGCAACAGCGTCAAGGTGCTCAGCTGGTATGACAACGAGTGGGGCTACTCCAGCCGCGTCGTCGACCTGATCGGCTTCCTGGTCAAGAAGGGCCTGTAAGAAAGACAGGGACTAGGGACTAAGGGACTAGGGACTGAAATGCGCACGCCAAATCTGGCCAGCATTTGGTCCCTAGTCCCTAGTCCCTCAGTCCCTAGAAAAACCCATGAGAAAAAATATCCCCGGCACCTCTCCCTACGAGCCCATCATCGGCTTCTCCCGCGCGGTCCGCGTGGGGAACACCGTGCATGTCTCCGGCACCGGCCCTGTCGGCGCCGACGATCTTGACCCTGCCGGCCAAACCCGCCGCGTCTTCGAGATCGCCGCTGAGGCCCTTGCCGAGGCTGGCGCCTCGTTCAAAGACGTCGTCCGCACCCGTATGTTTCTCGCCCATGCCGAGGACTGGGAAGCCATTGGCCGCGTCCACGGCGAGTTCTTCGGCACAATCCGCCCCGCCAGCACCATGGTCGTCGCCGCGCTCCTCAATCCCAAATGGCGCATTGAGATGGAGATGGAAGCCGTGATCGCGGAATCCTCCAACGGCACATAGCCTTTCACTTTTTCACCATTTCACTTATTCACTTGTTCACTACCTCACCTCTTCACTCCACTGACTCTAGGAAGGCCCCCATGCCCAAGCTCTCCATCCGCGACATCGAACTGGCCAACAAGCGCGTCTTCATCCGCGTCGACTTCAACGTGCCGCTCACTGAAGACGGCGCAACCATCACCGACGACACCCGCATTGTGGCCACGCTGCCCACCATCGTCTACGCCCTCCGGCGCAAGGCCAAAGTGATCTTGGCCTCGCACCTCGGCCGTCCCAAGGGCAAGCCCAATCCAAAGTACTCGCTGCGCCCGGTCGCCCTGCGCCTCCGCGAGCTCCTCGACAAAGAACTCGGCGAATCCATCAACGTCGGCTTTGCTCCCGACTGCATTGGCGAAGTAGCCAGCGAACTCGCGCGCCAGCTCGAATCCGGCCAGGTGCTGCTGCTTGAGAACCTCCGCTACCACGCCGAAGAAGAAGCCAACGACCCCGCCTTCTCCAAGGCGCTCGCCTCGCTGGCCGAGGTCTACGTCAACGACGCCTTCGGCTCCGCCCATCGCGCCCACGCCTCCACCGAGGGCATCACGCACTTCCTCAAGCCCGCCGTCGCCGGCCTGCTGATGGAAAAGGAAATCACATACCTCGGCAAGGCCCTCGAATCGCCCGAAAAGCCCTTCGTGGCCATCATCGGCGGCTCCAAAATCTCCGGCAAGATCGACGTGATCGACAACCTGCTCGACAAGGTCGATACCCTGGTCATCGTCGGCGGCATGGCTTACACCTTCCAGCGCGCCCTCGGCGTCACCACCGGCAAGTCCCTCGTCGAAGAAGACAAAATCGACATGGCAAAAGCCGCTCTCGACAAGGCCAAAGCCAAGGGCGTCCAGCTTCTGCTGCCCGTCGATAACATCCTCGCCGACAAGTTCGCCCCCGACGCCGCTACCCAGTCTTGGGAGACATCGGTCAACTTCCCCGCCGACTGGCAGGGCCTCGACATCGGCCCCAAGTCCATCGCGGCCATTGAAGAAGTGGTCTCCACCGCCCGCACTATCGTCTGGAACGGTCCCGCCGGCGTCTTCGAGTTCCCCAAGTTTGCCGTGGGCACCAACGCCATCGCCAGAGCGGTAGCCGCCAACAAAGCGGCCATCTCCATCATCGGCGGCGGCGACTCGGTGAGCGCCATCAACCAGGCCGGCGTAGCCGACCAGATCACCCACATCAGCACCGGCGGCGGCGCCAGCCTGGAGTTCTTAGAAGGCAAAAAGCTCCCCGGCGTAGAAGCGCTCACAGATAAGTAGCACCTGCGGTGCGGCCAATCCGCCCGCAACGATAAGACCTCAACCAAAAGCAACAGAGCCGTATCCGGTTGTCATTCGCACCGGATGCGGCTTTATTATTTTGCAAACGCCCGATCGTCAAATGCCGAATACCACAAATCCCCGGCGGCCATCTGCTGACTGATCACTGACTTATCGCAGCCTTGATAGAATGGGTAACGATTCTGGTCAGGCGGAAAAATCGCATGCGTTCATTGCGGATAGAAGTATTGAGCATCGTGGTGTGCCTTTTCGCAGCATTGGGCGTCAACTGCACCAGTCAAACATTGCCGACTCTACCCACTACCCCAAACAGCGCGGTTCCAAAACCCGCAGGCCCCGTGGGCAATCTGAAAGTTCTGAACTGGGCAGGCTTCCACGCCGCTATCACATACACGTTCGATGACTCAATCCCTTCGCAAATCGCCAACTATCCGCAGCTTCAAGCCACCGGCGCGCATATGACGTTTTTCCTCGTCGGCGCGAGTGACGGCAACTCGCCCGTGTGGGCTCAGGCCGCCAAAGACGGGCACGAACTTGGCAACCACACCGAACACCATTGCCATGCCGACGGCACTGGCTGCGCATGGGGTCCTTATGCAGGCAGCCTTGAGGCCGAATACGATCTCTGCACCGATCACATCAAGCAGACACACGGAGTGAGCGCCGTGTGGACCACCGCCTCTCCCTATGGGGATATGGGATACGACAACACCGCGAAGACGCGCTTCTTTCTGAATCGCGGTGTCCGGGGCGGCCAGATTGCTCCCAACGACAGCAGCGACGCTAGCAATCTGCCGACGTTTGTGGCGGCAGCGGGCCAGACTGCCAGCAACTTCAATCCCTTGATTGACTCAGCCCACGCGGCCGGCAACTGGCAAATTCTTCTGTTTCACTCGCTCGGCGGAGATGGGGGTTACGCGCCCGTCGACGTTGCCGATGTGATTGCCAGCATCGATCACGTCAAGTCGTTTGGCGACGTGTGGATCGACAGCATGGTCAACATCGGAGCTTACTGGGCGGGTCAGAAGGCCGTTACCAACGCCAGCAGTACACAGAACGGAAAGAGCACCGTGCTGAGCTGGACTCTGCCCCCTCACTTCCCAACGGGGAGATACGTTCGCGTAATCGTAACCGGAGGAACGCTCAAGCAGGGCGGCGTCCAACTTCCCTGGAACCGTGCAGGCTTCTACGAAGTTGCTCTCGATCCCGGCTCCCTCACCATTTCCCAATAGAAGAAGCCACCCGTCCGGTTGCACAAAGGAACTGGGTGCCCCCGAGTCTCGATTTTGAAACTTGGTATGCTGTAGCTCACCGACCGAGGCATTTTCGCCATTGAACCTTGCGGGAAATACCTCGCTTGCAGCCACAATGAAAATGGAGAGGAAGAGCGATCCGATCCAACAGGTGTGGTTCCAGTCCGTACTCCCGAGTCTCATCCCCTACTCCCTATTTTTATTTTCTGAACCTTGCAGAGTGTTAACCTCCAAGCATCGAGCAATCGAGCGTTCCTGTGCATTGGCTGTCTGGGAATCCAAGCAGAGTGAGCCCAACACTTCATTCTCACCTGTCAGCTCGGTGATCACCGATGCTGGCGGCAATCCCCTGGAGCATGCCGCGGAAGACAAAGTAGTGGAAAGGGAGCACGGAGTACCAGTAGGCGCGGCCCAGCAACCCTGAGGGATCAAAAGAGGCCGTTTGGCGAATGACGGATCCGGTGGAATCGCCCGTCACTTCAAACTCGAGTCTGGCGCGGCCAGGGAGCTTCATCTCCGCGACGAGGCGCAAGAGGTGATCGGGCTCGATCGCCTCCACGCGCCAACAATCCACTAAATCGCCAACGCAAAGCAAATCAGGATCGCGGCGGCCGCGTCCCATTCCTACCCCCCCGGCTAACCTGTCCATCCACCCGCGCAGTTGCCACAGCCAGTTGGCGTAATACCAACCTCTGGCGCCGCCTATCCGGCGGACTGGGGTGAAAGCTTCTTCAGGGGTTGCACTCACGTGAACTATTCGGAGATCGGTCGTGAGATGCTTGTTATCCGCATGGATGGCTGCCGCAATGGCTTCGCTAAATCCGCCAGGCCGAATGCCGAACTCGGTCAATGCCCTCGGATCTTCAACGATTGTGGAGTGACGGATGCTGTCAATCAGCTTTCGTCCCACGCGGACATAGAGGGGAGTGACCAGACCGAGCCAAAGACTGGACAAGCGCGGCGTGAGGAATGGCACGGAGATCACAAGACGCTTCAATCCCCGCTGACGTGCGTACTCCCGCATCAGGCCGCCGTAGGACACTCGATCCGAGCCTCCGATTTCGAAGATTTCGCTGGCGTCAATCGGATGGTCCAGAGCCGCGAGCAGATAGGCGAGGAGATCGGCGATAGCGATCGGCTGCGCATCAACGGAAACCCAGCGCGGCGCGATCATGACCGGAAGCCGCTCCACCAGCGCGCGGATCATTTCAAATGAGAGGCTGCCCGATCCGATGACGACAGAGGCGCGGAATTCGATGACCGGTACGCCAGCCGACCTGAGGATCTCGCCCACCTCCTGGCGGCTGCGCAAATGCATGGAGAGCTGGCCCGAACTGCGGCCGAGGCCACCGAGATAGATGATTCGCTGCACCCCGGCCTCGCGGGCAGCGTTGGCGAAGTTCTGCGCCGCTGTGCGGTCCTGCTCCTCGAAGGATTGAGACGAGCCCATGGAGTGAACCAGATAATAGGCTGAGCCAACGCCAGCCATCGCGGCCCGTACCGATGCGGAATGAAGAACGTCTCCTTCGACGACTTCGAGACCGGGAAGCGCCTTGGCTCTGAGAGCTTCCGGACGCCGCGCCAGGCAGCGCACTGCGTAGCCCGCGTCCAGTAGCTTTTTCAGCAACTCACCGCCCACATACCCCGTGGCGCCAGCAATCAAAACAAGTGGTTTCACGCTATGTCTCTCCCGTCTGGCTGAACAGCGCATCAATTTGCAGGCGGCGGTAATCAAAAATCCTGCGGGCGTCCCTGCGTACTTTCATCGAGTGAACCATCCGCCCGAGAATACCGAAAGGCAGCGAGTACTGCACTTCGTCGATCATCTTTGTGCGGTTGCCGTGCGCTTAAAATCTGTGCGTGTGATGCCATAGCTTATATGGACCCTCCGCCTGCTCGTCGACGAAACAATGAGGAGAGTTCCATTCGCAGATTTCCGTTTGCCAGTAGAACGGTATTCCGTGCAGTTGCAGGCGATAGCGAATCACGGTTCCTTCCTCAATTGAGGCTGTACTCATGGAGATGATTTTGAAACCCAACCAAGGGGGCGTAATCTTCTCCAAGTTCTGAGCGTCGGCGAAGAATGCAAATACTTCGTCGATGGGGCGTGCTATCCACTGCTCACGGCACAATGTATACGTCACAGCACTCGCTCCTTATCACCGCATTGATTGCGCGGCTATGGCTCGCGAAGTAAACCGGACACCTGGGCATGAAGATCCTTGTAGGCTTCTTCATCGAACGCGCCACTATGGCGCCAACGCACCGCGCCGTGCTTATCAAGCAGAACCAGATAGGCCGCATCGGGCGACTGATAGCCAACGCGTTGTTTCCATGAGCCTGTGTCGCCGTAGACGGTGATCACGTTTTCCTGATCGCTTCTGGGAGTTCCCTTGCGCATGCCGCTGTCGATGAACCACTTTCCCAGTCGCGCCATGCCGCCAATCAGCGGGATCTCGTAGAAGGTAGCGTGAGGATCACCGCCAAAGTCCTTGCGGAAGCGGCCAATCCAGGCCTCGACCGGGAATCTCGAATTGTAAGTGAAGCCCAGCGCGAGCAAGGCGATACGGCCTGAAGCTGCATCGGGGAGCTGAGCCTGACGGCCGGTGAGAAATTCGCCTCGCAGAGGCGGCAGGGTTTCGCCAATGGAAACCGCAGAGATCAATGCGGACGCTATCAGCAATGCTGGCAGTATGGTCATGAGGCTAGTCCGTCGATGCTGTGGGCGGCGTTCTCGAAGAGATAGTGGGAGACGATCCACTCGTTTCCGCCGGCAAATCCGAATAACTCCGCACATGCCATGAAGAAGACTCGCCAGCGAACCAGCCAGCGCTGTGCCTCGTCTTTTCCATAGACAGCTGCGAAAAGGTCGAGCACTTCCTTCCTATGCTGGTCGAGACGCTCAAGCCACGCCTCGGAGGTCTTCTGGTAGTGAGTGCCGCTGATTCGCCAGTGCTCGCGTACGCGGAAGTGCTCCTGGAAGTAAAGCAGCAGATCGTTGCTGGGCATGACTCCGCCGGTGAAGAAGTGTTGCGCCATCCAGTCGGATGCGTCTTCGACTTCATACGGATATGCGTAGCGGCTGTGCGCGAACACATGCACGAAGAGCAAGGCCCCAGGCCGCGACCAGGATGCGATTCGCCGCAACAACTCCGCGTAGTTGCGCATATGTTCAAACATCTCCACCGAGACGATGCGATCGAACTGCTTCTCCGTGTTGAACTCATTCATGTCCGCAGTAACCACGGAGAGGTTTGTGAGTCCGCGGCGAGCGGCTTCGGCGTCGATAAACTGCTTTTGCGAACGGGAATTCGAGACCGCCAGAATGCGGCTGTTAGGAAAACGGCGCGCCACGAAAAGCGAGAGAGAGCCCCAACCGCAACCAAGTTCAAGTATGTTCTGACCGTCTTCAAGGCGAGCGCGCCAGCAAGTCAGATCGAGCATCGCCTCCTCGGCATCTGCCAGGTTCTTCGTCCTGTCGTTCCACAGGGCGCAACTGTATTTCATGTGCGAACTAAGCACCAGCCGGAAGAACTCGGCAGGCACCTCATAGTGTTGCGCGTTGGCAGCGTCGGGCCGGATAGCGACGGGACTCTGGCGCAGTTGCGCGATGAATCGCATCAGGCGCTGTGCTTGCTGCGCTGGAGTTCCTTGTTGTTCCTTGCGAAGGCGCGCGGATACCAGCCGCCGAATACCGATGCGGATGAGCCAATCGGGCAAGACGCCGCGTTCGAGCCAGGTGTTGTAGCCCGCTTCAAGGACGGGTGAGGCGGTGAGCGTTTCAGTTTGCATGGTGCCTATTCCTTGGGAACCACGGCACGAAAGCGCTCGTGGTCTGCTGATAACGCCTGTAGTCTTCGCCCCTGGTGCGCAGCGCCTGCGCCTCGGTGGCGGGAATGCCTGTGACTCGGAAGAGAAAGTAGAGCATAAGCGCGGGCGGGACAAGCGCCAGATAGCCGTATCTGGAGTCGATTGCGAACAGGCAGAAGGCCACCCAGATGAGCCACTCGAAGAAGTAGTTGGGATGACGCGAGTACTTCCACAGGCCGGCACGGCAGGTTTTCCCACGGTTGGCGGTGTCGGACTTGAAGGCATTGAGCTGCATGTCCGCAGTGATCTCGCCGGCAATCGACACGACCCACAGAACGACCGCGGCATACTCGAAGATGGAGAACGCCGGCGCCGGGTTTTCTGAAGCAAGAAGGAAAGGCGCCGCCAGCACGATGCACAGCACGGCCTGAAACTCGAAAAATAAAAGGAACTTCAACGGAATGCTGGTACGCCACTGCTTGCGGAGCTGCACGTAGCGCCCCTCTTCGGGATGGCCGATGACGCGCGTAAACAGCAGGTAGAGCGCAAGGCGCAAGCCCCAGACCGACGCCATCAAGGCAATCGCGATGCGGCGCGGCGCCCAGCCTGCGCCCATGACCGCGTAGAGCACGCCAAGAAGGGCCAGTCCGCCTGCCCATCCGGCGTCCACAATCGCCGCGTTGCGCAGAGGGAAATGAATCAACCAGAGCAGGAGCATCACCCCACAGACTGCAATCGCTCCGGTCAGGATCAAAGTCAACATCATTACTCTCCTGTCGCGGGATGCAGTTGGTTGCGCATACCGCTAAGCACGGGGACCAGCAGCAGGTAGAGCAGCCCTGTGGCGATGCTGCCGAGCAGGAGCCATGCCACGACGGCATGGATAGTCACTATCCAGAGAGTTGCGATGGCGTCGAAGGCATTGCTGCGGATCAATGCAAAGATATGAACCACGGAAAGTTCGGACGGCGGAGTTCTGAAGATCCATCCGCCGATGCGGTAAAAAGGAATCAGCAGGACGAGTTGCAGCGGGTATACCAGCCAGTTGACAAGCTGAATAGCCCCCAGATTCAGTCGAAATGCAATTGCCGCCAGCGTGCATAGCAGCGCGGTTGAACCCAAAACCGGGATTACTCCGAGCGTGATCCCCAAGGCGATCGTGAAGGATAGCTTTTGGGGCGTGAGACCCTGGCGGAGGAACTCAAGGATCGGCTGTACAACTTTGTGACGCCACAATGTCTCACTCATGCCGGCCGCCTTCGCAAAATGGTTGCGGCTCGTTCTTGTGGCTTGAGCTGGAAGAGTTGAATCAGTACATAGAACGACATTGCGATATTGCCAAGCCCCATGATGAGCAGGAACCATAGAGCCCGCGCCCACATGCTCCGTTCCTTGTAGAAAACCCACGCATAGAACGTAACGAAGCCGAAGTATGCGTCATAGAGCGTGGCCATGGCCCAGGGGTTGGCGGCGTAGCTGGGCCACGCTGCACTGAGGCTGACAGCAAGGCCGGTGCGGATTGTCATGACGACCATGAAAACGAAGATGCCGCCGAACAGGAGCTTCAGAAACGATTTCATTGGCCCTCCTTTTTCAGCCTTGCCAGATGCTCTTCCAGCTCCGAGAAGCTTTCCAGCGCAAAAGATCGCGCGCTCGCAATGGAGGCCATCGTCTTTTTCGCATTGCTTCCGCCAAGCCATAGCTCCGCAGTCTTGGGTAGCTTTGCAGCGATGGTGCGCAGTTCTTCGATGGTTGCCTTCGTGGGCTCGCTTATCTTGATTCCAACGACGACCGCACATGGCGAGGTTCGTTCGGCAGCCGCCACGATTTCAAGAGATGGAAGACTCGACCCGAGGTAGAGTGCTTCAAATCCGGCCGCCGCTGCCAGCATGGCCGCCGCCAGGATGCCGAACTCGTGCATTTCCCCTGCCGGTGTAGCAAACAAAATCCGCTGCGAAGGGGTTGAGGATGTGCCAAGGCGGACCAGCCCGCCCAGCAGGTTGCGCAGAATCGACGACGTCATGTGCTCCTGAGCAATCGTCAAGGTGCCGTCCTGCCAGCGGTCGCCGACCAACCGCATCAAAGGGAACACGACTTCGCTCACAAGCTTGTCAGCGGGCAGCAACACCGCCAGCCTGCCAAGGTGGAAATTGGCTGAGGCGTAGTCAAACGACTCGATGGCCGCCACGACGGGAACCAAAGCATCGCTTGCGGGATGCTCGATCCTGCTGGGCGCTGAGGCATTCGCGGTTGTTGTCGGCCCCAGCAGCAGCCTCTCTAACTCACCGTCTCCCAGTCCGGCTACTTGCCCAATTGCGTGTCCGCGGGCTACCGCGTCGCGCAGCAGGATCAGACGACGGATGTGTCCATCGCCGTAGGCACGGCCCCTTTTCCCGTGGATCGGCGTAACCGCCTGGTAACGGCGCTCCCAGGCCCGCAGCGTATCAATGCTGAGGCCGGTCATATTTGCCGCGGCCCGTATGGGATATTGAACAACACTCTCAGAACTCACGATGCAAACATATCGTAAGGGTTTCAGGTTTGTCAAGCATATGTCATGGACAAATGTTTGACAAACGAATATGCCTGAACTAACCTTGAGCTACTGTGCCCGGTCGCGGGCACGCTGGAGATGTTCATGGATAGGCAATCTGGCCGCTACGAGTTCCGCATGGTTCTCCTGTTCGTGCTGGTACACCTGGGTGTGCTGTTGGTCTTTTTTGTGCCTTTCTCTACCCGCCTGCTGCTTTGGATGGCGGCAACCTATTCCATCCGGATGTTCGCGGTTACTGCTGGTTATCACCGGTATTTCAGCCATCGCAGCTACAAGCTGGGCCGCGCCGCGCAGTTCTGCATGGCCGCGCTGGCGCAAAGTTCCGGACAAAAAGGGGTGCTATGGTGGGCGGCCCATCACCGCTGGCATCACCGCTACTCAGACGCCGAACCTGATGTTCATTCGCCGGGGTTGCGTGGCTTCTGGTGGGCTCATGCGGGATGGGTGCTGTCGAACGAGTACGACAGCTATGACGAAAAACAGATTGCTGATTTCGCAAAGTTTCCTGAGTTGCGCTGGCTGGATCGCTACCACTGGGTTCCGGCGGTTGTCTTTGCGTTCCTGGTTTTTCTCATTGGGGGGCCGGCTGCGTTCGTATGGGGCTTTCTGGTTTCCACAGTCCTGCTCTACCACGCTACGTTCTGCATCAATTCCCTGGCTCACATCTTCGGCAGCCGTCGCTTTGAAACGCCGGACCAGAGCCGCAACAACTGGTTTCTGGCCTTGCTCACGTTTGGTGAAGGCTGGCACAACAACCACCACTTTTCCATGGCTAGTTGCCGCCAGGGATTTCGCTGGTGGGAGGTGGATATTACCTATGGTGTGCTGAAGTTTCTGAGTTATCTGGGCATCGCCCGCGACCTGCGGCCGTTTCGAGTTCCAAACCAACGGGTCCGGGAAGCCGCGTGATGCGCATCGCAATTATCGGTAGCGGGATTTCGGGTCTCGCGGCAGGCTGGTACCTCAGCCGGAAACACGAGGTCAGCCTGTTTGAGAAGGAGCCACGTCTGGGCGGACACACCAATACAGTCATGGTAGAGAACAGCGGTGAACGGATTCCTGTGGATACAGGATTCATTGTTCACAACGACCGTACCTACCCTAACCTTGTGAGGCTCTTGGCGGAGTTGGGAGTGGAGACGCAGCCCAGCGATATGTCGTTCTCTGTTTCCTGCCGCCAGACCGGATTTGAGTATTCGAGCCGCGGCATCAACGGCTTCTTTGCGCAGCGTTCCAACCTGCTGCTGCGCGAGCATTATTTGCTTCTTGCAGAGATTCTGCGATTCAATCGCGCGGCGCCAAGACTGCTCGACCTGCCGGGAACTGGATCGGCGACTATTGGGGACGTGATTGATGAAGGCCGGTACCACAAGGTCTTCACGGATCGCTATCTACTCCCCATGGCCTCGGCAGTCTGGTCTATGACGCTCGATTCTATTCGCTCTTTTCCGGCTTTGACGCTGCTGCGCTTCTTCCACAACCACGGCATGTTAGGCATCAACACTCATCCAAAATGGAAAGTTATCCGCGGCGGCAGCCACACATACATTCCGCTGCTCACTGCGGCATTCAAGGAGCGCATTTTTCTTGACGCACGCATCGCATCGGTGAGCCGGCAGGAAAGCAGTGTGACACTGAACTTTGAAGATCGCCCTGCAATGAATTTCGATCAGGTTGTCTTTGCCTGCCATGGCGATCAGGTCCTTCCGTTGCTGAAGGAGCCGATCAGCGCAGAGCGCGACGTGCTTGGAAAATTCAAAACCAGCCGCAACATTGCAACCCTGCACACGGATGCTTCTTTGTTGCCCAGCCACCTTGCTGCACGCGCAAGCTGGAACTACAATCTCGGCTTGAGTGAAAAGAGCGGGGTCGCTGTGACGTATCACATGAACCGGCTTCAGTCACTCAAGACGGCAGAAGACTACTGCGTCACGCTTAATGGGGAAGACGCGATCAACCCGGCGAAGGTGCTGCGCACGATCGTTTACCACCACCCACTGTACACACAGGAGGCAGTGCATGCACAGAATCGATGGAGCGAGATCAGCGGCCAGAACCGGACGCACTACTGCGGGGCGTACTGGTTTTACGGTTTTCACGAAGACGGATTGAACTCGGCATTGCGTGTGGCTCGCGCGCTTTCAGTGGAGTGTTAGACCATGGACTCCGCAATCTATTTCGGCACCGTGAGACATCGCAGGTTTCGGCCTGTGCCGCATAGCTTCTCCTATGGCGTGTTCATGGCATTTCTCGATATCGACCGTATACAGGAACTGATCGGAATCTCTCGTTTGCTGAGTTACAACCGCTTCAACTGGGCCAGCTACGATGAGCGCGATCATTTCGGGGATCCGGGCCTTTCGCTCAGGCAGCGGCTGGAACGAGACGCTGCATCGCACGGAATCTTCTTGCCCGATGGTCCGGTGTTTTTGCTAACTCATCTCCGATATCTCGGCTATAACTTCAATCCGGTCTCGTTCTTCTATTGCTATGACGCACAGGAGCGGCTCCATGTCGTTCTTGCGGAGGTGAACAGCACCTTCGGCGAGAGCCGCAATTACTGGCTTTCGCAGGAAAACGAATTGCCCTCGTCCAACGCAAAGCGCTATTGCACCGCCAAGGCCATGCATGTGTCTCCATTCATGAGCATGAAGCTGGACTACACATTCACCTTAACGCCGCCCGATAGCAGGCTTGTTGTACATATGGACACGATCGAAGATGGAAAGCCGTTCTTCGATGCGACGCTGAACCTGGAGCGCAGAGCATGGAGCGCGGGGTCGCTGCACCGCGCGCTTCTCTCACATCCCTGGATGACTGCTAAAGTGATCGGCGCCATTCACTGGGAGGCCTTGCGGCTCTACCTGAAAAAAGTGCCGGTCTTCACGCATCCGCGGCACACAAACGAGGTTTGAAGCGATGAAAGAGATTTTCGGCTCGACAGCGAAGAAGTTGTTCTTATCCATGCTCCGAGGACTACAGGGAGGATCACTCGAATTGCTACTGCCGGACCAGACGCTCGCCTTCGGAGACGTCCGGTCAGAACTCAGCGCACAGCTCCTGGTACACCGGGAGCGGTTCTTCGCGCGCGCGCTGCTGGGCGGCGACACGGCGATCGGCGAAGCGTACATGGATGGGGATTGGTCCACGCCCGATCTGGTCTCGCTCATGCGGTTGGCTGTGCGGAATCTGGCGCAACTGGAAAAGTCGAACACCCTCCCCTCTTCTCTCAGCCGCTTCGCGGACCGTATTCGCCAGCGCTTGAGAGCGAACACCGTAAAGGGCAGCCGTCGCAATATTCATGCGCACTATGACCTCAGCAATGAATTCTTCAAGATCTTTCTCGATCAAAGCATGGTGTACTCCTGTGCCTGGTACGAAACCGCCAAGGACTCCCTTGAAACCGCCCAAGTCCAGAAGTTGGATCGCATCTGCCAGAAGCTGGAACTGCAACCGCGGGATCGTGTACTGGAGATAGGAACGGGGTGGGGTGCATTTGCCCTTCATGCAGCACGAAATTATGGCTGCCAGGTAACGACAACAACGATCAGTCAACGGCAATATGAGTATGCGCGTGAGTTATTCGAGATCACGGACAGGGACCGGCGCATTGAGCTTCTGCTAAAGGATTACCGGAACTTGAGCGGCAGTTTCGACAAGATCGTGAGCATCGAGATGTTTGAGGCTGTGGGCTTCGAACACTATGACGAGTTCTTCCGCACCTGCGACCGGCTGCTCAAACCGGACGGCTCTATGCTGCTCCAGACAATCACGATGAACGAACAAAGGTTCACTCAATACCTGAAACAAAGCGACTGGATCCAGAAATACATCTTCCCCGGCGCTCAACTGGCTTCGTTGCGGGGAGTTCTGGGCTCGCTCGCCCGCGCGACTCAGCTTTCGCTCTTTCACGCAGAGGACATGGGGGCTCATTACGCTCGCACACTGGCCGCCTGGCGCAAGCGCTTCCTCAACTCCATCGCCGAGGTCAAAGCCCTGGGGTTTGATGATCGGTTCATTCGGATGTGGGACTACTACTTGGCCTTTTGCGAGGGCGCATTTCACGAACGTCACATCAGCGATTTTCAGTTGCTGCTGGCCAAGAACTACAACCGGCGGTCCCTTTTTCAGGAGCCTTGGCGGCCCGCGCTGGAAGCCGAGTGGCAGGAGACCCCGGCTTAGAACGCTTACACCCCTTGCGGCTTAATGGCTACCTTACTCGCGCAAGTCTGGTCCTGTGCGCATGTTGCATTCGTTCAAAGTCTTAAACGCCCGAGAGATTCTGTTTGACTGCAACATTTCGCTGATCCACTTCTCAAAACCAAGATACCCCCAAAGTACCCAGATCAGCGTTTGGCTTTCGTTGCAGTAGTCCCGGTTGCCTGTGGAATGTATACGCATACATCTTGACACAGCTGTCAGCTCCAATTGTGGATGAAGTAATTTACCCGATCTTATTGCGACTTGCCGATTTGTTTTTACATGAATTGTCGCAATCAACTCGTAATTATTTTTTCCAATTCGCTCAATACCGAAATAATTCTGTCGGAAGCCCCTTGTAGCGTATTGATTTTGTTAGAGTTACACAGTGACAGACCGCGACTTAAAGAACCATCGGCCAGCAAGATCAGCGTCGAACTGTCTCGTGCCTTATTTTGGCGCACAGCAAAAATGCCACTTGACATTCCCTGATCAAACGTTTTAGTCTCCATTTCGCATTTGCACGTACGAAGAAAATGTCTGGAAAAAAGGTCATAGATGCAAATGCGCTTTGCCGGCTACCCCTAGTCCGTCTTTGATCGAGTCTGATAAATCTTTGTTGCCCGAAGTGTACCTGATTTGTCCGGTCGCATTCTAAGTGAGAATGCGTCAAGTATCTTGCATGAATCCGCGTTCCGTCATTCTCTCTTATTGCGGATTCCATCTTCATCGACTCATTTTTTAACCCGATGGTTTGCACCGGCTCTGTTGACGTCTCAGAGTGTTACTGCTTCTGCGCCCAAGAGAAGGCTCTTCATACCGGCATCATTCTGCTGAAAGCACTCATGCTCTGAGTGGTGTAAGCGGTCTATGTGATGTAAAGGAGAAGTCATGTCCCAGCAGTCCACTCCCCCCTGTGGGCGAGAATACGTTCGCCTTCTGAGCGGGTACTTTACGGTACTCGCGATTCTACTGCTAACGATGATCGCGCCTGGCGCCTTCGCTCAGACACACGTCGCTAATCCATATGTGGGCGCAACAGTATACGTCAGCCCGGACTGGACCAAGGAAGTTGGCACTGCGGTAGCGGCTGAGCCTTCTGGCTCTACGCTCGCTCAGCAGATGGCAGTTGTCGGAAATACCCCGACCTTCGTTTGGATGGACCATATTGGGGCGATCTACGGTGGCGCGGCCGGCGGCGGACGGATGAGCCTCGCGCAGCATATTGCTGCGGCAGTCACTCAAGCCAACGGCGCGCCGATTGTCGTCCAGCTCGTCATTTACGATCTTCCCGATCGCGACTGCGCAGCTTTGGCCTCGAACGGTGAGTTGAGCATTGCCGGAGGCGACACGGTTATCGGCCCTACCGGAGCCAAAGAAACGCTAACCGGGACTGGCCTACAGGAGTACGAGAACGATTACATCACTCCCATCTACCAAGCCCTGGCCGCAGCACCCTCGAATGTCCGCTTCGTTCTGGTAGTCGAGGACGACTCGCTTCCCAATATCGTTACCAACACCGGCTATAGCTTTTCGATCGCAAACTGCGTCGCGGCCAACGGAGGCGAGAGCTATCCGACCTACTCGATGACCGGCGTATATGTGCAGGCGATTCAATACGCGCTCAACCAATTCCATTCCCTTCCTAATGTATATAACTACCTCGACATCGGCCATCATGGATGGCTTGGCTGGACTGAAGGCGCAGGCCTCGCCTTCCCCTTCTATGCCAGCGTGGTCAAGGGAACGACGGCCCAATTCGCCAGCCTTGATGGAATCATCACCAATACCGCCAACTACGGCCCGACCAAAGAGCCGTTTATGACGGCGACGGAGTCGATTGGCGGTACTCCAGTTGACAACGCTACCTTCTACTCGTTCAACCCCGAGATCGATGAGGCAGACTACGCGCAGGAATTTTATACGGGCCTGACAGGCGTCGGTTTCCCCTCCACGATCGGGTTCATCATTGACACTTCGCGCAATGGATGGGGAGGACCGCTCCGTCCGACCGCCGCAAGCACCAGCACCGTGCTGAACACCTTTGTCGACGCAACTAAAATCGACGAGCGCGACGACATGGGCCAATGGTGCAACCAAGAGGGGCAGGGAATCGGAGCGTTCCCGACGGTGAACCCTGGTGGCGCCACCAATCTGATTGCCTACGTCTGGGTCAAGCCTCCGGGAGAATCGGACGGCGACTATCCCAACGGCGATACAAACGCACAGCACCTCGCCCTTGGGGCCACCCATGGCGATGAGAACTGCGACCCGGCGCATGACAATACGCTGGCCAACAGTATGGCCGTAAGCTCGATCCCGAACTCGCCACCGGCCGGCACCTTCTGGCTCACTGAGTTCCTCGAAGACGTACAGAATGCCTATCCGGCGATTCCAGTCGGCTCGGGCTTCTCACTCACGGCCACTCCGGCGAATCCGGTGCAGGGAACGACCGCGACAAGCAGCGTTACCGTTAACGAATTTGGCGGCTTTAACGGCGCAGTAGCATTGAGCCTAAGCACCACCCTTCCGACGGGCGTCACTGCGGTCTTCAGCCCGACCTCGGTCACCGGCTCTTCAGGCAGCACGCTCACCTTTACTGTTTCTGCCTCCGCCGTCCCCGGAGCCTATCCTCTCACCGTGACCGGATCTGGCGACGGGACCACGAAAACCGCTTCGCTCCTTCTAACCGTGGTTCCCGCGCCTCAGTTCACGATTACTGCCTCTTCCCTGACTGTTTCCTTGCCGGTTGGAACGAACCCCACCGACACGTTCACCATCACCTATGAGGGCGGGCTCACGGGGAGCGTATCGATGAGCGCAACCGGCCAACCTTCGGGCATGCAAATAAACTTCGCTCCTTCGTCGGTGAATTCGCCAGGCGGCAACGTCGTCGCGAACTTCAGCGCGCAGAGCAGCACACCGGCTGGATCTTATCAGATTAAGATTGTGGGAACCGACGGCTCAGTCACGAGTTCCGTCACCATCACCGTCACCATTCCTGCAACGGGCTTCACTCTCGCATCATCGCCAACCACCCTCTCGGTAGCCCAAGGTACCAGCGCCACCGACACCATTACGGTAACGGACCTGCCGGGATTCACGGGTACCGTATCGTTTAACGTATCCGGCCTGCCCAGCGGAGTCACTTCTTCGTTTAACCCAACGTCCTCCGCAACGTCCACCGTTCTGACGCTTACGGCCAGCAGCACGGCCACGACCGGCGCGTTCACGGTGACCGTCACCGGGAACTCCGGAAGTAATAGCGCAACGACCTCCTTAACGCTGAATGTCACTTCCACGGGTAGCTTCACCTTGAAGCCTTCGTCGACCACACTTTCGGTTGCCGCAGGCTCTAGCGGGACAGACACGATTACGGTAACGGACGTGAGCCCATTCACGGGCAGCGTAACGTTTGCCGCATCCGGCCAGCCCAGCGGAGTCACTCCTACCTTCAGCCCAGCATCCTCCACAACCTCCAGCGTTCTGACACTGGCAGTCGGCAGCACGGTCGCACCCGGAAACTACACGATCACGGTTACCGGAACCTCCGGGACGTCGGCTCCAGTGACCACCACGTTCACACTCACAGTACCTGGTGCGGGGAGTTTTACGCTGAAGCCATCGACGACCGCTCGGACAGTTGCTGCAGGCGGTAGCGGTACCGACACGATTACAGTAACGGACGTGAGCCCATTCGCGGGCAGCGTAACGTTTGCCGCATCCGGCCAGCCCAGCGGAGTCACTCCTACCTTCAGCCCAACATCCTCCACAACCTCCAGCGTTCTGACGCTGGCCGTCGGCAGCGCGGTCGCACCCGGGAACTACACGATCACGGTTACCGGAACCTCGGGGACGCTGGCTCCAGTGACCACCACCTTCACACTCACAGTACCTGGCGCGGGGAGCTTTACGCTGAAGCCTTCGTCAACCACACTTTCGGTTGCCCCAGGCGCTAGCGGCACTGACACGATTACAGTGGCGGACGTGAGCCCGTTCGCGGGCAGCGTAACGTTTGCCGCATCCGGCCAGCCCAGCGGAGTCACTCCTACCTTCAGCCCAGCATCCTCCACAACCTCCAGCGTTCTGACGCTGGCAGTCGGCAGCACGGTCGCACCCGGAAACTACACGATCACGGTTACCGGAACCTCCGGGACGTTGGCTCCAGTGACCACCACCTTCACACTCACAGTGACTGGCACATCGCCCAAGTGCACCGTTGACTACACAATCTCCAGCCAATGGCCTGGGGGCTTTGGAGCAGCGATCGCGATCGTCAACAACGGCTCTACAGCCCTCACAAATTGGACGCTGACCTGGTCCTTCGCCAATGGCCAAACCATCACCGAGCTTTGGAGCGGCATCGAGACCCAGAGCGGAGCCAACGTAACCGTCACAAACGAGCCTTACAACGGCAGCATTCCCGCTGGCGGAACCCTGACGGGCGTGGGATTCAACGGCAGTTGGAACAATGTCACCAACGCAATACCCACAGCGATTTCGCTCAACGGAACCGCATGCACAGTCAACTAGTGACCTAGAGCGAAGCAACATCGCTATGGCAGAAACACGTGCGGGGCAGGTTATTAAACGAACCTGCTCCGTACGCATCCTCCTGCAATTCAACGCAATTGAAATCGACAAGTGGAGGTTCCCGATGCTTTTCGCATTCACTGGATCGCACAAGCAGGCACGCAACGGTCAGCGGGTCTTGCACGGCGCGTTTGTATTCGCGGCTCTGTCACTGGCACTTACAGCTCCCACCGCATGGGCTCAAGGAGCGGGTTACTGGCATACCAGCGGAAACAAGATTCTCGACTCGAGCGGCACGGAAGTGCGCATGGCCGGTATCAATTGGTATGGCGCCGAGACGCCGGACTACCTTGTTCACGGACTCTGGGCGCAGGACTACCACACGGTTTTGAACTCTATCAAAAGCCTGGGCTATAACGTGATCCGTATCCCATTTTCCAACCAACTGGTGGAAAGCAATCCAGTTCCCACCAACTATTCAAATTATGTAAATGGCCCGGTGAACCAGGCTCTGGTCGGTCAGACCGCGCTGCAAGATTTGGACACGATCGTCGCTTACGCTGGATCGATTGGGCTTCGCGTCGTTCTGGATAACCACCGCTCCGAAGCCGGAGAAACGAATGAAGCCAACGGCCTGTGGTACACAAGTGCGTACCCCCAGGCAAACTGGATCGCCGACTGGCAGACCATGGCCGCGCGCTATAGCGCCAGCAAGTTCACCTTCAATGGCAACCCGACGGTCATCGGAATGGACCTGCGCAACGAGCCGCACCTTTCCGGGACTGGCAGCACGACAGGCTCTTGCTGGACCGGAGACACGGCGACCAATGGCTGCCCTACGAGCCTCACCGCACAAAACTGGCCCGTGGCCGCTGAAGCCGCGGGGAATGCGATTCTCGCCATCAACCCCAAGCTGCTGATTTTTGTAGAGGGCAACGATTGCTACAGCGGCGTTTGCGGCTGGCAAGGCGGAAACCTGATCGGTGTGGCTGCCCATCCCGTCACGCTGAGTGTCGCCAACCAACTGGTCTACTCCGCACACGATTACGGGCCGAATCTCTATCAGCAGCCCTGGTTCAACAGCAACACGACTGCCGCCAGCCTGGATGCGACCTGGAATAAGTACTGGGGATATATCAGTACCGACGACATTGCTCCTGTTTGGCTGGGTGAATTCGGTACAGACAACACCAGCACCGACATCGAAAACACGGCGGCTGGCAGCCAGGGTCAGTGGTTCCAAAGCCTTGTTGGCTATCTCCAAAACAACTCTACGATTAACTGGACCTATTGGGCGCTGAACGGTGAAGACATATACGGCTTGCTTGACGGCAGCTATGATGCCACACCCCCAAGCTCGTTGAAGCAATCCCTGCTGGCAAGCATCCAGTTCCCGCTAGGCGAGACTTCATCGCCGAGCTTCTCGCTTGCGCCCTCGGCGGCTGCGCTGTCTGTTGCCCAGAGCAGCAGCGGCACCGACACGATCACCGTGACTGATGCTGGTGGGTTCACCGGCAGCGTATCTCTTGCAGCCACCGGCCTACCGAGCGGAGTGACTGCGACATTCGGCACAAATCCCACCACGGGAGCTAGCGTGTTGACACTGACAGCTAGCGCCGCTGCCCCTCAAGGAAACACTACGGTGATCATTACCGGAACCTCCGGCGCATTGACACCAGCCACCACCACGATCGCGCTCACCATCGGACCCTCGAAAACGGGGGGCTTCACGCTTTCGGCTTCGCCGGCGACTCTGTCGATCGCCCAAGGCGGCACCGCGGCCGAAACGATCACGGTAACTGATACCGGCGGATTCGCCGGGACCGTGACAATTAGTTCCGTGACTGGTATTCCCAGCGGCGTGACTGCATCCGGTTGCGCTTCCATCACCGGCAATGGGAGTTGTGTGCTGACGTTCACGGCCGGCAATTCAGCCTCTGGAGCGGATACAGTTTCTGTCACCGGAACATCTGGCTCCCTGACAGCATCGACCACCTTTAACATGATCGTCACGACGAAGGTCACGCCGGGCTTCACACTCGCAGCATCACCAACCAGTCTCTCGGTTACTCAGGGCAGCACCGCGTCTGACACCATCACGGTGACGGACCTGGGCGGATTCACCGGCAGTGTCACTCTTGCCGCGTCCAGCTTGCCCAGCGGAGTTACTGCCACACTCGCCCCCAACCCAACAACGGGAAGTAGCGTGGTCACATTCACGGCTAGCAGCGCCGCCACGCTGGGAACGTCCACGGTCACCATCACCGGAACCTCCGGTACGCTGGCGCCAGTCACTACCACCGTCACACTAACTGTCAGTACCGGTACGACCGGCTTTGCGTGCCACATTGGCTATACGATTTCGAGCCAGTGGCAAGGGGGCTTCGGAGCCGCAATCACCATTAACAACACAGGCACGACGGCTATCTCCAACTGGACGCTGACTTGGACCTTCGCCAATGGGCAGACCATTACGCAGTTCTGGAACGGCACGGAAGCGCAGAGCGGCGCGAATGTGACGGTGACCAACCTAAGTTACAACGGTAGCATTCCTGCCGGAGGAAGTTATACCGGCATGGGATTTAACGGAAGTTGGAATAACACAACCAACGCCGTGCCTGCGTCATTCGCGGTCAATGGAACGACCTGCAAATAACGCCACAACGCTGCGCGGTACAACAACCAATCCAGGCGTGGAGCAGCAAATGCTTCTGCTCCACGCTTGCAATCACAGTTCTAAATGGAGGAACTGACCATGAAACTCCCCCTGGCAAGTATAGTTGCATCCACAATACTGCTGGCATCCGCAATGGCTGGCGCTCAAACCGTAGACGATATCAACTTCAACACGACCTACCAGACGATCCGCGGATTCGGTACCTCGACCGCCTGGCAGCCGGTGCTGAACTCGACCCAGGCCAATAACTTGTTTGGCGTTGGCGCCGGCCAGGTTGGCTTCACCATCCTGCGGTCCCGCATCGATCCCAGTTCCACCACCGGCGGCTCTAACTGGGCCACCGAACGATCCAATGCGCAACAGGCGCAGTCCATCAATTCACAGGTCATCGTCTTCGCCACCCCCTGGACCCCGCCGGCAGTCTGGAAGAGCAATGGCAGCGTCGATGACGGTACGCTGAACACCGCTGACTACGATAACTTCGCTAACTATCTAAACGCGTTCATCGCTTACGAGAAGGCCGGCGGCGTGAATCTTTACGCCATCTCCGTGCAAAACGAGCCGGACTTTCTTCCCAGCTATGAGTCTTGCGGTTACAGCGGCGCGCAGATGGATGCCTGGATCGCGCAGGAAGGCGCCAAGATCAATACGAAGCTTATGGCGCCAGAGTCGGACAGCTTCAATCTTCCCGAGTCCGATCCGTTTCTCAACGATGCGAATGCGTCGAGCCACGTTGCGATCGTCGCCGGTCATACGTATGGAAAGGCGCCATTCTACTACACCCTAGCCAAGAACCAGGGCAAGGATGTGTGGATGACCGAGACCACCTATAACAATGCGAATGGAGCCGCCCAGCCTTCGATAAGCGATGCCATCGCGGCAGCAGTGCTCTATCACCAGTCCATGGCTGTGGCGCAGTATAACGCCTATGTTTATTGGTGGACGCCGCTGATGCTGAACGGGAACAGCCCGAACCTGGATGCCTATGCCCTGGGCCAGTACTCCAAATTTGTAAGGCCTGGCTACGTGATGACTGGAGCAAACAACAATCCGACCTCCGGCGTCTATGTCACGTCCTACAAGGGGAATAACAACTATGTGATCGTGGCCGTTAACTCCAATGGCGGAGCCTCCGATATCTCCTTTCCCATCACGGGCGCGACGTTGACCTCGGTTACACCTTACCAGACCTCGGCCTCCAACCAGTTGGCGCAGCTTAGCGCCGTCAACGTGTCCAACGACACATTCACCTATTCGCTGCCTGGGCAGAGCATCACAACCTTCGTTGGAACGGGTTCTACCGGCGCGCCCAGCTTCACGCTGTCGCGTTCGGCTACGACGCTCACGGTCACGCAGGGCAGCACTGCGACCGACACCATCTCGGTGACGGATGTGAACGGTTTCAGCGGAAGCCCATC
>Ga0302140_10002725_pt1 | contig 22848 bp, 17 predicted proteins | sample I_Bog_E1_1_FD_202095 | JGI IMG/M metagenome (GOLD analysis project Ga0302140, IMG submission 202095) | Peat permafrost microbial communities from Stordalen Mire near Abisko, Sweden - I_Bog_E1_1 | ecosystem: Environmental > Terrestrial > Soil > Wetlands > Peat | place: Sweden: Abisko, Stordalen... | reverse complement strand
TCTCGCGGCGAGTTGCTCCTTCAGGGACCGGGAGATAAGGGCGCCGTAGTTATCCCATCGATATCCCTCGGCCTTCCGCTGGGCCAGCTGTCCCATGTGTTGGGTCTCTTCGGGACTGTCGGCGAACCAGTCGAGACGCTCGGCGATCGCGCGCGGCGAACGGATGGGAACAAGAAAGCCGGTTCGGCCCTCCTCAACGAGGTCTTCGCCCCCGGTGTTGGGCGTGATTATGACCGGCAGCCCCTGGCTCATCGCCTCCTGCATGACAAGGGCCCGACCCTCGATGATCGACGGGAGCACAAGGACGTCGCACGATCGCATCAGCTGCAGCACCGCCTGGTGCGGGCGGGGCGGCTCGTGGATAAAACCCGGTAGCTCGCGTCGATAGAAGGCCATCGGCGCAACGGGGGAGCCCATTACCACCAGCTCCACGTCGGGCCGATCCAGAAGCTTCATGGCCGCGAAGAGGTCCCCCAGGCCTTTCCTCTGGCTCATGCTTCCGGCGAAAAGCACCCGGAGCCCCCGCCTGTTTGGATATCGGGGTGGTCTTGGGGGCGACGGGCAGGGAGAGCCGAACGGAGCCACGACAACGGCGGGAGCCCGGGGCAGCTGGCGGGGGAGTGACCGCGCGACAAAATCACTCGGGCAGACGACGACGTCGGAAAGGAGCATTTCCTCGGTCTTGCGCTCGTATTTTGCCGTCGACTCGCGATTCCCCGGTAACGTTATCGACCAGGCCGGCAGGCGCTGGGCCTCCTCGCAGTTCAGGGATCGAGCTACTTCCCAATATACAATCGGTAGATCGTATACCGTCATCATCGACAGCGCGAGCGCCCGGCGGAATGTCTCTAACGCGCCGTCCTCGTAGGCGTAGACGGCCCTAGCCCCTTTCAGGCCGCCCAAGGAGCGAGCCACACTCTTGTCGTTGCTGCGGTATATAGCGTCGACGGATGCCCAGCCGGTCTCGTGCCGCGTCGGCCATTTCCATCCCAGCCTTCCGGAGGAGATCCGGCAAAGTTCAAGCAGGGGGCGGCTTCCTATCTTGTGGCTCGGTATCGGGAACGTCCGTCGCTCCAGTTCGTCCCGCAGGCCTTTTGGCAGGCACCGGACAAGGCGTGGTCCTGCGCCGGCATCAATCGAGGTGCGGAATCCGGCGAGCAGGCCCGCATTCTCCAGGCCGAGGAGAAGGGCCCGCACGTTGGCGTTTCCGGTGGGATGGCTGACGAGGATCATGCCGGGCTTGACCTTGGGGGTGCGACGAGGCCCCGCGCCTTGGGTGCGACGAGCAGCTGGTGGCTCAGATTGCGGGCAGCCGCATCGAGGCTCGACGCCCCAGGTCTGGGCTTGTTCGGCTCCCGGCGCAGCGCCAGCCATGCGTCGATGGCCATGTACAGGCTGTAGGGCTCCCTGCCATTGCGCTCTCGTGTGGCAAGCACGGGCACGCCGTGATCAGCCATGGCAGCCGCGCTCCCACTTTTCCCGATAAGCTCGAGCGGCGTGGTTGAGATGCCCCCGTCGATGCTCTGGAGGAAGTCCGAGATTCGGTCGGCTGGCTGCTCACCGAAGTGATGGACGACTCCGTCGCGCCGGCACGGGGCCGTGGCCCGATGGAAATGCTCCAAACCCCTCCCTGCGACCCTTCCTATGCCGAGAAGCGCAATGCGCCGGCCAATCCTTCGGGTTTCGCGAACGAGGTAGTCCCACCAGCCGTTGACCGCCCACTCTGGGTGGACCGCCCCGAAGATACCCAGCAGGAGCCACCCGTCGCGATTTCCGTCGGCCACCCCAAGCTGGGGGAGCTCTCCCAAAAGCCAGCCGGAGCGGGGACAGATGGGTATGTTTCCGAACAGCGGCAGGACGTTGGCATTGAGGCCGAGCCTCCGCAGGTCCAGCGCATAACGAGCGTTGCTTGTGTTGACCCAGTCGGGCGAAAGGATCGACGCCATGCGCCGCACGAGTTCGCGCTGCGCCCTCCCCAGGAGCCAATGCTTTGGCCTCGAGAGAAGGGTTTCCGAAACCCAAGTCTCATGGAACATGATGTGCACCAGGCGATCCTGCGCGAGCTTGGCGAGCGCGGGCGCAAGACCGAAGGGCAGGCCTCTCGGATGGAAGGCGAACGGACTATACTGGAGGCTCAGCCAATCCGGGGCAAACTCGCTCAACCATGTGCGGGCCCGCTCCAGGCGGACAGCTGCCGGCAGAGCTGCCGGCAGGGCCAACAGGTCAACGGGCCCCGAACCGGAATCCTCCGTGCTGATGCATGTCTCGGTGGCAAACGGCTCGTTCCACGCGATGACCGTCGAAGCGCATCGGTTCCTGGCGAGCTCCCCGGAAAGGCGCCTGGCATAGTCGCCGACTCCGTCACGACCCTGAGCGATCGAACCCGTTATGAAGGCGATCCTCATTTCATGCCGGGGCCGGTGTCAGCTCGTGCCTGCGTATGCGGACGACCAGGTTCGTCGACTGCAGGAGGCATTGGAATGCAGCCATCAGGAGCCCCATTAGGAGCACCCCTCGCACCTCGTGGAGGTCGACCAGCGCAAGCAGGATTGCCTGCACGGAAACCTCAAGCGTTATGCCCAGGACCGGCGGGACCACGTGGCCACGCGAGCAGCCCAGGCAGTAGGTGAATTGTGCCAGCAACGACAAGGCCGACCCCGCGGTCATCAGGAGCAGCTCGGGGGCGAGGTTTGAATACTGCCCCCCGAGGAGCCATAGGACCTGTGCCGGGAACACTGCCGCAACGGCGATTGACACGAGGGCGATGACGACCAGGCCGGCCATGACCTGCACGTAGCGGGCGAGCAGGAGCGATCTCGACGACGGCAGGCGGGCAAAGCGCGGGACGATGATCGTGCTCGCCAGGAGCGCGACGGCCGCGAAGGCCTGCCCGAGGCGGCTCAGCGCCCCCACCTGGGCGACCTTGATCGTGGAGCCAAAGAGAGAGATCACGAGGATCCCGATCTGGCCGGAAAGGCAGAAATACACGGATCCGGGGAGGATCTTGCGCACCACCTCCCAGATCCTCCGGCGGACCTCCGGGCATTCTTGCGCGGTGCGATCGATCAGTCCCTCGGCGAGATGGCGAATCCGGATGAAGGCCCAGAATTGCCCAACTGCATTGACGGCGACGGCCGCCAATGCGTTCGGGATCCACCGCAGGATCGTCAGCAGGACGCCCACCCGGCCCGCGTTCTGAACGAGGCTTATCTTCTGCGTTTCGGCCAGCTTCTGGTGAAGCGCCGGAGCAAGGGCGAAGATCGACGCCCCGAAATTCAACCAGAAGCTGAAGAGGACAACCCCGAGCAGCCCGGATGCGAAAACCCAGGAGGCCCCCTGGCGATGGAACAGGAACAGCCCCAAAGGCACACCGATGGCCAGGCCGACGCACGTAAGGGTCCGGCGCATGGACAGTGCCGTGTTAACCACTTGTCCGAGGCGTCTTGGATCCTTCCACACCTTACCGCCCTCGGCCATCGCGCCGCTTGAGATGCCGCCGTCAGTCAGGACGTTCAGCATCCCCTGGACGGCATAGGTCATCGTGTAGAGCGCATATTGGCCAGGCGCGAGGCACCGGATTATCCAGATTCCGGCCACGAAGCCCATGGCATGGACGGCGGCCTGTGCGGATCCGACCCCGAGCAAAATCCTTAGCCATTGCCGGATCCTCACCCGGGATAGGTCCAAGTGGCCGGAAAGCCGGGCCTCCGGGCCACCCTTGGCCCCAACCGTCAGTTCGCTTGGGATGCTGCCTTGAATTGCCATAAGCCCCATTCCGCAGGGGTAAGCTCGGCCTCGCTGGAGACGTCCGAGACGAGTCCGCTGGCCTTGTTGCACCAGTATGCGCGCTGCAGGGTTTGCTGTCCGTTCCCGCGGAGCACCCCTATGTCACCGCGAATGACCCGACCGGGGACGGGTCTCAATCCGAGCGTCGAGAGAGGAATGGAGATCCGGTACGTCACGGACGCGCCCTGGCCTCCCTCCGGCCGCTCGCTCGCCAACGTGACAAAGGCGGTGACATCGGTCGTGCGGTCGATGATCACCGAGCGAATGGGCGACGAGAAATCCACGGAGGCGCCCCGAGCGCCGTCCGTCACCTCCTCGTAGAGCACCGCGAGAGTCCTGCCCCGTACCTTCGCGACGACGAGGCGTTCGTCCCCGACCCCGGCCGCCTCGCGCCCGAGGTTGGCGTCGGGATTGGAACCGAGCATGATGTCAATGCCGCCTCCGCTCCTGAAAATGGGTGGAATGCCCGAGTTTTCCAGCAGGGACGGGTCGTCGGTGCGCACGGCGACGCAGAGGCTGCCGCCGACCACCGCAAGTGAAGACTCGGTTCTGATCTCTCGCCCGGCGGTCGATCGGGAATCGATCGTCGCCCAGCGTTCCCAGGGCCATCCCTGGACAGCTGGCTGCCCGGGTCCGTGATCGGGAATGATCGGAATGAGCAGGATGGGGGACGTCTGCCCGATCGCCCGGGGGCGGCCCAGGCCAGCGTGCGCGGCCCGGAGCGATGCCGCATCCACCGTTAGCCCTTCGTCCGGCAGCCTATGAACGCTTTCAAGGCCGCGAACGCGGGCGAGCTGGGAGTAGAATCCGCCCTGCAGGTAGACCTTGCCGTCCTTGGTTTGCGTAAGCGTTGGAAAGAAGGTCTCCTCGCCGAGGCTGTACTGGCCGACGGGCATTCCCGGCCGATCGTGTGGCGCATCCCACGCGCGCACCCGGCTGTCCTGGAACAATGTGGCCACGAAAAGGCCGTCAGTTGTGAGCAGGTACACATTGCCCTTGTTCCCGTTGATCGCCCATATCTCCCCTGCAGCCCTGTCCGGGAGCTCTATCGGGGGCCCCAGCAGGCGTGTTGTGCCAATCGTCTCGCCGGGCAGCGTTTGAAGCGGTGCGTGATGCGAGGCGTGAAGACCGGGCCAGTGGCTTGGGTAGAACCAGGTTGGACGTCCCTGGAAGAATCCGCCAAATCCGAAGCTTGAGAAGGGCTTCGGGGCCGTGGTGAGCACCAGCCGGCCGTCCCTGTCGATGATTGCCTGGTTCCCCCCGGAGGAGGGGGAGGGTTGGGTCTGGATGGGCGGGAACACTGCGCGGTCCAGTTCGTATACGGGTACCCCCCGTCCCGTGAAGCGATCAGGCCTCAATATCATTCCCTCCGAGCCGACCATCGTGAAGTCCGGCATGACGGCCAGGTTTCCCGCCCGGCCAGGCCGGAATGTCACCTCGCCGTCGTCAACCCGTCCGTTACCGTTGCGGTCGACCCAGCAAAACATCGTGTCCGCGGACCCGGCTGCTGCAGGACCCTGCGCCGATTCGCACCGGCCGACCACCGCTACGGGCCGTGCGATCCCGTGCTCCAGGAGCCAGATGGAAACGACGGGGCTCCCCGAGGTCGCATCCTTCGTGTAGCAATCGGTGAGGTACGTGCGGCGATCGCGATGGAGGGGAGTCTCGGGAACCCCGGCCCATTTCTCAGGCAGGGGTGAAAGGGTGGGGCGGTAGTAAACCGCGACGGGCCAGCTCAGGTGGTGCTCGAAGTCGAGTTTGAATTCCTGGCCGCCTCCTTTGTCTCCGTAGAAGAAGCGGGTCTCATCCTCCGGGTCGATGGTGCCGCCGCCTCCGTACTGGGATGGCCCGAAAAACGCGTTCACCAGCCGTCCGTCCGGGGTCCAAACACTCAGGCGTTTCGGCGCATAGCTCCTCTCGGCGACCCAAAGCCTGCCTCGACCATCGATAGCCAACCCGTAGGGCCAGTTCATGTGCCCAGCATCGTAGGGCCCCACACCTGGGGGGCCGGCTGTGCCGATCGAACGCTCGTAGGCGCCATCCGCGCCGAAGACCTTTACCTGGTGGCTAGCCCCCCAATCCGTCAGGAATATCCGGGATTTCGCATCGACAAGAATCCCCCGAGGATCCTGCAGGCCCTCCGTGATGAACGGATGAAACGCTCCGAAGCCCGCCCCTGTGGCGCCACGACTCCCGTCCGTGGCCAGGACCCGCCTGCCTGAGACGACAAGAAGCCTCCCCGTGTTGTCGAACGCGGCACCGCGGGGGTCTTCTACGGCGACACACCCAAGCACGCGCCGAGCGGATGCATCGATGAGGAACAATCGGTTCAAGGCCTGCACGCTTACCACAAGGGTGCCGTTGAACGCCGCCAGGCCGGTGAGTGCGGCGCCTTCGTTCTGGTCCTCCGCCGGCAGCGAAAGCTCGAGACAAGAATCGAGCACGGGGCGGTCCCCTGCGGGGCCCACCGGGAAATGCCCCAAGGTTGAAGCGGGTGCGGCGGGGTTGCAGAGTGCGCTCAGCCTGAGGCGACTCTGAAAGATTGTTCCTGCATACGCATAGACGCCGGGCAAGGCCATTGGGCCCGCATCCCGGGCAAGTTGGCTGGCGCCCGTCCAAACGCCTCCGAGCCACATCCGGCCGCTCAATTTTTGGCCGTTCAAATCCAACCATGCGATTGCGCTTCCCCCCTCGGTCACGGCGCTGCCGACAACAATCTGCGGCACGCCTGCGCCCGCACCGCCGCCCCATAGGGGCGCCTGGTCAGCTGGGACAAAGAGAACGCAGCTGGGTGGCGAATGATTCGCGAGCCATTCGCTGGTTGGACTGCTTGTACGCCAAGGTGGGTGGCCATTGGTGTTGGGCGTCAATTCGTAGGTCAGGTCGATCGGCGAATGTACCAACCCGCGGACAATGTAGCTGCCCGGAGGGACGAAGCGGCCGGAAACGCGGAATATTCCGTGTTCCGCTGCGTTGGAGTCGGGAAGGAGGTCATCGAGACAGTCCCAATAGACCGTGTGCTCGCCTGCCGAGAATTCAGTTTCCGAGACTAGGTTCCTCACCCTCCGCCCGTCCGGGTCATCGATCACGAGTGTCACAAATCCCGGGTGGTCGAGATGGAATCGTATGGGTACTGGCGCAGATGGAAGCGGCGGGCATGCAGGCGGGAAAGCCAGCAGCTGGGAAAAACCGAGGGCGTAGACGATGGGAAGGCAGGGCCTCAACAATGGGCGAACCTCACTCAGTGGATGCCGGAACGGGGCACAACATCCCGAACATCTCCAGATACCGGTCCGCTACCGACTCGACAGCGTGGGCAGCGAGGTGGCCGGGAGCGCGGGAGCGGTATAAACGAAGGCGATCGGGATCAGCGAGCTGGTCCGCCATTATGTCGGCCAAGCGGGCGACGTCGCCGTTTGGGAATGTGACACCGCACGGACCAATAGCCTCGGCTAGGCCCCCTTGTTCGCTTCCGATGATGCCGCAACCGCACGCGATGCCCTCAAGGGCAACGATCCCAAACGGCTCGGCCCACCGTGACGGCACGACCATCCATCGGTGCCGGTTCAACTCAACGGCCAGTTCATGGCCTTGGATCTCTCCCCGAAACAAGACGTACGGCCCGATGCCGAGCTCGGCGACCATCAGGCGCAATCGGCGCTCCTCGGGTCCACGGCCAACGATGCTCAGCGTCGCGCGAAGGCCGCGCTCGTGCACCAAGGCAAGGGCCTTTATGACCGAGTCGAAACCCTTGTCCGAAACCAAGCGGCCAACAGCGACGAAGTCGAGATGACGAAGGCAACCCGGGATCTCGCGGAATATCTCCGCGTCGTACGGGTTCGGGATTCTCACGCCCGGCATTTGGATGTGCCGCTCGACGGCGCCGCTAACGTACACATTATTGGCCCGCCGGAGCGCTGCGCGCTTGAGCCAACCGTTCCAATGGGAGAAACCGTCCGGGCCCGACAACCATGTCTGCGTTGTAACGATCCAGGGCCGTTGCACCCAGAGGAGGGGCAGCGCAGTCCGCAGACTGACATTGTTGTGAAAGAACACGTCGCTCCATCGCACGAGCGCGAGGAGCCTCAAGATCGAGGGATCTCTCTCAACCGTGACGCCGGCGTCTTCTGTTTCTCCCTGTGCCGTCGCCGTGACAAGGACGACGTCGTGGTGCGCACGCACAAATTGCCTTGCGAGCAGGCGAGAACTCGTCTCCACGCCACCGACGTCCGGGTGGTACCGGTAGCTTGAAATTAGTATTCTCAAGATCTCGCCTCCAGAGCCGCCAAGCGCAGGTCCAAGAGAGGGAAGCCCGTCTGCCCTGCCAGGATCCCCGGGGGCCCGACCGTTCCAAACGCAGCTTCGCCCCGTCGCTTCCCGCGCGCTTTTCCGATTGAGATTGCCCCGCGCATGATCCCGGAGGGCATGCAATCTGGCCGTGGCGATTGAACCGCCGCCGACCTCGGCTAAGCCGCGATTCCGATCATGCCCCCGTTAAACAGCTATGACGGTCCTCCCCCTCGGACGGCGCCTCCCAAAGGTTGCTCGCCGCGGACTCGATCCGGAGGCCCATGAATTCCGCGGCCGTCGCCCTTCCTGCGTCGCGGCAGACCCCCCTCGTGCTCTTATCGCTATGCACTCTTGGATAGGCGTCACCATCTAGGGGACAATAACACAGGGTTAGGGGAAAAGGCCCTAGGCAAAATCCCCTAATTGCTGGGAGAAAATTTGGCCACAATGACCCTTGAGGTCCGTTTTGAACGCCACTCACCATGAAAACCGGCGGCTTGAGGTGTGAGTCGGGGTGCCGGTTGATCTTACGTTTCGTTACATGCTCGGGACAGTACTTCGACCGCGAGAACACCTTTCCGCCCTCGGTTTAAATCCAATTCCATAATTGCGCTCAAACATCATGAAAAACCGTCTCCTTCTCGGCTCCATCCTATCCTTTGCAATTCCCAGTCCTCTGTTTTGCGCCGCCAGTATCTCGGTCGCCGCGCAGATTCGGGCCAATGTAAGCAACGCGCCGGCAATCTTGGCGCAGGCCATAGCCGCAGATCCGTCCAACGTCTCGGCGCTGGTGGCGGATGCGATCGCTGCAGCCCCCGACCAGTCAGCCGCGCTCGTCTCCTCGGCGATTGCCGCCGCCCCGTCTCAAGTGTCCTCGATCGTGGGTGCAGCCGTCCAAAGCGTTAGCGCCAATGTTTCGTCAACGCCGGCGCAGGTCTCAAATGCGGTGGCGGGTGTCATCGCCGCCGCCGTAGGTGCCGCGCCGACCCAGGCAGCGACGATCGCGGGCGCGGCTATCGCTGCGGTTCCGGCGCAAGCGGTGACGATAACAGCCGCAGCGGTGACTGCCGCCCCGAGCCAGGCAGTCGCAGTGATGACTGCGGGGATCTCCGCCGCCCCGAGCCAAGCGGCCGCGATAGCCGCGGCAGGGGTAGAGGCTGCGCCGAACCAGGCTGCCGCGTTAACCACCGCGGCCGTAAATACCGCGCCGGCCCAAGCCGCCGCGATTGCACAGGCAGCGGCGGCAGCTGATCCGAGCCAAACGCCAGCGATCACAGCAGCTGCCATTTCAGTGTCTCCCGCACAGGCGCAGGCCATAACGCAGGCTACCGCCACATCGGCGCCTGCCGCGATTGTATCGGCTATTCAATCTGCAAGCAGCGCCTCGTTGGCCGCGACTTCTGCAACAAGCGTTGCAACGGGACAGGCCGGTCCACCCGCAGGAGCGCCCGCAGTCACCACAAACAATACCAATCCGATAAACCCCACGATTGTGAGCCCTTCCTCGTAGGCAATATTGGTTTCCCAAACCAGGAATGCCGCGTCGCACCTACACAAGCTTTATGCAGATCCGCAAGGCCTTCAGATTCAAGAATTGTGCCGCGACAATCGCCGTTGCGATCGCCGCGCTCGTGCTGAATACCGCCGCTCGAGGGTTCTACACCCCTGATCAGACCTCCGAGTTTTTCTTCACGGCAGCCGCCGCCGTTAAGTACAATGATAACGTTTTTCTTCAGAATTCCGGCCAGACCGGTCTGACGATTTTCGACCTTACCCCCGGATTTGAGTACGATTACGGGAAGGGCTCGCTCATCGAGGGAGTATTTGCGTTCAACGAGACCTTTTCCCTGTACTCTCAAGACTCGTCGAAGCTTAGCGATGACTTGGCCGACATCTCCTTCACGGCCAAGTACGAAAACGGCAAATCCAAGGCTAAATTGGACGCCGCTTTCCAGCAGCTCGACCAGTCCACGGTTGATATCCATCGGAATGGATACCTGGTGAAGCGCAATGTGACAGAAGTCGATTCCGGGGGAGAGACGGGACTAACGGCTAAAACCTCGATCGGCGCCGAGGTGACCTACAACGATACCGACTACACAACCGCTGGATACGACAGCCTTCAGTATGTGGAGATACCGGTTAACTATTACTACGAGGTGGATCCGGGGCTTGATGTCAGCGCAGGCTTCCGCTTTCGAAACAACACGCTGACCGGCGCGGCGCCCGAGAGTGATGATTATTTCTTCAACGTGGGAGCGAGAGGTGAGTTTACGCCAAAGATTACGGGCGAGTTCAATGTCGGCTACCAGGTCCGGAAGTTCACCGAAGGCGGCGATCAGAACGGATTGGGACTTACTGCGAAGTTCACGTACGCATACTCGCCGGTAACAACGTTCACCATTGGCCTCGACAACGACTTTGGCTACGCCGCTGTGGGAACGCCGCAACGACTCTCAGGCGGGAACATCGGCGTTAGGAACGCTTTGAATGCGCAATGGTCGCTCAACGGGCAGTTTGGCTACACGCGCTACGATTATACGACCACCGCCCAGAGAGACGGCTTCTATACCGGACAGGTTGGCGTGACGTTCCAATACAGCCACACCATCTCATTTGCGGCGACGTACAGCTATAGCCAGGACAGCTCAAATCTGCGGAATGCTAGCTTCGAGAACAACATAGTGAGTCTTACAGGCACGCTTCGCGAGTGACGCGAGGTCCTAAACGGGAACCTTGGATGCATCTTAGAATTTCATGCCTGCTCCTCGCGCTTGGCACTGCCTATTCGGTTGGCTTCTCCGCCGATGCTTATCCGTCCGACGCCGGGCAGACCGCGGTTGTGTCGGCGGACTATCTCCTCCAGCCCTATGACCAGATCCAGGTCCAGGTTTTTCAGGAACCGGATCTCGATCGCCTCGTGAGGCTTTCGCAGGACGGCCGCGTGACGCTGCCGCTGATCGGAACGGTTGACCTTAAGGCCAAAAGCGTACGTGAGGCGCAGGCGATTATCCGCGCCATGTACGACCGCGACTATATCGTCAATCCCCAGATAAATGTTAGCGTCTTGGAGTATTCCAAGGAGATGGTAAGCATCATCGGGGCCGTAAACACCCCTGGCGCAATTCCGATTCCCCCAGATCACCGACTCAGCCTGATCGAGGCCGTGGCGCGTGCAGGAGGATTCAATCGATTGGCAGACAGGCGGCACGTGAAGCTGACCCGCAAGGCAACTGGCGGGAAAACGGAGGTCACCGTCATAAATGCGGACGACCTGATGCAAAACGGGGCCGCCGACCAGTGGATCGTGGAATCGGGCGATGTAATTTTCGTCGCGGAGCGCCTCCTTTAGCAGCGCGGCGCTCTCTGACATGGAATCCGACGATCCCCGGCGCGCCCACGAGAGGCAGCTCAACGAAACCAGTAAGCCGGGTCGGTACGGTCAAGCCCCCGGCTATGGTTATCCGGCCTACGGCTATCCAAGCTACGGCTACCCAAGCTACGGCTACCGAGGGACACCTGACACTTCAACGCAGCAGAGCCTGCGTGATTACCTGCTGATTCTTCGCGAACGAATCTGGTATATCGCCGTGACGTTCCTTGTCGTGGTTTCGGCAACGCTGCTTTACACATTCTCGCTTACGCCGGTCTACCAGTCGACGGCGACCGTCCAGGTCTTCAGGAGAGAGGCGACCGTCATGCGTGTCGAACAGGTTGTGGAAAGCGGGATCAATTCCGCCGAAGACCTGAACACGCAGGTCAACATTCTGCAGAGCGGCCTGATAATCCAGAAGGTGTTCGACCGACTTACTCCTGAAGACCGGAGCCGTTTTCTCGCTCCCTATCTCAAGCCGGGGGAACCGGCCCCGTCCGCCCTATCGCTTCTCAAGGCGAACCGAACGATCACGCCGCAAAGGCTCAGCCTCATCGTAGCGATCGAATTTCGGCATCCCGATCGCGAGATGGCCGCCAAGATCGCCAACCTGATGGCCGATGAATACATAGCTTACAACGCCCATGTCCAGGTGGACGAGTCGATGAAGGCCGTCGTCGAGCTGGAGCAAAGAGCCAACGAACAGAGAAAACGCGTTGATGAGATCGCCAACCAGCTGCAGGCCTACAGGGAGAAGAACAACCTCGTCTCGCTGGATCAGCGGAAGGACATCGTTACCGAAAAGCTGAAGGAGCTGAACAATTACGTGACCCAGAGCTCCTCCCTTCTGCAGGACGCGGAAACGCGGTGGAAGCTGGTGGAGACCGCGCGGCAAGGGGGCAGGAACCTCCTTGATCTATCGTTCGTGGCCTCGGTTCCCTCGGTGAGCCAGCTGCAGCAGCAGGTGGCAAACCTCACGATCGACGTGGCACAGCTGAGCCAGCGGTACCGAGCTAGGCACCCGAAGATGATCGAGGCGGTGAACACGCTCGAGGAGGCGAGACGGCAGCTTCAATTGGCCATTGCAACGAGCGTCGCACAGGTCGAGTCACAATATCAGACGGCTTTGCAGAACTACGAGTTGGCTCGGGCTGCGCTAGCGTCCCAGGAAGCTGACTCCCTTTCCCTTGACCGGTTTGGGGTTGAATACTCAAACCTTGCGAGGGATTACGAGGTCAACGAGAAGCTTCTCGAACAGATCCTTGAGCGGATGCGCGAGACCTCGGTAAGCGGCACGATCGAGAGTCCGAACGCGCGCATGGTTGACCAGGCGGTTCCGGGTGGGCGACCGATCTCGCCCAATTACACGCTGAACCTTAGCCTCGGCATGGTCGGTGGCCTTGGCCTCGGCCTTGCGTGCGCATTTTTCGTGGCATACGTCGACGATCGCATAAAGAACATCTACGACGTCGAGGGGGTATTGGGCCTTTCTCTCCTGAGCGTAATTCCGCATGTAAGGAATCTCAAGAAGCTCGAGGACGTTAAGGGTGCTGTCGGGTCGGATCCGGTGGGAGCCATCAGGGAGGCATTCGCGACCCTTTACTCTGCGCTTCGCCTTAGGGACGAAAGCAAGACCGCCCGCTGCATACTGATAACAAGCACGATCTCCAACGAGGGTAAGTCGTTTATCACTAGCAACCTGGCATCAACCTGTGCAAGCCACGGCGAACGCGTCGTCGTCATTGACTGCGACCTCCGCAGGCCGGCCATCAACAGGGCTTTCCACCTTGAAAACCTCATGGGTCTTATCGACATCTGCTCGGGCCAGGCCCAGCTGGACGATGTCATCGTCAGAAGCGTCCAGCCAAACCTTGACATCATTCCGACCGGCGGAAGGGCAAAGAATCCGACACAAATTCTAAACAGCCGTGAATTTGCGACCACGCTCTCGGAGCTCAAGAAGCGCTATGATCGCGTGTTCATCGATACCCCGCCTATCGGGATCGTTAGCGACGCATTGATTGTCCTGCCGCTCGTCGACGGGTCAATATATGCGGTCTATTTCAACAAGACAAAGCGCAAGGTCGCTCAGTACTGCGTTCATCGTCTGCTCGAGTCGAACGTGCCGAACTTTGGGGCGGTGTTGGACGGGCTCGTCGGGGGTTTCAGCGGATACTACACTTCCAGCCAGCTCTACCGCGGAAAGAAGGACTACCTTGCTTCGAATGACGCGAACAACGGCGAAGGCAGACATTCGGAAAATGCGAACGGCTCGAAACTTCGTTGAGGAAACGAGCGCTGCCAGTCGTCGAGATTCCTTCGGACGGTCAGGCCTGCGGAAACGTGAAGAGGGCAACGGCGCGGCCCATGTAGTTTTTCGGGGTCACCCGGTCCCAGGATTCAGTCCAGCGGTTATTGTCGCCGCGCATCATCCATCCGTACCTGTCGCGCTCCACGGCGCGGTGGAGGATTGCCTGCTGCTGGGGGGACGAGGCGCTCAGGCAGCCGACGTACGCCAGGATGTCATTGGAAAAGATAGATTCATAAGGCGTCTTTTCGACCACCACGTAGACGTGCCCGTGGATGAGGGGCTCCATGCTGTGCGTCCCCGAGGTGAGGAGCAAAGAGGCCCCTTTCGAGTCCGCATATTCCCTTGCCGCGATGTAGGCCTGCTGCTGGCTCAGGCATTTTATTTTGATCGGGTCGCGATCAGGCTGCGCGGCGCGGGAGGTTCCTTCGAAGCTGAGCAGGGTGACCAGAATGGCGGTTGGCCAGAAGAGCGCGGCGCGGATGGATTTCACGCGCCGAGGCTACCGGAAAGCAAAGGTGCGCCGTATCCGTGCGCCTACGCATTGCACGATCGCAATTTCCGCTGGGTGGAAACACGCAGGCCAGATCCACGGTGCGGCCGGGGAGGGGCCAGGTTCCTAGGTGGCCTATGATTAACGTCTTATACGCTGAGGACGAGGAAAGCGTGGCTGACTTTGTACGGCTGAGGTTCTCCCTCTACGCAGATAGGATTAGCCTGGAGATCGTCGATACAGGTCGCGCGTGTCTCGAGCGCATGAGCCGCGGCGGAGTCGACGTCCTGCTCGTAGACCTGGTTCTTCCCGACATCGACGGCCTACGAATACTAAATGAATTGGCCATCCGGGGCGATGCGACGCCCGTAATCGTGGTGAGCGGCCATGGAAATAATGAAATGGCGGTAAAGGCAATGCGGGCGGGTGCGATCGACTGCGTGCACAAGACCTCGCGCGATTTCACAGACCTGTATCCGTTGGTTTTGCGCGCGTATGAACGACGAGCCTCAACTCCGCTGCGGCAGGCAGGGGGGCCAACGGTTCGCTCTGATCGGTACCGCATCGCGGTCGTGGACAGTTTGGACGGCGCGCGGAAGGCGCTCGTTGAGCATATCCGGGCCAACGCGGCCCAGATCGACATCATCGAGCTCCGGTCACCAGAGGAATTGACCCCGATTTTCAAGGGCTCGGATCGGATCGATGCCGCCATCCTCGGAGCAATGACTCCTCCCGGGACCCAATTGGACGTGTTGCGAACGATCAGGTCGCAGTCCCCCGAGACCCCGGTGATCCTAACTGCAGCCGTGAACGACGGCGAGACGGCCGTGGCGGCGTTCCAGCTGGGTGCGGCAGACTACATCTTCCAGGCCCCCGGCGCGCTGACGGAAACCCTATTCTCACTCAGCAAATGCTTACGCCAGGCCAGTCTCCTCAAGCGTAACAACGAGCTGGCGGGGACCCTCGTCTCGTTGAACCTTTCCCTTGAAAAGCAGGTGGCGGCAAGGACGGAGCAACTGCAGGCATTGTCGAAGCGCCTGATTCGGATCCAGGAGAATGAAAGGGCAGCAATAGCTCGGGAGTTGCACGACCAGCTGGGTCAGATGTTGACGGGACTGATGCTGCAGGTCGAAGGGGCATCGGCTGTGGCCATATCGCCAGCCAAGGAGAAGCTCGACGGAACGCGCGCTCTGGCGGCCGACATCCTGGCAATCGTCAGAGAGATGACTCTCCAGCTGCGGCCGCGGATCCTAGACGACTTTGGTCTTCGGCCGGCCTTGGAGTGGCATATAGAGCTCTTCCAGAAGAGGACCGGGATAGCGATCGAGCGCGAATTCTCCCTCCCTCCCGAGCGCCTTTCCTTGGACCTCGAGACGACGATCTTTCGAATGGTACAGGAGGCGCTCAATAACATCGCCCGCCATACCTGCGTCCTGTTGGCCAATGTCACTCTTGTGCACGACGGTGAATGGTTGATGGCGGAGGTGACTGACCGCGGCCCGGGTTTTGATGTGGCGGTGGCATTGGCAAGGTATGACTCCCTGGGACTCGTCGGCCTGAAGGAACGTGTGGAACTGGCCGGAGGACGATTGGAGATTTTTTCCGTGTTGGGGCAGGGGACGCGGTTGCACGCGTCGTTTCCCGTCGAGGTGCCCTTGCTGACAGAAGCATCATGACGACCGTTGTGATCGCTGACGACCACGCCATCGTACGGGGTGGGCTTCGCACGCTCCTGGAGGCGGCCGGCTGCAAGATCCTGGCGGAGGAGTCCGACGGCCTGGCCGCGGCCCAGGCGGTCGAGAAGCGCAAGCCGGAAGTCCTGTTCCTGGACCTCAACCTTCCCAGAATGCACGGTTTGGAGGTCCTGAAGCACGTGCGGGCCAGCAGCCCCCGCACGCGCGTGGTCATCCTTTCCATGCACAACGACGAACCCTACGTGATCGAAGCGCTGCGGGGGGGCGCTTCCGCGTACGTGCTCAAGGGCTGTGAGTCGCATGAGATCGAGAAGGCCCTCAAGGAAGTGCTGGCCGGCAGGCGTTACCTAAGCACGCCGCTCTCGGAATGGGCGATAGCGGTGCTAACGAGCAAGGGCTCGGACGCCGACGATCCGCTCGCCACCCTCACGCATCGGGAACGGGAGGTGCTGCACTTTGCGGCGGAGGGCATTCCCACGGCAGAGATTGCCGAGAAGCTCTTCATCAGCCCGCGCACGTGCGAGACACACCGCGCGAACCTCTTGGCCAAGCTTGGGCTGAACACGCAGACGGACCTGGTCCGCTTTGCAATTCGCAAGGGGCTAATCAAGGCGTGAGAGGACTTTTCTTGGGGCGTCGGGAAGGGCGAGCGCCTGGACCTGCCTAAGGCCGGGCCATTCCTAGCCGGACCCGGGCCTGCCTCGCATCCAACCGAAATTGCGCCGCAAGTCTTGTCGCGGTCTGGTGTCCTTTGGGACCAGCCCTATCGGCACGTCGCCCGGGCTGACAGCGGCCGGGCGCGCACGCCCAGCCAGCCCGAACAAGCGCTCCGGCGGTCGGGACAGCGCCAAGGGCTATCGTCTGCGTGTGCCCGGTCTTTGAGCCTTCCAATCGCGCTTTCTTATACGAAAGGCATCGTTTCGCCGCTTCGGAAAACACCCTCTGAACCTCGCCGCCGCCCGTGGCCTTTGGGCCTTCTGCAATGACCCTTCAGGGACGAAGGCGCAGTTCGAGCGACTCGTTTCCAATTGGCAGACTTGAGATAGCTCAGGTTCACCTCACCGGGTATCGTTGTTCCAAAAAGTAGACATTTTCACACTTGTATCGACAGCAGGGACAGCTATTTCCCGCCGTGGATGGGCATGGAACTTCGAGTGAAACCGGCCACATTGGCCGAGCGATCGTGCGCCATTTAAGCTGTGCGTCCGGGGTCGCATGCCGAGGCCGTTCTCCGTAACTCGATTAGTGCAGTGGCGCAAAAAGGGGCCTTTTGGGGCGCACACCCGAGTGCCGAGTCCGAAGAGCTGCCGCCTCCCGCGAAAAGGCTTGGGCCAGCACCCATAAACGACCCGAATCCCGCCGACCCGTGAGGAGGACAACGCGCGATTTTTCGAGACGGACGTTCACCGCGGGCCTGCGGGGAAAGAAGGGAGACCCGGGGATCTGGTCTTAGGTCCCGGCCGCATTTGCGGCGCGACCGACATGGCGGGGTGCGACGTCACTGTACTGGGGGGCCACTGCTTGGCCACGGGACTAGGGAATAATACTCACTCCAGGATCCAGTTTGTGGACATTGTTTACCTTGAAGGCGTTGTTGGCGCAGCGATTCCCTAGAAACCTGGTGCAAAAAAAATGTAAAATCGTCATTGTCGACGATCACCCGGTCTTCGTGACACTGCTCGCCGACCTGTTGAGGCAAGAATTCGGCTTCCCGGTAGTAGGCCTGGCGCAAAGCGGCCGGGAGGGCCTGGAGATCTGCAGGGCAACCCAGCCCGATCTCGTGCTAGCCGACATGATGATGCCTGGGATGAGCGGCCTGGAGTTGATCAAGCTCCTGCGGCGCCAGAATCCCGACATCACCCTGCTTGCGATCAGCGGCCAAGCGACAAACGCACTCATCCACATGGCGTTCGTGGCTGGTGCAAATGGCTACCTCTCTAAGTCGTGGTCGATCGACGAGCTCCTCCGAAGACTTCACGCCACGACCGAGGGAAAGGCCGAGATGACGGGGGAGGAGGCCGACGCCCTTCGCTGGGCTGTGCGCGAACGCAAGCTGCGGAGCGAGATGTCAAACGGGGATCTCCAGCTCCTGCAGCTCTTTTCTGACGAAGTGCCCGTCAAGGAAATCGCGCTGCGGACGGGGCGCACTTCATCCTCCGTCTATAGGGCGTTCGAAAGGATCAGGCAGCGCTTCGACACAAAAACCGACCGGGAGCTGCGCGATGTCGCGATGGGGCTCGGACTGTTCGGCTCCATGGAGGCGCCATAGTGACCAGCAAAGAGCAACTTCGGCTATCCCTAACGCTGGATTGTCATCCTGTAGTGTATCGGGCGCATAGGGCTGCAGACGGCACCGTCTCGACGGTGCGGGTGGCGGGAACGGGGGCCGCATCCGGCTTGAGCGATCCTCCGTTTCCCGCTGTAGACCGGGAGGTTCAGCTCATTGGGCATTCCCTGTCCGAGCACTGGGCCTTCGGCGGCAGCGACGAGGGTGATCGGGAGGGCCTCGTTGTCATGCCCCGTGCAGGCATTGCGGACGGGCCGTGGGCATTTCGCGTAAGCATCCTTCAGCACGCGGACGAAGCCGATTCGGCCATCATTGTCGTGCGGCGCGAGAACGTCACATCGCAGCTAGACGCGGCGCCAAGACCGGGGCCCGTGGCTCCGATGTGGGACGTTCTGGAGGCCACAAAAGGCCTCTGGCCGCTGGCGGGATGCTGCCGCTACGTCTACGAGATCGACGCCAGGGACGAGATGAGGATCCACTCAATCGAAGGGCCTTTTCCGTTGATCTACGGTGTCGACCCCGAGGAGATGAGGGAGCCCACGTTTGCCCTGTTTCTGAGGAATGTTTTTCCCGAGGACCGGCCGTTCCCGGAAGCCGTGCGTAAGATCCTCGAGGAGACCGGCTCCTGGACGGGAGCCTACCGCGTAAGGGGCAGCGACGGCCGGGTCCGGCACGTGAGGCATTTCGCGGTGCGATGCGAGCGCGAGGGCAACGCCTTCGTATCCGGCCTGATTCTCGATGAGTCGGCGGCGGTGGCCTCGAGCGAGGAGTCCTCCGTCTTCAGGCTCGCGATCGAGAACTCCCACGAGGGCTTTGCGATCACCGACTCCAAGGGCCGTTACCTGTACCTCAACCAGGAACATGGCCGGTTGTTCGGCTATCAGAACCCAGGGGAGCTCCTGGGAAAGGAGTGGAGGGTTCTGTACCGGCCGGAGGAAGTCGAATTGATCCAGCAAAGAATCTCACACGACGTTGACATGGCGGGATTCTGGCGCGGGCACGTGCTCGCCGTGCGCAAGGACGGATCGAGGTTCCAGCAGGACCTCACGCTCTCCCGGCTGGCGAACGGGGGAATACTTTGCATCTGCAGAGACCGGAGCGAGGAGCTCGAGCTCAACGCGCGCCTGGAGGAGAGCGAGACCATGCTCCGGACGTTGTTCGGCGCGCTTCCCATGCGGATCGTCATCCGCGACGAGCACGGCGTGCTACAGTTTACCAACGGCTTCACTGCTCGGAAGGAATCCCCGGGGGCGGCCGATACTGGCCGCGCCGGCTGGGCCGAGGGCGACGAGGAATGGGAGAGGCGCCAGCTCGATGCCGACCGCCGGGTCCTTGCCACGGGAAAGTCCTTCGAATACGTGATCGACTCCGGGGACGCCCGGCAGAGGCGCTGGTTCCACTGCATCGTCTTCCTGGTGCAGGCCCCGCCCGGCGTGAGCCGGCGAATCGGGACGCTCATCATGGACATCACCCGGCAGAAAGAGCTGGAACAGGAGGCCAACAGCGTATCGGAGCGGCGCCGTGAGCTCCTGGAGACGCAGCGCGAGTTCATCTCGATGGTGTCGCATGAGTTTCGCTCGCCGTTGACCGCGATTGAGGGCGCCCAGTTCCTCCTGGAGAAGCTTCTCCATGAGACCGCCGGCCTGAAAGCCTCCGTTGCCGGAAGCGCCAACAAATGGCTCGGCCTTCAGGCGTCGGCGTTGGCGACCCTGAGGAAGCTGGTCGACCAGGTCCTCATGCTTATCCGGATCGAGCACATGACGGGCGAGGTTTCGCTCGAGCTGACTTCGCCCGCCGAGATCCTGAAGGAGACCGTCACCCGGTTCAATGACTCGATCGACAGCCCCCGGGTCATCCTGCGGAACGACCTTCCCCCGGGGTACGTGGCTTCCGTGGATTCGGGGCTTATCAAGGCGGCTGCGGAGAACCTGATCTCAAACGGCCTCAAATACTCCGGACTTGGCAAATCCGTGAACGTCCACGTGTACACGGAACGGGACGGTTGGGCAGTCGAGGTGGCGGACCAGGGCCGGGGAATCCCTCGCGAGGACCAGGCGAAGCTGTTTCAACCCTTCTTCCGCGCCGGCAACGTCGACACCGTACCCGGCACGGGACTCGGCCTGGCCATAGTCCAGCGCGCGGTAGACTTTCACTCGGGAAAGATCGAGTTCGAGAGCCGGGAGAATGAGGGCACCCGCTTCAGGCTCCATTTCCCGGGCATCGCGCACCCGCCCCAAAAGAACGCTGTCCCGGGACCGGTGCCTGTTGCCGGCAGCTAACAACGCCTTGAGTGACCCTCCCCTCCATATCCTGCTCGTTGAGGACGAGCCCGCCGTGCGGACGATAGCCGAGGGCATACTGTCCTCGTTTGGCTTCGCTGTCACCGCCGTTTCCGACGGCTCCGAGGCCCTTGCTGCCCTGGATGCCGCTCGGCCCGACGTCATCCTGAGCGACATACGCATGCCGGTGATCGACGGCTTCCAGCTGCTCCAAAGGATCCGATCGGATCCGATATGGTCCAATATTCCCTTCATCATCGTGTCGGCGAAGGCCGAGAGCGCGGATGTGCGCATGGGCATGTCGCTCGGCGCCGATGACTACGTGATAAAACCCTACCGTCCCGCCGATATACGGAACACCATTGAGGTTCGGGTGCGGCGGGCGAAGCAGGTTTCCAGGGCGTTGGCCGATCACCAGCGGCTCCTGACTCGGATCCTTCCCCATGAGCTGCGCACCCCCTTGATGAGCGTGATAGGCTACGCGGACCTGATGGTGGATGCGGCTGCGGATGGAAACACGCTTTCGGTGGCCGAGCTCTCCGAATACGGCCGTACGCTGCAGCTCTCCGGATCCCGCATCTTCAGGGTCGTCGAGAACCTCCTGTTTTGGGCGAAGCTGGATACGCTGGGCGGCCCGCCGGGAGCCCGCGAGAGGCCGGCTCCCGCCGAGGAGGAGGTGAGCGCGGAGAGTTTGAAACGGCTGGCGGAGGTGGTCTCAACGCAGTTCGAGCGGCAGCAGGATGTTGTGGTCGACTGCCCATCCGAGGCGAGGGTGCTTGTCGCCGTCACGGGCGTTGAATTCGTCGCAAGCCACCTGATCGAGAATGCCTTTAAGTATTCCCTGCCCGGCACCTCCGTGCGTATCACGGCCCGGACCAAGGCGGGGACGCTCGTTCTGAGCGTCTCGGATTCCGGCCGCGGCATGACACGGGAGCAGCTCACGCAGATCGGGACGATCGGCCAGTCCGAGAGCCAAGGGTATGGACATCACGGCATGGGTATGGGCCTCATGCTGGCGGCTACATTTGCGCGAATGTCGGGTGGACACCTGGAACTGCAACCCTGCGCGAATGGGCACGGCCTGACCGCCTCGATGACCCTGCCGCTCGCGGGTCGAAGGGCGCCCCTTACGTGACCTTCCAATTCCGGAATCCTCGGCCTGGCTGGGAGGGTCGCCATAAAGGACGGGATCCATCGTGCGGTGACGCGCCCTGTCGCATATTGCAGGGGTGATCCGGTCGAATTCGAACCCCATTTCATCGCACCCTCCCGCAGCTGAACGCATTCAGGAATACTCCAACTCAAATGTACCGACTTGTCATAATCGAGGATCAGACCGCTGTCCGCGAGATCATCGCCGAAATCCTCGCGCTTGATGGGAATTACACCGTGGTCGGCCATTGCGGCGACGGCCGGGAGGCGCTCCTCATGTGCCTCGAGCTTGTGCCCGACCTTGTCGTCCTGGACGTCAAGCTACCGGGTCTCGACGGCGTTGAGCTCATGCGAGCCTTGTTCAAGCGCCTCCCGTCGCTCCGGGTCCTTGTCTTCTCCGGACACGAGAGCCCCATCATGGTCCGGCAGATGCTGGAGGCCGGGGCGCATGGGTTTGTGGAGAAGGCGGCCGGATTCACGGAGTTCAAGCAAGGCCTTGCAACCGTGGCGGAGGGGGGCGCCTATTTTGGCCCCGCAATAGCCAGATTGCTCAGGGCGGTGGTCGCCAACCCGGAGACCTCCGGCTCGCCGGACTTCCTTACTGCCAGGGAGCGGGAGATCATGCAGCTTGTCGCCGAGGGCCGCGGCACAAAGCAGATAGCGGTGATACTGGGGATCAGCGACAAGACGGTGGACAACCACAGGATGAACCTGATGCGCAAACTCAACATCCACGGCGTAGCCAGCCTCACGCGCTACGCCTTGGAAAGCGGCCTCCTGAACAATCCGGGTTGAGCGCCCAAAGGAGCGCGTCCATCGGGGCCAAATTGAGCCCCTTGCCCGGGAGCTGGGACGGCAATGCCGTGGAGTCGAAGGCAGCGGTTGCTTGGGAAGCCGTTGGCAGCTTCGGGACGAGGGCCTGCCGCAAGCCCATCCAGCAGGTCCCTGGTATCGTCAACGCCTGCACACCCGGCTCCCGTTCTTGGACGGGGAGCCTTGAGGGAGGAATTCACTGGAGTCGAACCAGCGATCCCCCTTGCATGTGAATTCGAAGGGTGACCGGCGCCCTGCTGCCGTGGTATCCCGCCCGCTTGGGCTGATCCGGGCAATGCGCCCTAGGGGTCACCCGAGAACCAGGGGCAGGAGAACACCCACTCCCAGTACGAACAGGCACAGCGGCGCCGCC
>Ga0302140_10002724_pt1 | contig 22849 bp, 23 predicted proteins | sample I_Bog_E1_1_FD_202095 | JGI IMG/M metagenome (GOLD analysis project Ga0302140, IMG submission 202095) | Peat permafrost microbial communities from Stordalen Mire near Abisko, Sweden - I_Bog_E1_1 | ecosystem: Environmental > Terrestrial > Soil > Wetlands > Peat | place: Sweden: Abisko, Stordalen... | reverse complement strand
GGGACTTTTTGCCCACGCGGGAATAAAAATCACAGCTCAAGCCTATTATCCGCTCCGCAAACCTAAGTGGCCATTCTGGGCGGCAGTCATTAATATGTCTTCTACGGCCCTTCTTAATTTATCCGCGTTATTATTTTTAACCGATCCCCATCAAAAGTTTTTGGCTTTACCCCTGGCTACGACAGTAGGAGTCTTTTTCACTTTTTTTTTCCTCTGGTGGGGTCTGGACCGCCATGGAGTAAAGTTTGAATATGGGTTTATTTTGAAAGAACTGATTAAGATTTTGCTGGCCAGTGGTTTAATGGGTCTGGCGGCCTGGGGAATCCTGCGATTTTTAATTCAATCCTCAATGCCTTTTGAAAAAGAGTTACAAGTTTTCAGTCCCATTATTGTAGGAGCGCTGGTTTATTTCCTGTCCGCCAAAGTACTTCAATGTGAAAGCTTTGAGTGGATGATTTCGAGAAGAAAAAAACGTGCCAGTTAAACCATCTGATTCTTTATCACGGGGCGCTTTTAAAACCGTCGAAGGTTGGTGTGCTGCGGCCTGGACCGATAAAGGTGTTTCGGCTTTAATCATTAATCAAGTCTCCAAAGAAAAAGCCCTACAAAAAATTGTCAACTATTTGCCGCCGCTCTCTCCTCATTTTTGGAACAAACCGCTGGGTTTGGTACCGGTGTTGGTCAAAAAAGAAACCAAGAAAGCTCTGATCGAAAAGAAGTTTAAGACTGTTCCAATTGATTTATTTTTTATGACGCGATTTCAACAAGCCGTACTAAATGTCACTGCACAAATCCCATGGGGACAAACCCGGACTTATGGCTGTGTCGCGGCCAAAGCCGGATCGCCGAGGGGGTTTCGGGCCGCAGGTCAGGCCTTAAACCGATGCCCAATAAGCCTTTTGATACCCTGTCATCGTGTTATCGCTGGAGGATCCCAATTAGGAGGTTATGGACGCGAACTGAATTGGAAGATAAGGCAGTTAAAGCTGGAGAAAGTGAATGTGAAGCGGGCCTCAGATGGTAGTTACAAGGTTCACTAAGCTTTGATAAAATATCTCGATTTTGAGTTTGCCGTACATCATCCGTCGTCAGCCCCCGGGCCCATACGAGAGGAATCCATGCTCCAAGGCAACATTGATAAATACAAGCTCATAGAGATCAAAGGCAGCGGTACCTTTGGCACTGTCTGGCTGGCTGAAGATACATGGATTGGCAAAAAAGTCGCCCTTAAAATTCCCCATAACCAAAAAGAAGAATTCACCAAACTCATCGCCGAACCCAAGCTCTTAGCTTCCCTTGACCATCCCAATATTGTTCAAATTCTCACGGTTGATAAGGCCGAAAATACCTTTTTCATGGTGATGGAATACGTTGATGGGAAAAGTCTGGCCCAGGCCATGCAAGAAACACCCATGACGTACAAAGAAGCGGTTGAAATTATTCTGCAGATTCTTTTCGCCCTCAGCTATGCCCATGAAAAAAATATCATTCACCGCGATCTAAAACCGGGCAACATCCTGATGACCTCTGAAAAGAAAGTGAAAATTACCGACTTTGGAACAGCCATGATCTCCGTAGGACAGGGAGGCGCCGGCATCGGCGGCACGCTCTATTACATGGCCAAGGAACAGGTTCTGGGTCATCCGGTGCCAGCTTCTGATATTTATTCGGTCGGCGTGATTTTGTATGAAATGGTTACGGGTAAACTACCCTTTTATGACGAAGTTCCCATGGTAGTTTTGAATAAGATTTTGAAAGACGAACCGGATTTGCCCAGCAAACTTAACGCCTCGATTCCGAAAGAGCTGGAAGCGGTTATTTTAAAAGCCCTGCAAAAAGAAGTTTCAAAACGCTACAAATCCGCGCTGGAAATGAAAAAGGATCTGGAAATCATTCCAACATTGATTTTGGAAAAGCCCATCGGAATCGGCAATCAAACCCAGGAAATTATAACTCATACCATCGTGCAGGCCGCCGTTCGCAAATCTCAAAAAGAAGTGGCCGATATCAATAGTCTGAGATATCAGGGCTACGCCTATAAGCTGGTAAGAACTATCGGCACCCGCGGCAAAGAAGAGGGTAATTTTATTTCCCCCGTTTCGGTCGCGGTAGACGCGCAAAAAAGGGTTTATGTTTGTGATTCTCTAAAAAGTAATATTCAGGTTTTTGAGAATGATGGGAAATTTCTTTACGCGGTTGGCAAGTACGGGCCCACCTCCCGTGATTCCAAAGAAGCTACTTTTTTAATGCCGGTTTCCATCGCGGTGGATCAGGGCGGCAATATGGTGGTACTGGACGCCAAAAGTTGTTCGGTTCAAGTCATTGGTAAAACGGGACAGGTTATTACGCGCTTTGGCGAACCGGCTTCGCCCACCACGGGCCGTATTGAAAGCGGCAGAGGCGGTTTTTATCTCCCCCAAGCTCTGACCCTGGATAAAAACGACAATATTTACGTTTCCGACACGGGTAATCATCGTATTCGAGTCTTCAATTCGGCTGGTCAGGTCTTGAACAAATTTGGTATTCAGGGCGCCCGTCTTGGCGAGTTTAACAATCCGGCGGGGTTGACTCTGGACGCCGAATCCAATTTGCTGGTGGTAGACGAAAAAAATTATCGTGTTCAGGTTTTCACTCCCAAAGGCCTTTATAAAAACAAATTCGGCAAAAGGGGATCGGGAAGGGGCGAATTTATGGCCCCGGCTGGCGTGGCGACCGACTCTAAACGGAATATTTTTGTGACAGACCGGGATTATCGAATTCAAATTTTTGATCCTGAAGGTTATTATCTAACCGACTTCGGTATGCCTCAAGGAAACTATAAGATATCCCCGAAATATTTTGGTATCACCATCGACGCGGATAACAATTTGTACATCACGGATGTGGGCAACTGCTCAGTTTTGATTTTTGAATTGAAGAAGTGAGATCTATATGACAATTCCAGCGCAAAACGAACCAGCCGTACCAGTTAAGGTCGAAACAGGAGTTCCGCCCAATCGAATTGTTTTAACTCCGCCGAAAAACATGGGCAAACCTCAAATTATGTTGACTGTTTTGGCTGGTCCCGAACAAGGGCAGATTTTTAAGATCGCCAGACCCACCACCACTCTGGGGCGGTCCAACACCTGCGAAATTGTTTTATCCGATCCGCTTTGTTCCCGTCAACACGCTCAAATTATTTTAGGAATGGGCGGCATCACTCTAAAAGATATGGGCAGCACCAATGGAACGACTCTCAATGGAGTGCGGGTAAATGAAAGTCCTCTCAGAAATCTGGATGTGATTTCGGTGGGAAGCACACGGCTGCGTTTTTCCGTGGAAGTGTCTAAAGAAACACAGGACGTCAAAAACCTTAAAATTGATGAAATCGCGCATAAAAAACTGATGACGCTCTATGAGGTTGGTAATATCGTCAATTCCGTTTTGGAATTGAAAACGCTCCTCAGCATCATCATGGCCATGGCGATTAAGGTTATGCAGGCCAACCGGGGATTTCTTTTGCTCCGGGATAAATCCGGCGCGTTAAAACCGGTGGCCACCCACGCCTTAACCAGTATGGAAGCCCAGGCACCCTACAGCCAGACCATTGTGGATACGGTTTTAAAAGAAAGAGTTCCGGTTTTGGTTCTGGACGCGGTCGGGGATATTCGCTTCGCCAACCGGGATAGTTTGAAAGCGCTGCCTCTTTCCTCTGTAATTTGCGTTCCCATTTGGGAAAGAGACAACATTGTGGGAGTCATTTACGTTGATAAAGCGGAAGGAACCAGCACCTTCAGCGAAGAGGATATGTATTTTCTTTCCGCTTTCGCCAATCAGGCGGCGGTGGCTATTACCAACGCCAAGCTTTTTGACGACGTGAGAAGAGAAGAACGCCTGCGGACATCCTTACAACGCTATCTGTCGCCGAATCTGGTGGATGATATGATCCTTCAAAACACAACTGAACTTAATCTGGGCGGCGCGAAGAAAAAGGTCAGCATTTTGTTCTGCGATATCCGCGGGTTTACCACCCTGACGGAAAAACAACCGGTCGAAACAGTGGTTTCTCTTCTCAATGAATATTTCAGCGCCATGTCGGAAGTTATTTTCGCCAATCACGGGACGCTGGATAAGTTCATCGGAGACGCCATCATGGCTATTTACGGCGCCCCCCTGGAATCCAAAGAAAACGCTTATGAATGCGTCAAATCGGCCATTGAAATGAGAAATAAATTGGCTCAATTGAACGCCCAGTGGTTATCTCAAAACCGCCCTCAAATTCAAGTGGGATTCGGCATTAACACAGGTGAAGCGATTGTGGGAAACATCGGCAGTGAACGACGGATGGAATATACGGCCATCGGTGACATGGTTAACATAGCCTCCCGGGTTGAAGGGGAAACCGAGAGTAATCAAATTTTCATCACGGAAGAGACTTATAAACAATTAGGGAACCTCGTCACGGCGAAAAAGCTGGCTCCCGTCAAACTCAAAGGCAAAACGGTCGCGGTTCAGATTTACGAAGTTATCAGTTTGGCGCCTAAGCCTTAATCCCTCTCTGTCCCTTCTCATTTAAATTTTTCTAATTAAGGATGGTCATGTTTGATCTATTTTTTTCATACGTTTACCGCTTTATGCACCGGTTTTTAGGCGTCAAAAGGCCCCTTTCCCATCAGGAAAAAACCCTGGCATGGATGTTTAGCTTTTACGATTTTAATTACGCCCTTTCAGGCGTTTTCATCAATATTTTTCTTTTTAAACGCCATGACGATCTAAGAACGGTGGTGATCTTTAACCTGACCCAGTATGCCGTTATCCTGCCAGCCTTCTGGATCGGCGGGCACCTGTCCAAACGCTGGGGCCATTTGATTTCTTACCAATTAGGATTTGTTTTCAGCGCGCTTGTTTTCGCTGTCACACTGACGTTGAGAGAGAACTCACCCGATCATCCGTACTTGTTGGGATGCCTGTCGGGCCTGGGAATTGGTTTTTATTTTCTGGGGGAACACGCTCTGACTCTGGACATGACAACCGAAAAGACAAGGGATTATTTTTATTCTCTCACCAATTTATTCACGTCCGTTCTCAGCATATTGGCTCCGGCTCTTGCAGGCGGACTCATCGTTTTGTTTGAGTTCAAAGGATCAGGGCAATCGGCCAAAGACTCGTCTTTGGGTTATTATATTGTCTTTGCGATTGCGCTGGCCATTTACCTGATCCTGGTCTTCAAAAGTTTTCAATTCAAAGCCAAACCGGTGAAGAAAAACTTTGAGTTCTGGAAGGTGCTGACCTTTCCAGAAAACAAAGGGTGGAACCGCTATATGGCGGCTCAATTCATTATGGGGTTGCGCGGCGGGGTTTTTTGGTTCCTCCTTTGGATATTGGTTTTTCGTTTCTCGCAAAATGAAGCCGTCGTGGGCGGTTACAGCATGTTTTGTAATTTGTTGGGAGTCTTGACCACCTACGCGCTGGCTCTTTGGGCGAAAGCGGAAAACCGCCGGAAAGGTCTTTGGTTCTCGTCCTGGTTGATGGGGTTGGCCTGTATTGGATTATTTTTCCAGATCAATTATTACACCATTGTGTTTTACGCGGTTTTGAGCGCGATTGGCACAAGCTGGTTCAACGTGGTTTCCAACGGGGTGGCTTTCAAGATTCTGGAAAAGGCCAGGGAAGCGAAAATCCGAAAATTGGAATACTTGGCCGTGAGAGAAACGCCCCTGGCGGCAGGACGGATTCTGAGTTTGACGCTTTTCTGGCTGAGCTATTTGGAGTTCGGGGAAAACGGACTCCATGGGGCTCTCCTGGTCTTCGGGTTTGTCCACATGGGTATGTTTTTTGTTTTGCCTAAAGATTAAAACAACCTGTAACCTCTGAAAAACTAATAGGTAGCTTCAAACAGAGGTTACGACCTGTTTAACCGCTGACGCCGCGCTGTTTCAAAACCAACCTGTCATCCTAATTAATTAATGAATGATCACCAGTCTGGCTAATGCCCGGCTAAAAGGTCTTTGTAGATAGACGATGTATACTCCGCTGGCGACTGCCTGACCGTATTTGTTTTTTCCATCCCAGTTAATCACTGTCGGCGACAGTGGCTGGGTTAACTGTTGGTCAAACAAAGTCTTAATGTGTTCACCCGCCGAATTATAGATTCTCAATGTCATTTCACCGGGATATTGGGTGGTGCCGATCACCACGCAAACCGTTCCATCGGTATTGATGTTAAATACGTTTTTGCAAACCTGAAATACATCCGCTACGACGGTGGGGGAGGCTGTCCACGTCTCTACAGGCGTAAAGGTCTGTGTCGGCGTTGGTGTAATCGTGGGTGTCCGGGTAATCGTAAAGGTAGGCGTATTGGTCGGTGTGTTTGTGGCCGCGGCGCCGAAGCCAATGGTGTTGGTAGGCGTCAGGGTAGCCGTGTTGGTCGCCGTATTGGTCGTTGTTGCCGTGGCGGTATTGGTTGCCGTATTGGTAGCGGTAAAAGTTGACGTGCTGGTCACGGTATTTGTGGTTGTGGCTGTCATTGTATTTGTTGGTGTAGTCGTCGACGTATTAGTGGCAGTGGGTGTAGCCGTGCTGGTGGCTGTGTTTGTGGGAGAGTTAGTCGGTGTCGTGGTTGGCGTATTAGTCGGAGTGAATGTGTTAGTCGGTGTATTGGTTGAAGTATTGGTTGGCGAATCGGTAGCGGTATTGGTCGGTGTATTTGTGTATGTGGGCGTGTTCGTTGAAGTATTTGTGGGACTATCAGTCGGACTGTTGGTCGTGGTGCTGGTGGCGGTATTTGTCGCGCTACTGGTCGGCGTGTTGGTACTGGTATTTGAACTGGTATTGGTGGGTGTGTTGGTTACCGTATTGGTTGGAGTAGAGGTGAGTGTATTAGTCGGCGTGTTAGTGGGTGTATTTGTATTAACCGGCGTATTGGTAGGTGTGTTCGTCGTGGTGTTGGTAGGCGTATTGGTTTGAGTATTGGTTGCTGTGTTCGTTTCGGTATTAGTCACTGTATTGGTAGAGGTAGCGGTGGGTGTATTGGTTGTTGTGTTCGTAGGTGTATTTGTATTGACCGATGTATTGGTCGGTGTGTTAGTAACGGTGTTGGTTGGAGTATTTGTGGCCGTATTGGTCATGGTATTAGTGGGACTTGGTGTGGAGGTATTGGTTGGGGTGTTGGTTATCGTATTGGTGGGGCTGTTCGTTGGTGTACTGGTTACGGTATTTGTGGATGTGTTAGTGGGGGTATTGGTCACAGTATTGGTTGAAGTATTGGTTGGCGTATTTGTCGGGGTATTGGTGGGTGTATTGGTATTAACTGAAGTATTAGTGGGTGTGTTGGTTACCGTATTGGTTGGAGTTTTCGTAGGTGTATTTGTGGGTGTGGATGTTGAGGTATTGGTTTGCGTGTTGGTAATAGTGTTAGTCGGTGTGTTGGTAGGGGTATTGGTTACAGTATTCGTAACGGTGTTAGTGGGAGTGTTCGTGGGTGTGTTGGTTGGTGTATTCGTGTTCACCGACGTGTTAGTGGGTGTGTTGGTCACCGTATTAGTGGGTGTATTGGTAGGCGTATTGGTTACAGTATTGGTGGGAGTTTTTGTAGGTGTATTGGTCGGTGTATTAGTGGATGTCGATGTGGGGGTATTGGTTGGTGTGTTAGTCGGACTATTCGTGACGGTATTAGTCGGAGTGTTCGTAGGCGTGTTGGTTGGCGTATTTGTGTTAACAGGGGTATTGGTTGGTGTGTTGGTCACAGTATTTGTGGGAGTTTTTGTAGGTGTATTGGTTGGTGTATTAGTGGATGTCGATGTGGGGGTATTGGTTGGTGTGCTAGTTTGAGTATTTGTCGGTGTGTTAGTCGGACTATTCGTGACGGTATTCGTCGGAGTGTTAGTGGGAGTGTTCGTCGGTGTGTTGGTTGGCGTGTTTGTGTTAACGGGTGTATTGGTAGGCGTATTGGTCACAGTATTGGTGGGAGTTTTTGTAGGCGTATTGGTCGGTGTGTTAGTTTGAGTATTTGTCGGTGTGTTAGTCGGACTATTCGTGACGGTATTGGTCGGAGTGTTAGTGGGAGTGTTCGTAGGCGTGTTGGTCGGTGAATTAGTGGGAGTTTTAGTGGGAGTATTGGTGGGGCTATTTGTTGGTGAATTGGTAGGCGTGTTAGTTGGCGTATTGGTCGGAGTATTGGTAGGTGTGTTGGTTATCGTATTGGTGGGTGTCCTCGTAGGTGTATTGGTTATGGTGTTTGTTGGGGTATTGGTGGGTGTGTTCGTTGGAGTGGTGGGGCAATACATCGTGACCGCGACCGAATTACTTAAAACCGGACCGCCGCTCAACCAAGTGGCTTGCCCTTGGTCAGTCGTAACATGGCAATAATCACTGGCATTATTATCCGTACTGTAATCGCCAACAAAAAAGGTAATCGGTACACAACCTCCGCCCGGCAAATTCGTAATGACCCAGGACATGTTGCCGGGATAACTGTTGCCGGTTTGATTGATAGTTACCGTGTTACTTCCTACGGTAATGTATTCCGGCCAGCTATAAGGTCCCTGATAAGCCCAGGTTGAACCCGTAACCGGATTGGTAACGTTATCGACTATCGTAATACCTGTACCCGGTCCTGCCCCCACCGCGTTACAAACATTAATGATCATTGTGATTGGACCGGATCCTCCCGTATAAGCGGTCGAGTTTAAAGCTGTTTTAGTCAGCGTGGGATTGGGCGGAACAGGTGTACTGGTTGGGGTTAAGGTTGGCGTGTTTGTAGGGCAAGGGATGGTAGCCGTTACGGGAACAGCGGATGCGCTGACAAAGCCGTCCGAAATGGTGGCGTTATTTATAAACTGCGCGCACCAGTTATTCGGGAAATAATAATTTGTGTAGACGTAAGTAACCGATTGGCAAAAATTTCCCGGCATGCCCGCCGGATAAACAATAGTGCCGTTTCCGCAAGTGGGACTGGAAGGCTGAACTTGAGAGGGAGCGGGAAGACAGCCAGAGCCGTATTGCATACCGCCGCCCGTAATCGTGTCTTGAATCGTAACGGGACTGGCGACCGCCTCGCCTGTGTTGCAATAGTTAATAGCGTATGTAATCGAGGCCTGGTTCGCACCAGGATCGTTCAAAATAACTCCGCTCAGCGCCGTTTTAGTAATCGTAAAGGCGGTGGGTCCCAGTGTTGGCGCGGGAGTGGGTATGGGTACGCAGCCGCGCCAGAACAAAGCGCCCGCGTTATTGGAAGTGCTGGAGTCCCCAGTATTGTTGTTAGCCCAGAAATTGAGTTGAGCTCCCGTCACCGGATTGAAAATCGGCTGAGCCCAGGTTTCCGCGGTAGAAACAATTGTCGGGGTAAAGGTAAAAGGATTGACGCCGGGACTGTAAATCGGCGAGTACCAGGGATTGCCGCCGCCATCGTTTGCCGGCGGCGCTGAAGGATTGCCGGTGGGTGTGTAATAAAGTTCCATACTGCCCATGCTGTTGTCGCTGGTAATTTCCGAATGTTGCCCACTTGTGCAAGTGATATCCAAATCCCAGGATGAAAAGTTGACGTTGGGGTTCACGTTTTGAGTCGCGATGGCGAGATTGACGCATGCCCCGGACAAGAGCCCTATCGGTACTATGGCCATACAAGTAGGTGTGCCTGCTCCTGTTGTACCCACCGCGCCGGCGTAGGGGAAGGTTCCAATTAAAGTTCCGCCGACGTAAATGGTGGTGCTGTCATCGCCTGAAGAACAAATGGTTGCGGCTGCGGGAGTGCACTGACTCAGAACGATATGAGGCGCTGTGAAAAAAAAGGAAAAAAAGCCAATAACCGATAACAAGAACCATTGGTTCACACAGCGATAACTTGGGAGAAGATTAGTTTTTATGGCCATATGCTTAAATTTTAACACTCATTTCAAGGATTTACTTTGAATATTATTGGTCTGGGTAAGGATTCTAAGATGGCTCAAAAAGCCAATGTTATTCTCGTTTTGTATCGTCTGAAAGAGCTGTTTCTGCCGATTTTGGCTGTTTTATTGATTAATTTTTAATTCGAAAAGGTTATCGGAAATACAATTCAATGCCGTGTTAGGGTTTAACCGTGTAGGACCAACTGCCGCAACCCGACGCGGGGGCACAGGTGATCGTTTCAGCCCCGGACAGGGGATGAAGTACCCCATCTGACGCTCCATCAAAATAAAAAGTGTAGTTTCCAACCATGTAATTAATCGCTACTTGCGAAGCGTACTGACCCTGTGGGCCTACCACATCCTGATAGGTGGTAGGTCCTATAACGGTCAGGGTAAGGGGACAGTTGGGTGTAGTTTGATTAACTGTTAAATATAGATAATTGGGTGTGGAGAGCGAGGTGGAAGAACTGGGAGAATTGGACTGCCGGCAGGAATAAAAAAAGATTGAGCCAGCGAGAATGAAAGTGAAAATTTTTTGTGAGTGGCTCATTTTTCCAATCGGTTCAACGAGTGATATGACGATTATAGCATTGGTTTGTCCCATACCTATCCGTAAAGAACACCCTTTTGGGGCTCAGCATAAAACTCCTTAAAATTCGCCCGTAACCGTAACAGTGATAAACTAATAAAGGTCTTAAACGGTATTGGTCAAGCCCATTTCCATTAGCGGGCGGCCAGGAAAAGGAAAAATTTATTCCAACCTACAAAATTGCTCATATTACAGGTGCCGGTGTTGATGTGGTTGTTTTTCCAGTTAACGGTTCTTTTCCCTTGCGGCCCAAAGAAGAACAGGATTCTTTGATTAGGACTTTTCAGGCAAAATCCAAAGCCGCCGGGTTCAAAGGAAACGTGGTCGTGGTATGGGACGCTCCCGATGGAAAATTAAATTTCAGGGCTCCCGCCAATCAGCACGAATTTTTTAGAAATATTGGTCAGGATTTTATCAACGCGAAACTGAATAAAACCATTTCCTGGTAGGCGAAAATATTTCCGAGAAGTCGCAGCCTTCTATTACTCCTCGTCTTGAATTAACAGTCTTGGGCCGGGGCCTTTTTTTCTTAACAGGTCAAAAGGATTTCGAAGCGGACATTCCCTCAGCGACAGACAACCGCAGCCGATACAGCTGTTGGGTTAATTTCGCATTTTGGTCATCTGGGTAATCCGCTGGCTCAGATCCTTTTCCCATTTCTTTGAGACAATTTTCCAATCCGTATTCTTAGAAAAGAGAAGCGTTTGTTTTGGGTCTTTTACATTTCTGAAATAAAGTAGACAAAAAAAGCGGGGTAGGGTTCTATCCTTTGACGGGATGTTAGTGAATAATCAGATGGCCTTTTATCCGGGTCTTGTCCGTTTTAGTCTTTTTGGTTCGTCGTATAGGGAAGAGCGGTGTTGGCTGGGCAGTTGAATTCATATTTTTAAAAGAGGTCCGCGATGGCTGAAATCGTCACAATTCAAAACGTTTATAAAGATTATCCTCTCGATAAAGTGGTGGTCAAAGCGCTCCAGGGGGTCAGCCTTTCCATTACCCAGGGCGATTTTCTTTCCATTGTGGGTCCTTCGGGGTCTGGCAAGACAACTCTCCTCAATCTCATCGGCTGTGTGGACACAGCTACCTCGGGCCAGGTTTTGGTCGACGGGCAGGACACGGCGAAACTCAACGACCGCCAACTGACGGATTTGCGGTTGAACACTTTGGGCTTTATCTTCCAAAGCTTCAACTTGGTCCCGGTCTTGAGCGTGTTTCAAAACGTGGAATTTCCCCTGATGCTCCAGCGTAAATTCACCAAGGAGGAAAGGGCAAAAAGGGTCAACGCCCTTTTGAAAAAAGTGGGACTGGACAAACATTCCAAACACCGCCCCAGCGAACTTTCGGGCGGACAGCGCCAACGGGTGGCGATTGCCCGGGCCCTGGTCACCCAGCCCAAAATTGTCCTGGCAGATGAGCCGACAGCCAATCTGGACTCGGTCACCGGTGAAAACATCATCGACCTGATGAAAGAAATGAACCGTACAGAAAAAACCACCTTCATCTTTTCCACCCATGACGCCAAGGTCATGTCCCACGCCAACACGGTCATCCGCCTGGCCGACGGCAAAATTACGGATGGCAACGCCGAGAAGGCAGGGAAGCACTAATGTCCTGGGTCCTTCTTCTTCTCCAAACATCGTTCCGGAATATCTTCTCGAGCTTCCTGAACATGGTCATCGGGATCATCATCCTGGTGGGCACCTTCTTCTTTGTGGTCGGCGGATCCCTGGTGGATAGTATGGATAAGTCCATGAGCCGCAGCATTATCGGCTCGGTGGCGGGCAACGCCCAGGTTTATGAGGCGTCCTCTGCGGATTCTCCGGCCCTCTTCGACAGCTGGCAGATTCCGGACCTGGACCCTATTCCGGATTTTTCCAAAATCAAAGGTCCCCTGATGTCGGACCCCAACGTTAAAGCGGTGGTGCCTGAAGGCGTCAATACCGCCATCGTGGTCTATGGCAACACCATCGATCAGGTGCTTGAAAAACTTCGAAAAGCCGTATCGCCAGGCGCCGGTTCCACTATGGAACCGGCACAATCAAACCCCGACCCTCGGCATGAGGCCTCGGGCCAGATGACGCGTCAACCCAAACCGGTGGTGGAGAGTCTCAAAGCCCATGTGCGCCAGATGGTTTTGGACATCCAGACCGACATGGGCAAGGTCAACCGGATCGCCTCCAACGGGTCTTTCGATCCTGACGCGGCAGAAAATTTAAAAAAGGCTTCCTCCGACAACTTTTGGAACAGCTTCGACCGGGACCCCTTCGACCACCTGGAATTTTTGGAAAACAAGATCGCCTATTTGATCCCAGACTCCGACCAGATTTTCCTTTCCTACGTCGGTACCGACCTGGACGCTTTCGCCAAGTCCTTCGACCGCATGCAGATCGTGGACGGGCAGATGGTGCCGCCGGGCCATCGGGGCATTCTGCTTTCCAAATATGTCTACGAGGAAATGTTCAAGCTCAAGTCCGCCCACCGGCTGGACCAGATCCATGAGGCTTTGACGGAGAAGAACAAAAAAATCTCCAAAGACCCGGACCTACAGGACCTGGTCAAACAGAACAAACTCCAGACCCGGGAGATTGTCCTTCAATTGGACCCGCTGTCCGGTCAAAAGGCCGTGTTGATTCTGCAAACGACGCTCAATTCGAAAGAGACCGACTTGTCAAAATTGCTCTCGGCTTTCTTTGACACGAATGACTCCGATTTCGAGGCCCGCTATAAAATTTTCTACGACCAACTGGCCCCGCTGGTCGAGCTTTACCGGTTGAAACCCGGCGAGCTTTTGACCATCAAGGCCTATACCAAGTCCGGCTCGGTGGAAGCGGTCAATGTGAAGGTTTATGGCACTTTTCAGTTCAAGGGTTTGGAAAAATCCGGTCTGGCCGGCGGCTTGAGCCTGATGGACATCATGAGCTTCCGAGACCTTTACGGCTATGTGACGCCGGACAAGATCGCCGAGACCAAGTCTTTGGAAAAGGCAGCGGGGGTAAAGTTCGTCGCCCGGGATCAGGCTGAGGCAGATCTCTTCGGCGGAGAAACCTCCGACGTGGAGCAAAGCCAGCAGAAGGCCATCAACGACAAGGCCGAAATGGGCGGCAGTAATAAGGTCAAACGGGTGGACTTGACCCAACAGGTCTATAGTCAGGAAGAGATCGACAAGGGCGTGGCCATGGGCGCCGCCATTCTTTTGAAAGATCCCTCCCAACTAAAAGAGACCATGAAGCGATTGCAGGCCGTCTGCGACAAGAACAACCTCGGTTTGAAAGTCATCGACTGGCAGAAGGCCGCGGGTAATCTGGGCCAGTTTGTTTTTGTCGCCAAGGCGATTCTTTATTTCGCCACCGCCATTATTTTTGTGGTGGCGCTGGTCATCATTAACAACGCGGTGGTCATGGCTACCCTGCAGAGAATGCGCGAAATCGGCACTATGCGGGCCATCGGCGCGCGGAAGAGTTTTGTGCTGGCCATGGTGCTAACCGAAACGGTGGTCTTGGGGATGGTCTTTGGCGCCATAGGCTCGGCCCTGGGCAGCGCTTTTGTCGTCTTCCTCAACCACGCGGGCATACCGGCCTCGAACGACTTCCTCTATTTCTTTTTCTCGGGTCCCCGGCTTTATCCGGACCTGAACGCCGGAAGCCTCATCGGGGCTTTCTTCGTCGTGCTGGTCGTCACCTGCGTCTCGGCGCTTTACCCGGCCATGATGGCCACCAAGGTCTCGCCTATCCAGGCGATGGCCTCGGATGAATGAGAAAGTAAAATTATGAATTTTGAATGTTTAATTTTAAATGAAGGTTATTTTTCAGCCGGATATCGGCTGAAAAAATCCATAATTCATAACTCAAAATTTAGAATTCAAAATTTGTTTATCGGAGAATTTGAATGACACAATTATTTTTGATTGCTTTTAGGAACCTCCTCAGCCACGGGCGGAGAACCCTCTTTCTGGGCGGGGCCATTGCTGGCGTCACCACCCTGTTGGTTTTTCTGGGATGTCTTTCTTCGGGTGTGAAACAAACCATGCTGGAATCGGCTTTGACGGTCGCCACCGGCGATATGAACGTGGGCGGTTATTACAAGGTCACGGCGGGGCAAAGCGCGCCCCTGGTGACAGACTATAAAAAAATACAGGACATTGTGGAAAAGACTCTGCCCGACATAGATTTCGTGACCGCCCGGGGCCGGGGCTGGGCCCGTTTGGTATCGGACCAGAACAGTATGCAGGTGGGAATCGCGGGGGTGGATATGGCCCATGAACCCCGCCTGCCCAAAGTGCTCAAAATGAAAGAAGGCAAGGTGGCAGATCTCGCCAAGCCGGGCAACGTGCTCATCTTCGAAAGCCAGGCCAAGAAACTCAAAGTGAAGACCGGCGACAGCATGGTCTTTTCGGTCCTCACGGACCGGGGCGTGAACAACACCGTGGACGTCAGGGTCTGCGGGGTGGCGGAGGATATGGGGCTTTTGACTTCCTGGAATGTTTTTCTGCCCCAGGAAACTTTGAATAAACTGGACCAAACCAACGACACCACCACCGGGGCTCTGCTCATTTACCTGAAGAACCGCGGCCGAATCCCGAAGGACATGGACTTGCTGCGCAAGACCCTGACCGGCGCGGGCTATGACGTGGTGGACCGCTCCAGTAAGGCCTTCTGGATAAAAATGCAGGAAGTCAGCAAAGAAGAATGGACCGGCCAGAAGCTGGACATTACCAGCTGGGATGACGAGATCAGCTATGTGACCTGGACGCTGAGCGCCATCGACGGGTTGAGCTTTCTTTTGACTTCTGTCTTATTGGTCATCATCGCGGTGGGCATCATGAACAGTCTTTGGATCGCCATCCGGGAACGCACCCGGGAGATCGGGACGCTTCGCGCCATCGGTATGAGGCGCCGCCTGGTGATGCTGATGTTCATTATGGAAGCTTTCTGTTTGGGCGTGATGGGAACGGCCCTGGGCGCTGTTCTGGGCAGTCTGCTGGCGGTCATTCTGAACGCGGTGCAGGTGCCGGTGCCGACGGGGGCTCAGTTCTTCACCATGTCCAGCACCTTGAAGTTCGCGCTGGAACCGGCCCGCATTCTGGGCAGCATGGCTGTCATTACGCTTTGTTGTACTGTCGTTTCGATGATCCCTTCGTTGAAAGCCGCGCGGATGAAACCCGTCACGGCCATATCTCATGTCGGATAACTTCCAAGGAGAAATTATGAAAAGTCAAAACCCCTTTTACCACAGAGTTAACGGAGTTACGCAGAGTAAGGCGAAAGACCTTATTGGTTTTGTTTTTCTTAAAAACCGTACTCTGTTCACTCTGTGTAACTCTGTGTTTCAAATTCTGTTTATTTCTGTTTTGACGCTGACGCCTGCTGGGCTTTTCGCCCAGACCCTGGGCCATGACAAGATGGTCGATATCCTCAAGGGCATCGACCTGCGCATCCGCAGCGGGGGAGACTATAAGGCTTTGGTTTATCTGGAACAGCACCAGAAGGACAAGCCGGATATCGCCCAGGAAGCTCTGGTTTACCGCCGGGACATTGATCAAAAGTTGATGATTCTTTTCACCAAGCCCAAGACCGACGCGGGCAAGGGCTATCTGAGGGTTGACCGCAATCTTTGGTATTACGATCCCTCGGTGGGCAAGTGGGAACGCCGTACGGACCGGGAACGCATCGGCGGCACGGACTCGGACCGTGAAGATTTTGACCAGTCGAACCTGGCCGAACAATATGACCCGCAGTTTGTGGGCGAGGAAAAGCTGGGCAGTTTCACCGTCTGGCATTTGAAACTGACGGTCAAGTCCGGCATCGACGTGGCCTATCCGCTGGTGGAATTCTGGGTGGATGAAGCCACCGGCAATTACCTCAAGCGGCAGGATTTTGCCCTCTCAGGCCGGCTCATGCGCACCAGCTATGACCCCAAATGGGACAAGCTCTACAGCGACGCCAAGAAGGACTATCTGTGGTTTCCCCACGAGATTCATATTTATGACGAGATCGACAAGGGCAATTCCACCCTGGTCATCATTCAGTCCGTAGACCTCTCGACCCTGCCGGAAAACATGTTTACCAAGGCTTGGTTGGAAACGAAGAGCCGGTAGGACTAGTTCGCCATCAGGGGTTCTTGTCCACGACGGGGACCCATTGTGGACAACGAAAAGGGTTAAAATAAAAATACTTATGAATTTGATGGGGAAAATTTAATTGCAAGAATCACTTAAATATTTTCTAACCGAACTATTTCTATATTTTCTATTTTGGGTAATTTTAAGTTTAATTACTTTAATGTTTTCCAAAATATCTATGAATGTGGGTAATGGTTCATTTAAAAATAAAACTTTAATTTTAAAAATCTTAGAGTTGTTTTATGCATGCGTTTTGTATATCGCCTCTATTTATATCGCCTATCTTTTAATTTCAATAGGAAAAGTCGATACCAATTTGCATTTAAGCGTAGGTGTTTTTGTTGTTTCTTACATTGTCTCGATATCATTAATTTGCTTGGCTTACAAATATGGGAAAATCATTACAAAGACATTAATGATTTTCTATTTCATTCTTCAATTTGGGGTTCCTGTTTATGCGTTTATTTTGATTCGTTTTTGGCGGTGAATGAAATTCGGGGAACGTTGTCCACGACGGAACCTAACATAGACAGGTTGCGTGTAAGAATTTCAAATCTTTGCTTTTGCTCGTAAGGGGTTTGTTAAAGATGTGGCTCTGAAATATTTTTAAAGGACTCGATTCTATGAAACGAATTTTTTTCCTGATGACGGCAGTTTGGTTGACGGCGGGATGGGTTTTGGCCCAAGACCGGCCTTCCGAGCAGGATATGTTCGGGAGCAGCGCTGCGGCTGCCGCTCCAGCGGCAACGCCCAACACTCCGGGCTCAGCACCCGAAACTTCCGGCGAGGACGCGATGGCGGGCAAGCCCCATAACCTGTTGACCTCCGCCGAGGAAAATACCCAGATCGGCGGGACCCTTTCCACTGAGGCGGATTATTACCTGCAGAACGGTTCTGCCCTGGATCAGAACATCGTCAGTAACCCGAACATCCTCTTTCTCTATCTCGACACCAAGCTGGAAAACGACAACCGAGTCTTCGCCCGCATCCGCGCCTTTTACGATCCCACGGGGGTTTCCAGCGGCAATTCCACGGCTAGCAGTTACACCAACCCCTACGGTTTCGGTCAGCAGAACAGCGATAACCTGTCCGTACAGCTTCAGGAACTCAGGATCTCGGCTAACCTCAACCATCAGATTTTTCTGACCATCGGCCGCCAGAAGGTGAAATACGGCGCCGCCAAATTCTTCAATCCCACCGATTTTCTCAATTCCACGCCCTACGATTTTTTTCTTCCCTCGGATGAACGCACGGGGGTGGACATGGTAATGGCGCAGATTCCCTCGGGCACCGCCAACCTTTACTTGACGGGTCTTCCGGGCAATCCCACCAACGGCAACCCCGCGGGCGGTTATTTCCGGGGTGAGTTGGCTTACGATAGTTTCGGGTTTTTGGAGAGCGGAGAAATATCGCTCTCGGGCTATCTGCCCAAGGGCCAATCGGGCCGGGCGGGGTTTGATATTTCCCAGGGCATTGGCGACCTGGACGCCTATTTTGAGGGCGCCGCGGGGCAGGACAGCAGCGGCCATTGGGAAGGCGCTTTCAGCACCGGCGCCGGTTGGGAAACCCGTTACGCCGACCAGCAGAGCCAGACCGCTACCTTTGAGGCGGAATTCGCCAATTATCCCACTCTCAGCGGTGGTTCCAGTTTCGAAAGCTATTCCTCTTCCCAGTTCGGGGTTTTCGCCATCAGTTTGGTGGGGCCGTTCCAGTGGCTGGATATCACCCTGGCGGAAACCAACCTTTACAACTTCAACGGCAACAGCGGTTATTCGCGGCTGGACACGATCTGTCAGTTCACCAACCGCATCAGCGGCCGGGTTTATGTGGCGGCCCCTTGGGGCAGCAGCGACGGCCAATACAGCTTTAACGCCAGCGGCCTCTGGGGACAAACCGGAGCGCGGCTGGATGTGGATTTTTAGTGTTATGGGAACTTTTTTCGGCCAAAAGCCTTCACACTTCACCGAGAAACCGTCAAATGATACCGAAGATTCCCATCGTGATACCGAGAGCTTCAGCTAATGATACCGAGACATCTTGACCATGATACCGAGGATTTAAGCTGATTTTGCTCAAAATCAAGGCATGATACCGAGGAATTTGACTGATGATACCGAGGTTTCCGGCAAATGATACCGAGAATTAGATATCTACCGCCCCAAATTTTAACCAAATTGCAATTATTGGGTATATCCGATTTCAAGCCTAAAAATCGGTTACCCGACTGTTCAAAAAGCGCTTTGGGAGAATGATAAAAAGGCAAGCTTTAGGGCCGAAAGGTAGAATTGGACAGGTTTAGGTTGAAGGCAATGACTGATTGGTTCGAGTCCAACACGGGGAGGCGGCCATGAAAGAAGATAAAAAGTGTCACCTCTGAATTGGAAAGAACAAAAGAAAATTTGGGATCCGAACAGGAAAAAATCTCGGTTCGAAAAGTTCTGCCGCGATTTTGAAAACCGTCAATATCCAACCTTAGAAAAAATATTCCTCGCGATCATGTCCCTTTTTCTGATTTTCCCACCCATACGAAAAGCCATTGAAAGTAATGTTGGCACCACTTTTGGCCGCATTTTCAGGAATATGAAAGCGGGTAATTATCAAGGCGCTTATGAAGTGGCTTTAAAAAAGTTAAAAGAGGAGAAGTTCCATAAAAATGAAGGTATCACTGATCATTTTTCGTGGTGGAACATCATGGGTTATGCCTGTGAAAATTTAGCGCAGTTCGATTCAGCGGAAAAAAGAAAAGAATTAACAGATCTTATCATTCAAGGTCCGGAACCTTTCCAAGGTTATGATGTTTCCAAATCGCTTTGTTACGCGGCTCTATGGAAACTTGAGTTAAATCAGAACGTTCAGGCACTTGAGCTGGCTCAACGGGCCAGGGATTCCGATCCGACTTATTATTACGCTTGGTATTTACTGGGTGGTATTTCCTTGTCGTTGAACAGGGTCGATGCCCAATCCTATTTTTTGAAAGCTATCGAATTGGATGCCTTGACCTGGTCGTACATCAAAGAAGATCCAATGTGTTTACCGGAAAAGGAAATGTTGAGATCGTTAAAAGAACAGGCTCTGACTAAAGGAATTGCTTTAAAAGATTAGATAACGATTTATCTAAACTTGGCGATGAACACAACAATGTATCTCAAATTTAATGGTTCGCAAATCGTGCGGAATGAGGAGCCAAAGAAGGTTGAAGAAATGAATGAAAAATCATTAAAAGATTTTAAAAGTTGGGGTTTTACATTTTTTGGTGGATTGATAGGTGTTTTAATTTTAGCGATAGGCGATTTAACGCATCAACAATGGATCGCTGTAATCGGCACTTTGATAGCCTTAGTATTTTTTTTCAGAGGATATATTTTGACAATTTTGAAATTTTTCAATCTTCCCGTGGGAATGGGAATGATAAAGATGGTTCCGTTGGGAGAATGCTTGCCTGATAAAGAGTATTCAAAATTTATCGTTAGTGGAATTTTAGTTGGGTTGATTGGTGGAATAGCTGGTTTTTTGGATTTTTTTGTTCATGAAAAATGGCTGTGGTTTATTGCTTGGCCAATGGTAGTTATTGGTTGGGGGACTATTTCTTTCGGAATTTATCTATATTTGAAAGAGCGAAACGGGAATAAATAATAAGTTTGATGGTTATAAAAGATATTTAACTTGTTTATAAGGCGATTTAACTCGAATTTAATGTTTCGCAAATCGCTTGGGAGATTTTCATGCTTGAGGAGTCAGAATATGTTCGTCAAGTGAAAGGCGAACCCAAACGCCGTTGGTTCAGCGATGACTATTTTGATCTTATCGTCTGGGTAGATGAATCGAACATTATTCTGGGGTTTCAATTGTGCTATGACAAGGCGGGCGATTCGCGGGTTTTGAATTGGCACGAGCAGGGTTACTCCCATATGGGGATTGATGACGGGGAAGGGCGAGTGGGAAAACCGAAAGCCACACCGATCCTCGTTTCATGGGCAGCTTTTAACAAAGTTGAAATGATCGAAACTTTTAAAAAGGCCTGCGCCAAAATAGACACTCAGGTCTCAGCATTCGTTCTTAAAAAAAATACTAAAAATTGTCCCGTTTGATACCCAAATTTATTTCAATAAAAAAGTTTTATCCGTAAATAATTTACCGCGACATGACGGAGAACCTGACAAACTTGCGATATAATTGCGTCTTCTTGGGGATTTAAAAAACAGGTGAAAAATTAATAAATGAAATTTAATTGGGGGAAATTCATGTCCATTCGGAAAGATAATTCCGTAACTGATTTTTTGAAAGAGGTCAGTTTATTTGACGGTATTCAGGACAATGCCTTGAGCCAGATTTTTAAACTGGGGAAAGTGGCCAATTTTAAGGCGGGCGAAACCATTATTTTGGAAGGCCAGGCGGGCGGAAATCTTCATATTGTCATTAACGGACAGGCCGACGTTTCCAAATCCGGCAAAGATCCCGCGAAGAAAAAGCACCTGGCGAACATCAGCCGTGGGTCTATTTTTGGGGAAATGAGCGTTTTTGATGACGCCCCCTATTCGGCCACCGTCAAAGCCAAGGAAGATTGCTCGGTTCATGTGATTAAGGGAGAAGACTTTAAAAAGTTTCTGAAGAAAAACCCTCAATTGGCTTATGAGGTTTTCACCACCCTGATCAACTTGATGTCGAACCGGTTACGCCGCACCAACGCGGCTTTTTCCGCTTTAGAAATTTAACAGATTGGCCCTATAACGGCTTGGTTGGTGTTCTAAAAGAGTAGGAAATTGAGTTTGTTATAGGGAGGCAGGCCATGCTGGAACAGTTCCAAAAAAACTTCGAATACAACTATTGGGCGGATGACCTATTTTTGAAGGCTCTGGCCGAAATGCCCAACCCGCCGGCCAAAGCCCTTGAGCTGATGGGCCATCTGGTTTTCGCCAGTGATGTATGGCTGGCCCGCTTGCAGGGCGAAGATTTATCCCGCTTTACCAACCCCAATCCCCACTATTCGTTGGCGGAATGCCGTGAAAAACGCGATGAACTGCATTTGAAATGGAAAAACTATCTGACCGGTTTAAAACCCGAAGATCTACAGAAGAAAATCGTCTTCGCTAATACCAAAGGCAAAAAGTTTGAACACCTCGTTCAAAACGTTCTGGTTCATGTGGTGAACCACTCCCATTACCACCGGGGCCAATTAGCCACCCTGGTCCATCAAAACGGCGGTAACCGCCCCTACACCGATTACATGGGATACGCCCTTTTCACCGGTGAATCCAAAGAGCTTTGATGGATAACTAAAGGGGTTTTTCATTGGGAACATTGGTCAAAACAACTTTACACTTGGATAGGGAACTATTTCGGCAAACCAAAGAATACGCGTTGGAACAAGATAAAACACTGAGACAGATTATCGAAGAATCTTTGGAATCATTCCTCAAGCAAAAAGGAATGTTCAAAAAAACCAGTTCAAAGCATTTTTTTCGATGGGCCGAAGCCTTGTCCAAAAAGAAGGGTTTTTCTCATCTCAAGGAAACCGATCTGGTTCGTCTCGTAAGGAAAAGTCGCGGTTTGTAATTCAAGCTGTCGCATACACTGTTGATCTTCAATCAGAGGAAAAAATTGTTTTTTTGAACAACCGCCGAAACGGTATAATTTCACAATGAAAACCACAAATTATTTTAAAAACCACGTTATGCCCAAACGGTCATATCTAAAAGATGCGTGGCTGGAAAGAGCGTTTAAAAGCCCTTTAAAACGGGAAACACAATCCGATGGAAGAATTCGGGCTTGGATTTACGTGGAGGAGGTGGGAAAATACTTACGGGTCGTATTTTTGGAAGATGGTGAAACGGTACATAACGCTTTTCCAGATCGACGCTTTAAAGAGGGAGCACTATGAAATTTCATTATGACCGGGAAACTGATTCGCTTTATATCGAATTATCAGAAAACCCAAGCGTTGACAGCAACGAAGTGGAAGATGGCGTTGTTTTGGATTTTGATGAGAAACACCACTTAGTCGGAATTGATGTGCAGCACGCCAGTAAGACTGTGGATTTGAACCATTTAGAAACCGATTTCCTTTCAATGGCGTCAGTTGGAAAGTAGAGAATAGTAAAGCGGCCCGGTTTCCTCACAAGGGAAGCCGGGCTTTTTTATTTAAGGAAAAGGACTCGGATTTGAAATGAAAAGAAAGCAAAACTAAATGTCCAAAATTAAGCTTTTGCCTGAAAAGGTTATTAACCAGATAGCGGCTGGCGAGGTAGTCGAACGGCCTTCTTCCGTTATCAAAGAACT
>Ga0302140_10002722_pt1 | contig 22853 bp, 23 predicted proteins | sample I_Bog_E1_1_FD_202095 | JGI IMG/M metagenome (GOLD analysis project Ga0302140, IMG submission 202095) | Peat permafrost microbial communities from Stordalen Mire near Abisko, Sweden - I_Bog_E1_1 | ecosystem: Environmental > Terrestrial > Soil > Wetlands > Peat | place: Sweden: Abisko, Stordalen... | reverse complement strand
AAGTTTGAATAAGCTTGCTTAAATACTTACTAATGAGTGTTAAGAAAATAACTATCTCTATCTCTCTATCTTTAGTTATATTAATTGTTGGTTTTGTAATATTTTCATACCTTCGACCCCTACCGCCAATTGAATCAACAATAGTTTCAAAACCAAATAACTTAGAAAATAAACAAATCGTTAGTTGGGGGCAATACGGGAGTCAAGCAATCGGTCTAGTCGGTTATGGTGTAAATAATCAAACTGGCTCACAAGTTCCTTCACCTGTAGCTAGCACTATCAAAGTATTACTGACTCTTTGTGTGCTTAATAAAAAGCCCCTTGAGCTCAACCAACAAGGTCCGAATATAACCATTACACCTACTGACGTTGCAAATTACACCACTGACTTATCACTTGGTGAATCAGTTGTTAAAGTCGAGGCAGGTGAAGTTATTAGCGAGTACCAAGCCCTTCAAGCCCTTTTAATAGCTTCAGCTAATAACTTTGCAGACATATTAGTCAACTGGGCATTTGGCTCAACAGCTCAGTATTTAACTTACGCCAATCAATTCACAAAAAGCATTGATATGAACTCTACTACTGTAGCTGACAATAGTGGTTTTCTAACTTCAACTATCAGCAATGCTAATAATCTCGCTATACTTGGACAAACTGCCACAACTAATCCGGTTGTTGCAAACATTGTTGATGAGTACACTGCTGTAATTCCGGTAGCTGGCAAAATAGTAAACTACAATACAAACCTAAACCCAAGTTTAAATAGTCAAATTAACGGCATAAAAACTGGAAATACCACTGCTGGCGGCGGTAATTATATTTATTCAAGTAACTACAGCGGTTACAAATTAGTTGGTTCAATTGTAAATGCTCCTAATCTAGACGACGCATTAAATGAAGCTCCAAAAGTTTTAACCGCGTACGAAAAACAGATAAAGATTATAACTCCAGTTACTAAAAATCAAGTGGTAGCTTATTACAGTCTTCCATGGGCGAATAAAATTCTAGTTTACTCTCCTAACTCTATTAAAATACCCGTTGAACCAAATACTAACTATTCAATATATATTGATTTAGATAAATACCTACCAAATCAACTAAATTCAGGACACATCATAATTAGTAACAAAAATCTGACTATACAGTATCCTATAATTGCACAGAACACTTACTCTACTCCATCGCTTTGGTGGCGAATTGATTATAATTTAAAGAAATTACTCTAGACTGATCGTTTTTTATACTGTCTAATAGATAACGGTATCAATACTATAAGAATAGCGACAATCCAAATTAGTAACTTCCAAACCGCTCCACCATCAGGCACACCTATAGCAAAATGTCTTGTTGCATCAACTGCAAATGTAACTGGTTGATTTCGAGAGAATGCCTGTAGCCAGCTAGGCATTGTTGCGATTGGAACAAAGGCTGCACTCGCAAAGGTTAGTGGAAAAATCATCAAGAAACTAGCTAATTGGGCAGTTTCTGAATCTTTCACCGTCATCCCAATAAGTGCAAACAACCATGACAGTGAGAAACCAAATAAAAGTGCAATTAAAATCATATATAAAGCATGTATTGATCCGGTCTGAAATCTAAATCCAATTATAATTCCAACTGTAATCATAATTATGGTAACAACGACATTTCTTAAAGTGTCTGAGAGTGTTCTCCCCGCGACCACAGCAAGTCGACTCATTGGTAACGATTTAAACCTATCAATAATCCCTTTGCCCATATCTTCAGCAAGTCCAATTCCAGTCTGAACTCCGCCAAACATAACTACCTGAATTAATATCCCGGGTAGTAGATAATCAATATACTTACCTCCTGGAACGTGCGTTGAACCACCAAGAGCCCCACCAAAAACATAATTAAACAGCAACAAAAACATTATCGGTTGGATCGATGAGAAAAAAACCAATTGAGGTAGTCTTAGATATCTTCTGAGGTTTCTAACTGTAATAATCAAAGTATCATCTAGGGAATCAAAAAACCTTTCAATCATATTTTTCATTTTTTTCTCCGATTTCTATTGGCAGGTTTCTCGTCAGGTGCCTTAGCACCAGTTAGACTTAAAAAGACATCATCAAGTGATGGCCTATGGAGCGAAAGTTCACTAACAGTTAATTTATTTTCATTTAATGCCTGGACAATCGACATTAATCCTTTTGAGCCAGTAGCAACTGGAACACGTAGCATTAAACTGTCTTCATCAAAATCTATCTTAGTTTTTGCAAACTTACTGACCGCATTAAAAGTTTTATCTTTATCGCTAATATTCTGTAGCTGAAATTCGACAATATCTCCACCAAGAGATGATTTGAGCTGTTGGCTCGTTCCCTCAGCGATAACCTTACCTTTATTAACAACCGCAATTTTATCAGCTAATTCATCTGCTTCTTCAAGATACTGAGTAGTAAGTAAAATTGAAGTTCCACTTTTAACTAAGTCTTTTATAATATTCCAAAGATCTAACCTAGTACCAATATCTAATCCTGTTGTAGGTTCATCTAAGAATAATATTTTCGGACGACCAATAAGGCTAGCTCCAAGATCAAGCTTACGACGCATTCCACCTGAATAGGTTTTAACTTGTTTATGCATTACATCTGTTAGCTTAAACCCGCTCAGTAATTCTTCAGTTCTTTGTTTAGCTACTGACCGGCTAAGCCCGTACAGCCTACCAACCATAAAAATGTTCTCATACCCAGTCAAGTATTCATCAACTGCTGAAAATTGGCCGCCTAAGCCAATATTCTTCCTAACTTGCTTTGGATCATTTTTGACGTCAATTCCATTAACTTTGACACTACCAGAATTAAAATCAAGGATTGTACTTAAAATCTTAACTATCGTGGTTTTTCCAGCACCATTAGGTCCAAGTAGCCCAAATACAGTACCCTCTTCTGCGTGCATTGAAACACCATCTAAAACGGTTGTTTCACCGTACTTCTTAATCAGGTTTTTTATTTCAAACGAATAGCTCATCTTTAGTTACCTATTATAGCTTAAAGATATCTTGGTTACTAAATATCGTGTATGGATTTATGGTGCTCTGTGGCAAATAAGATGGTTACAAAACTAACAAAAGTTAGGACATGAACTCCAGTACAATAAAGACAAATTGCATGTAATTTATCTAACTCAACATACACAAACCAAAAGACACTTAGCAAACCAATACTAACAAAAGCTAATCTTAAGTTTCTTAACCATAAATATTTTCTTGACCAGAAGGTGGGAAGTTCAATAATAAATAACAAAGTGAAAAAGACGATTCCTAGAAGTGGTGCTGGGATTCCAAAGACTTCTGAGTAACTACTTGAAGTTACTTTGGCACAATTAATAAATGAGGTCGTTGGACATGCTAAAACTACTGACTGAGAATAATGCGCAACGGTTAGATAGATTGAGTCAGAAATTCCAAGTACTGATAGAACTAATCCAAAGATTGATAATTTCCATAATCGAAGATTATCTAATTCAAAGACTGGTTTAATTTTCTTAAACATTTTAAAGACTGGCTTCTAAACCGACTATTGTAGGAGTACATGCGGATGATGGTTGATTATTAGTCAACTTACAGATTGTAGCAGTAAGATTATTTGCTGCTCCTAGTACCCCTTGAGCGATAGTGCTTTTAGGATTAGATAATGCGTTGGCGATTGATTGATAAGTTTGATTTTGTAAAACTTGAGGTGAGTAGGTTGCACCAACGATCAGATATTTACCTGCAAAATAGATAAATGGAATCGATCCCTGTTCGCTTGAACTAACATATGGTGGTGCATCGTAAGTACTCATTAAGGACTGTTCTGTAGCTGTCGGGATATCTAGAGTTGTGTAACCGCTAGAATTAGGGATATTTGTATACTCTTCAACTGGTGTAAAGACAATATATTTACTAGTGTAGGATGATCCATGGAAAGAAAAAGTTTGTGTATTTGGATAAACATCAGAGCTTGATGAATGAGTTGTTCCTAGATTACTAAATGTACCAAATCTAGATAATGCAACTATCATTGGCCATCTTTCAGCAGCGCAATATGGGCAATATTCCGCACCCATGTAGAGTATATTTGGAAGACCGTTACTAGCTACGAAAGTTTTACCAGAAATTGCTGATGCCTTAAGAGTTGAACTACCATTACCAATTTGATTCGAAATTGACGACGGAATAGTGGTGATTTGAGTTACTATTTTTGCTGATGCTTTACCGTCGGTTGCCGAGGAGTTATTTGTAGTTGGTGATTTAGATATAATGATAATTAAAAATATGACAATAATGACGCCAATTATACCAAAAACTCGACCATATCTAGCTTTATTACTACTTTTAGCCATTAACAAACCTTTCAAAAATAATTAACTATACCTATTCTATCATTAAATCTAACTGATCAAAACTGTTCTAATAATCTATAACCTCTGGTATAGTAGTGTCAGAATGCTCCCTTAGCTCAGCGGATTAGAGCGCTTGTCTTCGGAACAAGAGGCCGTAGGTTCGAATCCTACAGGGGGCACCAAGTATTTTACTAGTCTATTTAAGATTTAATTTACTTATCTGTTTGATTATCAGGTTTTTTATCAGATTCTAGCAAATTAATTTTGAGTGCTTCATTAAGCATTTTAATGATATCTCGTGCATGTTCTTTACTTATACCGACTCTTGATACTATCTGCGGCTGGTTGGTCTTCAATGGACTTGCCTGCATAAAGTTTAATACTAGTCCGTAATTATTTGAAGCTACTTGAACGAGGTCAGAATAAATTATTTTATTGTCAAATGGAACTATAACTATAGTCGGTAGTTGAGCAGTACCGTCATCATAGTCAATAAAATTATCAGTAAGACTTTCATATCCTGCAAGTTGCCAAATTTTTTTCGCTTCGTCATTTTTTAAATTAAAGTAACTAATGAGTAATAATAATATGTCTTTGTCAGGAAGCTTTAAACCATTTTCAAACTTTATTAACTGATCCTTATTGATCTCAACTGCACCTGCTACCTGATCGATAGTCTGATTGCTTTTCTCTCTAATATTTCGAATTTTATAGCCTAGTAGATAGTAAGGATTTTTCTTAGATGGTTGTTCGCTCATTTACTAATATTAGTCCTGATAACAACCTGGTGCAAGCAAAGAATTATTATGTGACAGTATATAATGAGAGTTATGCAAATTCGAGATAATGTTTCTTTAAAAGATTTTTCATCAATGAGACTTGGTGGTAATGGTAGACATTTAATCGAAATCGAGTCGAAAGACGACCTAAAAAGTGCACTAACCTGGATAAATCACAAACAACTACCTTCTATTATGATAGGAGGTGGATTTAATATAATTTGGAAGGATGAAGGATTTAACGGTACGGTTTTAGTTAATAAAATTAAAGGGATTAAAACTGAAGAGATTGACCAAAATAAGATTAAAGTTACTCTAGGAGCCGGAGAAGATTGGGACAATATTGTCCAGAAATTTACCTATGAAGGTTTTTCTGGAATTGAAAGTTTATCTTTAATACCTGGTACTTGCGGTGCATCTCCAATTCAAAATATTGGAGCCTATGGACATGCATTATCCGATGTTATTGAATCCCTAGAAGCATATGATAAAACGACCGGTCAATTTGTAGTACTTGATCGCAGTGAGTGTGAATTTGGATATCGCAGTAGTAGATTTAAATACAAAGATAAAAATAGATTCCTAATAACTGCTATTACAATTATCTTAGAAAAAAAGAATCCGTCTACTCCGTATTATGAGTCGATCGAGAAATATATAACTGATAACAAATTATCCGGAGACATAACACCAACTATACTTCGAGAGATCGTAATAGCGATAAGAACATCTACGCTACCAGACCCTAAGGTGATAGCAAATACTGGCTCATTTTTTAAAAATCCAATCATAAATAAACGAGACTTCGACAACCTTATATTAAAATTCCCAGAAATGAAACACTGGGTTATTAGCCCCGAGATGATAAAACTATCCGCTGGATGGTTAATTGATAACGTCGGTTATAGGCATAAATATGATCATGATAGATTTGATCCTGGTACCGGTATTGCAACCTGGAGTTTGCAAAGATTAATTTTAGTCAATCGTGCTGCTAAAACGACTTCAGATTTGCTCAAGTTTAGAAATGAAATTGTCTCGAAAGTAAAAGACAAATTTGGAATACTCATAGAACAGGAACCAGAACTTTTGCCATAAAAATTTGCATTTTAGACAAAATTCAACTAGATTCAGAGTAATAATAAAGCTTGGAGAAAATATGAAATCAGCTTCGGTAAGTCAAGATACAGAACCAACATTATATAAACAGACTAAATTAACTAATAAAACTAATAATCTAAAAGATTGGCCTGGGGCTTTTGGTATTTATAAAACTTCCAAGACTGCAGTAATGAAAAATCTCAAGACTGCAATTAGTCTTGTGGTTATTGAAGGACTAATCACAATCTTGTACGTAGTTATTTTAGCTGGAACAAAAAAGAATTCCTCGGCACGCGACTTAATTGAGTTAATATTTGCCATTATTAACTATTTAGTTACCAGTACGATTATCTTTACAATGATCAAGAGTGTTAGAAATAAAACGGTCAGCGTATCGGAGGCCTACTCTAACGTTTTTTCTAATACAGCAAACATAGTCTTTGTATCTATTCTATACTTAATTATTTCCATGCTTTCAGTAGCTCTATTTGTAATTCCAGCATTTTTCATTATCCCTAGGGTATATTTATCAATTTATTTTGTAATCGATAAAGAAATGGGTCCGATAGAAGCTGTTAAGAGCAGTTGGGAAGCAACAAGAGGCCACGTAGGTAAAATCTATGGAATTCTAGGAGTTAATATCTTAATCATTCTACCGATCATCACTCTTATAGGTATAATCGCTACAGTTTACTTCGGCTTTATGTATTTTGCAGCCTCAGCAGTTTTGTACAATTACATAACTACCAGTAAAAAGTCACTATCTTAGCGGGTTTAATTAATTTTCTAAAATAGTAGTTGGTAGCGGGAATTTGCTTGCAAAATTTTTAACTTCTTTTGCTATCTCATCTAGTTTAGTTAAATTATCTCGATTAATAATTGCTTCATGCATCCACTTGGCGATTATATCCATGTCCGTTTCCTTAAGACCACGAGTAGTTAGAGCTGGAGTACCTAGTCTAATACCACTTGGCTTAAATGGTGGCAAAGTATCAAAAGGAATTGCATTTTTATTTAAATTAAGTCCGACTCTATCAAGTGTTTTCTCAGCCACGTCACCATCAATTCCGAATGAACTAACTATATCAACTAGTATTAGATGATTATCTGTGCCGTTGGTGACAAGTTTAAAGCCCCGCCCCATCAACTGCTTGCTTAGTTCTTTTGCATTTATAAGTACCTGAGAAGCATAAATTTTAAAATCTGGTTGGGTTGCTTCGTGAAATGCAACTGCCTTGGCAGCAATCACATTCATATGTGGACCGCCCTGGAGGCCTGGAAATACCATCCTATCAATTAAAGTTGGTAGATTATCAATTGTTTTATCGAGTTTCTTGAGCGGATTTCCAACTATGCCCTTTGTTAAAATCATGCCACCTCGTGGACCTCTCATCGTTTTATGGGTAGTAGCTGTCATTACCTGAAAACCGTAGTCTAGAGGGTTATCTAAAACACCGGCTGCAATCAAACCTGCGATGTGAGCCATATCTGCTACCAAAACAGCACCCACTTCATTGCCAATATCTACGAATTTTTTGTAGTTAAGATTTCTTGGATAAGCACTAAACCCGGCTAAAATAATTTTTGGTCTATGTTCTAGGGCTAGCTTACGTAAATTATCATAATCTATCTCACCTGTCTCAATATCTTTTATTCCATATCTAATAAATTGATATTGTTTTGCTAAAATTGTAACTGGTGCACCGTGAGTTAGATGACCACCATGTGCAAGTTCCATTGCTAGTACCTTATCCCCTGGCTCAAGCCATGCGTGATAAACGGCTTCATTTGCTTGGGCACCTGAATGCGATTGAACATTGGCATGGTCTGAGTGAAATAATTTTTTAGCTCTCTCAATCGCAATTGTCTCTAATTTATCAGTATTTTCCTGACCCCCGTAATATCTTCGACCAGGATAGCCTTCTGAGTATTTATTCGTAAAAACACTACCTAGTGCCCTCATTACATCTTTACTGACATAGTTTTCTGATGGAATTAATTCAAGACCATAAAGTTGACGATCTTCTTCAGTTTTAATTAATTGGTAAATTTGTCTATCATCCATGGCATTATCCAAACTTAAATAATTCAACTGTAATTGTATCAATATTATCAGTTATAAAAAATAGCTTGAAATTTATATCTTGATTGATATACAATGGTGATCATGCAACAATCCAATAAGAAGATAGGCCAATTAATTTACCAGATAAGACAAGATAGAGGCCTAACCCAAACCGAGTTTGCTAAGCGATTAAAGACCAGTCAATCGGCAATCAATAGAATTGAAAAAGGAAAACAAAATCTAAGTATTGATACATTAGGTAGAATTAGTGACGTTTTAAATAAACAGCTAATTAATCTTGGTTCACCTGGTCTAAACTTTCGGATCGAAGGGGGCCATAAATTAAGTGGTGCTATTGAATTAAAATCTAGTAAAAACTCAGCTGTGGCTCTTCTTTGTGCGTCTTTATTAAACCACGGGGTTACAAAATTTACAGCTTTTCCAAGAATTGAAGAAGTTTATCGAATAATAGAGGTTTTAAAAAGCATCGGCGTAAAAGTTAAATGGTTACCAGGTAATAGTATCGAGATTAGACGGCCCGAGAAATTAGATCTAACCAGTATCGACAAAGAAGCAGCCAGACAAACTAGAAGTGTCTTGATGTTAATCGGACCACTTTTACATGAATTCACAAGTTTTAAAATTCCCTACGCTGGTGGATGTAAACTCGGTACAAGAACTATTCAACCACATTTATTCGCCCTCGAAGAGTTTGGAGTAAATATTGTTGCAAAGTCGAGTAATTATAATATTGAAGTTAAACGTAAACCCGTAGAGGAAGTAGTACTTTTCGAACAAGGTAATACCGTCACAAACAATACCTTGATGGCAGCGGCACGATTTAGCGGAGCAACAACTATTCACGGTGCTAGTGCAGATTATATGGTACAAGATCTTTGTCTGTTTCTAATGAAACTTGGGGTTAAAATTTCTGGTTTTGGTACGCCGTTTTTAACAGTTCAAGGTGTTTCAAATATTAAGAAAAATGTGACTTTTGCACCATCTGAAGACCCAATCGAGGCTATGTTCTTTATTTCAGCAGCAGTTACCACAAACTCTAAAATTACTATCAAACGTGTACCATATAAGTGGATTTCATTAGAACTTTTAAAGTTGGAAAAAATGGGCTTAAAGTTTACATTATCTGAAAAATACAAAGCCAGAAATGAAATCATAGATTTAGTTGATATTACAGTATATGAACACAACGGAAAATTAAAAGCTCTTGAGGATAAGATCCATCCAAACCTTTATCCTGGAATTAACCCAGATAGTCTCCCTTATTTTGTACCTATTTGTGGGATGGCCAATGGACGTTCATTAATTCACGATTGGATGTACGAAAATCGTGCAATTTATTATACCGAAATGAATAAAATTGGCATGAATGTCGAACTTGCAGATCCGCATAGAATATTTGTCATTGGACCGACAAAATTTAGTGTTGCAAATATCGTATGTCCACCTGCCCTTAGACCAGCTAGCTTGCTTCTTGTTGGAATGTTAGCAGCTAAAGGAACAAGTACCCTAAGGAATGTCTATACGATTCAGAGAGGTTACGAAGACTTAGCAGAAAGACTCAACTCAATAGGTGGTAAAATAACTGTTTTTCGCGATTTCTAAATAATCTTGGGGCGAGTGATGGGACTTGAACCCACGACACCCGGAACCACAACCCGGTGCTCTAACCAACTGAGCTACACTCGCCACGATAACTGACATTATATCTTAGAAATTTACTATCTCATAACTTAACTATTTTTGGTTATTCGTAAATTCCGAGACCATTTCAGATACTGCCACAATACTACCTACAGCAAGACTACCGAGTCCAATTGATATTGAAGCATTTCCAAGTTCGCCTAAAAATTTATCTGGACTAAACAAAATCGCACGATCCAAAAATTCTATTACTGCGCTAAAACCCAATATCGACCCACCAATTTTAAATAAAGCTCTAGCTCGATTGTAAGGCCCACCTCTAAATTCAGCGTCCAAATTTCGTATAATACTAAAAGGTCTTAGTCGAGCCCGATAAAACTCATCTTCAGTATTTGCATTATAAACATTTTTTTTACTCATTTACAGAATATATAAGAATACGGCCTATAAGTCAAATCACTACTTTATGGTTTATATTGTATAATGAATAAATAACAGCAAAATAGAAATAACATCTAGGGGATAATGAATTGAAATCCAATAAACTAAGAATTTTACTACCAATTGTTTTGATTATACTTTGGCTTGGAGTATCTAGTATTGGTGGCCCGAAATTTGCCAAGATAAATAATGTCACTACAAATGATCAAACTTCATTTCTTCCTAAATCTGCTGATTCGACTAAAGTAGCAAGTGACGAGTCAGCATTTTTACCTTCTACAAATATCCCAACGGTAATATTAATCACCTCGCCTAGTAAGATATCCGTTTCTCAGTTCGCGTCTCTTATTCCATTAACTAATAAAATCACGAAAATAAATGGGGTTGTAAAAGAAGCAAACAATGTAATCGGACCAATCCCATCAAAAGATGGTAAAGCTGCAGAGTTTATCGTTCAATTAAAAAATTCCGCAACAATTGATAAGACCGTAAAAAACATACGTGCTACGCTTCACCAGAGTCTACCAAGCAATCTAACATCTTATGTTACAGGTCCTGGAGGTTTAATTGCCGATTTAATTAATGCCTTTAGTGGTATTGATGGAATTTTACTATTTGTTGCCGTTGGCGTAGTATTCTTTATTTTACTCATTGTCTACAGATCAATCATCCTACCTTTTATTGTTCTGATGACTTCAATCTTTGCTTTAACAGGAGCTATCTTTTTAGTTTACGAACTAGCCTTTCATGGTGTTATTAAGCTAAACGGACAAAGTCAGGGTATACTCTCAATCCTTGTAATTGGAGCCTCGACTGATTATTCGTTATTATTAATTTCTCGATTTAAAGAGTACCTGCATCAATTTGAATCAAAATGGCAGGCTATGGCTAAAACTCTACGTTTTATCATTGAACCAATTGGTGCTTCTGCGGCTACAGTCAGCTTAGCTCTACTATGTCTACTTTTTTCTAATCTAAATTCTAACCGAGCCTTAGGACCAATCGCTGCTATTGGGATTGTGTTTGCCTTCGCAGCAGTTATGACACTACTACCATCAATTTTAGTATTATTTGGACGAAAAGCTTTTTGGCCTTTTCAACCTCGTGTAGATACTAATGAGGAAAAGAAACTAACCGTATGGCAAAAAATAGCTGGTTTTATTGAGAAACGTCCACGAATTATATGGACTACTTGTTTAGTAATACTTCTTGGTTTGGCGTTTGGTCTAACTCAACTTAGAGATAGTGGGGTTTCTGAAACAGCATCAATCTTAGGAAAGAGTGATGCCGTAACTGGTCAAACTGTTTTAGCTCAGCATTTTCCAGCTGGAAGTGGTAGCCCTGCCGAACTTATTGTTCCGGTTAGTCAAACAAAAACAGTCTTAAAAGTCTTAAATAATACTCCTGGGTTAACTGGTTCTGCTGTGTATTCTAGCTCGATAAATTCACCTATAATAAGGCACAACACTGTATTAATTAACTCAACGCTCGTAGCAGCAGCTGATTCTAATCAGGCGGAGAATACTATAATTGGTCTTAGAAATGAGCTTAATAAAGTTAGTCCAGAAACCTTAGTAGGAGGAACAACAGCTACTCTAATTGATACAAATAATACTGATAGGGGTGATTTACATAAGATTATACCTATCGTTCTTGTAGTCATCTTAATAATTTTAATGCTACTTCTGAGAGCAATCTTGGCGCCAGTAATTTTAATTGGTTCAGTAATTTTGAGTTTTGCGTCTTCACTTGGTCTTTCTGCGCTAGTTTTTAATCATTTATTTCACTTCCCTGGATCAGATGCTGCAGTCCCGTTGTTTGGCTTTATATTCTTAGTAGCTTTGGGGGTTGATTATAATATTTTCCTTATGACAAGAGTACGTGAAGAATCAATCAAACTCGGAACTCATAGGGGAATATTCAAGGGTCTTAGCGTGACAGGAAGTGTAATTACAAGTGCAGGAGTTGTTCTAGCCGCTACCTTCGCTGCATTGTCAGTTATCCCAATATTATTCCTAGTCCAAATTGCCTTTATAGTTGCAGCAGGAGTGTTGATTGATACAATAATCGTCAGATCACTGCTTGTACCTGGTTTAGTAGAAGATATTGGAAAATTAATCTGGTGGCCTTCCAAATTATGGAAAAATGGAAAAGCCTAAACTTAAATTATTAGATAAAAAACTAGCTTGAAAACTTAATTCATTTTATGGTGCCCCGGGCAAGATTCGAACCTGCGACCTTGAGCTTAGAAGTCTCCTGCTCTATCCAACTGAGCTACCGGGGCATGTGATTTTTTTGGTGCGGGATGCCGGAATCGAACCGGCATCTCAAGCTTGGAAGGCTAGCATATTAGCCGTTATACGAATCCCGCGATAAAAATAAAACTTATATAGTTATCTGATTATATTATACCAAACCTCTGTTATAATAAAATAAATCGTTAAAATAACAAAGGAACTTATTTGATCAAGCTAACTATTATTTTTTTGAAAAAATATAAACTTCTAGGTTTAATTATTGTTGCTATGTTAGTTAGCCTAGCTTTATACCTAGTAGATTATCATAGAGCCAGTAACATAATTCTAGCAGTTGTTGTGATCATAGCAGTTATCCCGCTTCTTTGGGGGATGCTAACTACCCTAAAAAGTGGTCGCTATGGTATTGATATTTTAGCTGCTGCGGCTATGATTACCTCAGTTATATTGGGTCAATACTGGACAGGTGTTGTAATAGCTCTAATGCTTACAGGTGGTGCGGCATTAGAAGATTATGCAGAAAATAAAGCTAAGGCTGAATTAAAATCACTCCTAGATAACAAGCCAAAGATTGCTCACTTAATAAAGAACAAATCTATAGTTGATGTTAAAGTCTCAACCGTCAAAGTTGGTGCAGTTTTAAGTATTTTACCTGGTGAAGTTATCCCAGTTGATTGTACGATTATATCTGGTGAAACTAGTGTTGATGAATCGAATATCACTGGTGAATCATTACCAAAACTTAAAACTATCGGGGAAGTCTTACTTAGTGGTTCAGTTAATCATGAAGGTTCTATTACGGTCAAGGTTTTACATGAAGCAAAAGATAGCCAATACGAGCAAATAATTAAATTAGTTAAATCCGCTACTAGTAGTGAATCACCCTTTATTAGACTAACCGATAAATATAGCATCCCATTTACGATTATTTCTTTTATGATTGCAGGTGGAACTTGGATAGTCTCAGGCCATGCTATTAGATTCTTAGAAGTTATTGTTGTGGCTACCCCTTGCCCACTACTCTTAGCCGCTCCAATTGCCCTGATATCTGGCATGAGCCGAGCAGCAAAACATGGAATTATAATAAAAAATAGTACTGCACTAGAAAAATTAGCTCAAGTTAAGACCGTTGCCTTTGACAAAACTGGTACCCTTACCCGGGGCCATCCAGTTGTAGAGACTATTCATGCCTATAATGGCTACAGCGAAGAGGAAGTAATAGCTTATGCAGGCAGTCTGGAAGCAAATTCAAACCATGTTCTAGCTCAAGCCATCGTAAATAGTGCAAGTTCAAAACATATAAAACTATATACATCTAAACAAGTTAGTGAATTATCAGGTAACGGCCTTAGTGGATCAATTAAAGGTAAGTCAGTACTACTTGGAAGACTGGCTCTACTACAGGACCATAAGATTAGTTTTGAAAACTACCATCTGAGTAAAAACGTTGGAACGGTTTCATATTTGGCAATTAACGATCAGTTAGCTGGAATCATTACATTTACTGATGAAATTAGAAAAGAATCAAAAAATCTTATTAAAAGATTAGAAAAAGCTGGGATCAAACATTTCAAAATGATTACAGGTGATAGTATGAGTGCAGCTAAAAAAATTGGCGAAAAACTTGGCATTATTGATATTAACGCAGATTGTTTTCCAGGTGATAAAATACAAGCTATTGAATCCGCAACTGACCGTCCAATAGCATTTGTTGGTGATGGAGTTAATGACGCACCGGTTCTAACCGTATCAGATGTTGGAATTGCTTTAGGCGCTAGAGGCTCAACTGCAGCTAGTGAATCAGCTGATATAGTTATAATGCTAGATGATGTTAGTAAGGTCGCTAGTGCAGTTGAAATCGCTAAGAGGACCTTCTTTATTGCTAAACAAAGTATTTTAGTTGGTATATTTATTAGTATCCTATTAATGCTTGCTTTCGCGACTGGTAAATTTAAACCAATCTACGGAGCATTACTTCAAGAACTTATTGATGTGATAGTCATCTTCAATGCCCTGCGTGCTCATGGAACATGGCATAAACTCGTATCTAGCCGTAAAGAGAGTCTTTTATAAAACACTCAGTATAATCAAGACAGTTACTGGTATAAATAAGTCGTCGGATCCATATGGTGATAAAGCTTCTACGACGCTCACGCAAAGTGGCATAATTATCAGACTGATTAATTCCAGTCTCATGTGTCCGAAATAATCGACAAAAGCTAAGATGATCAGCGACACTATAAATACCGTTAGTGAACCTGCTACTGATTTGTTCCCACTAAATATTTTAAAACTATTTTTACGTCCATATTTCTGGCCAACTAACGCTGCCAAGCCGTCGCCTAAACCAACGCACAGAAGTGCAACAGTAAAGATTTCTTTTTGTGGTGCGACAAGAGATAGGAGCAGAATACCTAATGGAAAAAAATAATCTCCTTGAGTATTTCGCTTAACCTGTTTGATACTTTGGAATAAACCAAACATACGAGAAAACATAATAACAATAATGAAAGCTACTGCAATATAATCAATATTTTTATAACTAAGGTAGTACGGCCAAAAAGCGGCAAAAACAGCTACGCTTATATGAATAGATTTTCTGGCAAGTTCGTTCTTGATTTTCTTTTTATGCCAGAGTGATTCATTAACTAAAAGTGCTATAAAAATGATGAGTAAGGTGAAGAAAATTCTCAACATAAAGATAAGTATATCATTTGGAATATTTTAAAAATTGTTTCAGAAAATTAATGGTCGGGGTGAGAGGATTCGGACCTCCGACCTCCTGGTCCCAAACCAGGCGCGCTAGCCAGCTGCGCCACACCCCGACATTACAAGCCATTATAACCGATTTAAAGAGGAAAAGGTAGCTGTGAAAATAATTTAGGCTCTTCTTAGTCTTAACTATTACCTAGGCTTTTATGGCGTACAATTGAGTCTTTCGGCGTGTTGCTGCAACTTCAAACGGATCTAACTGGCCCATCGGGAGCTTAAGTCTCTTAGGGCTACCGATAGGTTCCATGGCTAAATCTTCCCTAACATTTAATATTTGTGCTTGAGTAAAACCAATTGGCGGTATCTTTGAGTCGTTCTGAGTAGCAGCAAAAAAATATGGATAATGCTCTGTATTCTCATTAATAAAAACTGGGAAAGTGAATCTTGAAAACTGTTCCCTACATAATAGAACTAATTTCTCGGCTATTTCCCTATGACGTTCATCATCACTAGATTCTTTTAGCCAATAATCAAGGTTATGCCCCATTACAATTCCTTTATCAGGATGAACTACAGCTATATTAAATATAACTGTTGCCAAACCTAATGCTTCTTTAGTCTCCGTATCCTCAAGAATATACGCATTAATAGCATTATTTGAAGCAGTACTACGTTGACTTGTTTTTGAATTTTTTGAATCTCTGTATCGTGTTGCGGTATTTTTACGATCAGGATCTTTTTTTAAATAACTTCGTTCAGAATCAACTAATTCAAAAATACTTTCAGCCTGTAACTCTGCTATAGTTGGATCTGTTGAATATTCAACCAAAGTCATTTTTTCACTCATAGTCCATATTATACTATCGTGGTCGATTAGTGTCAATGATCATATCTGTTAAATCTACTAGCTATTTCATGACAATTGTGGTAATATAACATTATGAAGTATGCGTCAACATTCTTTACGATACTGCTTATTTGGATCGCGGTGATATTAATGTCACTAAGTATCCATAACTCAGGTCAAGTCTTTGAGTTATTCTTAGCAGTTATGGTATCAACTCTGGTTTTATTTCTAATTGGTTTTGGCAGATCATAAGATGAAACCTAAAAGTATTAGCTCTATAAAGAGACATAGAGCTGCTAAAATGGCTAAAATAGCCACTAAAGCAGTTTATCTCCAAAGAAAAGGAGATAACATCGCGATGGCTAATTATATCTGTGATGAATTAGTCTTACTCGGCGGAATATATATTAAATTTCTTCAGGGCGTAATGCTACAAAGTGAATTTTTCAAACAATGGACTAGCCCAAGTCGACTTAACATTTTTGAAAATTTAGATTCTGAACTGCTAGACGTTAATCAGATCTTAAGAACTGAGCTTGGTCCTTCAGAATTAGCTCAAATTAATCAGGTTCAACCGCAGTCATTTGCAGCTGGAAGCTTTGGACAGGTCTACTACGGAACTCTAACAGATGGTTCACCAGTAGTTATCAAGGTCCTCCGACCACTCGTTAGAGAAACCCTACAGTTTGATCTTAGATTACTTGGAATATTCTCTAAACAATTTTTTAAAAAGTTATACGAAAATATTCAGATTAATCCAGATACTGCGATTAAGGAGTTTAAGAGAGCATCCTTAAATGAAACAGATTATGTGGCTGAAGCTAATTTTGCTAATGAGCTATATCTAGCCTACAAAGATAATGATGAGCTATTAATTCCGAAAACATATTTAAATCTGTCTACGAAAAATATAATTGTCCAAGAATACATCGGTGGGATTTCTGCCGCACAACTAATAAAACAAAATGAACAAGGAATTGATCCTTATGATTACGTTAAAGAAGTTCTTGGCTCTGATTTAGATCAACAATTAATTGAACTTGGGTCTCAATATTTCTACGGTATGTTTACGCTACCAAGAATTCAAGGTGATCCGCACCCGGGTAACGTCAAACTACTGGATAAAAATCAGATTGGTTTAATTGATTTTGGGATTGATGCTCCCTCACCTAAAGACAAACCAGCATTTTTCGGACTCATTAAAGAATACTCAAACATTTACTCCGGTAAATTAGATATTGAAGAATTATTTGGAAAGTTTCTCAATGTTTTTGCTAATGATTTATATAACGCGTTTCGAAAACTAAGTGAAGTTAGAGATGGCGGAAATAGTGATGGCCTAACTAAAGCTATCGGAAAACTAGCTAATAAAACCTTTATGTCTAGGGTCAAAACTAGTAACTCAGCTGCAATGATGAGTGATCCTAATATTATTAAACTAATTAACAAAGTCGTAAATGACCAAAATCGATTCGGTATAGAATTATCCCTTGAATCGACTGAAATGTTAAGAGCTGCACAGACATATATTAACTTAGTAGAAAGTTTGGGTAGAAAAGATCAAGTTTTACCTATAGTATTTACTAAGTCAATTGCCAAGCTAGAACACGATCATCCAGAACTTGTAATTGAAAAAACTTCCAATATGACCGTTGCAAGAGCCATAAATATCATCACCAAATGGTTAGAACGAGTTGCTAATAGAGATCCTGTATTATTTAGAAGATTAATCAGTTACGTAAAAGGAAACAGTAGTTTAAGTGATTTAAATAAATTCGAAAAGGAGAACATATAATGTTTAGAGATTTCATACTATTTATAAAATACCCTTATACAGCGGGTGTAATTGTTACTATTTGGTTAGGTAGTGCAGCGCTACTTGCTATAAATAGTAACTTACCTCCAATAAGAGTAGTTATAATTGACCTCTTCGCAACCATTGTTATTGCCTTACTTGGCTTTAATGGTAAAAGCGAGAGATAATTTTAGTCGATATACTTAATTAACTGCTGGACATCTTTTGCTAGTCCAGTTTTAGTATCTACTTCAATAATTAAACTATTTAACTGTAGTTTTCCTTTATCTTCTAGTACGTTTTTAACAATTTTATGGTCTCGCCATCTATCTATAACTGTCGAGGTTTTAATACCAAGTGAGGATTCTAGGCTGCCGCACATTCCAACGTCTGTAATATGTGCTGTTCCACCTGGAAGCACCATAGCGTCTGCGGTAGGAATGTGCCAATGATCGCCTATTACAGCTGTAACTCGACTATCTAAATATTGACCGATAACTAGCTTTTCACTACTATAGTCTCCGTGAAAATTAACTATCGTTGCAACTTTTGAAAAGCTAGATTCAGCCTCAAGAATTTTATCTATAACTATAAGCGGATTGTCTACTTCCGAACCCGCATCTCTTCCGACTATTTGGCCCAGCAAACTAATAACTAAGACCTTACCGAACTTGGTTTGAATATATTTATAACCCATGCCTTTCGTGCCTGGAGGGTAATTTGCTGGACGTATAATCGGCTGATTTGGATCATCGAGTAATTCAATTGTTTCTTGTCTGAAAAGTGTCCAATTACCACCTGTCAAAAAATCAACTCCCAGACTTCTTAACTCTTGGTAGTCAGTTTTTAGTATTCCCTTACCGTCAGATAGGTTTTCTGCTTGAGCGATTGTAAGATCAATTTGATACTGTTCTTTTATTGCTGGAAGTAAGTCTCGTACAACCTTAATTCCTGGCTCACCCATTACATCACCGATATAGAGTACCTTCATTTTGTTTATTTTGCGAACTCTATCGCTCTAGTCTCACGTATAACGTTAACTTTAATTGTTCCTGGATACTGCATAGTTGATTCAATCTTTGTAGCAATATCTCTAGCTAATTTGATAGCAGTCAGATCATCAATCTGCTGAGGTCTAACAAATACTCTAACTTCACGGCCTGCAGTAATTGCGTATGTCTTCTCGATGCCTTCGAAACTATTTGCAACATTCTCTAATTCACGCATTCGTTCAACGAAATTTTCAGCACTTATGTTTCTAGCACCTGGCCTTGATGCACTTACAGCATCAACTACTCTTACTATTAAAGCCTCAGTGGTTGTAGCTTCAACGTCATCGTGATGAGCTTCTGCAGCATGGGCAACAGCCTCAGGAGCACCATATTTCCTTAACATTTCACCACTAATATGATGGTGTTTACCTTCCATCTTATGGGTTAGGGCTTTACCTAAATCATGAACTAGTGCGGCATATTTTGTTGTTTGAACATCGGCACCAATTTCTTCTGCGATTAGTCCTGCCATGTGGGCCATTTCTGTACTATGTTTTAGTACATTCTGTCCATAACTTGTTCTATACTTTAGCTCACCTAAAAGTTGTAAAACTTCTTTTGGAATACCAATAATACCAACTTCTCTGGCTGCATTTTCTCCAGCCAAAACAACTTCTTTCTGTACGTTCTTCTGGGCTTTATCAACTAGTTCTTCAATTTTTGCTGGTTGGATTCGACCGTCTTTTATAAGCATCTCTAGAGTTTGTCTAGCGACTTCACGTCTAACTGGGTCAAACGAACTAAGTACAATTACCCCTGGCGAATCATCAACCATAATGTCTACTCCAGTTGCTCTTTGAAGAGCCTGAATATTACGACCCTCCTTACCGATAATTCTACCTTTCATTTCTTCATCTTCTAGCTTAACGGTAGTAACAGTTCTCTCAGCTGTTACTTCACTAGCCATTCGTTCCATAGCTGAAACTAATATGAACCCAGCTGTATCCTCGGCAGTTTCCTTAGCTTCAACTTGAAGTTTATTAATTAGACCAACTAGGTCTTGTTTAATATCCTTTTCAGTCATAGTAGTCAATTTTTCTGCAGCTTCAATTTTAGTAAGGTGAGCAATTTTCTCTAATTTTTCTTGTTGTGTGACTCTGATTTTACGAATTTCATCTTTTAGTTCATCAACTTCATCTTCAGCTTTTCGTAGTGCATCCGTACGACGATCAAGATCATCAAGTTTTTTATCGATTTGTTCGTCACGAGTAAGTAACCTTTGTTCTATATCCTTAACTTCTTTTCTACGTTGGACCTCATCTTTTTTTGCAGTCTCTAAAATTGCATCAGCTTCTGTCTTAGCTTCACTAATTATTTTTTCTCGTTCTTTTTTTGATTTATCTATTTCCTTCTTAACAACATCCTCGGCGCTATTTAATTTCTTTTTATTAATTACTGTATTGCCGCCAAAACCAACGACTAGACCAGCTATGGCCAAAGCTATACCTAAGAACATATGTAATCCTTTCTGAGTACTACTTTAGAAATACGAAATTTTTTCGATTATTCCCATCTCCAAAGTAATTGTAAATTTTATTTAATTCTGTGAGCAATGAATTCTCTATGGTCTTAATAATTTAAGTCTAGAATTCTGTCTATAACTATAGGCTTTGATTGACTGACAGTCAAATATTACAAATCATTTTTTTGGTTCAGAGATATGAACTTCGGCACCATAAAATGGAAAAACTTGTTTAGACGATTGGTTATTTTTAATTAGTTTTAGACCTTGTTTAATCCAATCGTCTTCATTAGTATCTACGATCGGACAACTTAAAGAATAGGCTAGTGCGTTAGCTACACTATATCCAATCCTTAGTCCCGTAAAACTTCCTGGACCTTTATAAATAATTAAGCCGCCAATATTATCAAAATCATATTTGTTTCTTTTTAGAAGTTTGGCGATATTTATATGGATAGTATCAGACAATTCTCTGTGCGCAAGCCAGGTCATATAATCGATTTTTTTATCATTAAGATATAGGCCTAGTTCGGCCTCAGGTTTTTCGGTACGCATAGTTAAAATCAACATTTAGTTTATTAAGTATCCTACTTCTTGATCATATCTTATTTTAATATGTCGTTTATTAATATCCTCTAGGTATGAAAATTCAAATATAATCTTTTTTCCCATATTAGGGATATTTAAAATTGTTGGCCACTCAATAACTACGACTGAGTTTGGTTCACTAGTTGCATCTGATAATTCATGAATAATTAAATCTGATCCTTCTAATCTATAGAAATCAAAATGATAGATTATAAACTTGGGGGTTTTATATTCTTTTTTTATCATAAAAGTCGGACTTGAAACTATGTCCTCGCTTTTAGCACCAGCTACTAAACCACTAACAAAGGTAGTTTTACCACTACCAAGGTCCCCTACTAATTCAATAATTTCACCACCTTTTAGATTACTACCTACTAATTTGGCTAGCGATAATGTATCGTCAACAGAATTTGAATTAATTTGTTTTGTTACCATTTAGAGTTTAATTATATAACCTTAAACTAATCATAGGCTATACTTTAATTATGCTTCTGTTAAATTCAATCCTTCAAAACGTACCAATTATGTCACTTAGAAATGGCGCCCAACTTGGTGAAACAACCGGTTTTGTAATTAATCCTGGGAATTTAAAAATTGAAGCCTTTATATGTCAAATTAATAATTCAAAGAAACCTCTTTATCTACTTAATCAAGATGTGCGTGATATGTCAGGTGGCCAGATACTAATAAATGATTATGAGGTATTATCCGAAGCTAATGATTTACTTCGCTTAAAAGATTTGATTGAGTTAAATTTTATAGTTATTGGTAAAATGGTGGTAACTAAAAATGATCAAAAACTTGGTAGAGTTAAAGAGTTTTCAGTAGATAATTTAAGCTTATATATCCAGAAAATATATATTGCGCAACCAATATACAAAAGCCTATACGGTGGTCAATTAATAATTGATCGTAACCAGATTGTTGAGGTAACTAATACTCAAATAATAGTAAAAGACGTGCTTCAACCTACAAAATTAAAAACCGTAATTAGAGCTGCTGGGTCAATCACTGGTGTTGTTTAGAGCCCGTTTAATTAAATCATAACTAAACCCACGTCTAGCTAGAAACTGCATTAATTTAAGATTACTTTGATAGCCGGTTTGTTGACCTTTTTTTTCAATTAATTTTTTAATCATTTCTAACTCATCAATTTCGCGACCATCGAATGCAGAATTAATAATTTCCTGGGCGATATGTTTTTGCTTAAGTTCTAACTTTAGTACGTTAATACTAGTCGGTTTTAATAATGAACGATTTTCAATCCATCGATTTGCAAACTCTAGGTCATCAACTAATTTCTGATTTATTAAATACTGGATTGTATCATCAATTACTTGTGTACTGTAACCTTTTCGTTTCAAGTAAATCTCCATTTCCCACTGACTTCTTAGTCTGTAGGAAAGATAGTGATAACATTGAGCTCTGACTAAACTATTTTCTGATAGTTTAATTAAATCCGATAACTCATCTCTTGATAATTCCTTACCAACGTATAATTTTGTTGATAACAATTCTTCACTAGATAATGAAAAAGTATATTTATCATCAACGTAAATTGAAATTCTATCAGCACGTTTTACCTGCTGCTTTAACTCGGTTATTTTCATTACTCTAAACTTTAAGAGCTTCTTTTTTTACCTTATCGGCAATTTCTGCAAGAAGTTTTGGATTCTCCTTTAGAAATTCTTTAGATGCTTCACGACCTTGACCAATTTTTTCACCGTTATAGGCGTACCAAGCTCCG